>Ga0070733_10000290_pt1 | contig 42809 bp, 48 predicted proteins | sample Coa_R1_9_FD_66450 | JGI IMG/M metagenome (GOLD analysis project Ga0070733, IMG submission 66450) | Surface soil microbial communities from Centralia Pennsylvania, which are recovering from an underground coalmine fire - Coalmine... | ecosystem: Environmental > Terrestrial > Soil > Unclassified ... | reverse complement strand
GGCATTTTGACATGCGGCGATTGATGGAGTACAGCGCCGGGCGGAAGCCCGGCGGCAGCGCCGAAGCGCTGGCCCCACAATCACTCAGACGGAGACGGAGGAGATATCGACCTGTGTGCGATCTCCTTCAATCACGACAATGCCGCTCTCGGTGACGTGATAGAGCTTCCTGTCCTGTTCGGCATCGTAGCCGATGGAGGTGTCGGGTGGAACCCGAACGTTCTTGTCGAGAATCGCACGCCGGATCTTCGCGCGCCGGCCGATGTCGCAGTTGTCGAGAATGACGCTGTCCTCGATGAGCGCCGCCGCGTGAACCCTGACACCGCGTCCCAGAATGGAGTTTCGGACGCGTCCGCCGGATAGAATGCAGCCACCCGAGACGATGGAATCGATGGCCTCCCCGCGGCGGTTCTCCTCGTCAAACGTGAATTTGGCGGGCGGATCGGGATAGCTGTTGGTGCGCAGCGGCCACTGGCGGTTGTAAAGGTTGAGCGCGGGTTTTACGGCGCGCAGATCCATGTTTGCTTCCCAGTAGGCTTCAATGGTGCCGACGTCGCGCCAGTAGGGCTGCATGTCCGCGGGTTCGCCCGGAATCTTGTTGGTCTGATAATCGTAGGCGTAAATCGCGTGCTGGCCGGCCACCAATTTGGGCAGAATGTCGCGGCCGAAATCATGCGAGCTCTCGGGGTTGGCCGCGTCTTCGTGCAGAGCTCTCAATAGCGTGTGGGTAGCAAACAGGTAGTTGCCCATGGAGGCGAAGACCTGTTCCGGATCGCCCGGAATGGGCGGCGCATCGGGATTCTTTTCGTGGAACGCGAGAATGCGGTTATCCGCGCTGGTTTCGATGACGCCGAATTCATAAGCGTGCTTTCTGGGCACGGGGATGGCTGCAACAGTGCAGGCGGCCCCGGTGCGCTGGTGCTCCGCGATCATGTGCGCGATATTCATCCGGTAGATGTGATCGGCGCCGAAGATGGCGACGATGTGAGGCCCGGCCTGTTCCACCAAATTGATGTTCTGATAGATGGCGTCGGCCGTGCCCTGGTACCAGTGTTCATTGATGGAGCGCATCTGGGCGGGGACGGAAATAATGAACTGGTTCTTCAGAATGCCGCCGATCTGCCAGCCCTCGTTGAGGTGCTGGAGCAGGCTTTGGCTGCGGAACTGCGTTAATACGTAGATCGAATAAATGCCTGAGTTGATGAAATTGCTCAGAACGAAATCGACGATCCGGTATTTACCTCCGAACGGGACTGCCGGCTTCGCGCGTTCCTTGGTGAGCGGGTAGAGCCGGGTTCCCTTACCGCCGGCGAGGACGATTCCGAGCACGCGCAGTTCCATGGCAAGGCCATTGTGCCAGCAGGAAGGAAGGTATGCAACTCAGGGCCTTTTAGTACGGACACTGTCGTATTCGTTGAGTGTGCCGGCGAACTGCAGGTACACCAGGGCCGCTGCCGGTCTCTTCCTGGAATTCATCCAACTCCGGGTCGTCCAGGCCGTTCAAAACCCTTTCCGCCGCTCATGAACGGCGCCCATTTCTGCAGGTCGAGCCATTTGGCAAGGGTATTATCCTGCGAATATGCTGCCGGACAACGTCGATGCTGCACTTCGACGGGGTCCGCCAGCACGATTGCGCCGGACTATTGCGCCTCAGTACAGTTTGTGGAACTCAATGGAAATACCGTTTATGATCGTGAGCATGTGATAGAGGAAGTCAATGACGGAACACACCGGCTCGTGAGGGCGGTGAATGTCCATCTTCAATGCCAATCCACGTTCTACCTCCAGTTCATCGCCAGATTGACGAAGGAACCCAACGGAATGCCGGTCGGACCCTTGGCGAGACTTGGCTTGGTATCGTCGAGCCACGCGGTCCCGGCAACATCGACGTGGACCCACGGCGTATCTCCAACGAACTCCTTCAGGAAGGCCGCGGCTGTGCATGCGCCGCCCCAGCGGGTGCCGATGTTCTGGATGTCGGCATAGACGGTCTTGAGCTGGTCGCGGTATTCGTCGTCGAGAGGCATGTGCCACATTTTTTCGCCGGCCTCTTTCGCGGCGGCCATCCAGCGTTCGAGGAGCTGGTCGTCATTGGTGTAGACGCCGGAGCTGGTGTGGCCGAGAGCTACCACGATCGCGCCGGTCAGAGTGGCGGTGTCAACCAGATGCGTACAGCCCAGTTGCTTTGCGTAGGTAATGGCATCGGCCAGGATCAAGCGGCCTTCCGCGTCGGTATTGAGGACTTCGATGGTCTTACCGGAGAGAGAAGTGACGATATCGCCGGGCCGCTGGGCGCGGCTGCCGGGCATGTTTTCAACGGCCGGAACGATTCCTGTGACGGCCACGGACGGCTTGAGACGGGCTATGGCCTGCATGGCACCGATGACAGCGGCGCCACCCGCCATGTCGTACTTCATCTTCTCCATGCCTTCGGACGGCTTGATGGAAATGCCGCCGGTATCGAATGTGACGCCCTTGCCGATGAGCCCGAGATGGGCGTTGGAAACTGCGGAAGCTGCCTTCTCAGGTGTGTAACGCATGACGATCAGAACGGGCGGGGCGGCGCTTCCCTGCGCGACGCCGAGCAGCGCACCCATACCGAGTTGCCGCATGCGGTCCCGATCGAGCGCTTCGAAGGATAACCCGCATTCGGCCGCCATGCGGCGCGCCCGTTCTGCGAGGGCAAGCGGGGTGAGCAGATTGGGCGGCTCGACGGCGATATCACGGGTCAGATTGGCGGCTTCGGCGATCGTGCGCCCCTTCTCGAGGGCCGCATCGAGGGACGGTTCCCGGCTCTGAGCGGCGATGGTGACGACGCCGATGGGTTTGTTTTTTTCGTCCTGATCCGTCTTCAGGTAATCGGGCTCCCAAGCGCCGAGAACGGCGCCTTCGACCGCCGCGGCGACATCTTCGGGGGAATCGATGCCGTCGTCCAGCGCGAAAGCAAGGGTGGCGATACCCTTACCCTTAAGGAAGCGAACGGCGGCGCCGGCGAGCTTTCGCAGATCGGCCGCGTCGAATTGTTCGCGCTTGCCGGCGCCGGCGATCAAGACGCGGCGTGCTTTGTACCCCGTCAGGCCATGCAGCAGAGTGAATTCGAGAGACTTCCCCTTGATTTCGCCCGAGGCGTAAAACGCCGCGAGCGATTTCTCAAAGTCGGGGCGCGGAGCCCCTTCCCACTGAAGTACAACTACTGCATCGGCGTCGAGATCCGATGGCCTCCTCCGGACCAAGTTACATTCCATTGACAATCCTTTTGACGATTAATCTATCGTTTACTCTAATGGGCCATCCGCGCCTTGCTTGCCCGAATGGCTTCGCGGGCTTCCGCTTCGTCGCCCTTGGCGCGCTCGGCTTCCCGCTTGTCGTGAAACTTCTTGCCTTTCGCAACCGCGATCTCACATTTTATCCTGCCGTTTTTCAGGTACATGCGGGTGGGTATCAGGGAGAGCCCCTTCTCCCGGGTCGCGGTCAGCAATTTATCGATCTCGCGACGGTGCAACAGAAGTTTCCGGACGCGCACGGGCGCGTGGTTTTCGCGGTTGCCGTGGCTGTACTCGCTGATGTGGGCATTATGCAGCCACGCCTCATTTTTATCGATCATGGCGTAGGCATCGCGCAGCTGGACCTTTCCCGATTTGGCCGCCTTGACTTCGGTTCCCGTCAGAACCATCCCGGCCTCGTAGCGATCGGACAAGAAGAAGTTGTGGCTGGCCTGGCGGTTATCGCTCAACGTTTTGTTCGCTTCAGTCGTGGCCGCCATGGGTTTTCGTTATCAACGCAGTGGTTCGGTTCCGCGTCAGACAGTTTGATGATAGTTCACCCCGCGCGGGGTCTGCATTTTTGTTTATCGGCAGACCGGGCAGGCTGGTTAGTTGCAAGATGAATAATTTCAGCCCTTTGCAACTGACTGCCCTCGCTTTGGTCTGCGTCCTTGCGATGCCCCCGGCTCCTTTGTTGGCCAGCAATCGGAAGGGCGACAAGCTCTGGAACGAGGCCCGCACCGAGGAAGCGAAAGGCAACTTCGACCATGCGCTCCAGCTCGCCGAACAGGCGTACGAACTGGATCCATCCGACATAGGCTACCAGCTGGAAGTGCGCCGCGTCCGGTTTGAAGCGGGCGACATGCACGTGAAGAACGGGCAGAAACTGCGCAACGCGGGAAAGGTGTCCGAAGCGCTCGCCGAATTCGAGAAAGCGTACGCGATCGATCCGGCCTCCGATATCGCCATGGAGGAAATCAAGCGCACGCGGGCGATGATCCAGCGAAACTCGAATCCGTCAGGCGCACCGCCGGCCGCCGCAAACGACAGCGCGGCCGCGAAGCTTAAAGAAGACGAGAAGGCTCTCACGCCATCGGAACTGGCTCAGAAGCAATCGAGGGACCGCACCGATGCCCTTCTTCCGATACCGGTGCTGCGGCCCCTGAATTCCGAGCCCATCGATCTGAAGATGAAAAACACGCCCCGGGTCTTGTTCGAGACTGCGGCCAAGCTCGCCGGTATCAATGTCCTGTTCGATCCGGAGTACGACACCGCGCAAACGATCCGGTCGCAGCAGATCGATGTCTCGCGTACCACGCTCGATCAGGCGCTCGACCAGATTTCGATCGTCACGAAATCATTCTGGAAGCCGCTTTCGCAAAACACTATCTTCGTCACGGTCGACAATCCGACCAAACGGCGCGAGTACGCCGAACAGGTGGTCAAGGTTTTTTATTTGTCGAATGTAACGACGCCGCAGGAAATGCAGGAAATGCTGACCGTCCTGCGAACCGTGGTCGACGTGCAGAAGGTTTTCAGCTTCACTTCGCAGAATGCGCTGATTGTGCGAGCCGAATCCGACACCATGGCGCTGGTGGAAAAGCTGATCGGCGATCTGGACAAGGCACGGTCGGAGGTGATCATCGACGTGATGGTGATGGAGGTGAACAGTACGCACATGCGGAATATCACCGCCGCGTTTGCTTCGACAGGGCTCTCGACGAGCGCCATTTTTGCGCCGCGGCCGGGAATTACAACCCCTGGTATTCAGAGCGCCGCCAGCACTGTAGGCAACACGCCAACCACTACCACGACCGGGACTACGTCCACCACGACAACGCCGTCCACAACGACTCCGGGGACCGGCATAACGCCGGGCACACCGAACCTTACAGACGTTCCGCTCAATGCGCTGAGCCACATATCGAGCGCCGATTTTTCCATTACCAGCCTGCCCGGCGCCGCGCTCGACGCGGTACTGAACGACTCCTCGACGAAGGTGCTGCAGGCGCCCCAGATTCGCGCGGTCGACAATCAGAAAGCCACTCTCAAGATCGGCGAAAAGGTTCCTACCGCGAGCGGCAGCTTCCAGCCGGGCGTGGCCGGCGTGGGCGTCAGTCCCCTGGTGAATACGCAGTTCACCTATCTCGACGTGGGCGTCAATATGGAAGTGCTACCCAAGGTGCACGAGAACAACGAAGTGTCGATGCACATCGATCTGGATATATCACAGGTGGATAATTACCAGAATCTGGGCGGAATTTCCGAACCGGAGATCGGGCAGAACAAAGAGACGGCGGATGTCCGGCTGCGGGCGGGGGAAATCAATCTGATCGGCGGGATCATCCAGAAAACCGACACAAAATCGACGACCGGCATTCCCGGGCTCGCCGGTATCCCGGGTTTGGGATGGCTGTTCAAGGGAGTGAACACCGAAAACGACCGGAACGAACTGGTGATCGCCCTGATACCGCATATCGTGCGCGGACCCGACATTACCGAATCGAACCTTAAGGGAGTGGCCGCGGGCAACGCCACGCAGATCAAGGTCGCGTACGGACCGCGGGTTGGCGCGCCGGAGGAGAAAGCCGCGGCGAACCCGCCCACGGCGCCTCCAGCGGTTGCGGGGCTCCCTGCAGGAGCGGCGCCGGCAGCGCCTGGTCCTCCGGCGACAGCGCCTCCCGAGGGTCCTCCGGCAACCGCGCCTCCGATCGGGCCACCTGCGACGGCCGCGACTATCGCGCGTCCGGTTCCGCCCGGAGGCGTGGCGCGGATCAGTTTCGATCCGCCGACGGTTGATACGCAACTCAGCTCGGCGGTCACGGTCACGATTCATGGCGACGACATCACCGACATGAACAGGGCGGCGGCCCAGTTGCGCTACGATCCGCGCATTCTGCGAATCAACAATATTGTGGCGGGCGATCTGCCGCAGCGAGGCATCGCGGAGGCCGCGCGCACGGAGCCTTCCAAGAACATTTTGAACGATAGCGGCCAGGCGGACGTGTCGGTGAGCCGGGGTGAGGGTAGCGGCGGGATTTCCGGCGGGGGCGGCCTTTTTACAGTGGTATTTCAGGCGATTGGACGCGGCACCACGAACGTTTCGGTGTCTTCGATTTCGCTGACCGGGTCTGCCGCACAGCCCATCAACGCAGCGTTGCCGCCGCCTCTCGTGGTCAATGTGAAGTAAGAGTATGGGCGGAAATAACCGCGTGTCGCGCGCTACCGTGCAATGTTCACGCAGCGGCATGACGCTGGTCGAACTGATAGTCGCGTTCACCATCCTGATGATCCTCACCAGCATGGCTGTGCCTGTCGCGCGGACTAACGTCAGGAGGATTAAAGAGCGGAATCTGCGGGAGGCGCTGAAGGAAATCCACACGGCCATCGACAAATACAAGGACATGGCGGATGCGGGGAAACTGGGGATACAGAAGCAGGATAGTTACGGTTATCCGGAGTCGCTGCAGGCGCTCGTCGACGGCGTCAAAGGGTCGGGGCAGGCGGCTGACACCAAAATCAAATTTCTGCGCCGGATCCCGATCGACCCCATGACCAACACGCGCGATTGGGGCCTGCGCAGCATGCAGGACGATCCGACCAGCACCGGTTGGGGCGGCCAGAATGTTTTCGATGTTTATACGAAGAGCATGGATAAGGCGGCGGATGGAACTCCCTACGCGGAGTGGTAGAGCAAACCTGGCGTCATCAGACGACCCCAGGCGCGCGTTTACGCTCATCGAGATGATGATCGTGATGGCGATTATCGTCATCCTGATCGCCGTCGCGGTGCCTTTTTACCAGAAAGCGATCATACGCGCGAAGGAAAGCGTGCTGCACAACAACCTCTTCGCGCTGCGCTCGGCGATCGACGAATATTCCTTCGACAAGCAGAAAGCGCCGCAAAGCCTGCAGGACCTAGTGACCGCCGGTTACCTCCATAACGTGCCGAAGGACCCGATCACGCAAAGCAGCGACAGCTGGAAGATCATTATGGAGGACGCGGGGCAGGCAGTGAGCTCATCGGAGCCCGGTATCTTTGACGTTCGCAGCGGATCGGATAAGATAGGGTCAGATGGCACGCATTATTCAGAGTGGTAAGGCCGGAAGACCGGGGCCTGAAGACCGGGCGAGCTGGACTGGCCGGCGGACCTGATTTCGATGAAAATTCCCTCATATTTCTCTCCTGGCTATTGCATCCGTCGCGCGTAAGCTATACAGTTGGTAACTTGTACGAGAAGCGTGCAACAGGCGAAGCGAACGAAACGCTTGACAGAACACGCTGTAATGCGGTATTAAGGATTTTGCTTCATTGAGTTGGCGCAATCTTGCATTTCGGGTAGCTGGCAGGAAATCAAAAAAGCCGGTGCCCTTCGGGATGTACCGCCTTGGCTGACCGCTTGAGGAAGGCTTGGCATGTCTCACCTCCGCCCGACACGGAGAAATTCTCAAATCAAGGTAGTACGGACAGATTTCGTTGCCGTTGAGGATCAGGTATAGAGAACTTCGACCGATTCCAGAAGAAATTTCATTAAGGAGAAGAAATGTCAGATTTTCGAACAAGGATTTTAGGGCTGGCGGCGATCGGCATGGCTATGGCTGGCGTCTCGTATGGCCAGACGCTAAAATGCGACGGTGTACAGCTTAATGGCATCATTGCCGTGGACCGGTCTGAGGGCCAAACAGAACTGGTCCAAGACTTAGTCAACTCGGGCGGAAATTGTACGGTAGTGGGCGCTCCGTCGACCACCGGAACCGTCATCCTCAATCTCAACGCTACCGCCACCTCGACTACCAATTCGCTTTTTGCGCTGACAGACCAAACGGGTGAAGGTGACGGTGCCACGACTTGGTATCTCGGCGCCGTCAACTTAACCCAAGTTAAGTTCGCGAATGTTGCTTTCCCGGCGGCGTTTAGTTTCCATGTCTATAACATTCGCGCCAACGCGTCAACCAACCCCCCGAATACGTACATAAGCGAATCGGTGACCGTCCTGTACAAGAGCATTCAATCCGTTACGGGCTCCGCGGTCGCGAACCTTGGCGCCGCAGACGTCGGTTATATACAGAAGAGTCTGTCGGTCACGCTTGCTTTCGCCCCTTTCCCCATTGTTAATAACTACGCTACTTGCATTGGCAATCCGCTTCCCTTTCCCGGTCCGATGGTCACGGGCTTACAAAACTTCGGTAACAGTACGTCATTTCAGGTACAGATCGGCGAGTTAGTTCCGGGCGCTTTTAAGGTGCAGTCCGCAGCCTCTTTCGGCCTGATTGCGGGGGAAAATGGATCGTCTCCGGAAAACGGCGGCATGGGCGTTGATGTGGGTGGCGGCCAATTTGTTCTTCCAGATGCGAATACACCCACCGAGCTTACGGTGGCGCTGGCTAACATTCCGGCAGCGGCAACGGTTTATCTGCCTTACAATATGACTCAAGGCGGCGCAGGTACGCCCACAACCTTGACACTAAAGGGATTCCAAGGCCCGGACACGACACCGGCAGCGGTCAAAGGCTCTAATGTCGTGGGCTTTAAAGCAGATTCCACTGGTGCGATTACAGTTACTTACGATGTAACCGCGGCGTGGATAACCTCGGCATTGACCTTCCCAATGCCGGTCGAGGTGATTTTCGACCCGAACACGGCGCCGGCGCAGACTAAGCCAATGACGGTCCAGGTAGGTTACTCTCCAGCGGCTGCGCCCCTCGGACCTGCCGGGCCAGCGTCGATTCCGACCTTCGCCCTGCCAGCTCCGCCCCTCAACGGTTCGACGATAGCAAACTGCCAAACGACGCTGTTGTTCCCGTTCGTCACGAACTCGACTGGGTACGAGACGGGCATCGCCATCGCTAATACCACGACTGACAATCTCGGCAACTTTATGAGTCCGACCGGGTCCAATGCCACTCCGACTCCGGGAACCTGCACGCTGAATTTCTATGGCGATGCAGCGCAGCCCGCGGCAGCCACGTATCCCCCGACGGGTACGTTGGGAGCTTGGGATGCCAAGTCGGGGCAAGCTCCGATTTACGCTCAAACGCTCACCAAGCTGATCACGATAACCGACTTTACAGGCTATGCTATCGCCAACTGTAACTTCCTTGACGCTCATGGCTTTGCCTTCATAGTCGACACGAGTGGAAGTGGAACGGCCAGCGGGCCGGAAGGCTATGTGGCTGTTGTACTTCCCAGAGCCACGACCATTGCTGCGGGAGCCGATGCCTTCACGGTCGGTGACGGACAGTAATCGGGTACCTTGTACAAAAAAGGGGGAGCTTCGGCTCCCCCTTTTTATTTTGCCGGATCAATTGGAACGGACCCGGATTTCAAACACCTTGTTCAGAGGAGACGCGACAATCCGGACAAGACCCGAACTCTGCGCTTCTCCCGTTAAACGAAACCGAATCGCGCTCTTTTCTCCCGCCTTCAGAGTGGATCTTTCTACTTCGATGGAAACGCCCTCCAGCCGCGGATCCGTCAATTCCAGCTGGATCGCACCGGGGAGGTTGTTGGACACCGTAATTGTCTGTAGTGGGTTTGTAGCGTTCAAAATCACGGATGTGCTGTCCAGCGTCACCTGATTCATGAGCGTTGCCACGTCGATCTTGACCGGCGGCAGATCGACCGGGCTCCTCGCCGCAGCTTTCGAGGGATCGATCCTGCCAAAAGGCGTCTGAACGCTCAGTTCGCGATCGATGTACCAAACCCACTGGCCATTCTCTATTTTCCAGGATGTAGTCAGAGGCACATCGAACGTCTGGTCCCCCAGTTGCGCGGCCAGTTGCGGCACCTTGATAACAAGTTTTCCTTTCAAAGTGACCCGGGCGCGGCTGTTGTCGTCCAGCAGCTGGATGTCCTCGATCGAAAACTCTTTGATATCCAGCTTGGACCGATTGTAGTAATCGTCTTTCGATTCTTCCGCGACCAGCGCCTCGGCCTGGCGGAATTTCTTGTCAACCTGAAGCTTGTAAAACTGCTCGACTCGCGCCCGTAACGCTGCTTCCGCATCGGCGGCCGCGGGAGACGGCTGTTGCGCCCACGCGGTTGCCGCCGCTACGGGCAAAAGAAATCTGGGATCGATATATCTCATTCCTCGGGCCTTTCAAAGTGATGGTAGGCGCGGCAGGACTCGAACCTGCGACCCTTAGCTTAGAAGGCTAATGCTCTATCCACCTGAGCTACGCGCCCCCATCTTTCGATTGTATCTTTGTCCCCCCGGCACAGAAAAGATTCTACAGAACCGTGACCCGGACATCCCCTTCAGGGGTGCCGGCGCGTTTGGGAGCGGCGATCCAGGACTTCTGTCACAGGCAGCTATGCCCGCCGCCCTTCGATGTCCGATAGCCGCCTGTCGTGACTTTCCGCAATCCGGGCCAGTGCGCGTATGTCCACCGCATCCCGATTCGTCACGTCCACCAGCTTGTTAACCGAAGCGGCCAACTGTTCAACCGACCGCGCTATTTCCGTAGTGCGGTCTCGCAGCATTTCGACCGATTCCGTCAGGGCTTCGTGCCTCTCGGTCAGTCGATCAAGCCGTTCGTCGATAGTCATATCCGTCACCTCGGTTCAACTGAGTCGGCTCTTTGATTGTAACCTGCACAGAAAAGCCTCATCGGCGAAGTCGGCGAGTTCGCGGTCGAACTCTTTGCGCCAGCGTCCCTGGCTCGCATGCTTGAAGTTCTCCAGTAACCGCAGCCTTTGATTCGCTTCGATCAGCCGATTCATTTCGAGGGTCAGTGCGCGTTGGGCGGCAAGTAACCGCTCTTCCAGATCGCGAACACGGACGCTTGATTTTTCTTTGAAACGCGCATACGACTCGAGTGCGCCGCCCGTCGGCCGGTCGAGAATCCGGACTGCCGCCGTCGATAGCTCCGACCTTTGCGATTCGAGTTCAGCCTCGATGCCGGCGAGCCTGCCCGCAGCCGCGGCGGCGCTTGTTTTCACGAGATCGACCTGCGCCGCGCGCCAGCGGAGCGCTTGTTCGAGGCGAAAGGAAAAGGCCTTCATGGGATCATCTGCGCCAGAGCGCCCATTTGCCGGATGGTCTCGTCCACTACGCAAATATCGGCGGGACCTTGCCGAAGGAATCGCATCATTTCGTTTCTGGACCGGATGACTGCGTCCAGTTTGGGATTCGTCCCGGAAACGTAGGCGCCGAGGTTGATCAGGTCTTCCGATTGCCGATAGAGCGACAGAGCTTCGCGAATTTTCCGCGCGTGAGCGGATTCCTCCGGCGTGGAAAGCTTCGACTGCAGACGGCTCACGGAGTCGAGCACCTGGATCGCCGGGTAGTGGCCGGCCGCGCCCAGTTCGCGGGCCAGCGTGATGTGCCCGTCCAGGATCGCACGCATGGCGTCGCAGATTGGTTCGTTGAAATCATCGCCTTCAACAAGGACCGTGAAGAACGCGGTGATGGAGCCGTTGTCGAAATTTCCCGCCCGTTCGCAAACCTTCGGCAGCAGGCTGAACACGGACGGCGTGTATCCCTTTTGGCTGGGCGGTTCGCCGGCCGCGAGTCCGATCTCGCGCTGAGCCATGGCGAGACGCGTGATGGAGTCCATGACCAGAAGCACGTCCTCGCCGCGATCGCGGAAGTACTCGGCAATGGCGAGCGCGACGAAGGCGGCGCGCACGCGCAAGGGCGCAGGGCGATCCGAAGTAGCCACCACGACAACTGAGCGGCGCATCCCCTCCGGGCCGAGATCGTGCTCGATGAAGGCCCGGACCTCGCGGTTGCGTTCTCCGATAAGCGCAATGACGTTGACATTGGCCGAGCTGGATCGCGCCATCGATCCAAGCAGCGTGCTTTTGCCGACTCCGCTGCCGCCGAAGATGCCGATGCGCTGCCCCTTGCCGCAGGGCAGAAGGCCGTCGATGACACGAATGCCCGTTGCCAGCCGGTGGTCGATATGCGCGCGATCCATCGGACTGCGAGGTGGAGTGTACAGCGGCCGCGTCTCGATTTCGAAGCCGGGCGCGGCAATGGGCGGGCCGCCGTCCATCGGTATTCCGAAGCCATCCAGAACGCGGCCGAGAAGTTGTGGGGAGACTTCCACATCGGATTCTCCACCGCGGGCAACGATGCGGTCGCCCAGGCAGAGCCCATCGGTTTCTTCGAGCGGCATGGATAAGACGCGACCCTCGCGGAATCCGACGACCTGGGTGCGGATCGCGCGGCCGCTCCGTGTGCGGATCTCGCAGAAATCGCCCATGCCGGCGGCGGGTCCGCGAGACTCGACGATGAGACCGACCAGTTCGACAATCTCGCCCTCCATTCGCAAGGGTTGCAGTCGGTGCAGAAGGGCCGTATAGCGACTCAGGTCGAGATCGCCGGCACCGCGCGTCATGAGTTCGCCAATCGATCCGTCAAGCCGCGGCTGATTTCTTCCAGTTGCGCGTCGACGGACGCGTCGATGGTGCCTTCCGCGGAACGTATGATCAGGGTGCCCAGCGCGCACTCGGGGTCCGGATCGATGTGGACGCGCGCCGCATGGCTGCCGGGCAACGCCGATGTCACCGCGGCGGCAAACTGCGGGTGCACGGTCACCTGCCAGGATTCGGAGCGCGTCAGGCGGTCGAAGGCGATATGCGCGATGGCGGTCAGCGCCGATTCATCCACGCTCAGCTGCCGATGGAGAACCCGCTTCGCGATCATGAGGGCTAGTTGAACGGCGTCCCGTTCGGCGCGCCTGCGCAAATCGGAACGCATTCCGAGGACCTGGGTTATGGAAGCGTTGAGGCGATCCACAACTGGCTGAAGTTCGGCGCGGGCCTCCTGCCGGCCTTGTTGTTTTCCAGCCTCGAAAGCTTCGTGGCGCTCTGCGGCAGTCTGCGATTCCAGCTGCTGCAGCCGTTCGCGAAGCCCTGCGTTCCCTTCGCCTCCTCCCGTCTCCGGGCAATCGCGCACGATGCCGGGTGCCGACCCGGATGCGGCCAGATTCCGGAATATCAATGGTTGGACGTCGCCCGCATCGGCGCGGCTCAGCACCTTAGACAACATACTGTTCCCCGACTGTGCCCTTAATGGTGATTGTGCCTTCGGCTTCCATTTGCCGCACTATGGCGATAATCTGCTGCTGGGCCGCTTCGACTTCCTTAATCCGGACCGGACCCATCGATTCCATCTCTTCCTTCATCATTTCGGCGCCGCGAGCCGACATGGTCGCGAGAAAGTGGTCGCGCAGCTGCTCGCTGGTTCCTTTCAGGGCCAGGGTCAGAACCTTTCGATCGACTTTGGCGGTTATATCCTTCAGCTGAATGACGTCGATCATGAGGAGATCCTCGAACACGAACATCAGATGGCGAATGGTTTCGACGAGGCTGGGATTGTGGGCTTCAATCGCCTCGAGGATTTCCTTGCTGGTGCCGGAATCCAACCGGTTGAACATCTCCGCGACGGCGCGAATACCGCCATAAGATTCGCGGCTGAATTCGCCGATCGATTTCAGTTTCTTGCCGATCACCGTTGCAATTTTGTTAACGATCTCCGGCGAGATTTGATCGAGAACACCCATCCGCTGTGCGACGTCGGACCGAATCCCGGACGGCAGGGAGACAAGCAGAGCCGCGGCCTGCGAAGCATTCAGGTGGGAGAGGACGAGGGCGATGGTTTGCGGGTGTTCGTTGTGAATGAACTTGGCAAGCTGCTGCGGGTCGACCTTTTGCAGAACGTCAAGACTGGCATACACACCGCCGACGGATTTCGAAAGGCGATCGAAGAGTTTTTGCGCGGTCTCGGCACCGAACGCCTGGTGCAGCATCTTCTTGGCGTATTCCAGACCGCCGCGCACAACCAAATCGTGCGCCATGTTCATCTGATAGAACTCTTCGAGAAGTTGCTCGGCGTTGTCGGCCGGAATGGACTCGAGCCGCGCGATTTCACGGCTTACCAGCTGCACTTCGTCTTCGGAGAGCTGCTTGATGATTTCCGCGCTGCACTTGTCGCCGAGCAGAATCAGGAGCATAGCGGCCTTGCGGATACCGGTGAGCGATTCTTCGCTCCTGGGCGTGACGTTGGCGATCATGTTGTCCGCTTGGTTTCGGGTTCGGAGATCCAGGTGCGCAGAACGTTGGTGGCGTTCGCCGCGTCTTTATGCACGGAATCCCGGATGTGTTTGACAAGCACTTCCGTTTTCCTGGTGCTTGGCGGGAGATTGATCCGGTTCATGACTTCGGCTTCAATCTGCGCCTGCACGGCATCGTTTTCGGAGAGTTGCTGTTCCATTCGGCGTTCTCCCGGCGTTCGTTCCACCGCCCCGGCGGAAGCGCCCTGGGCGATTGCCGGGGACGTGCGGTTCACTCGTCCCTTACTCCGCTTGGTGAACAGGATGAAAACGAGACCTCCCGTCAAAAGCACAAGGAGAGCCCCGCCGCCGATTACGATGGGATTCCTGAAGCTCATACCGAGCGGGACCGGCTTGACCGGGGCTGCCGGGGCCATGGGCGGTTCGGCCTGCAGCGTGGACTCGAACGGCAGCGTTTCGACCGTGATCTGATCGCCGCGCTGCTCCGAAAAACCGGTGACTCCCGCGATGATGTCGTGCACCCCCTTTAGCAGTTCCGCCGAGGGGGGAACCAGCGTTTTCCTCGCCTTCGCGCCAACGCCATCCCAGCGAACGGTCTGGTCGACGAGGACGGCTGTCGATACCCGCCGCACTGTTCCTTTTGGAGAAATGGTGTGCTTCACGGTTCGGCTCGGTTGGTAAGTGGCGTTCTCGGTGCGACGCATCAGCCCGGAGCCTGTCGATGTCGCGCGCGCGGTCGGTCGGGGCAGGTTCGATGCGGTGCCAGGCGTTCCGCCGGCAACTCCGGCGCCGCTCGATTCCTCGGTGGTCTGAGATGTCAGAACGGCAGATTTGGCGGAATCGACGCTCTCTTCGTTTTCTTCGCTGCTGGTGAAATCGCACTCCGCGCTGACGCTGGCGCGGAAGCGGTCCTGGCCGAGGAGCGGCCCCAGTGCCTTATCGATCTTGGCGAGAAGCTCCGATTCCACCTGCCGGCGGTATTCCAGATTCGCTTCAGCCAGTTGCGCTTCACCGTCGCCCTGTACGCGAGGGCGGCTCAGGAGCCGGCCATTGGAATCGATAATCGCTACTCCGTCGGGGGACAATCCGTCGACAGCGCTTGCAACCAGGTTTGCGATCGCCACGACGCTCGGCTGCGATAACTGCGCGCTGCGCTTCAGCCGCAGAACGACCGTCGCTTTGGAGGGTTGACGGGCATCGAGGAACACCGATTCCTTCGCGAAGGTGATATGAATGCGCGCCTGGTCGACCTCCGTAAGCGTCGCGACGGTACGTTCGAGTTCTCCTTCGAGGGCGCGGCGATAGTTGACCTGCTCGGCGAAATCGCTTGCTCCCAGATTGGTTCGGTCGAAAAGTTCGAAGCCGATTCGGCCTGTCCTGGGTAGTCCGGCACCCGCGAGAGCGAGTCTGGCATCGGCCAGACGCTCGGAAGGGACCAGCACGGTGGCGCCGGTTTCATCCATCCGGAACTCGATTCCCGCCTCGCGGATCTTCTGCGTTACGGCGGAAGCGTCCTCCGGCGCGAGAGCGCTGTACAGCACCCGGAAACCATTGTCGTGTTTCCACTTGAGGAGCCCGAACACGGCGGCGCACACCAGAACAGGCACAAGGATCAGTGAGATCTGCTGGTTCCGGCTTAGAGATGCCCAGATTCTTGCCAGTTGATTCATTGGTGCGGTTGGCGGATCACATTGGCATCTTCATGATTTCCTGGTAGGCGGAGACGAATTTGTTTCTCACCTGCTGAAACAGCTCGAGTGAGAGTTCCGCGCGCTGAGCGTCGAGCGCGACGTTGTGAACGTCGCCTTTGCCGCCGGTCAGGAAGTCCGTAGCCGCGGTCTGGGCGACCTGTTGCGCACTTTCCACCTGGTTGACGGCATTACTGAACACGTCGGCGAAGCTGACTCCCTGCGTTCCGGACCCGGTGATTCCGGGCAACGCGGAAACGGTGAATGGCGTCGCTCCCAGGGTGATGTTCATTGGCTGTGGCTCTACTTAAACAGGGCTCTACCGAAACAGGTCGATTGAGCGGGCAATCATGTCTTTGACGGCCGAGATGGCCGCGACGTTCGCCTGATAGCCGCGTGATGCGCTCATGAGGTCGACCATCTCTTCGGCCGGGTCGACGCGCGGAAAAGCAACGTAACCGTCGGCATCGGCATCGGGATGTCCCGGCATGTAGCGGCGCTCGGGTTCGCGGTCGTCAATGGTTATGTCCGACACCGTGACGCCCAAACTTTGACCGGAAGTACCTTGGGTGGCCGACGAAAGCGCGTCGGAAAAGGAGAATGCAACCGGTGAAGTGCCGAAAACCGCGTCCTTGCGTCTGTACGGCCCTCCTTCGGGTGTTCTGGTGGTATCCGCGTTAGCCAGATTCTCGGTGATGATTTCGGCCCGCGAGCGCTGGGCTTCCATGCCCGAAGCACTGATCGATATGGCTGTAAAAAGACTCATGACATGCGGCCTTCCTCGATCGCGGACCGCACATTTTTCAGTTCGCCTCGCACCAGCTGCACTGCCAGATTGAATTTCATCGTATTCTCCGAAAGAAGTCTGGCTTCACGATCGATCGATACATTGTTGCCGTCGTTGCGGCTGGGCAGGTTGGGAGTTTCGACGACTATACTCCCCGCGTCCCGCATGGCGGAGGAGAAATCGGCCGGCATGGCTGCGTCGCGCGTTTGATACCCGGGTGTGTCGGCATTCGCGATATTCGCCGCAATAGCTTCCTGCCGTTGCGAAAGGTAACTCATAAAGTTGCCAAGCTGCAGACCGGTTTGGTCAAGCTTCATGAGGATCTCAGTGCAACGTTTACGCCAAACGCAAGTTGTTGGCGCACCTCGCCCTCTGCTGGTACGGTGGCCGCAGGGGTGTCAGAAATCTGCCGCTTCGCCAAATTCCCGCCATTCCCGGGGAGAATCCGCCAGTGCTGGATCCGACCGAGTTTTGTTGAAGCGAGCGGCCGCGTTCAGCCTGGCCGTCGTGGTATTGATTCGAGCGAGGGAGGCGGCCGATTGTGCCCTCGAAGCCTTCGCCGCGATCAGTGCCTGCTGCAGGCAGCGAAGGTACTCGCCCAGTTCTTCGCCCTTGGTGAGCAGGGTTCGTTGCGGCAGGATCGCGGCCAACCGGCCCGTGCTCGTCCAGTCGCCGTGGCAGGCGGCCTCCCGCAGGGACGCGACAATTTCGAGGAGATCAGAGAGTTTTGAGGCCATTGGTTTGGGTGTTGATTAGGCCTGTGTATTGAGCAAACAAACCTGTCACATAACTGACCTGGCTTTCGATTTCGGCGATCGCCGTATCAGCGCTGGAAATCTGTTGCGTCAGGTTCGTTTGCAGCAGATTTACCGTGGCCTGCTCGTTGGCGATTGTGGCTTGTGCGGCTGTGACCTGACTTGCGACGGAAGTCTCTTCGGTTTTGAGCGTTCCGGCAGTGGGATCTTCAATTCCGGTCAGGAGGTTTGCCGCGGTCCCGAGGAAACCGCCGCCGGTGGTGCTGCCCAGCGTCGAGAGAAGGGTTGGAAAATTCCCGTTGGCCGCGGTTATAAAAGCCGTTGTGTCGACCGAAAGCTGCCCTACCTCGTCAAGCGTGATGCCGAAATTCGCCAGCGCCGCGGCTGGCGATCCGTTGTTATAGTTCCCCAACTGGTTCAGAGCGTTGGTAAGTGTTTGGACAATGCTGTCTCCTTCGAGGGCGCCTCCACCCTGACCGTGATATTGGGCAAGAGAGTCGACCGCGGCGTTGTAGGAACCGGCAAAGGCGCTGAATGCCGAGGCAAGGCCGGCTGGGTTGTCCGCAACGGTAATCGTCGTCGAGGCGCCCGCCGCGCTCTGCGCCAGAAGATTTACGGTTAACCCCGGGGACAGGGTGATCGCCCGGCTGTCGCTGCTGATTACGGTGGCCGAACCGTCTACCTGATAGGTCGCCAGCTTGCCAGGTGTTGACGTCGAGATCAGATCGTTGCCGGTTGAATCTTTGAGGTCGATGGCACCTGGGCCAAGGCTTGCGGCCTGTAGTGAAAGCCGGTAATCGGGGGAACTGGTGGAGCCGACGTTGACGAGCGTGGCCTGTACCTCACCGTTGGACTGTGCATTGACCGCGTTGGCAAGGTCCTGCAAATTGGAGGACGCGGGCTTGATGGTGATCGGCGAACTGCCGACAGTGAGAGTGAAGGCCTTGGAGCTGCTGATGCCTTGCGTCGAGGGATCGGTGACAGGCGTAGATCCGGCAATACTCAGAGCGGTCGAGTAAGCGCCCAAACCACCCACCGAAATGGTGTAAGTGCCGGTCGTGGCTGCCGAGCCCGCGGTGGCGCTGACGTTGGAATCGGAAACCGAAGAACTCAGCAGATTTGAGCTCAATGTCGTCTGGAGAGAGCTGACCGACTGTTGGAGGGCTGTAAACGCCGAATCCAGCCCCTGCAGATCCGATCGGGTTGTGTTTAGGTTGTTCAAGGCGGCCAGGTCCGAATCCAGCGGCAGCGAGGCGATTCCGACCGCCCTGGTGAGGACCTGCTGCAGGCTGGCGGCGAAATTGCTGACGCCCGTAAAGGTGGGCGGCGCGAGAAGCGAGGCCAGCGACGGCGCCGATGTCGATGAGGTTGCCATAGTTCCGGAACGGGCATTTCGTGGGAGTGCAGCCGGGCCCGGTAGAGCCCGGCTCGTTACGTCAATGCTCTAAATCGACCAACCTTTCAAATGAGGCAACATTTCAAAGCTACGCTTTCAACAGCACGAGGAGGTTCTGCGGAGCTGTATTCGCCTGCGCGAGCGCCGCGAGCGAGGCCTGTTGAAGAACCTGGGCCTTCGTCAGGTTAGCCGCCTCCTGGGCTATATTGGCGTCCTTAATGCCCGACTCGGCCGCGGAGAAATTCGTGATCTGCGACTGTGCCAGATTGGTCGCGTAATTCAGCTTGTTTTCACCGGCGCCGACGATGCCCTGTGTGAGACCCAGATTGGTGATGGCCTGGGTCAGCGCCGTGAGTGCCTGGATCGAGTTACCCGTATTCAGCGCGGTGGCCGCGGGCCCCGTCACTGCAACCGCCCCCACCGCGGAATTCGCCGAAGCCGCCGCTCCCGATCCAAACAGGTTTCCAACAAGACCGGTGGTATTAGCGGTTAGATTGATATTGAAGGAAGAGGTGCTTTGAAACGAGATGCCATTACCCGCCGCGTTGGCCACCGCACTGATTCCCGATCCGTTGAGCGCCGTATTCAGGGTTTGCAGCGTCGTGGTAACATCCACGGCGTTGTTGGGATTGGTGGCCGCTCCGCCCAGGATCACGGAATACGACCCTCCGGCATTTTGGAATGTGACGCTTTCCGAACTCGCCACGCCGGCGCCGCCCACGAAACCGACGAATGCCCCGCCCGGCGTCACCCCGCCCGCGGTCCCATTGATGGCGGTCGCGCTGTCGACAGTGTAGTTGGCACTGTTCGTGGCTGTCGACGTCGTCGTCGCCGCCACCGAACTCGCGGTGGTGCCGGCGCCGAGGGTTGCCGCGCCTGTCAGCGTAAAAGCCGTCGCGCCGCCGAATTCCAGACCGCCGTCATTCGCGATCGAAGCGCTGATACCGTATGTCGCCAGCGCGGTGTTCAACTGGTTAACAACATTGGCGCCGGTGACCCCGGCGACGCTTCCGTTGACTGCGACATTTACAGCCGTGTTCCCGGTGGCGGTGGCGATGTTGAAGTTAAAGGTCTGGCTCGCGGTAGCGCTCCCCGAAAGGAAAGTGACCGCCGTATTATTAAGGTTGACGTTGTTTCCGGTGAGCTCGGTTCCGCCACCCGCCACGCTCGTGTGCGCGATACCCAGCGCCGTTGAATCCACTGCGTTATTTGCGCCGCTCAGGTCGACCGACACCTGAGAATCCGTCTGGTTATCGCCTCCACCCACATATGTGGTCAGCTTCGCGTTATTCGCCCCGCCCGTGTTCAAGCCGATACTGGCTGCCTGCCGGTTGATTTCCGTCAGCAGGCCCTGATACTCGTTATTCACAGTGGTCCGATTGCCCGCGAATGTCGACGATGCCGATTCGGTGGCCAGGGTTGTCAAGCGGTTCAGGATGACGGAAATATTGCTGATGCCGCCATCGGCGATCTGCAGCGTACTGCCGGAGTTGCCCGCATTGATCACTCCCTGCGACAGGGTCGCGATGGTGCCGGCATACTGGTTGGCGGTCGCCAGACCGGCTGCATCGTCGCCGGAATGGTTGATCCTGTAGCCGGAAGACAATTGCGAAATGGTGTTGTTCTGAAAACTGGTGTTGATGTTGACAAAATTCTGCGCTTCCAGAGAAGCGACGTTGGTTTGAATCGATAACGACATTCTTTGCGTCCTTGACGTGATACGTACCCGTCATCATGCCGGGCCCGGGTTCTCCCGATTCGTTCGGGATGCCCGTTATATCGTCTGCAACACATATCGGCAGACCCGACCAAAATTTTAGGGATGCCCCGGTAAAGCCAATCCCAACAGGCGTAATGTTTCAGCCACTTCCCCGGCGCCTTCGGCGACCAACTCCAGAGCCCGGCGGTTTTCAGCCGCGACCGCAATCGTCTCTTTGCGGGCCACGGGGACGTCGCGTGGGGCCGTCACGCCGAGTTTGACGCGCGTTCGTGAGATCTCCATCACTTCGATTTCGATGCCTCCGCCGATCACGATCGTCTCGCCCATGCGCCGGCGAAGCACTAACACAGCGGCGTCCAGCCGCTGTCGGCGGACAACCTGAAACAGGCGGAAAGTCCTGCGGAATTAACACACTGAATCCCCCGTCTGTTGTGCAGATTGATCACCACGGTTGCATTCAGATTCACCTGAACCGTCGCGCCGGAGCGCATCAGGAGCGCCACACAGAGCACGTCCGCTCCGATCACGGGACCCGAATCTTCCGGAAGCTCCAGCAGGGCACGCTCCTCATCCGTAATGCGAAGCTGAAATCCAGGATCGATTACGTAGACCGGAAGCGCCACAAAGCAGATTTCGGCGCTATCGAGGCTCTGCAGGTACAGCAACGGTCTTTGCTCCGGTATCTCGACCGGCAGCATCCGGCGCTGTTCTTCGAATCCAGGCAATCCGGAAGGAAACAGCAGTTCGCATTGCGGGTCCGATTCGATGTCTCCCAGCCACGGAGAGTGGATCGTATCGGGTTGTCCATTTGTCGCGGCTTGTCCTTGCGGGTCGGATTGTCCATCCGGGGCCTGGGCCGATAGAGGGCTCATGCGGCGTCGTCTCTGAGGCACTCGCTGATTCGAAACGCTGCGCGATGACCGGCGTTCACGATCTCTCCCCGGTACTTCCTTTGTCCGTTCAGCATCAGGTCCAGCGGCCGGGCCGTGGGGAATTCAAAGCTGACAACGTCGCCCTTCTCCAGATTCATGAGATCGCGCAGCAGCAGTTTGGGGCCCGCCAGCAGTACCTCCGAAGGCAGTTCGGCGGTCCGGAGAAGGTGAAGCACCTGCTGTTGCTCCTGGTCCGTCGATGCGCTCTTGCGGAGAGTCCACTGCTGGTCGAACTTCTGGCGCATCATCTTGATGATGATGGACGGCATCGCAATGTTCATCATGCCGATCGAGTCGCCGATCCGGATCTCGATTGCCACGGCGACAACAGCTTCGGTGGGCGCCAGAATCTGCAGGAACTGCGGTTCGGTTTCGATATTTTCGATGGTAAAGTCAATTGGCGTAACCAGGGTCCACGCTTCACGCAGGTCGCGCAGAATCAGCCGCAGGAGCCCGTCGAGCAGAACCTGCTCAATCTCGGTGATCTCGCGGGTGGCGCTGAACGTAAGCTTGCCGTCGCCGCCGAGCAGGATTTCGAGGATCGGAAAAATCAACGACGAATTGAGCTCGAGCACCGCGTTGCCGTCGTATGGCTTCAATCCGAGCGAGGCCAGACAGGTGGGGGACGGAAGACATTCGAGAAACTCCGAGTACGACAATTGCTCGACACTGACAAGATTGATGATCAGGTACGACCTGAGGTAAGCCGATAAGCTCGATACGAGATTGCGCACAAAGTTATCGTGCAGTTGATGGATGGCGTGGAGTTGCGATTTCGCGATGCGGTCCGGCCTGCGAAAATCGAACGGGACCGCCCTGCGGGAACCGGCGAGGTCCGCCGGTTGGCCTTTAGTGGTCAGGAAGACGGCGTCGATTTCCTGCTGGCTTAACTGTCTGCTGGCCATTCATTCACCCCACTCGCTCAACCCAGGTAGTTGAACAGTGTCTTCTGTTGAGAGATCTCCGACTCCGCGCCCACGGCGGCCGATTGATCCGCCGACTCCTGGGTAAGGTCCGTCGCCGCCTGGGCTACGTTGGTATCCCGAATGCCGCCGATCCGGGTCTGCAGGGCCGTGAGCTGGTTGGCGGCGATAGTTTGCTCGTTGGTAAGCCGTTGTTCGGAGGCCCCGTAGTATGCCTGCTGCTGGCTGACATACGTCGAGGCGGTCTGGAGTGAAGTCAACGCACTTGCGACCCCACTGTGGTTGTTCGCCTTGAGCGCCGTTTCGAGCGATTCGAGCGCGGCGAAGGTATTGTTCGCGGTGGGCGCTCCGGCCGTATCCACGGGATCGAAGATTTGTTGCGCCCTGAGTGGTTGATAAACCGTTTCTCCCAAGGTGTTGACGATCACGCGGCTGGAAGTGTCCGGGGTGAGGCTGTCGACGCCCGTGGTGCTGGCTGCATCGTACTGGTAAGGCGGCGATTGATCCTGATTACCGCCAAAAATGGCGCGCCCGGCGGCCGTCGTATTCGCGATCGCCACGAGTTGCTGCTGGATGTTTTGTATCTGAATGGCGAGGGTCTGATTCGTAGCGGCCGTTGCCGTGCTGCCCGCCCCCTGCGCGGCCAGGGAAACGGCGTTCTGGATCAGTGAAATGCCCGACCCGAGCGCGCTGTCCGCCGCGGTTGCTTCCGTCTGAACCTTGCTCAGGTTCGCTTGGTAATCCTGCACCGCAGCCAGCGTCGAGCCCAGTTGGATCAGTTCCGGTGTCTGAGAGGGGGAATCCGCCGCGTCACTGATTCGGTACCCCGACGACAGCTCAATCTGGGTCTGCGTTTCTTCCTGTTGCAGGCTTGCCAGACCGTTGAGGAACCAGGCGGTTCCTGTTGTTGCGGAGCCAAGTGGTGTCATTTTGCCCGATACCTATCCTGCGCTCGGAGTACCCAGGTTTATCGTGTCCTCGGTAAGTTGGGAGAGAATCGAAACGACCTGCGCGCTCGCCTGATAGGAGCGCTCATAAGCCGTGATATTGGTGGCCTCCTGATCGAGCGATACGCCGCTCTGTCGCTGACGATTCGTTTGCGCGGTGGTAAGCATGGCCTGGTCGGCCGTCGAAGCCGTATTGGCATCGGACAACTGCTGCCCGACCGACGCCGCTATGGAACCGAACAGCCCTTCAGCCGATTGCCCGTCGATTTGACTGGCCGCGGCCGTGGAGCCCGGCAGAGCCGCCAGTTGATTGGCGACGCCATTGGATGCGGTTTTGGTTGCGAGTCCAAGCTGACCGGCCGTCACCGTGGGATCGAGCGCGATTGTCCCCGCCGGGTTTGCGGCATTATACGTGAAAATGGGAACGCCCGGCTTGCCCTCCGATGTGGTTCCGGACGAAAGCGCGGCGTTGACGAGGTCGGCGAAACCCCTGGCGAGCGTATTCAGACTTCCCGTCCCATCGCTGCCGATCGATGCTGCGATTGTGCCGTTCTGCGTCTGGAGAAGCGCGCCCAACTGTCCCGAAAAAATCGTGGGCGCATTGCCGCCCGCCGCGGAAGAAACCTGAGAGCCCGGTGCCGCGGCTGGATTGACGGAAAGGGCATAAGACCGATCGCCCAGTACGAGCGGCAGCTGCCCGCCCGCCAGTACGGAAACAGCGCCGTTGGGCGCGGTGGTGGTCGTAATGTCGACCAGCGACGAAAGCTGGTCGAGATCGGAGCGGAGATTGGCGTCGGTGACCGGATTTTCCTGCGTCGAGTTGGCTGTCTGAATGTTCAACTGGCCGATATTCGCGGAGAGCGCATTGATCTGCGCGGTGGTGCTCTGAATACTTGACGCCACCTGCGAACTCTGGCTGTCGAGGCTGGCGGCGACGGTCTGAAAAGCCGAGGCAACATTGCCCGCGGCCGTCAGCGCGGCCGCGCCCGCGGTGGGATCGTTTGGGGTAACGCTCAGATTCGAGAAAGCAGTGCTGAAGTGCTGGAATGCGGCCAGAACGCCTGTCGATCCGGTGATATCGAAAAGCTGATTGATGGGCGACAGCTGCGCCGCCTGCGTCTGACTGGCCGAAGCCTGCGACGAGGCCGCCTGCACGACGGCGTCCGTGAACGCATTTCCACTGGAAGTGACCGTAACGAAGTCGCTGCCGCCGTTCTTTGTCCCCGACGTGCCCACATTGGAAAAAGCCCCGATCGGCAGGATGTCGGCTCTTTGAGAGGCATAGCCGGGGGTCGAAGCGTTGGCGATATTGGACTGATCCACTCCCAAGGCCTGGCTGAAAACCTCGAGCGCCGTGGATGCCGTTTGCAGAGAGGAAAAGAGTCCGCCCATGGTGGAAGTCAGCCTTTGGAGCTTTGGGATGCCTGGGAAACAGCGTCTCCGACGATGGCGCGGCCGACCAGGGAACCGGAAACCCGATAGCTGCCGCCCTGCACCTGCGCCGTCAGTTGCTGTATGCGCGCGGCACGGTCGGCTGACAAAACATTCAGCGCGTTCGACGGGCCCGAGATCTGAATGCTGTCTCCACCGGCGGTGCTGCCGCCGATGCGGCCCGTGTTCGCATGTGCGCCGCCAACCGGAGCTGTTTGCCCGGATTCGCCCGGCCCCGTGATTCCCGTTCCCGTCAATGCGGGATCCAGTTGCAGTCTCATCGCTTCTTCTTTTCACCGCCGCCCTCCGTGCGAGTCGCCCCCGCCCTCTCGCCGGCGGTTACATCAAAGTCGATAGTCCCCCCAAGCCACGTTTCGACAGAGCCCGGCGCAGGCAGCCGAGCGCGCTCCGGTGAAGTTGGCAGGCGCGGCTCTCATGGACGCGTAAAACCGCGCCGATTTCGCGCAGGCTGAACTCGCGCGAATAACGCAGCCGAACCACGGTGCGGTACCGGGGCGGCAGACGCGCCACTTCCTGATGCAGTATCGCGGCCCGTTGATTTTGCGCCAGCAGGCTGTGAGGAGAGTGTTCCACCGGTGCGGGTATTGTGCCTTCGAGGTCCGTGCCGTCGTCGGCTGTCGAACCTTGTACGGTAAGGTTGGCGCGCCCGGGGCCCGAGTTGCGCCGCACGGTATCCAGCATTTCTCCCCGAATGCGGAACTTGGCATATCCGGCCAGCGGCGCGCCGCTCTGCGGACGAAATGTGCGTGCCGCCTGAAGAAGGCCCAGATTTCCCGCCTGGATCAAATCCGACATTTCAATGCCGGAATCCCGCGGAAGCCCCGCGATAATTCTGCTTGCCAGTATCCGCACCAGCCGATTCATATCCTCCGCCGACTCCCCCGGGCTTTTCTCGATTTCCCGCGCGCTTTCTGCAGATGTGTCTGTCATCTCTAACGGAACAAGTGCCGCATGGCTGGAAAGTTCTCATCGCTGCTGCTTGAGTTCTCTATCGGCGTTTGGTGCCCGAAGCGTTAGAGTTCTTCGGCGCTGAGTGCTGAAAATATTTATTAAAGTTTTCGCCGCTTCGGCCGATAGAAGGATCAACATGCTTGATGCGGAAACAGGTTCGGTACACGAGGCTGGCCGCGGCCGCGCGCTGATTGGCGGCAGCGCTTCCCTGGAGGCCGTATCTTCGAGTATCGCGCTGGTGGCAAACCGGCGCTGCAATGTGCTGATCGAAGGGGAAACGGGCACCGGCAAGGAAGTCGTGGCGAGAGAGATTCATCGGTCGGGAAGCCGGTCGCGCGGCCCCTGGGTAGCCGTGAATTGCAGCGCCATTCCGGATGCGCTTCTTGAGGCAGAGCTATTCGGCCACGTCAGAGGGGCCTTCACCGGCGCGGTACAGGCGCGAGCTGGAAAATTCGAAGCGGCTAACCACGGTACGATTTTCCTGGACGAAGTCGGCGACATGCCGTTCGCCGTACAGGCAAAATTATTGCGCGTCCTGCAGGAAAAAGAGGTCGAGCGGCTGGGCGGCAATGAACGGATCAGCCTCGACGTCCGCGTCGTCGCGGCGACCAACGTGAATCTCCGGGGCCGCGTCAAAGAAGGAGCATTCCGTCAGGACCTCTATTACCGCTTGAATGTTTTTCAAATCGTCCTGCCCCCATTGCGGGATCGCCGCGAGGATATTGCGGCGCTCGCGCACCACTTTGTCGCGAAAATCTGCACCAACGAAAACCTCCGGCCGAAGGAACTGGACGCTTCGGCGCTGGAACACCTTGCGGACCATACCTGGCCGGGAAACGTTCGGGAACTGGAGAACGTCGTGGAGATGGCGGTGATTCTCAGCGGTTCGCGCTCCAGCATTCTGACTTCGGATATCCGTATTGCCCGGGGACCGGCGCGCGAAGCCTGGTCGGAACCGCCCGCCAGGGCCCCGATTCCATCCGGCGGCCTCGACTACCAACGGGCGCTGGAGGCATTTGAGCACGACCTGTTGACCCAGGCTCTGGCGCGAACGCGCGGTAACAAGACCGCCGCGGCGGACCTGCTGCGCCTGAAGCGAACGACGCTTTCCGCCAGAATGCGGGTCCTCGAGTCCCGGCTGCCCCGTCTGGTTGCGTAGCGGGGCAGCGCTTCGGGGTTGCCGCCGCGCGGCCTTGGTCAAGGTCCGCGCCCAAAGTACACGCGGCTTCACCCGTTCAGCCGCGTTTCTTCGGATGAGAGAGAGAACCGACTAAAGTCGCGTGTACCGGGTTTTCGTAAAGTGAGCCGTATTGGGCCGCGGCCCCGCCCCACCGCTTATTTCAGCATCAGCATGCGCGAAACCCCGGCAATCAGCCGCATTTCGCGCCTGCCGATCCCCAAAGTCGAGGCGGCGCTTTCCGCCGACATTCCGGATTGAAGAAGCTGAAGCGCCCGGTCTTTCGTGTGCCGTTCGAACTGCTCCATTCGGCCGGACCATTCGGCCTCCTGTTCGCGCAGCATCGAGCGCAGTTCGGCATGAGCGCGGCCCGCGGCAATCCGATGTTTTCGTAATGCCAGCAGGCCAATCAAGCCAATCAGGATTCCGCAGACGCCGGTCAGCAAGCCGGGATCTATGAAGACGGGAATCGTCATAGTCTGCGGCCTTTATGGGCGGCTTCCGCAATGCCGGAGCGGAGCCTGTCCTCGCGGCTGGCGAGCTGACTGATTCGGACACCATAGTTTCCGTCCACCACGACCACCTCCCCGCGCGCAATCACGCATTCGTTGACGATCACTTCCACCGGATCGCTCACGAACCGATCAAGCTCTACGATGGACCCCGTGTTGAGTTTCAATACTTCCCGGATTTGCAGTGAAGTCCGCCCAAACGAAACGGCGATCGGCAACGCCACTTCCAGTAGAAGATCGAAAGTTTTCGAAACTGCGTTGGCCCTCGCCATCGGGCCGGGAGCCGCTTCGGGCTCCGGCTCACCAAAGCGAGCCAGTTCGATTGTCCAGCTTGCCTTGAACGGCCACTTGCCGCCACTCGGGTCACTGACGGAAAAGGTCAGCCAGGTCAGTCCCGGCGGTTCAGTGTCGATCTCCACGCCTTGCGATGGCGCGAGCTCCCGCGCCTTCTCCGCTGTTATCGCGGAGGCGATGCCCGACACCGTCTGATTGAGGATCTCCCGCCAGGTCGAACGGCAATCCTCGTCGGTCACCTCTTCGATTCCGGCGGCTTCGAGAGTGACCCGTCCCAGGGTTTCCCATAGATCCTTGCCGGCGGCGATCCAGAATGAAGGCCCTTCAGGGGCGGAAAACGACTGCTGCCAGATGAGGGCGTTCTCGAGCGGCGGAGAATCCGAGCCACTCTCGTCAAGCGCGATCGTGAAATCCCTGCCGGTCATGCTGACGATGGCCTGGCTCAGTGCCGTCTCGAGGAATTGAATAAGTTTGGTTTGGGAACTCATACCGTTTACCCTGATGCCCTTACACCCGGCCAGCGCTTCACCATCGCCGTCCGCAGGCGGAGGATGGCCTGCGACTTAATCTGCGATACCCGCGACAAATGGATCCCCATGACTTCCGCTATCTCCCTGAGAGTCAGCTCTTCATAGAAGTAGAGGCTTAGGACGGTCTTCTCAACTTTCGGAATGCGATCGAAAGAGGACGCGATCAGACGTTCGAGCTCCGCGCGTTCCAGCGTGATCGCCGGCGAGTCTTCTTCCGGCGACGCCGCATATTTGAGGATCACGGAGTTCTCGTTTTCATCGCGGGCGAATTCGAGTTCGCCGATGTTCAGGGCCTCCATTTCCGTGAGCTTCTGACGATACACCTCGACGCTCAGGTTCAATTCTCCGGCGATCTCCTCCTCTTCGGGACTCCGGCCAAGCCGCTGTTCCAGGCGCCCGATGGCCGCTTCGAACTCCCGCGCCTGTTTGCGCTTGAGCCTGGGCGCCCAATCCGTCTCCCGCAGGCTGTCGAGAATGGAGCCGCGAATGCGGAATTCGGCATAGGTTTTTAACAGCACGTTTTGATGAGGGTCGAAATTGTCGATCGCCTGAATAAGACCGATGACTCCCGCCGACAACAGATCGTCAAAACAGACAGAATCGGGAAGGCGCTCGTGGATTTTGCGCGCGACCAGACGCACTTGGGGCAGATGTTCGAGGATGAGCCTCTCGCGCTCTTCCTCGGACAGAGTATCGGCCTGATAACGATAAGCCGTTGCCGTCAACTTTTTCTCCCTTATGCCGCCGCTGTCTGCGCGAAATGGGCGTTCGCGACATGAGCATTGGCCGCGGGAACCGGCGCGGCAGTTGTCCAAACGGCACGCGCGAGCCTGTCCGCACTCACCTCTTCCAGGTCTTCCGGCATCTGCTGCCCCGTACCCGCAAACGTCGCCGGAATTCCAGCGCGGATCAAGGCTTCGACCGCCGGTCCCAAACGAATCGCCTCATCCATTCCGGTGAAAAGCAGCCGCGAAGGCATCAGGCCGGAGAAACGCGACATCATGTGAAGCATATCGGCGGAACTCGCGTCCGCCCTTAGGACCAGATGTTTTTCAATCTCGGGCCAGCCTGCAAAAAACTCCTTCAACTCAGCGAATTCGCTCCGATTCGCGGGAGATATTCCCGGGGTATCGATCAGGACTAATCCCTTCCACTCCTCTCCAGCGAGAGCGAGGCTAAGGCTTGCCAGCGATTCGCATGCCTGAAACGGCGCGCCAAGGATCGCCGCAAAACGGGCCGCTTGTTCCTGCGCTCCGATGTTGTGCGCTCCGGCGCAGTAGATTCGGACCGGGACGCGACGGGCGAGCCCCAGATTCACGGCGATCTTGACGAGCGAAGTGGTTTTGCCGCGCCCCGGCGGGCCGATGAAGGCCAGCGTCCGATTCTCGCCGGATTTCATTTGCGCAAACGGCGCCACCGGTATTCGGTTTGCGAGTTCGTCCATGGCGGCGGACGGTATACCGGACCTGCGCGCGGCGCCTGAAGCGATGTCCACAGCCATTTCCCGCGATAAGCCGACCTCCACCAAGCGCTCAACGACGACACCTGGCGCAACTGAAGGCGGTCCAACCGGATTCCCCACTGAAGCGTCTTTCGGATCCCACGCAAAGGTCACCTCCAGCGGGCCAAATTTCCTGGTCTGGGGCGGCGTGGGCTTCGAACCGACCAGAAGCGCATTCTCCCCCAGTTCCCGGCGCGCGACCTCGAGTGCCGCCGGAACACTGCTTGCAAAGTAAGCTTTCGTCTGCATTTACTGAATCACTCCCAAAGAAATAACCTTGATCCCGGCGGGAATTTCGCCGTGTGCCAGGAAAAACAGATTCGGAATGGTCGACTCCACCGCTTGCCGCAGGAAATAGCGACACGCGGAACTGGTGATGGCGACGGTGGCCGATTCGAGCGTGCCGACGCCCCGGTTCAAACGGTCCAGCAGGTCGCGCAGTGCGTTCGGCGCCAACGCCAGAGAACTGTTCGATTCGCCGTGTTCGACTCCTCCCTCGGCAAAGCGCTCGAGCGGCTGATCGAGGAAGTATGCCGGCAGATCGCCATTGGCATTCAGGTAAGGCTTCACCACCACGCGGCGGATCGACTGCCTTACGTAATCGGTCAGAAGCACGGGGTTTCTCGTCGCCGGCCCGGCCTCGCCCAGCGCTTCGAGAATGGAGACGGAATCTCTGATAGATACTCGTTCCCGCAGCAGGTTTTGAATCACGCGCTGTACGGTTGCCAGGGGAAGCAGCTTTGGCACCAGATCTTCGACTACACGGGCGTTTTCGATGCTGACGCGATCCAATAGCTTTCTGGCTTCCTGCCGCGAAAACAACTCGTAGGCGAAGCGCTTGATCAGTTCCGCCAGATGAGTGGTCAACACGCTCAAAGGATCGATCACCGTGTAGCCTTTGGCACGCACGCTGTCGGCTTGGGAAGCGGGTACCCACCACGCCGCCACTCCAAACGCGGGATCTTTCGTGGCCCGGCCGCCCGTAGGCGGTTCGGCCGCAGTCAGCGCGATCGCCAGTTCGCTGCCCTGCGGAAGTTCGAAGCGGGCGACTTCAATTCCCTTCAGGCAGATGGAGTACTCGCGCGCGCGCAGGGCCAGATTATCCGTCACGCGCACGGCGGGAATAATGAACCCCAGTTCGGTGGCAAGCTGTTTGCGAATGCTGCCGATGCGGCGCAGCAGCGGCGATTTCACCCCCTCCGCGATAAACGAAATCAGGCTCACGCCCACCTCGATCGAGAGGGGTTCTACCCGCAGCAGGTCGTCGAGATTATCTTTCGCCGGTCTGGCCGATCCGGCGGCGGCTTCCGGCAGCAGTGCTTTGGCGGAGCGGTTCTTCATCCGCCAGCCGATCGTTCCCAGGCCGCCGCCCAGTACAAGGAAAGGAACCTTCGGCAATCCGGGGAACAAGGCCAGCGCGATCAGCACGCCGCTCGCGAGCAGGAGCGGTTGATACGAACCGAAAATCTGTCTCTGAAACTCCACGCCGATGCGGTTTTCCGAACTGGCGCGCGTGATGATCATGGCGCCTGAAATCGAAATCATCAGGGCCGGTATGACGGTTACCAGACCATCGCCGATGGTCAGCACTGTGTAGGTCTGCAGTGCCTGCATGACATCGACCCCGTGCTGCAGGACACCGATCAGAAGGCCGGCAATGATGTTGATCCCGGTAATCAGGATTCCGGCCACGGCGTCGCGCTGCGTGAATTTGCTGGCGCCGTCCATGGCCCCGAAGAACTCGGCTTCGCCCGCCAGTTGTTTGCGCCGGCGCCGGGATTCGGCCTCGTCGATCAATCCGGCGTTCAAATCGGAATCGATCGACATCTGCTTGCCCGGCATCGCATCGAGCGTAAACCGCGCCGTCACTTCCGAGATGCGCACCGCGCCGTGGTTGATCACGATGTACTGTATTGCGATCAGGACCAGGAAAATCACCGCCCCAATGATGTAGTTCCCGCCCACCACGAAATTGCCAAAAGCCTGAATCACGTCGCCCGCGGCGTTGACGCCGGTGTGGCCATTGAGAAGAATCAGGCGCGAAGACGACACGTTCAGGGCCAGCCGGAACAGCGTCAGCATCAGGAGCGTCGTTGGAAAAACGTTGAAGTCCACCGGCTTGGTGATATACATCGCCACCATCAGAACGATGACGGACATCATAATGTCGGCCACGATCAGCAGATCCAACAGGAATTTGGGCATCGGCGCGATCAGCGCCACTATGATCGCCAGTACGACTGCCGGAACGGCTAATTCACTCAGAGCTTCACGCGAGAGTTTCGGACCTGTTACGGCATGCGAGGCTTTGGATTTGACCGCGGCTTTTGCGGACCCCGGAAATGGTGCGCCTGGTGCCCTTGTTTGAGTGGTGCTGGCGGTCATCGTTTATCCGTTCGGCCCCGCCCTGTATTGCCCATGAGTTTGAAAATGTAAGCCAGGATCTCAGCCACCGCGCGGTAGAGATGGGCGGGAATCTCCTGCCCGACGTCCACAGATTTGTATAGTGCCTGCGCCAGTGGAGGATTCTCAATAATCGGCACCAGGTTTTCAACCGCGCGAAGGCGTATGCGCGCTGCCAGATAATTTCTCCCTTTCGCCACCACCATGGGCGCGGCCATGGCGCCCTGTTCGTATCGGATCGCGACCGCATAGTGAGTCGGATTGACGACCACGGCCGTGGCTTTCGCAACGTCGCGCATCATATTCCTGCGTCGCATCTCGCGCTGCAGGCGGCGGATGCGCGCCTTCGTCTGAGGACTGCCTTCGGTGTCCTTCAATTCGTCGCGCAGGTCCTGTTTGCTCATGCGCAGCCGTCTGCCGTACCGGGCCCGTTCCCGGACCAGCATCACGGAACCCAGCACGAGCAGTACGATCGATGCCTTCCTCATCCCGTCCTTCACCAGCAGCCCGGTTGTTCCCGCCGCGGCAGCCACGGGCATCATGGAGAGGCGGACCAACTCCGGAAGGCGATCCTTTACCATCGACCAGGTGAGCCAGAACATCACCGGAATCATCACGACCGCCTGGAGAAAGTGCTCTGTATTCCTGCCTGGGAGGTCTTTCAGTTTTCGAGCCACGTTCAGGCGGTCGAACTTCGGGGCCAGCCGCGCGAGGCTGAAGCCCATATTGGTGGATGCCATCTGGAAGAGGACGGTGACGGCGAGAAGAGCAAGCCCGAGGATAGCGAGCGGCCGCAGCACGGCGGTCGAGAGCCTTAGAAACACGGCAATCAGGTCGTTAGGGGTCAGCGATGCCGAAAACGCCTGCCGCAATCCCAATCGGAACGCCGCCTGAACGCTCAGCATCCAGCTTGGAAAGTAAGCGGCGGCCAGCAGTATGAACGCGAAAAACTGGATGGCCGAAACGAGTTCGCGGGCGGCGGGAAAATCGCCTTCCGTTCGCGCTTTCTGGAGACGGCGGGGGGATGCGCCTTCGGTTTTTTGGGAGTTATCGGCCACAGCCACTCCCCGAAACGCTGGCCGGAAGGCCAGCGGCAGGGCCGAAGCCCCGCCCCACACTTGTCATCGGGGGCTCCGTAACATGCCTTCGATTAGTCGGGTCCACGTCGTCATCAGCGACTCGAAAAAGCCTGGCTGCAAAACGATCGTTACCGACAGCACGAGCATCGTGGCTGCCAGCTTCAGTGGCATCGTCAGGCTGATCAGGTGAAGCTGCGGCTGCACCCGCCCCAATATCGCGAGTGAGGCGTCGGCCAGCAACAGCAACGCGATTAACGGCGCGGCAAGCCGCAATCCGGAGCTGAAAATCGCCGCCGCGAACTGAACGATGGCTGTTGCCCACGATTGGTGCAGCGTGAACGATTCGGGAGGAAGCAGTCGCAAACTAACCACCAATGCCCGTACCATAAGCCGGTCCGCCCCGGAAACGAAGAACAATAACCCGGCCGTCAATTGCGCTGTTGTCAACAGCACGGTCGAATCGGCGCCGCTCGACGGATCGATCGTGGAAGCATAGCCGAGCCCCGCCTGCAGACTCACGGCCTGCGCCGCCATTTCGAATACTTCGAACACGATGGACATGGAGACGCCTATGGCAAGACCTAATCCGGCTTCGGCTGCCAGCCCCGCCACGACCCGGTCGAGCATTACACCGTTCACTGCCGCGTCCGCGCCGATGGGTGTCCTCCAGTCCGCGCGCATCATCAGCGTGATGGCGAGCGAAAGAACGATGCGTGCCGCGGCGGGCGCGGCTTTGAATGCGGCCAGCGGCACGAACGCGAACACGCCCGATACGCGCGCCAGCGCAAAAAGGAACCCGAACAGCGTGGCATAGCTGAAGATCGATTCAGCGCCCATAGCGGCTCAGATTGCCCAATATGTCGATCGTGTAGGCCATCGCTTTGTGCACCATCCAGGGCATCATCAGCAGCGATCCCCCGAGAAATGCCATCAGGCGCGGAATGGCGTTGAAACCGCTGTCCTGGATGGATGTAAGAACCTGGATCAGGCTGATCACGATGCCGGTCACAAAGCCGAGCGCCAGCAAAGGCGCGGCGATCCAGAAGGCGGTAACGAACATCTGGCCGATGATGTGGGCAACGGCCTCCGGTGTCATGCGACGAAACCTTTCATGAGCGATCCGACGACGAGATTCCAGCCATCCACTAGTACAAACAGCAGCAGCTTGAACGGCGCCGAAACCATGGCGGGCGGCAGTTGAACCATGCCGATCGACAATGTCACGGAGGCAACCACGATGTCGATCAGCAGAAAAGGCAGGTAAATCACCGCACCGATCTGAAACCCCGCCCGCATCTCGGAAAGTATGTAGGCCGGCGCGAGAACCTGCAGGTCCAGGTCCGCCGATGTGCGGGGCGCGGGTGCGTGGGTGAGGTCCAGAAAGAGCTTCACGTCTTTTTCGCGCACGAAGCGGCTGAGATAGGTTTTCATCGGCTTGCTGCCCGCATCCCAGGCTTGCTCCGCCGTGATATCGCCTCGCTCTGCCGGTTGCCAGGCTTCTCTATAGACTTGGGACAGCAGCGGCTGGATGGAAACGAGCGTCAGGAAGAGCGCCAGCCCGATGAGAACCTGGTTCGACGGCGCGCTCTGCGTGCCGAGCGCCTGTCGCAGAAAATGCAGCACGATTGAAATGCGGAGGAATGGCGTGATCGACATGACGATCGCCGGCAGAAGCGTGAGCGCCGTCATCAGAATGATGATCTGCATCGGCGTGCTGAGAGAATTCTGGCCCGGCGGCAGCAGCGATGGCGGGGCCGCCCGAAGCGGCAGGGCAAGCAGAATAATAATTGTGGGGCGGGCAATCCTGCCTGCAGCCGCTTTCAAGGCGGCTCTTCGGTTTTGCGCGCGGACGCCGGCTGAAAGCCAGCGGCAGCCGGAAATGGCCGCCCTACTCACAAGATCTCCCTGGTCGAAGCCGCGGAATCGAGAAGCTGGCAGGAGTTCGGCGCGGTCGCGACGAGAAGCAGTCGGTCGCCCGCGCGCACGAGATGCAGGGAGTGCTGGGGCCCGAGCGAAATCCGTTCCATGACTTCGAGACGCCGCGGCGCGGCTACCGAAATCCCCGGAATGCGCTTTTTCAACGCCCATAACGCGCCGCCCAGCAGTGCCATGACAAGAACGATCGCCGCAAAAGGCTGGAAAGCGTCCATGGTTTCTACCGCTCGATATTGAAATCGGTGATACGCACGCCCATGGTGCTTTCAATGATCACGATTTCGCCGAACGCGGCCAGCTTCTTTCCGATGAAGATGTCGATGTTTTCGCCGGCCGACCGGCTCATCTCGACGATGCTGCCCTCTTCAAGCGCCAGAATTTCCGACAATTTCATCCAGCGGCTGTCGAGCTGCACTTCAATCTCGATCGGCACATTACCGATGTGAGCAACCTCCTCCTGCGCGGTCATCTATGCAGGGATCAGACTGAGAGTCGCCTGAATGACCTGGTCTTCGGTGGTCACCACCTTCGAGTTGGCCTGATAGCCGCGCTCGTAGACCAGCAGATTGGTGAACTCGGTCGCGATATCGACCGTGGAGGACTCGAGCGCGCCACCCGTGACCGTGCCTCTCGAACCGGTTCCGGGAACGCCTATGGCCGGCACCGCCGTGGCCGACGTGACACCGAAAGTGTTGTTACCCAAATCCTGCATCGACCCTGGGTTCAGCACCGAGCCTACAGCAAGTTGGCCCACTCGGACGTTGGTACCGTTGGAGTACGCGGCCGTCACCTCACCATTGACGCCGATCGAGATTCCGGTCACCTGTCCCGCTTGTTGACCGTTCTGCGAGCTGGACAGGTTAGACGAGATTTGATCGTACTGAGTGATTTGCGGATTTCCGTTGGCATCGTAAAGATTCCAGTTGAGTTTCAGGTCGGCCGCGCCGTCAGCGAGGCCCGGGATCGAGACGACCACAGGCGACGCTTTTGCCGTCGGAGAAGCGAGGTTTCCGCTGGAATCGAATGTGAGGGTTCCCGTCGCCAGAGCTGTCTTGGAGGCGCTCTTCAAGTCGGCCGGCGGTATTGTAATCGCGTACCCCCAGGTTCCAGGCGCCGTTTCGGTATAGGTGATCGTCAGTGCGTGGGTGTCTCCTAAAGAATCCACCACCTGTATGGGCGAACTGAATGTCGCCGCCGTGGTGCCCTTTACCGCGCTCGCGTCCAGATTTAGTCCGAGAGTGAACGCAGTCGAGGCGCTGGGAGCGCTCAACCCCGACACCGGCAGCGTTATATTGGTCGCCGCTGAGTTCGTGTTGACGACGCCGCCAACCGCGTTCCAGCCCTGCACATTGTCTCCGGATTGAGTGAGGAGCTGCCCGGTAGCGTTAACTGTGAAGTTGCCCGCCCGTGTGAATGCCTGCTGGCCCGCGGGCGTCTGCAGGACGAAGTAGCCGTTCCCCTGTATAGCGGCATCGTAAGGCTGGCTCGTCGTGGTGATCGACCCCTGTGAGAGGGATTGGTTCGAAATTGCATCGACCGAACCGCCGACCAGGTTTGCCCCGTTTGCTCCGCCGAAACTCTGGCTGACGAGTTCCTCGAACGATACCTGCTCGGCCTTGTAGCCGTAGGTATTCAGATTGGCAAGGTTGGCGCTGACGACGTCGATCGCCTGTGAGTTTGCCTGTAGTCCGGAAAGCGCGTTTGAGAAGGTTGTTCCCATGGTTAGATCCCCGTTGTTGATGTTGAAGCCGAGCCTGAAGCCGATGGCGTTGCCGGCGCCGCGGGCGTTGTGTTGTGGTCGATATTGATGAGCTGCTCGAGTTGGCTGTAAGAAGTGAGCTGCGAGACGAATTGTGTGCTGTCGATCGGGTTCAGCGGATCCTGATTTTGAAGTTGCGAAACCAGCAGAGTGAGAAACGTGCTTTCGCTGGCGAGTGGGTCTGTCGGAGCCGCACTCGTTGCAGTTGGGTCCGCGGTGTTTGTGGAAGACGTTACTGGACTCATGAAATCTCCTGAATGGGTTGTTGAAGTAATCCGTTGAAATCGGCGGCATCCGCGCCACCGGCTGATTTGCGGAGAGACGGGCGCTGATCCGACTGCTGACGTTGGCTCTGACGCTCCCTGCCGGGAGTCCAGGCCTCGGCATCGTACCCGGCTTTGGAAAGATATCCGACAAGATCGCTGACTCCCTCGCGCACCCGCCCGGCGAGCGAGGGATCGGTCCCGTGAAGTGAAATGTGAACGTCGCCCGACCGCTCGGCAAGCCGCACCCTGATGTCTCCCGCGCCATCGGGCGTGAATTCCAGCGCAAGCGAACGAATCGGCGATTGGGTTTTCGCCTGATCGGCCATCGGCTCCTCGCGCATTGGTGCGCTCGCGGGTTGCGGCTCCGGCTTAGTGTTCCCGATATAAACCGGCGGGGGCGGCGACGAAACCGGAGAGGTGGGCGGGGGCGCCGAATTCGATGCCGGCAGCTCCGGGGTCTGTTCTGGAACGTTGACAGAACCCACAGGCGCGGTAGGCGCTTGCTGAACACTGGTAGTACGTAACGTCCTGCGGGCGCCTGGGTCAGTATCTTCCGCGCCCTGCTGTATACCTTCTTCGCTCGACTGATCGAGATGGATTTTCACCTCGAGCAACGGTTTGGGCTGCAGTATCGATGCGGCGGATTCTTCCCCGCCGGAAAGGGTTGTCGGCTTAACCAAATTCTGGTCCGCCGAGCCTTCGCCCGTAAAGGAAGGCAAACGCAACTTGGACGGAACGGGAATCGGAACAATATTGATGTCGACCACATTGATGTCAACCACATTGATGTCAACCACCGCGGCTGATGGCTGCGCCGCTTTTTCGTTCGTCGACGCTGCCGAGCCGCGCGTATCCGGTTTTCGGCTACTGACCGCAGTATCGACAGGTCTTGTCGGGGCCGCAGGGAGTGGCGAGGAAAGCTCCGGTAATGGATCTTCCGGGGCTGTGGCCGGTTTTGGCGGCAGCTTTATGACTTGTGCGTGTGGCGCCGGAACCGGGGCCACCGATTCATTCACAATCTGTGTAACGATTTGGTTGAACGCGGATAGATCGAATTGAGGGGTTGCATCCTTAGTCGTGTCGCCATTCGTTGAAGGAGCGACGGCAACGGGCTTACCCTGCGCCGCTGTCGCCGCTGTCCTGATGGGCATTGCAGCGAGCGGCCGCGCGGCGGGTTGTGGCGCGAATGCAACGGCCAGGTTCACGCATCTGCAGAGGCAGGTGCGGAGCCAAACCATCGCCTCCGATGAATCAGGCGGTTAGCGCACGGTCATCGCGGCGGCTGAAGCCAGGTTTTTGCCAATCTGACTTGAAAGCGCCAAAATCCTGGCGCTCCCGCACTTCTCCTCATTGAACTCATCGACCGCCGGCAGCTGTTTTATAGGATTTATCGCCCATTCTTCATTCGGCCCGCTGGCTGCATGGCATGGTTGCGGAATTATTATGGACGCCATCTCAACTTTGGCAGCCAGCGGCATGCGAGCCCGCATGGAGTCGCTCGAAATGCTCGCCAACAACCTTGCCAATGTCGAAACCGGCGGATTCAAGGCGGACCGCGAGTTCTTCAGCATTTACACGGGAGACGACGCATCGGCCGATCCGCAGACCGGCGATATTCAGACTCAGCCCCTGATCGAGGCCCATTGGACCGATCTCTCCCAAGGCAACCTGATCGACACGGCCAATCCTCTGGACTTCGCCATCGACGGCGAGGGCTTGTTCGCCGTGCAGACGGCGGGCGGCGTACGTTACACGCGGAACGGCAATTTCCGCGTCGGCCCGAGCGGAGTTCTGGTCGCGGGCGATGGAAGTCCGGTGCGCGCCCAAGGCGGCGGATCGATTGCACTTCAGCCGGGCCTCACCGTGGAAGTGCTGCCCGACGGCACCGTGCAGCAGGACGGGCAACCTGTCGGCCAATTGCAGCTCTCCGCGTTTGATCGCGGCAGCATGGATAAATCGGGCGCCAATTATTTTGTCGCGCTTGACGGCGTTACCGCTAAACCGGCGACAGGCGCCGTCCTGCAACGGAAACTCGAGCAGTCCAACGTCGGGGCGGCGGAATCGTCAGTACGTCTCGTCGCGATCATGCGCCAGTTCGAAATGCTCCAGAAGGCAATGAACATCGGCAATGAACTCAACCGGAAGGCTATTGAAGAAGTCGCCCGCGTGGCCACTTAAGAAGGAGACCTGCACAAATGATCCGCGCCCTGTACAGTGCCGCCAGCGGTATGACGGCACAGCAACTGAACATCGACAACATCGCCAACAATCTGGCCAACTCGAATACCGTCGGCTACAAATCCCGGCGCGCCCAATTCCAGGATCTGATGTATCAGACGCTGGTACAGCCCGGCACGCAGTCCGGCGCTTCGACCGTGGTTCCGACCGGCCTCCAACTGGGGCTTGGCGTGCGCGCGGCATCGAATGAAATCATCTTTCAGCAGGGCGATTTCTCCAACACCGGCAATCCCCTGGATATGGTGATTCAGGGCAACGGTTTTTTCCAGATCAAGCTGCCCAACGGCGACACGGCTTACACGCGTGCCGGCCAATTCCAACTGGATTCGACGGGAAACGTGGTCGATGGCAACGGTAATCCTCTGCAACCGCAGATCGCGATCCCGGCGGCCGCGCAGGCCATCAAAATTGCGACGGACGGAACGGTCAGCTACACTTTGCCGTTACAGGCGGCTTCGCAAACGGCCGGACAGATCTCGCTGGCCAACTTTCAGAATCCCGCCGGGCTGAACTCGATCGGCCAAAGCTACTATCTGCCCACCGACGCTTCCGGCGCGGCGCTGATCGGTCCCCCGGGAGGCGCCGACGGAATCGGCACCATCCTGCAGGGTTATGTCGAACAGTCGAATGTAAGCGTCGTGGATGAATTCATCAACCTGATCAGCGCCCAACGCGCGTACGAAGCGAATTCGAAGGTCGTGAAAGCCGCTGACGATATGTATTCGCAGGTCAACAATCTCACGCGCTGAAAATCAGATGACTATTCAATGCGTGTTGCTCGGTATCGTCTGCTCGACTATTGCCTGCTCCGCCATCGCTTTTGCCGGCTGCATACCGGTTACGGGAAACCGAATTCTCGGCCGCGACCTGGCGGGCGCCGACTTCAGGTTTTCCGCGCTCCCGGCCACTCTAACGGTCGGTTACGCGCCAGCTCCCGGAACGAAACGAGTCTATACGGCTCCGGAACTGCAGCGGCTCGCCAGGGCAAATGGAATTCCAGGGGCCGATTACGGCGATATCTGCTTCGAGCTTCCGATGAGTCGCCTGACGGAGGAAGATGCGACGGCCGCCATGCACCGTTCTCTGCCCGTGGACGCCGTGTTGAAAATCGTCGAACTGGAAAGCCTCGATATTCCCTCGGGGATGTTGGAATTCCCGGTCGAGACGCTGGAACCCGCTGCTGGCGCAACTCACGGCGTTCAACTGTGGCGCGGACGCGTCAGGTACGCTGAAACCCGCCAGGTTGCCGTGTGGGCACGGGTCGAAGTGACGCTGAAATTCATGGCCGTGGTGGTGGGCAAAGATCTCCCCGCGGACGCACCCATCGACGCAGGCTCGCTGCGGGTCGAGACCCTGACCGGTCCGCTCCAGCGCGAAAAATTCGCGACTCGTATCGAAGACGTGCGGGGGCGATTGCCGAAGCGCGCGTTGAAGGCGGGTTCGGCCATCCCGATCGCAATCCTCGCCGAAGCGCCTGCGGTGCGGAAGGGCGATCCCGTAACCGTCGAAGTTCGGAGCGGATCGGCGCGTCTTCGGTTCCAGGCCATCGCCGACGCCGCCGCGCGGGACGGGGACATGGTCGAACTGCGGAACCCGGCCAACGGAAAGACGTTCAAGGCTAAACTCGGCCCCGGAGCCAGCGCGCTCGTTGTTATTGCAGCGGGGCAGCAGCTGTGAGACCACTGGCGATCGCGCTCCTGTTTTCTGTCTGCATGCCCGGGGCTTCGCCCGACCCCCAAAAAGTAAAGAAGCCGCCTGAGCTTTCCCCGCTGGATAAATACCTCAAGACCGCTTCCGGCAACACCGCCGAGGAGTCCGCAACGCCCGGCGCCATCTGGTCGCCCTCGTCGCGACTGGACGACCTCGCAAGAGATATGCGCGCAAGCCGCGTGGACGATGTGGTCACGATTGTGGTGACCGAGACCATCAACGCCGCCGCCAGTGGAGTCAGCACCACCGAGCGGGCATCGAGTGCCAACGCCGGTATCACTGCGCTGGTTGGGCCGAAGTCCTCCACCGGTGCGCTGGCGAATCTCCTGACCCAGTCGGGAGATCAAAAACTGAACGGCACCGGCACCACCACTCGGACGGCCACGCTGAACGCCACCCTCAGCGCGCGCGTGGTAAAGGTCCTGCCCGGGGGGCTGCTGTACATCGAGGGTTCCAAAGATCTTCAGGTGAACTCCGAGCAACAGGCGATCCTGGTGCGAGGGATCATCCGCAACACCGATATCACCACCGGCAACACCGTCGGGTCGACTCAGATTGCCGACATGGAGATTCGCTTGAACGGAAAGGGAGTGGTAGGCGACGCGATCCGCCGGCCGAATCTGCTTTACCGGATACTTCTTGGGCTGCTGCCCTTTTAGCCATGCGTCTTCTTCCCGCAATTCTGCTGTATGTGAATCTGGCCGCCGCGCTCCCGGCCGCGACGCGCCTGAAGGACCTCGTATCGATCGAGGGTGTTCGCGACAATCAACTCGTCGGTTACGGGATTGTCGTGGGATTGAACAAGACCGGCGACAAGCTCACCACCGTTTTCAGCGCCCAAAGTCTTACGAATACGCTGCAGAAGATGGGCCTCGTCGTCAACCCTACGGCGATCATCGTGGCCAACACCGCCGGTGTTATGGTCACCGCGACTCTTCCTCCATTTGCCCAGCCCGGTACGAAAATCGACGTCACAGCCGCGGCCGTCGGTGACGCCACCAATCTCCAGGGCGGCTTGCTGCTGATGACTTCTCTCCGCGGTACCAACGGGCAAGTCTATGCGATCGCCCAGGGGCCGGTTGTGACCGGCGGCTTTGTCGCCGGCCGCGCCGGAAACAACCAGACCGTCAATCACCCCACAGTCGGCCGCGTACCGGGGGGCGCGAGCGTCGAACGCACTGCTCCCTCCGTGGAACCGACCGCCCATGTCCGGTTACAACTCCGCAATGAGGACTTCACCACAGCCTTCCGGATCTCCGAGGCTGTCAACAAACAGTTCGGCTCCGGAAAAGCAGTCGCGCATGCCGAAAATTCAGCCCTTGTCGATGTAGACACGCCTCTGGATTGGACAGCCCGGATGGCGGAATTTATTGCCGCGATGGAAGATCTTCGCGTTGAGGTAGATACTTCTGCGAAGATCGTCGTCAACGAGCGCACCGGGACGATCGTTATGGGCAAGGACGTGCGTATCGCGCCGGTAGCAATCCTGCACGGCAATCTGTCGGTGGAGATACAAACGACGCTGCTGGTTTCGCAACCCGGTCCGGCATCGCAGGGAAAAACCGAAGT
>Ga0070733_10000287_pt1 | contig 43139 bp, 46 predicted proteins | sample Coa_R1_9_FD_66450 | JGI IMG/M metagenome (GOLD analysis project Ga0070733, IMG submission 66450) | Surface soil microbial communities from Centralia Pennsylvania, which are recovering from an underground coalmine fire - Coalmine... | ecosystem: Environmental > Terrestrial > Soil > Unclassified ... | reverse complement strand
GACGATTTCATCGCCGGCAACGCGACGATGGGGCTGGAGATTGTCGAGGACCTCCCGGAGGTTCGGACGGTGATCGCCGCAATCGGCGGAGGCGGCCTCGTAACGGGCGTCGCCACGGGGGTGCGGGCACGCAAGCCTCAGGTCGCGGTCTTCGGCGCGGAGCCGGAGAGCGCCGCGCCGGGGGCGGTCTCGTTTGCGAGCGGCAAGGCTTCGCCGTTTCCGCAGTGGCGAGCCACGTTCGTCGACGGCGCCGGCGGAAAAAGCGTCTTCCCGAGGATGTGGGAGCGGATGCAACCGGTCGTCGACGGGTCGATCGTGGTCACGCTCGAGGAAACAAAGCGCGCGATGCGAGTGCTCGCCGAGAAGGCGCGAGTGATCGCCGAAGGCGCCGGAGCGCTCTCGGTTGCTGCCGCGCTTCGTTGTGAGGCAGACGCCGGTCCGATCGTAGCAGTTGTGTCGGGCGGCAATATCGAGCTTACGACGTTCTGTGAGTTGATCGGCGCGAGTTAGGAGCCTGTAGGGTTACGGTTCCTAGCGCTTGTCGCTGCTAAACGGGTCGGTCGACTTCGCGACGTACGTGTACTTTTCGCCGCAGATGCGGCAAACGTTGAGCGGGCTTCCGAAATGTTCGTGCGGTGCGTAAACTTTTGGGGCGGCCTTGGCACGCTTCTTGACAACGCGTACGGTGGTTTCGATGATGTCCTTCATTCTCGCCCCCGAGGCTGGGCAAGCAAGTCGCTCCCAAATTCGAAAACGTGGACTGTCTCTTTCGTGCCGTCGCCAAAAAAGACCCCTTATAACATGCTGTAGACGTCCGAGGCCATTTCGCCAAGCGTTTGACCGGCATAGTGAGCGGCGTCCCGCGCGGCATCGGCGCTTCCTTTACCTGCCATTCGGTTGATGTAGAACGCGAAGGCGACGTGGCGGCCATGGCTGGTCGTGACGTAGCCGGCGAGCCCTTTTGTGACGAGCTCGTCGTCGTCGAGCAGGTTCAGCGAGCCCCAGGTGCCGGTCTTCGCATGAACGTGACCCGCGGCCGCGACGCCGTTTTGAACGTTGAAGAGCGTTCCGTCCACGCCCATGACCGGCAGACCACGCTCCAGCGAGGAGAACCACGCTTGCGTAGAAGCCCACGCCAAGTAACTCACCATGAAGCGCGGCGTGAAGAACGCAAACGTGCCGAGGCCGTCCTGCTGCGCCGCTCCCGTGAGATCGAGGCCCGCGCCCGAAAGCAGCGCACGTTCGCGGGCGAATGCGGCTCTCAGAAAATCCGTTTTCGCGTGCGCGACGTAGATTGCCCACAGATACGGCATCAAGGCCGCGTGCAAGTTATCGCTGACCTTGAGCGTTACGTAGACGTCTTCGGAGAGCGGTGGCGATTGGTGTCGCGCCACCAGATTCGCCGGAAGGTACAACGGCACGGGGGCATCGTGGCTGAAGGCGGGTGCGCTGGAGGGCGCGCCCGGCGTCACGCCCGCGTCCCGGAGTGCAACCGTAAATGCCGCTTGCGCGAAGCGCCGAGGCTCGGGCACGCGGTACGCAAATAAGATCGGTTTCCCGGCCGGCATCTGCCCGGTGATCGTCACCACGTGCGATCCGTCGGAGCTTTTCTTGTCGCCGGAGAGATCGATCGTGGGCTCGGATTTGGGCGCCGCGGTCGTCGCGGCGTTGACGAACGAAACGTAAGGCGTTTGCGGCGAGACGGCGATTGAAACGGGTTCGCCGGCCTTCGATCCCGGCGTCACCATCACGTCGACGAGGTTGTCGTTCACGACGATAGGCGAGACGATCGCGCCTGTTCCGCCTTCGGGCCCGCCATCGGGAAAGATCGACGCGTCGATCGCAACCATGCCGTCGATTTGCCTGATGCCGGCGCGCGCGACTTGCGTGGCGAGGTCACGCAAAACGGCCAGCGGATCGCCGGGAACCGCTTTGGTGTCGTAGTTGCCGTCGTAGGAGTGATCTTCGTTTTCGAAGGCGAGCGTGCCGTCAGGGCGCACTCGCTGCGAAAGGTTCGGGTCGCCGCCGGCAACCAGCACGAGGTCGCCGTGCAGCACGCCGCGCGAGTCGAGCGGTCCGGTGCGATAGACCGTCGTCGTCCAGCGAAAGTCCGGCCCGAGCAATGCCAGGCTCGTCCCGGTCGTCAGCAGCTTGGTGGTCGAGGCCGCCTCCATCAAAACGCCGGCATTTCGAGCGTAGAGCGGACGTTTAGCGTCGAGGTCGTAGACCTCGGCGGCCACGATCGCGTGCGCGAACTGCGGCCGTGCAACGATGCGATTGAAGGCTGCGGCAATCGGCGAAGGATGCGCCGGCGCCGGCTGCGAGAGCAACACCGTTGCGAAGGTGAGGAGCAGCGCGAGATGCATTAGCCTCCGTTCATGTCGAGAAAGAGTTCGGTCGCCAAAGCGATCAAGAATCCGGCGCACATCGTCGCCGTTACGAAGGCCGTCAAACCGGTACGGCGCAGCACGCTCCAAAGCTCGCCGATGACAAAGACGAGCGCGCCGATCGCGATGGCCAGAAAAAGCACCGAAAGCGTCGGCGAGTAGAAGCTGTAGCCGATAACCGTTCCGAGAAAGGTGGGGCCGCCCGCGATTAAACCTGCTAGACCGATTTGCGCCCACGACGGGACGACCCGCCCGACCAGCGGCGCCGCGACTCCGAAGCCCTCCGTGGCGTTGTGGAGGCCGAAGCCGACGATGAGCGCCAACGCAACCGCCGTCGCCCCCGCTGCCGCCGACGCGCCGATTGCCAAGCCTTCACCGAAGTTGTGAGCTCCGATTCCGATCGCGATGATCGCGGCGAGCACGACCGGATTCTCCGCGTGCGCCGCGGCTTGCCGCGTCAAATGCGTTGCCGCGCTGCCCAAGCCGACCAACCCGATTGCCAGGCCGACGACGAAGACCGCCATCAGCGTTGCTGGAAACGCGCCGGCGCCGGCGTGCCATGCGTTGAGGTCCGCAGAGATCGGCGCGATGGCGTTCTGCGCGATTTCGACGACGAGATAGAGAAGAATCCCGATCGCGAGTGCGTTGAGCAACGCGACGGTCTGCACTGAAAGACGCCGCGCACGGGCGATCGGCAGCCCGAGGAAGATGGTGAATCCGGCGATGGCGCCGAGCAGAACCGTCCACCAGAAGCTCAGCGCGTGCGTCGAGGTGCCGCCGACCGGTTTCATCGCGCGATACATTGAGAGCAACGTGTTGGGCGTACCGGCGTAATGAATCGCGGTGATCAGACCCGCCGGCATCCCGTTGGCGTCCTCGATATGATCCATGACGTGGCAGTGAATCAGCCACGTGCCCGGCCTCGCGTCGGCGCGAACGACGACGTCGATGCGTTGCCCCGGGGCGACGAGCACGGTATCCTCGACGTCGCGATAGTCGACGGGCTCGGCGTCGCGCGCGACGATTTGCTGGTAGTGCCCGTGCGTGTGCATCGTGTGGAACTCTTCGCCGGAGATGTTGATCCAGCGGATTCGAAAGCGTTCCCCGGCACGAACGTCGAGTGCGCGCGTCGCCGGGTACTCTTTCCCGTTGAGCGTGAAGTGATTTTCAGCGGCGCTTTGAATTTGCCAGGACGAGATCATCTCGAGGAAATCGTGAGCCAAGCCGCGTTCGACCGGACGCGGAGCCGACGGCTCGACGATAATCGCGCCGTACAAGCCGGAATCCAGCATCGCCTCGTTGTCGTGGCTATGATAGATGAACGTGCCCGGCTGGCCGGCAACGAACCGATAGACGAAGTGCCCGCCCTGCGGAACGAGCGGTTGCGAGATGCCGCCGACGCCGTCCATCGTAACCGGGATGTCGTGCACTCCGTGCAGGTGAATCGAATCGGGCATCGCGTCGTCGTTCGTATAATCGATGACGACGGTATCGCCCTGATTCACGACGAGCGCCGGACCCGGGACGACCCCGTTATACGTGTTTGCCATAACGGTCAAGCCGGGCGAAAGCGTCCACGGCGCGGAGCGCTCGACGAGGTGAAAGATTCTCGTGCGTCCCTGCCTTAGCGGGACGGCTTGGTAGGCTCCATCGGGCCGCCGGAATGCGCGCGATTCACCCGGCGCCGCGGTAGCTTGCGGGATCGGCCCCGCGATCGGCTGCAATCCGAGGGAGGTCGAGTTTGGCGAGCTCACTTGGTCGGCGTCGGCAAAAACCATAGCCGGCAACGCAACCGATGCAAGCAGAAAGACGATAGCGGCCGCCACGACCAGCCGGGTAAGCAGGTTGTTCATTGTTAGGTGCGCCTAAGATTGCCGCTAGGCGCGCCAATCTCCTAGCGGGTTTTGCACCGAAACCGGGTGTCCGCACCAAAAGGGAAGGGGCGTTCGTCCCAGCGACCTCCCAGGATGTTATCGTATAAACAACCGACAACGTTAACGCAGGTCCTTTAAGGGGCCGGCGTTTTACTTCGGATTCGGAAGACTCTCTCAGCACAACTACTCTGCCCGTCACAACCGAAAGGAACTCCCAATGCACCACCTCAACTCGATGCTCCGCGATGAAGAAGGCGCAACGATGGTCGAATACGGTCTGCTCGTCGCTCTCGTCGCGATGGTCGCCCTGGTAGGCGTCACGACCCTCGGAAGCAACCTTCAAACCCTCTTCAACCAGGTCGCAGGATCGGTCTAGCTTCGGAAACCCACGGACGGACGGGCTCCCTAAATAAAGGGAGCCTTTTCTTTTTCCGATCCCGCGCGAAAATCGAACGTTCTAGTCTCTCGTTGAGTTTTGTTGACGAGTTAACGTGAGCATGGTACAGTGCTAAGCGACCAAGGGGCGGCCCGACGGCTTACCTGAGGCGCTTTTAAGTTCGGGATTGCTTGCCGGCCATAGTAGTGAGCCGTTCCTGTCTACGCTGTATCGGGAGGGTACCAAAATGTTGAACTTGTACGCCGTCCTCGGCGTTATAACGGTTCTGGCGCTGGTGTTGCTCAACGACTATCTCACCACGACTCGCTAGAATTCGATTTTCTCGTGGCGACGGATAAAGCCGAGACTCTGGGCAGCCGATAGAGGTAGTGACAAGGGGCGTTCGTTAGAGCGCCAGCTTTGTTTATCGCTGACCCTGCAGTCTTATCGCCTAAAGGAGAAAGATGCTCTCGATCGTCTGGACTACGCTTCAAAACCTCCGCCGGGACGAAGACGGCGCGACCATGGTCGAATACGGCCTGCTCGTCGCCCTTGTCGCAATGGTGGCCCTCGCCGGGATATCCGTGCTCGGCGTTAACCTGCAGACCCTCTACACCACAGTTGCTGGTTCCGTCTAAATTTCTTTCGACTAAGAACCGCCGGCCATCGAGCCGATAAATGTATTAGCGGCGAGCAGGCTCGTTTAGCGCGGAGAAACTCTGCATAGCAAATCATCACTTCGCCGTTTAACCCGACTGGCGGTCAGTCAGGCCGAAGTTCGTCCCTTCTGCCCAAGCCGCAAAAAAGGACCGGTATCCAAGCCGGTCCTTTTTGATTTCCTTGCGAAGGAAGAACGCGTGACGGAAGCGCGGGTCGAGTGCTGCATCGTGGGTGGCGGGCCGGCCGGAATGATGGCCGGGCTGCTTCTTGCGCGCGCGGGCGTCCGGACCGTTTTGCTGGAAAAACACGCGGATTTTCTGCGCGACTTTCGCGGCGACACGATCCATCCGTCGACGCTCGACGTCATGGCAGAGCTCGGCTTACTCGAAGCGTTCTTGAAACGCCCGCACCAAGAGGTCACCACTTTAGCGGGTAACCTGGGGGACCAGCTCGTTACGGTGGCGGATTTCACGCATCTTCCGACGCGCTGCAAGTTCGTTGCTTTCATGCCGCAATGGGACTTTCTCAACTTTCTCGCAGAAGAAGCCAAGCGCTTCAAGACCTTCGATCTGCGAATGCAGGCAAGCGCTAAGGAACTTTTATGGGAGGACGGACGCGTGACCGGCGTGCGCGCCCAGACGGCAAACGGCATGCTGGATATCCGCGCCGATCTCACGATTGCCGCCGACGGACGCGAATCGGTGGTGCGTAAGGAAGCCGGGCTGGAGGTCGTCGAACTCGGCGCTCCGATGGATGTGTTGTGGCTGCGGCTGACCAAACGGCCGGACGATCCGCATGAAACCTTCGGTTATATTCGAGACGGTCGGATCATGGCGCTGATCGACCGCGCCGAGTACTGGCAGTGTGCGTACGTGATTCCGAAGGGGACACTCACCGAACTGCACGAGCGCGGATTGGGCGAGTTCCGCCGGCAGATCGGCGAGATCGTGCCGTTTCTGCGCGATCGAGCCGACGAGCTGCAGTCCTGGGACGACATTAAACTCTTGACGGTCCGCGTGAACCGGTTGCGCCGCTGGTACCGTCCGGGACTGCTCTGCATCGGCGATGCCGCGCATGCCATGTCGCCGATCGGCGGCGTGGGAATCAATCTCGCGATTCAAGATGCGGTTGCGGCTTCGAATATGCTCGCGCCCAAGTTGCTCGATCGCACTCTTTCGATTCGCGATCTGCGCGCCGTTCAGCGCCGGCGCGAAATGGCGGCCAAGCTTACGCAGGCGCTGCAGCTCTTCATTCAGAGCAAAGTGATCGGCAAGGTCCTTGCAAATGGGCGCGCGCCGCTGCTGCGCCGCCTGCCGGGCTTGCTGCGGTTGCTGCCGTTCCTGCCGCGCATTCCCGGGCATCTCGTGGGCCTAGGCTTCCGCCCCGAACACCTTAGCCGAAGCCGCCCGTCGTAATCATGGCACGCGGAGTCGTACTCGGGGTCGTCGCTACGCTCGTAATCTTGGGCCTCGGCGCATATTTGGGGCTTAAGGCCGGCTTGATGCCCGCCAACGCCGACGGGAAGCCGTCGCGGCTGGAGCGTTGGGCGGCACGAACGTCGCTTCACGCGACGCTGGCGCGCGAGGCGCCCAAGGGCCCCAACCCGTTGCCGCTCGACGATGCCGGCCTGATCGCCGGAATCAAGTTGTACGCCGCGAACTGCGCCGTCTGTCACGGCGCGTCCGATGCCCGGGCCTCCAATGTTGCGCTGGGGCTCTATCAAAAGCCGCCGCAGCTAGCCAAAGACGGAGTGGAAGACGATCCCGATGGCGTGATCTATTGGAAGGTGGCTCACGGGATCCGGCTGACGGGCATGCCGGCGTTCGGCAAGGCACTCGACGACCGGCAGCTCTGGCAGCTCACGCTCTTCCTCAAACACATGGACGGCCTTCCGCCGGCGCCGCAGCGCGTTTGGAAGGCCGTCAAGAGCGAGGCGACGAGATCGAGCTAGGGGATCAGGGCGTCGGTTCCGGCGCGGCGGTCGGCGTCGCGCTGAAGACGTACTGATCGTTGGAGGTCGGCTGCGGATTCGCGAACTGATTCTGCATCGACATGCCCGAGAGCACCGCGGCAGTCTGCGGATAGACCTGACCACGGAACGAGCCGTCGCTGTTCACCGTGCCGACGACGTGCAGCTTCCCTTGCGGACCGGCGTCCAGTCCGAGGTCGACGCTGGAGGGTCCGATGTCCAGCCACATGTAACTTCCGTCGCGGCCGCCCACGACCGGGATGTAAAGCTTGTAAAAGGACGTGTGATAGTAGCCCCTGATGTTACCCGCGGGAAAGAGCTCGAGGTCGAGCTTGCCCTCGATCGGGTACCGCGACCCGTAAACCTGCGTGATGGCCGTTGTGTAATGGAGTTGCGTTGCCGAAGCCGTTGCCTGGGCCGACGCCGCGTTCGGCATCCCAAGCAAGGTCGCGCTCACCAGCGCCATGCAGTTCACCAGCCGTCCCAAAGACCGTACCATTCCTACTCCTTCCGGTTGACCTTCTCAGGGAGTAGAGCGCTTATCCTGGCGAGAACGTGACCGGCGTGGCACAACCTGCGGAAATTGATCTGCGGACTTTCCCCGCGTGGGAACGACCCGACCAGGTGCGCAAAGCTCTCGACCGTCTCCCAACGGGGGGCTCCCTTACCCTCATTACCGAGAACGAACCGCGGGCACTGTCCGTGCGTATCAGTCAGGAGCGGCCGGATCGCTTCGTAATGGAAGCGCGGCGCATTGCCAGCCGGATGTGGCATCTGCGTCTGACGCCGCGCGCGGGCGAACAGACCGATCGTAACTCGGCCTCTCAGCATCTCAGCCGCTGTTCGGCATTTGCCGGGGTGGATGCCGAGGTTCGAGAGGAGCTTGGCGCGGCCGCCGTTTGGCAGACCGGACGTCGCGGACAGACGCTGGTTGCCGAGAATGCCGATTGGCCGTTCATGGGCGTGGTGACCGAGGGCATCGTAGCGCGAGCTAACGGAGGCGGCCGCGAACGCGAGCGCATTCTCTACGAAATTTTCCCGTACGAGCTTTTCGGCGTCGCCGAGTATTTCGATCGCGGTCTGAAGATGGCGCGCATCGCGGTCTTCTCGAAGTCCGCGCACGTCCTCAAGCTGCCGTGGGAGGCCGTTTCACGCGTGGCGGCGGGCTATCCGGCCCTGACCAATGCGCTGGGAATCGTTTTGGCGCAACGGGTTCGCCTGCTCGCAGATGCGCTCAGCGTGCAAGGGTCGCTCCCGATTCTCGGCCGTATCGCGAAGGTGCTGCTTCCGTACGCGATGCACGAGCGCGGGCTCGTGCAGGCCTCCGCGTCGCTGTCGACGATTACGCAATCGCAGATCGCCGCCGCCGGCGGTACCGTAAAGGAAGTGGCAGCTCGCGCGATTGCGGAGCTCGAGTTTCGCAACGCGTTGCGCCGCGAGCACGGACACATCCGCTACTTGGATCGCGAAGTTCTCTTGGAACTGATCCGCGACGTTTCTTAAGCCGGAATTCGATCGAAGCCGGCGTACGGCCGGAGCACTTCGGGCACAATAACCGTTCCGTCGCGCTGCTGATGGTTCTCCAGAATCGCGATGAGCGTTCGACCGATGGCCAGCGCCGAGCCGTTGAGCGTATGCACGAACTCGGGTTTCGCGCCACGCTCGCGCCGGAAGCGTATCGAAGCGCGACGCGCTTGGAAATCCGTGCAGTTGGAGCACGAGCTAATCTCACGATAGGCGTTGTTGCTCGGAACCCAGACTTCGATATCGTACGTCTTGGCGGCGTTGAAGCCGATATCGCCGGCGCAAAGCGCGACCACGCGGTGCGGCAACTCCAGGTCCGCGAGCAGCGTTTCGGCATCGCGCGTCAGCTCCTCGAGCGCTTCGAAGGAGTTTTCGGGCGCCGTCAACCAGACCAGCTCGACCTTTTCGAACTGATGCTGCCGCATCAGCCCGCGGGTATCTTTCCCAGCCGCGCCCGCCTCTTTGCGAAAGCAAGGGGTGTGCGCGACGTACTTCTGCGGCAGGTCTGAAAACTCCAGAATCTCGTCGCCGCGCAGCGCGGTCAGCGGAACCTCCGCCGTCGGAATCATAAAGAGGCCGGCATCGCGATCCTCAAACATTGCGTCGGCGAACTTGCTCAACTGCCCGGTCGACCACATCGTGGCGCGTGCAACGAGCAGCGGCGGCGCGATCTCGAGATAGCCGCGTTCGCGCGCACGATCGAGAAAGAATGCTGCCAGCGCCCGCGACAGGCGCGCGCCGGCACCCGCCAGCACGGCGAAACGGCTGCCCGAGAGTTTTGCAGCGCGCGTGAAATCCAGAATGCCGAGCGCTTCGCCGATCTCCCAGTGTGGTTTTGCGGCGAAATCGAAGTCGCGCGGCGTTCCCCAGCGTCGCAGCTCGACGTTGGATGCCTCGTCGGAACCATCGGGGACGGAGCCGTCGAGAAGATTCGGAGTCTGTTCGAGCAGCGCTCGCAGCGGCGAGCTTTCGCCGGAAGGCGAGAGCGCGCGAGCCTGCGCTTCCGACGCAGCGATCTCCGTCGAGAGCGCATCGATCTTTGGGCGCACCTCGCGCGCCGCGGCGGATTTGTCGATTGCCTGGCCGATGGTCGCCGAAAGGCGGTTCTTTTCTGCCTTCGCCCTTTCTACCGCAGTCAGCACCGAGCGGTACTCGTCGTCGCAGCGCAGAACGTCGTCGACGATCGACGGATCGGCCCCGCGGCGCGAGAGTGAGCGTCGCATGCGGTCGGGATCGCGTCGAACCAAAGCAATATCGAGCATGGAGAGACGCGCCATTAACCAGTCCGTAAATCCAGTCCTACCGACGGTTGGATTTGTGGCGGAAACGCTGCTCGCGCCGCAACAGGCGATCGTGGCATTCTTCGCGCGCGCGCGACTTGCGCCGCCGGGAAGCGAGATGGTGCCGCTCGACGATGCGTTTGGGCGTGTCCTTGCGCAAAGCGTCGTCGCCGGCGACGACTATCCCAACGCCGCACGTTCGCTAATGGATGGTTTTGCGCTGGCGTCGCAGTTCGCGCCCGGCGATTTCGAGATCGCCGCCGGCGTCGTGATGGGCGCGGCCGCGACGACCGCGCTGACGCCGGCGACGGCGATGCCGATTCCCACAGGGGGCCTGTTGCCGCCCGGCGCCGATGCGGTCGTACCGATTGAAGACGTGCGCGTCGACGGAAGCCGGCTTCGGGTCGAAGCCTCGATCGCGACTGGGGCAAACGTTGCGCAATGCGGTGCCGATATGCGTCACGGCGAGACGCTGTTGCATCCCGGGCGCCGCATCCGCGCCGGAGAAGCCGGCGTCCTTGCCACCCTCGGAGTCACCCGCGTTCTCGTCTACCGCCGGCCGACGATCGCGGTACTCTCGAGCGGAGACGAGCTGGTCGAGCCGGAGATCGAGCCGCGCCCGGGAGAAATTCGCGACTCGAACCGCTATGCGGTCGCGGCTTCGTTGCGAGCGATGGGGGCGGTAGCGCGCCACTATCCGACGCTGCGCGACGAGGCGGATACGTTTGAATCGGGGCTTGCGCGCGCGCTCGCGGAATGCGACGGCGTCGTCGTGACCGGCGGGTCCTCGGTGGGCGAGCGCGATCGTCTGCCGCATGCGGTCGCGAAGATTGCGAGGCCCGGAGCGATCGTTCACGGTCTGCGGGTCAAGCCGGGTAAGCCGACGCTCTTGGGTGCCGACGGCGGCAAGCCGATTCTGGGCTTGCCCGGAAACCCCACGTCGGCACTGTTCATGCTCGAAGCGGTTGCATCGCCGATCGTCGCGGCCCTCATCGGCGCCCCGATCGAGCCGGCGACGGCGCAAGCCCGCCTGGAGAGGCCGGCCCAAAGCCGCGCGGGCTGGACGTGGTACGTTCCGGTCAGCCTGCGGCGCGACGGAGGAATCCCGCTCGCGCAACCCCTGGCCTTACGCTCGTTTTCGGTGAGCTTGGCGGCGCGCGCCGACGGTTACATCGTTATGGAAGAGCGTGACGAAGAGTGGCCGGCGGGCAAGCTCGTGACAGTGCATCGCTTTCTAGGGGGTTGATTCTTACCGTGATTCGACCGACGGCCGCCGTCGAAGGGCTTCCCGCGACGACACCGTTTATCGGCCCGGAGCAGCTGATGCGCGAAACCGGCCTGCGAGAGCTGGTTCGTTTGGGAGCCAACGAAAGCGCATTCGGGCCCTCGCCGAAAGCGGTCGCCGCAATGACTGCCGAACTGCCGCGCCTCTCCTGGTACGGCGATCCGGAATCGCTCGACCTCCGCGACGCGCTCGCCGAGAAGCACGGCTGCGCTCCGTCGCAGATCGTAGTCGGTGCCGGCATCGACGACCTGATGGGCCTGGCCGTGCGCGCGTTCGTCGCGCCCGGCGAGCCCGCGCTCATGGCCCGCGGCACGTATCCTACGTTTCTGTATCACGTCGCGGGTTATGGGGGGACGCCGGTCTATGCGTCGTACCGCGACGACGGCCGCCCCGATATCGAGGAGCTGGTCGCGGTCGCGCGGGGCGATCTTGCGCGCATCGTCTATTTCGCGAATCCGGACAATCCCAGCGGGCACTTCGTACCGCGCGACGAGATGCAGCGGTTCTACGATGCTTTGCCGCACGATAGCCTGCTGCTCCTCGACGAAGCCTATGCCGACTTCGTCGACGAAGCCGAGCTTTTGCCGCCGGTCTTCGAAGACCGGCTCATTCGCCTTCGTACGTTTTCGAAGGCCTACGGGATGGCGGGCGCGCGAATCGGCTACGCGCTCTCGACCGAGAGCAACATCCGAACCTTTGGGAAGATCCGGCTGCACTACGGAATCAACCGCAACGCGCAAGTCGGCGCGCTCGCATCGCTGCAGGACGATGCCTTTACGGAGAACGTCGTCGGCGAGACTGCCCGCGCGCGCGAGGCGTATTACCAGCTCGCGCGCGAACTCGGCACCGCCGCCATCGAGTCGCGGACGAACTTCGTCTGTCTCGGCATGGAGAGCGCGCAGCGCGCCACGCGCGTAATGAACGAGCTGCTCTTGCGCGGTGTTTGGGTACGCAAGCCGGGCGCGCCGCCGCTCGATTCCTACATTCGCGTGAGTGCCGGAACCGAACCGATGCGGCGAGCCTTCGCTCAGGCATTACGTGCCGTGTTGGAGACGCTGTGAGATACGCGATCGTTTCGGACGTTCACGCCAATCTCGAGTCGCTCGACCGGGCGCTTGCAGCGACGCAGCCCTCCGATACCCTCGTTTCGCTCGGCGACGTCGTGGGCTATGGACCCAATCCGAACGAATGCGTCGCGATCTTGCGCGAACGCTGCCGACACGCGGTGCTGGGCAATCACGATCTCGCCGCGCTCGAGAACTTCGGCGTGGATAGTTTCAACAGCGTCGCGCGCGCCGCCATCCATTGGACTCAAAAGGTCCTCGACGAGCCGAGCCGCGCGTGGCTCAACGCGCTTCCCTACGAGCTTCGCTTTCCCGACTTCTTATTGGTCCACGGTGCGCCGGTCCGGTATTTCGATTACATCCTCGATAAAGCCGCCGCCGCCGCCGCTTTCGAGCGCACCGACGCGCCGCTGGTCTTCGTCGGCCACACGCACATCGCGGAGTATTGGACGTGCGATGAGGCGGGTGCCATCGGGCACAAGCACATGCAGCACGGCGGCGAGCTGGAGCTCGAAAACGGCAAACGGTACATCGTTGATGTGGGCAGCGTGGGTCAGCCGCGCGACCTCAATCCCGATCCGTCGTTCGTGCTCTACGATTCGGAGCGGCGCCGCGTCGAATGGATTCGCTACACTTACGCAATCGACGACGTAGCGCGCAAGATGCGCGCGGCGGGTCTGCCCGCCTATCTCGCGGATCGCTTGGCTTTGGGGCGTTAGAGGGCTAGTGACCACGAACGACGTTCCGTTTGACGATGGAAACTGCTTTGCGTGCGGACCGGACAATCCCATCGGCATGCACGTGCACTTCGATCGCGCGGAGACCTCCGACGGCGTCCTCGCTCGGTGTACCCTGGGTTCGCAGTACCAAGGATGGCGCGGTATCGCCCATGGAGGCATCGTGATGGCGCTGTTGGACGAGGCAATGGCGCATGCCGCCGGCTTTGCCGGACACCGCGGCGTCACCGCGGCGGTCAACGTGCGCTTTCGCCGGCCGGTTCCGCTCGGCGAGCCGATCGAGGTACGGGGCCGCGTAGCCTGGCAGCGCCACCAGGTCCTCGGCGTGGAGGCCGGCATCTTCGATGCCGCTGAAAACTTGCTGGCGCAAGCCGACGGCCGTTTCGTTTCGCGCGGTAAGCTGGACGCCGCAAACGACCGGCATAAACTACTGGGAGCCTCCGATTGATCGTCGAGAATCGCCGCGCGCGCTTCGAGTACCACATTCTCGAATCACTCGAAGCAGGGTTGGTCTTGAGCGGAACGGAGGTTAAATCGATTCGTGCCGGCGGGGTGAGTCTGAGCGAAGCCTACGCCCGAATCCGCGACGGCGAAGCCTGGCTGCTCGGGATGCACGTCCCGCCGTACAAGCAGGGGAGTTTTTCAAACACGGAGCCGAACCGGCCGCGTAAGCTGTTGCTGCATAAAGAAGAGATTGCGCGTCTACAGAGCCGCATTGGCGAGAAAGGGCTCACGATCGTACCGCTGCGGCTCTATTTCACGCGCGGCATGGCCAAGGTGCAACTCGGTGTGGCCCGGGGCAAGAAGCTTTGGGACAAGCGCGCCGACGCGGCCAAGCGCGACGTCGAACGGGAAATCGCAGCGCACGTCCGCCGGTCATGAGAGGCGCTCGGCCCGAACGGGAAGTCGAAGCCACGATCGAACGCGCCGGCGTACTGCGCGAAGGCGAGCGCGTACTCGTCGCGTGCAGCGGCGGTCCCGATTCGGTGGCATTAGCGGCAGCACTGCATTCCGTCGCTCCGCGGATCGGAGCGGAGGTCTGCATGGCGCACGTCAATCACGGCGTGCGAAGCTCGGCTTGGCAAGACGAGTGCATCGTGCTGCAGCTTGCCGCAGTGTTGGGAATGCCGCTGCGGATCGCCGCGCTGCAAAGCCGAACCGATGACGAAGCGCGTCTGCGGCTGGCACGCTACCGTGCGCTTGCGAAAGCCGCAAAGACGATGCACTGCTCCGTGATTGCGACCGCTCACCACGCTGAAGATCAAACCGAGACCGTCTTTTTAGCACTGCTGCGGGGCTCGGGATTGGCAGGTTTGAGCGGAATGCCCGCGCGCCGCGCGCTCGAGCCGGGCCTGGATCTCGCGCGCCCGCTCTTGGGCGTTGCTCCCGAGATGCTTCGCGCATACTGCCACGCCCGAGCGCTGCCCTATGCCGTCGACCCAACGAACTCCGATGCGGGGCGGCGACGGAATGCCGTTCGCGAAGCGCTTGCGAACCTGCGCCCCCTCTTCCCGGCGTTGGATCGTGCCGTTGCGCGGGCCGCGGAAGTGATCGCCGAGGAGCAGCGAGGGAGCCCCCGGGCCGGTCTGCGCCGGTCGGTCAGAGAGCGATTTGCCGCCGACCACGATCTGCGCGACCTCGATTTCGCCCACGTCGAAGCGGCGGTTCGGGCCCTCGAAAGCGGCCGAAGCGGCACTTATTTCATGAAGCCTGGGATCGGCCTGAGAGTCGAGGGCGGCTCGATTGCGGGTATCATAACCACGGAGTAACGGCTGGGGCTCGGCCGACGCCGAACCTTTCGCAATAGGTTACGGTTTGAAGCATCAGGAAGTCTACCGCAATCTCCCATACCTAGCCGAGCTTCGAGAGGGTCAAACGGTCTAACGTCAACGTGAATAAACATCTCCGGTCCATCATCCTCATCATCCTGGCGGTCATCGCGGTCTTTATCGTCGTCGAGCGCGTCGTTGCGCCCACCGAAGGGGAGACCCGTCTCGACTACGGGGCTTTCTATCAGAAGCTCGAGGCGGGTCAGGTTCAAGCGTTTCACGCCACCGGCCTGAGCGCCATCGGCGAGCTTTCCAACGGCACCAAGTATTCCGTGGCCGTGCCGAACCTCGATCAGACATTCGTCGACGAAGTCTATCGCAGGGTAAAGAGCGGCGCGATCAGCTTCGAGCAGCAGTCGAACGCGGGGCTCCTCTCGAGCCTGATGACCCTGGGTCCGCTCGCGATTACGATGCTGCTGATCTTCTTTATCTTGCGTCAAGCGCAGAGCGGCGGAAGCCAAGCGCTTTCGTTCGGCCGTTCGCGCGCGAAGATGCTCTCCGAGAATCGTCCGAAGGTGACGTTCGCCGACGTAGCCGGCGTCGACGAAGCCAAGGAGGAGCTGGCGGAGATCGTCGACTTCCTCAAGTATCCCAAGAAGTATCAGTCGCTGGGGGCGCGGATTCCCAAAGGCGTTCTGCTGCTCGGTCCGCCCGGAACGGGCAAGACGCTGCTGGCGCGCGCGATCGCGGGAGAGGCGGGCGTTCCGTTCCTCTCGATTTCGGGATCAGACTTCGTGGAGATGTTCGTCGGCGTCGGTGCCTCGCGCGTGCGCGATCTCTTCGATCAGGCGAAAAAGTCCGCACCGTGCATCGTCTTCATCGACGAAATCGACGCGGTCGGGCGGCAGCGCGGCGCGGGCCTGGGCGGCGGCCACGACGAGCGCGAGCAAACGCTCAACCAACTCTTGGTCGAGATGGACGGATTCGATCAAAACACCGGCGTTATTCTGATCGCCGCCACCAACCGAGCCGACGTCCTCGATCCGGCGCTCTTGCGCCCCGGGCGCTTCGACCGCCAAATCGTCGTCGGGCGCGCCGACTTCAAAGGCCGGGAGAAGATTCTCGAAGTTCACGCCCGCAACAAACCGCTGGGGCGCGAAGTCTCGCTCGAAACGCTCGCCAAACGCACGCCGGGCTTCTCCGGCGCAGATCTGGAGAACTTGCTCAATGAAGCCGCGCTGCTGGCGGCCAGGCGGGACAAGAACGTCATCGAGATGATCGACTGCGACGAAGCGATCGATCGCGTGATGGTCGGGCCCGAGCGCAAGTCGGTCGTCATGTCGCAAAAGAGCAAGAACATCGCTGCCTACCACGAGTCGGGGCACGCAATCGTCGGTGGAATGCTCGACAAATCGGATCCGATCCATAAGGTGACGATCATTCCGCGCGGCATGGCCCTCGGTTTGACGTGGTCGCTTCCGGAGGACGACCGCTATCAAGTTACCCGCGAAGAGCTGATCGCGCAAATCACGATGGCTTTGGGCGGACGGCTCGCCGAAGAGATCGAGTTTGGCGACGTGACCACGGGCGCCAGCAACGACTTCGAAAAGGCGACCGAGCTGGCACGCCGGATGGTCACGCAGTACGGAATGAGCGAACTAGGGCCGATCCAATACGGTCGCGGAGCGCATCAAGTCTTCCTCGGCCGAGATATCGGCGAGGAACGCAACTACTCCGAGGAAGTGGCCAGCAAGATCGATTCCGAGGTGCGCAAGATCATCGAGTCGGCGTACGGGAACGGCAAACGCATTCTCACGGAAAACTGGGCTAAAGTCGAGCGCATGGTTGCGTCGTTGCTGGAGTACGAAACGGTCGAGGCCGAGGAAGTCAGGGCGATCCTCGACGAGCGTCCGTACGATCGAGTGCGCGCCGCCGAAGTGGCTGCCACTCCGGATGCGCCGAGCGAACGCTCTCCGGCCGACGAGGCCAAGCGGGCCGAGAAGCCCACGCGCTTTCCGCCGAAAATTTCTCCGGAACCGGCGTGACCTTGCGCGTACTGCTGTTCTCCGCGGCGCTCGCTGCCGCGTGGGTTCTTCCTGCGGGCAATGCCGTGGCGGAGTCGCCGCTGCAGCAGACCGGGGCGTTGCCGCGTGGCGGTACGTATGTGATCGATCCGGATGCAACGATCGCCTCGGCGGCGATCGGCCTTTGGTTTCGCGCGCCCGGAGCGGGCTACGACGACTCTACGCCCGGCATCGCCGACCTTGCGGCAACCGCCGCCGCCGTTGCGCCGCTGGCCAGTGGAAAGTCGCTTTTCGCGCTCGTGCACAGCGTCGGCGGCGAACTGAACGTCGAGGTCTATCCGGATATCGTGGGCGTCGCGACCGTCGTGCCGGCCTCCGCGGCGCGTCGCGTCGTCGCCGCCATCACGGCTGCGTACTACGCACCGTCGGTCGACGACGTCGCGGTAAAGACCGCGCGCGCGAATGCCGCCGTTCTCGGCGTGCAACAACGCTACGAAGCCGATGCAACGCTGCACGACCTTCTCTTCAAGCAAATCTTCGCCGGCGGCCCGGCGCACTATCCGCCGTTGCCCGTCTCCGTCGCCGAAATCACGAGCATCTCCACCGCGCAGATCAGCGCTTTTGCCAAACGAGCCTTTCGCTCCGAGAACTCGATCCTCGCGCTGAGCGGAAACGTCGACGCTTCAAGCCTAACGGCGGTCACCGACGGAGGCGGCGCGGGTCGCATGGATCCGCCGTACGACTCGACGTTGGCAGCGCCTCCCACTTCGGCGACGGTCTCGGGGCTCATCGGCGGCATCGGATTGGCGTGGGTCGGCCCTCCCATCACCGACGAGAAGGCTTCGACCGCGTTGGATTTCATCGCGGATTACCTCTTCCGCGATCAGACGGGCGTCGTAACGAAGGCGCTCGACCAAAGCGCGAGCGATGCGCTGGTCGTCGGCCAGTTTATCACGCTTCACGATCCCGGCGTGATGGTGGTCACGATCGGAGGCGATCATGCCGACCAGGTCCGCGAGCGCGTACTTGGCGCGCTCTCGGCGATGCGTACCCCGATGGACGCGCAAACTTTCAACGCGGCTCGTGAGGCGTTTCTCTACCACGTCGCTTCGGATACGCAGACGCCGCAGGAACGGGCCGACAATCTCGGCTGGTACGGCGTCGAAGGCAATCTCGGGTACGCTCCCGGAATTATCGAAGGAACGTACAGCCGTTCGGTGCGCGCGCTCGATCCGGCCTATGTGGCCGACGTCGCAAAACACTATTTGGCAACGCCGGTCGTGGTGAACATGCAAGCAAAGGAGTCGTCGCAGTGAACCTCGCGCTTCGCGCCGCCGCGGCCTTGACCGTCGCGCTGCTGCCGGTAACGGTGCTTGGCGCCGCTCCGGCGGTTTCACCGCCAAGCATAGACACCGTTGCGGGCACGACGGTCCTCCAACAGCTCGATTCGGCCGCCTCGCTCGCCGGGATTACGCTCGTCGTGCGCGCGGGTCTCGATCGCCAGACCATGAAGCAGAACGGATTGGCGGCGCTGGTCGCAGAGACGATCATGAAAACCCCGGTTGGTACGCCGGCGATGCCGCTGGAAGACGCGGTCGCCGCGCGCGGCGGTTCGGTGCGCTTTACGGTTGATCCGGGAGACGTTCGTTTCTACGCCGAGGCGCTTGGCGCCGACGCTCCAGCCGTGCTCGAGTTGGTGCGGGCCGCGATTGCCGCGCCGGATTTTTCTCCCGCGACCGTTCGTGCGGCGCGCGCCGCGCTCACGCAAGCGATCGCTGCAAGCCAGCAAGTCGCGTTGCAAGTCGGCTTGGATATGCTCAACGCGGCCTCGTCCCCGCAGGCCAATGCGGGGCTGCCGGAACTGGGCACGCCCGCTTCACTCTCCGACCTGTTTCCAGCCGACGCGTCGGCGTTCTATCGCGCGTATTATCGCCGCGGCGGTGTCTTGGTAAGCGCCGCCGGGCGGCTGGACGCGCTCTCGCCCGCCGCGCTCTCCGGGCTCGCCGCGGCGCTTCCACTGGGAACGACGTCGCCCGTTATCGTGCACGAGGCCGCGCTGCGCGGAACGACGCGCGAGATCGTCGCGCACCGTGACATTTCCTCACCGTGGCTGATCGCGCAGTATCCGGCCCCCAAAGTCGACGACCGAGATTTCGGCCCGATGCTCGTGCTCGCCGCGTTTCTTCGCCGGACGATCTCGGATATCGCGCAGGTCCCCGGAGTCGTCTCGCCGACCTTTGCGTCGCGATCCGTGGGGGCCGTATACGTGTACGATCGCGTCCCCTCCAGCTTGATCATCTATGTCAACGGTGGCCTGATCGGCAATCCTAGCCGGACCTTTGCGACCGCCCTTTCCGTGGTCAACGTGCTGGCCGCTACGACGCTGCAAGGATCCATCGAAGAGTTCAAAGCCGAGGCGGCCGGCGACTTCGCCGATAATGCGACGACGCTAGAAACGCGAACGTGGCTCGCCGCGGTTTTTTCGCGCGAAAGCACCTCGCCGGATTTCATCAACCGTGCGCTCGCGGCGATCTCCGCTACGACGCCGGCCGACGTGCAGCGCGCCGCGCGCACCTATCTCGGCAACCCGACGATCGCACTAGTGTTACCTCGCGGCACAAACCTGCAAGATTAAACGAGGCCTGATTCAGTCCATGCCGTTGTTGCCAAAAGGCTCATGTGCAAAGCACACTTCGCCTTTCGGCGCCTAGGCCTGAACTGAATCAGGCCTCGTTTAGTTAATGAAGGTAGCCCTCGTTCATGATTATTTAAACCAGCGAGGGGGCGCGGAGCGAGTCTTTGCGCATATTGCGCGGGCGTGGCCGGAGGCGCCGATCTATACGGCGCTCTACGACGAAGCCGTCGCCGGAAACGACTTCCCGGCCGCGCGCGTGCGCCGCTCGTATCTCGCGCGAGTCCCCTTGGCCAACCGTTACTTTCGGGTGCTGGCTCCGTTCTATCCGCGCGCGTTCGAAACGTTCGACCTTTCCGGTTACGATGCGATCGTAAGCTCGACGACGTCGTGGGCAAAGGGCGTGCGCTTCCCAAGCGGTGCGATCCACGTTTGCTACGTCAACACCGTTAGCCGCTTTGCGTTTGCCTACGAAGAGTACGTCGCCGGAATGACGCGAACGCCTCTCGCGCGTCCGCTCGTTGACCGGCTGGTTGCCTGGGACCGTGCCGCCGCGATGCGCCCGACCCTCTTGGTTGCAAACTCGCGCAACGTCGCCGCGCGGATTCGCAAGCACTACGGCCGCAGTGCCGACGTTCTGCACTGCCCCGTCGACGTCGATCGCTTCACCGTCGGGAGCGGTGAAGGCGACTACTTTTTGATCGCGTCGCGTTTGCTGCCGTACAAGCGCATCGAGCTGGCAATCCGCGCTGCCGCGCTCGCCGGCGTCGCGCTCGTGATCGCCGGCACGGGGCCGGCCGAAGCATCGTTGAAAAAGCTTGCGCGCGGTACGAGGGTGACGCTGTTGGGTTACGTCCCCGACGTGCAGCTCAACGAGCTGCTGCGCAGCGCGCGCGCCGCGATCCTTCCGGGCGAAGAAGACTTCGGGCTCGTTCCGCTCGAGGCGGCGGCGGCCGGTCGCCCCACCGTCGCCTATCGAGGCGGCGGCGCGCTCGAAACGATCGTCGAAGGCGAAACCGGCGCTTTTTTCGACGAGCCCGAGGCCGAATCGCTTGCAGCGGTGCTGCGAACGTTCGACGCCTCGGGCTATGACGCGCAACGCCTGCGGGCGCACGCGGAAAAGTTCGCCCCCCCGCAGTTCACCCAACGCTTGCGCGACATCGTTGCGCGCGTCTACGAACAGAAGCACGCCCCGTGAGAACGGCGTACGCTGCCGTGGCGGTCTTTGCGCTCGTCTACATTGCGCTCGACTTGAACAAACTCTACGCGCTGCGGTACGGCGCCGATCTGGGTACGTATTTGCAGACCTTCGTGAACCTGCAGCACGGCTCGTCGTGGAACTACGGCGAGTGGAAGCCGCACTTGCAGGTGCACGATTCGTGGGCGCTGGTTGCGCTCGTGCCCCTGGTGGCGCTGCTGCCGCGCGCGGAGACGTTAATCGTAGTGCAGGTGCTTGCAGTCGGAGCCGCGGCGATTCCGCTCGCACTGTTGGCTGCCGAGGTTGGAGTGAGTGCGCGAGCCGCAAACCTGCTGGGAGTCGCCTATCTCTTGTCGCCGGCGGCGCAAGGGCTTAGCTACGATAACTTCTCCGAGAACGTCTTCGTACCGGTTCTGGCCGCATGCGGCGTTCTTTTCGCACGCAAACGGCTGCTCTGGCCGACGCTGCTGGCCGGTGCGCTGTTAGCCGGACTCAAAGAGGACGAGATTCTCTTCGTGCTGTGGTTCGCGGCGGCTTGCGCGCTGTGGTGGGATCGACGGATCGGTCTCGGGCTGGTTCTGGTTGCGGTTTCGATTGGAGTGGCGTTCTGGGCGGTCGAGCATCTCGGGGGCGCGCATCCCAACGTTCCCTCGTATGGCGTTCGCGTCTTCGATGTTTGGGGGAAGTTGACGCTGATCGCGCTGCTCCTCGCACCCTTCGCTTTCGCTCCGCTTGCGATCGGGCGTTGGCTGCTGCTGGGCGTTCCGCTGCTCGCCGAGATCGTTTTCATGCAGCCGTGGAACTACGAGCCGAGCCGAGTCGGATCGCACTATGCGGCGCCGCTGCTCGCGGCCACGGCGATCGCCGCGGCCTTCGGGCTGCGGCACGCTCCCGGATTCGCGCGGGGGATGGTGCCTTGCGCTCTGGCCGTGACGCTGCTCTTCAACGATACGGGACTGCGTCCGGGCCGCTGGCCGTATATCGTCGACTGGAACGCTTACGCCGGCGCGGTCGCGTTACGCGACGGCGGAAAGACGGCGTTGCTTTCGCGGCGCGACGAGGGCGTGTGGGCCGTTGCCGCGGCCAATCCGAACGTGCGTCTCGATCCTCGGCCGGATCCGAGATTTCCGGGATGCCCGGCCTACGACACGAATGCCGCTGCGTTTTTTGCAAGCCTCCGCGGGCAGGCGCCGGACCGTCTCTGCGGCGGCGTTCCGGTGGCGCCGTGACGATCTCGACGTACGGTCCGATTCGCGCTATGCGTGAGGATCGCGGACGCTTTGCCGCGCTGCGCGAGCGACGCGTCCTCGTCTATTGGCCGCACGGGCTGGGCGATTGGGTTCATTTCGGGCACGTCGCGCCGTTGTTGGACGATTCGAATGCCTACGCGATCGCACGCTTCGGTGACGACTACGTCAGCGTGCTGGAGGGAAGCCCGCTCGTGCGGGCGCTTTCCAGCGGCGTACGCGCGCCCGCCGACGGCGCAGAGCTTGGCGAAGCGCATCTCGGCATCAGCTTACGTCAGTGCAGCGGTAAGGACGTACGCCTGAAAATCCCGTTCCCCCTTGCGCAAGCCGTTGCGGACTTCGCACCCGACTCACTGCTCTGGACCGATTATCCGGAAACGGAGGGGCGCACGGCCTATCCGTTTCACACCAAGGCGCGCAATCTGGCGCGACTGCTCGTGCGCCCGGAGCGTCTTGCAACGTTCGATCTCGCGCAGCCGCTGCGATCGGCGGTCGAGTTTGCCGCGCCGGAGGTGACGCAAAGGCGCTTTGACGAGCGCTTGGCCCGCATGCTTTCAAAAGGAACGCGGCTCTGCGTCATCTCGCGAGCCGGCGTAACTGCGGCCCGCAAGAACTGGGGAGACGGAAGCGAAGCGCGCGCCTTTGTCGCCGCTTTGCGGCGGCGCGCTTCCGATTGGGTCGTCATTTCGATGGAGGGCGAAGACCTCGGGGAGAACGTCGTCGGGTTTCGCAGCCTGTTCGCGGATCTCGACGAGCCGTTCGCGCGGCTCTTGCGGGCTTTGGCCGCTCGCACCGATCTCTTCGTCGGCGTTCCGGCGGGTCCGCTCCACTTCATGCTGGCGCGCGGCGGCGTGCCCGTCATCGGCCTCTGGGTCGCGCACCATCCCGACTGGTACGACGAGCCAAATGCTAGCGCGATTCACGTCGTCGGGCGTTACGTGCGCGATCGCGGCTTCGACCGCCGCGTCGCGACGACGAGCAAACCGCCCGCGCTGCGCCATCGCTTATGCTACCTGGATACCGTGACGATCGGCGCCGAGCCGGTGCTCGACGCGGCATCGCAGCTCGTTTAAGCGCTAAACGACTTTCGGCATTAGCAGCAGCGCGACGATCGACAGAGAGTTAAAGAGCGCGTGGGATAGCATCGATGCGAAGATGTTCCTGGTGAGGTAATAGACTCCGCATAAGACGATGCCGCCCAGCGCCAGCGGGATTGCCGCGAACAGATCGCCGTGGGCGATGCCGAAGAGCACGCCGCTGAGGATGGCGCCGGCCCAGAAACCACCATACCGCAGGCCGAGATTGAAGAAGAGCAGCCGGAAGAACGTCTCTTCGGCGAACGGCGCGAAAATAATCGCAAAAACGGCGAAGATTTCGATCGTGGTCGTGTTGTGCAGCCCTTTGAAAATCTCGATGATGTCTTGCTGATGCTGGCTGTGCGCTAAATGGTCGATGAGCGTCGCGCTGCCGTTCGATACGACGAACATGGCGAGCGCTCCCAGAAGCGCGATTCCCAAAGTCGACCAGCTCGGGGCGCGAAATCCAAGCTCTCTCAGGCTGAACTTCGAAAGCGCGGGCATCGCGGCGATCACGATCGCAACCAAGATGCCCTCCATTACGAATTGAAAGGCGATGAGCAGGTCGAACTCGAGCGGGTCGACGTTGGTGGGAGGTTTGGTCGAGACCGAAAAGGCGAAAAGCCCGATGAAGAGGAGGGCGATAAAGCCGGCCAGCAGCCACGTCCAGAAGCCTTTGAAACTATCCTTTGGCCAGCGCGTCGGCCAGACGGGCGAAGTCGCCGAGGTCGAGTCGTTCACCACGAAGCTCCGAAGGAAGATTGCACAACGATAACGCTCGTGCAGTTTCCTCGCGGTCGGCGTCGAGCGCGAGCGCGAGACTGTTGACGAGCGTCTTGCGCCGGTACGCGAACGCACCGCGCACGACCTTCCAAAATAGGTCGAGGTCGCGCACGGCGACGGCCGGCTCGGTGCGGCGCACGAGGCGAACGACGCTGGAAAGCACTTTCGGCGCCGGGAAAAACGACTGCGGCCCGACCGAAAAAAGCAGCTCCGCCTGCATCGCATACGCAACCGCTACCGAAAGACTTCCGTAGGCCGCCGTACCGGGTGATGCGACGAAACGCTCGGCGACGTCCTTCTGCACCATAACCGTCAGCGAGCCGGGTCCCGACGGCATTTCGATCAGGCGCAGCATCAGCGGCGTTGCGATGTTATAAGGAAGGTTGCCCACGACGTTCCATGGCTCTCCCTTCGACCAGGTGCGGTAATCGAAGTCCAGAGCATCGGCCAAAACGATTTGCACGGCGCCTAAGTCCTCGCGCGAACGAAGTACGGCGACGAGTGCGGGGTCGATCTCGATGGCGGTAAGCTGTGCCCCCTGGTCGACGAGGGCGCGCGTGAGGACGCCGGTGCCGGCACCGATTTCGATCGTGCGAAGGTGCGGCGGCGCGCCCTCCAAGGCCAAGCGTGCAATGCGGGCCGCGATCGAAGCATCGACGAGAAAATTCTGACCAAAGCGTTTTTTGGGGCGAAGGCCCGCCTTCGCCAGCAAGGCACGGGGGCTCGACACCCCTGTATTCTACGCTACTTCAGCCGGTAAACGGTGACGTCGCGGCGGCCGAAGAGCATGGCCCCGCGCAGCGAGTCGAAGCCGAGATCGATGCGATGCCCAACGATAGCCCCACCGGTATCACCCGCAACCGCCATTCCGTAGCCGGGGATGTACAGGTGGGTTCCAAGGGGGATGATGCGCGGGTCGACCGCGACGATTCCGTAGCCGGCGCGTCGCCCGCTGGCGGTCATGCCGTCGCCACCAGCGCTGCCGGCGGTGTAGGCCGTCGCCATCATGTGAATCGCATCGCGCGCCACGGAGGCCATCTGGACCACGCCGCGTGCTTCAAACGCTGCAAGCGTGGTGGGGCCGATTCCTTGCGCGACGATGCGGGGTTCGGCTTTGCGGATCAGGGTCGTCGAGAGTATCCGCTGCACGACGGGTCCGCCGTCGCGCTGGGCATATTGGACTCTTACCACAACGAGCCCAGGCCGGCCGCGAGCGATCAGCTTAGAGCCGCCGGGGGCCAGGAGAATAGAAAGGCGAGTAATGGTCTTTGGCCGGAGGGGGCGGCGCTCGAGGCGCTCCCATCTGATGACGCCGTTGCTATACGTCACGCCGGTTACGGCCGTTGCCGAACTCGTTGGGGCCGCCCAGACCGGAGTGACGGTTAGACCGGCAATGAGAAAAGCGGCGTAGATCACGCGTCCTATCAATCCGAAGTTCCTTTCTTGTCCCAAATCGCGTCCAAGATCTGCGCTCGACACCCCGCAGCGGGAGCGGACGATGCACGCGACTCGCGCATTTTTTGAAGCGGCGCACGCGGCCGCTTAGGCAACGGATCCGACGGAAAACGCCAACACATTTCGAGCTGGCCCTGCCCTGCGAACGGGCGGGCCGGGCTCTGACCCGGGCACTATAGCACGTGCCGTTCGAAGCGAAAGTATGACAAAAGTAGCAGCCGCGAGGCGCCCCCTCCCCGGAGCAGCCGGCAGGAAAGGGCTTTCGGCTTCCCCGGGGCGCGCTCGAACGCCGAAGCGAAGAAGACTCTGATGCGACCGTTGCGCGTGGGGCTCTTTACCGAGATTTATCGCCCCGTCATCAACGGCGTAGTGGCGTCGGTCGAAACATTGGCTTCGGGTTTGCAGGCTCGGGGTCACGAGGTCTTCTGCTTTGCGCCGAGCATGCCGGGCACGGCGCGGTCCGAGGGCGACGTCCATCGGATTCCGTCGCTGCCGCTTCCCGCGCGCACGCCGTATCGTTTGACGCTTCCGCTGGTAAACCGGCGCGCCAACGCGGTGATCAAAGGGCTTTCGGTCGTTCACGCGCACTCGCCGTTCGTAACCGGCTGGATGGGCATGCGGGCCGCGCGCCGCTATGGGATGCCCCTGGTCTATACCTACCACACGCAGCTCGAGGCTTACGCTCATTACGTGCCGTTCGAAGCGAATGCAACTCGCTTTGCGGCGAATCGGCTCACTCGGACCTTCGCGAATCTGGCCGACGCCGTCATCGCTCCGACCCCCGCGATGGCCGCGCGCCTAAGAGAGCTCGGGGTGACGGTGAGGATCGAGACGGTACCGACCGGGATCGACGTTGCGCTCTTCGGTGCGGGGCGCCGCCGGGACGACGTTCGAGAACGAATCGGCGTTAAAACGAACGATCGCGCGCTGCTCTGCGTCGGCCGGCTGGCGAAGGAGAAGAACCTCGAGCTGCTCTTTGAAGCCCTGGCGCGCGCGAACGATCCCTCATTGAAACTGGTCATCGCCGGCGACGGCCCGTCGCGCGCCGAGTTGGAGCAGCTCGCGCGCGCCTTCGGCGTCTCCGAACAGAGCCGTTTCCTAGGCTTTGTCTCACGCCAAGAGCTGCCCGATCTCTACGCCAGCGCCGATGCCTTCGTGATGGCCAGCACGACCGAAACCCAAGGTATCGTTCTGGCTGAGGCGCTCGCTGCCGGGGCGGTGATTATCGCCGCCGATGCCCCGCAAAACCGCGACGTCCTCGGCTCCGCCGGTCTGCTCGTGCCCTCAACGGCGCAGGCGTTTGCCGACGCCTTCGGGCTGGTGGGCAGCATCCCCGAACCGGCCAGCGCCGCCGCAGCGCGCCAAGCCGCGCAGCGGTTTTCGATCCAGGATCAGATCGATCGCACGCTGGCGCTCTACGAAAGCCTGATCCGCCCGGCCCGAATTGCTTGACCTCGAACATACGTTCGCATAAAATGAGGGAAAGGATAATGCAATGCGAAGGCGTGGCGACGAGGTTCTGGAGGTGGCGGTCGGGTATGCCGCGGGGCCGGCCGGCAGCGGTGTAGCGTACGCCGCGCTAAACGGCGCCGCCGAGGGCCGCGAGGTCGTACGGCTTCCCTTCCGAATCGTGCGCCGTTGCGCGCTTATGGAACGTGCGGTCGCCTACGCGGCGCTGGTGACGGTCGCGCGCGCGCTTTGCAAGCGCGGAGTTACGCGCGCGCATTTCGTGATGCCCGACCGCCAGTTAGTCCAAGAGGCGACGACTCGCGACGTCCCGGAAGCGCTCGTGCTTCCGTACGTTCGTTTGCGATGTGCGCTCAATGCATTCGATGACGTCGAGATCGGCCTCGGCGCGACCGACGAACTGATGCAAAGGGCGGGTGCGGAGGTAGCGCTGAACGTTGCGGCGTGAATCTTCGCCGCCTCGACTCGGATGCTTTGCCGGTCGAAACTACAGCGCTCGCAAAGGCTTTGCTCGGTTGCATTCTCGTGCGCGCCGGCGAAGATGGGACGGTTGCGGGCCGAATCGTCGAGACTGAAGCCTACCTTCCAAACGATCCGGCGTGTCACGCGTTTTCCGGTAAGAGCTCGCGTAACGCGACGCTCTTTGGACCGCCGCATCGCGCCTACGTCTATCAAATTTACGGCACGTCGTTCTGCTTCAATCTTGCGAGCGAGCGCGAGGGAGAAGGAGCGGGCGTGCTCGTGCGTGCCCTGGAACCGATCGACGGACTCGCGATCATGGCGCGCCGGCGAGGCGTCGAGCGAGCGCGCGATCTTTGCCGCGGCCCCGGCCGCCTCTGTCGTGCGCTCGCCATCGATCGATCCTTCGACGGCACCGATCTCTTCTCGGACCCCTTCCTTTGGCTGGCGCGCGACGATTGGGCAAAGGCGCGCGTGCGTCGCAGCCCACGCATCGGGATAACCCGAGCGGCGGACCGTCGCCTGCGATTCTACCTGGCTGGAAGCCCCCACGTGAGCGGACCCGCTCGCCTGAGCCCGGCTTGAACGCCGCTGGGGGCTTATGCTATAGTGTGAGCGTCGCGTAGCGGTCATCTGTTGACAGCCGCGACATCTTGACACCCTCACCGTTCACGCCACCGATCTGATTGCGACGGCAGCCTCTCCGTCGATCTCGAAGTTTGGCGTGCGCGATTCCGTACATAAGAGAGAACTCTTCTGCAAACCGAAAACCGTCCCAACATCGAGCATCGGCTAAATAACGATTCGCGGCCTCCACAAGGCGGAGGCCGGCGTCGCCGCCCTCGCCGCCGCCACCACTTTGGCCAACATCCCGGTACGTTCCACGATCAGCTTCCCCAGCAGATCGAAGTGCCGCCGATGCTGACGGCCGCTCAGCTCTCTGAAAAGACGAAGACCGAATTGGTTGAGATTGCGAAGGAGCTGGAAGTCGAGCTTCCGACGCCCGCAAAGCTGAAGAAGGACGAGATCGTCGCGCTGCTGGTGCAAGGGCAGATCGCGCGATCCGGTATCGAGGTTGCCAGCGGCATTCTCGACGTGCTGCCGGAGGGCTACGGCTTCCTACGCCGCGCGGGCTACTACATCGGCAACGACGACATCTACGTCAGCCAATCGCAGATTCGCCGCTTCGAGCTACGGCGCGGAGATATGGTCGAAGGCCAAGCGCGCCGGCCGAAAGAGAGCGAAAAATACTTCGGATTGATTCGCGTCGACAAAGTCAACGATCTCGATCCGGAGGCCATCAAAGGCCGGCGGCTCTTCGAAAAGGGAACGCCCATCTATCCGCAAGAGCGCTTTAGACTCGAAGTGCGCTCGACGCAGCTCTCCACCCGCGTCATCGATCTCTTCTGCCCGATCGGCAAGGGCCAGCGCGCTCTGATCGTTTCGCCGCCAAAAGCCGGCAAGACGACGCTGCTCAAGAACATCGCCAACTCGATTTCGATCAACCACCCCGACGCGCACATCATCGCGCTGCTCGTCGACGAGCGTCCGGAAGAAGTAACGGATATGCAGCGCACGATCGACGGCGACGTCGTCGCCTCGACCTTCGACGAGCATCCCGAGAACCACACCGCGGTCGCCGAGCTGGCGATGGAGCGCGCCAAGCGCCTCGTCGAGCTTGGAAAAGACGTCGTTATCCTGCTCGATTCGATAACCCGTCTCGCACGAGCCTACAATCAAGTCGTCGCGAGTTCGGGACGCACGCTTTCGGGCGGCCTCGATACGGCCTCGTTACACAAGCCCAAGCGATTCTTCGGTGCCGCGCGTAAGATCGAAGAGGGCGGTTCGCTCACGATCATCGCGACCGCGCTCATCGAGACCGGCTCCAAAATGGACGACGTGATCTTCGAAGAGTTCAAAGGCACGGGAAATATGGAGATCGATCTCACGCGCAAACTCGCGGAGTCGCGCGTCTTCCCGGCGATCGACATCAAACGCTCCGGAACGCGGCACGAAGAGTTGTTGCTCACGCCCGACGAGATGCGGAAGATCTGGATGCTTCGCCGCGCGACGGCCGTCCTCAATACCGGCGACATCACCGAGATCATCCTCGACAAGATGGCGCAGACGCGCACCAACGAAGAGTTCTTGCAGACGGTTACCAAAGAAGCGCTTTCTATGAACCGTGGCTATGAAGATGGTGGGAACGGGAAGTACTAGGCCGTTGCGTGCGGTTCCGGGCAACGTGATGTCCCGGAAATGCTCGTCGCTCCGCCTCCGGCTCCGCTCCTGCTGCGCGGCCTCGTCGCTCCGGCATCCATGCCTGCGCTCCTCGGTCCGAGCTTCCGAGACATCACGTTACCCGGAACCGCACGCGCGCTAGTATTCCGTTTTTTTTCAGATGGCGGAGCGAGGGGTGCGGCTTAATTCGTTTTTGGCGCGGGCGGGGGTGGCTTCGCGGCGGCGGGCGGATGATCTGATTGTTGGAGGGGCGGTGCGGATCGACGGAGTGATCGTGCGCAAGCTTGGGATTCTCGTTGCGGTTGGGGATCGGGTTGAGGTTGATGGAGTTCCGGTTGGGTTGCCGGCTTCGCCGACTTATTTGATTATCAACAAGCCGGCCAAAGTGGTCACGACGATGCGCGATCCGCAGGGGCGCCGCACTGTCGGCGGCTTCCTCGTTGGCCGGCCGCGGGTCTTCCCTGTGGGACGGCTCGATTACGATACGACCGGCATCCTGCTTCTTACCGATGACGGCGATCTGGCACACCGGTTGCTTCACCCCCGCTTTGGCGTCGATAAGACCTATCGAGCCACGATCGCGGGCCGTCTTTCTTCGGGGGACGTGCGTCGCTTGCTGCAGGGGCTTGCCATGGACGGTGGACGTGCGGCGGGGGCGAGAGTGCGGGTCCTTGCCGGCCGCCACGACCGGTCGGTGGTCGACGTAACGATTCACGAAGGACGAAATCGCCAAGTGCGCCGGATGTTCGAAACGCTAGGTCATCCCGTGCTGGAGTTAACGCGGACTCGATTTGGACCGTTGAAGCTGGGAGCGCTGCCGCCGGGCAACGTTCGAGGGCTAACGGAAAAAGAGGTTGAGGCACTCCAGCGGCATCGCAGGCCGCCCGACGATTCGCCTCGTACCACCCCGCCTGAGGTGATGCCATGAATCAATCCTTTCGAATCGTCTCGATCGCGGTCGCAATGCTCCTGGCGCTGGGTCAGATCCCGGCTCGCGCACAGTACTCGACCGAGTTCGTGCCGGCCAAACTGATCAAAGAGGGGACCACGTCGACGACGATCGCCGGAAGCGGCAAGGTGGTCGTGCAGGTCCAGGTCAACGCCGACGGGTCGCACAAGGTCACAAAAATTATCAGCTCGACGAACTCGGGCGACAACGCGGCGGCGACGGAGATCGCGAACAGTTCGACCTACCGGCCGGCTCGCCGCGGAAGCAAGCCGATCATCGCCTATTACGATTTCACCTTGAGATTCAACGGCCGGACGGTTGTGCGAAGCTCGACCGGAAGCTCGGGCATGTCGTTCTCCGGCGCCTCGCTCTCCCCGGCTGCCAGCCAGATCGCCGGGCTCATTCGCGCCGGCCAGTACGCGCAAGCGAAGTCTAAAGCGCAGATGGAACTGCTCTCGTCGCCGGGTGACGATTCTTTGCGCGAGATGCTGGGCGTAGCGGCGTACGACACCTCGGATTTCACGACCGCGGCCGCAGCCTTCGATAAGGTGGCGACGATCAACGCGACGTTCCGCCCGCCGGCGGCGCAAAGCCTCGCTGCGGCGGCGGTCAAGGGAGCTACGGACAATCCCGAGCAATCCCTCGCCTACGCAAAGAAAGCCGTGGCGCTCGTGCCCGATACCAACTCGCACTTCGCCCTCGGCGTGGCACAACTCGCAAATAACGACGCCGCGGCGGCCCTTGCGTCGCTCAAGGCGGCCCACGACGCTGCCATGACGGATTCCAAGATACCGCTCGCCTCGAAGGTTAACATCGACGCCGAGCTTTTGCAGGCGTATTTGGCTAACAACGACCAGCAGAACGCGCAGGCCATCGCGGACCAGATCAAGCAGCTGGATCCGACTAGCACGGCCGGCGCCCGAGCGATGGGCGCGAGCCTGCTGAAGTCGGGACAGGCGGCGGCCGTTGCCAAGGATACGCCGACCGCGTTGCGCGACTACGATCAGGCTGCCGCGCTAGGCGATCCGACGATTGCCGTCACAGCCAACGTCTTAGCCGCGTTTGCAATAGCACAAAGCGCGAAGCCGGACTACAAGCGGATGCAAAGCTATGCCGATAAGGCGATCGCTCTGCAGCCGGATAATCCGCAAGCCAACTTTGCAGAGGGGATTGCTTTGGCGGGTCAGTCGGCGGCGAGCCACGACGACGGCACCAAGAAACGGGCCGCCGATGCGCTTGCCAAAGCCGACCAACTAGCCAAAGCACAGGGAAACGAAGCGCTCGCGCTTCAAGTCGAAACGTTCGTAAAACAGAACATGAACTCGTCGTCAAGCGCTCCCTCGGGGAGCGGCCCCTGAGGCTACAGGACTTTACGCGGGGGTAGGCCAATGGGTCGCGGTCACGGGGGCGGAAGGCCGCACAGCAACGCTAATTGGAGGGTCGTAGAGGCGTGTTTCAGGGATTTTTAGGTCTCATGCAGCAGGGCGGCTGGGATATGTGGCTGCTTCTGATCATTTCGATCATCGGCCTCGCGGTCGTCATCGAACGCCTGGTCTTTTTCCAGATGCAGCACGGCGACACGAAAGGCTTGCTGCGGCAGATCGGCACGAAGGTTTCGGCCGACGACCTCGACGGCGCGATCGCCATCTGTAAGAAGACCCGCGGGATGCTTCCGCGCATTCTCGAGTTCGGGTTGCGCCGCGGCGAGAAGAATCGCGCCGACATTTCGGACGCTCTCTCGATCGCGCTGATGGAGCACCTCAACTCGCTCGAGCGCAATCTTGCGATCATCGGCACCATTGCCGTCATCGCACCCTTCGTCGGTCTCTTCGGAACCGTGCTCGGCATCATTCGCGCCTTCCAAGACATCGCGTTGAAAGGTAACTCGACCCCGGCGGTCGTCGCCGCCGGCGTCTCCGAGGCTTTGATCACCACGGCTACCGGTCTCATCATCGCGGTCATCGCGGTCGTGTTCTTCAACTTCTTCAAGTCGCGCATCAAGAACTACAACCAAGAGATGATCGTCGCCGCCAACCAGCTCGCCGAAATGCTCCACTTCCACAACACCGGCTCGCCGATCCCGACCGAGCTCTACCAGCCCACTACCAGCACCGGCGCGAAGTAAAGCGCGTAGGGCACGACCGTGTCACTGCTATCCTCGCAGCAAGATCAAGAGGTGATGGCGGAGATCAACATCACGCCGTTTACCGACGTTTTGCTGGTCTTGCTCATCATCTTCATGATCCTCGCCGCACTGGTCGCGCCGCCGGGCTTCGAAAAAGAGCTTCCGAATAAGAATCCGAACAGCTCGACCAACACTCACAATAAGAACGACATCCAGGTGGACGTCAACAACAAGGGCGTCATCTTCGTCGACGGCGAGAAGACCGATGAGACCGGGATTTATCGCGTCATGTACGACGCCTCGAAGAAGAAGCCGAAGCATCACGTCTCGATTATCGCCGACGCGAAGGCGCCTTACGGGATCATCATCCGCATCCTCGACGCCGCTAAGAATGCCGGCCTCGAAGACGTCGGTTTCGTAACGTCATAAGACGGAGGTTGTAGAACGTGGCCGTTTCCACCGGCGGTGGTGAAGATGAGGTAATGTCGACGATCAACATCACGCCGTTTACCGACGTGCTGTTGGTGCTCCTCATTATCTTCATCATTCTTGCCTCGGTCACCAAAGAGCCGAAGCTTCCCGACGCCTATAACAAGGATAAGGTCCAGCCCTCGCAGATCGTCGTGATCGTCGACGAGCACGACCACGTGCAGATCGGCTCCAACGACGTCGCCATCCCCGACATGAAGGCCGCGTTCGCAACGCTGCAAGAGGACACGGACCACAAGTTCAAGAGCGTCATCGTCAAGGCGGATCCGAAGTCGAGCTATGGCGTGATCCTGCAAGTGATGGACGCGGCGAAGCAAGAGGACCTCACCGATTTCGGCCTCGCGAACCACGTGCAGGGCACGCCCCAGGGAGTGACCCAGTAAACCCATGGCACAGCGCGACCGGTTTCTTACCAGCAACGAAAAAGTCCGCAACTTTATCGGGTTGGCATTGGTAATTTCGCTGGTCGTGCATTTGGCGATCGGCTCGGTCCTGCCGAACTTCGCCAAGCACAGCGAAGAGCAAAAGACCGAAGAAGTCACGGTCGCAAAGATCCACAAGACCGTCGTTCATACGCCGCCGCCTCCCACGCCGACTCCGCCGCCGACTCCGACTCCGCCGCCGCAGGCCACGCCGCCGCCCAAACAGCAAGTGCTCAAGCCGAAGCCGCTTTCAGTCAATCTCGTCAAGACCCACAACAGCAATAACACCGGCTCGGTCGAGGCTCAGGGCGTGGAGCCCAAAAACGGCAGTCCTAATGGGGTGCCCGAGGGCCAAGGGACGGCGGCACCTGTAGCCGCGACGGCACCGCCTGGGACGCCCAAGCCCGCCTGCGCAAATCCGAACGTGGAGGCGTCGGTCACGAGCCCGGTGCAGCCGGACTATCCCGAGTCGGCGAAGGATATGAATCTGGGGCCGGTCACCGTCCAGATTGAAGTAACGGTCGGACCCTCTGGAAATCTGGTCAGCGCGAAGATCTATAAGAGTGGGAATAACATGGCAATCGATCAAGCGGCCTTGCGCGCGGCGCGAGAGTCGACGTACTCGCCGAAGCTCGTCGATTGTAACCCGGTACAAGGCGACTATCTCTTCCGCGCCGACTTCCAACCCGACTAATCGCGCTGCCGGCCTTTGCGCGCCGCATGAGGCATGAGACGCGCCCAGCGCGTTCTGCTCGTCGCCTTAGCGCTCTCGCTGCTGGTGCATGCGATCGTCGCGCTGGTTTTGCATCCCGCGGCGGCCGATTTTCAAAGCCAGCCTGAAGCCATCTCGGTGGTGCGCCGCTCGAGTGTGCTCGTAGCGCGCAACACGCCCCCGCCCCGCCGTATGCCGACGCCCGCGCCGCGAAACCTTACGCCTCCACGGCCGCGAGCCACCGGCGCCGCGGTAGCGCGCTCCGAGGGCGGCGGCCCGAGCCGCGCTACGCCTGCGCCGCCGCCGCCCGCGGCCCCCACCGTGGTTCCATCGGCGGCCGGCGCGGGGTGCGCGCAGCCTAATGCCGTCGGGGCGGTCATCGCCACACCGGGACCGCCCGATATTCCGGCGGCGGTCCGCGCCGACCGCATCAGCGGCACCGCGCTGGTTACCGTTGCGCTCGATCCGCAAGGAGACGTGACCGGCGCGAGCGTCGCGCAGAGCACCGGCAACTCGTCGCTCGATCTCGTTGCCGTCGGGATGGCGCGCGACGCTCGCTATAGCGCACCCTTGCACGACTGCAAACCAATCGCCGGAAATGCCACGTTTAGCGTGAAGTTTGTCGCTTGGTAGCCGGCAGGCCGTAAGGCACCGGCAGGCAAACGCAGGTCCGTGACCTTCTTTCAGGCGCTCGTGCTGGCCCTCTTGCAAGGGGTCAGCGAGCTCTTCCCGATCTCGAGCCTCGGTCATACAATCCTCGTTCCGGCGCTGCTGCACTGGAACAACATCGACCGTTCGAGCGCTTCGTTTCTCGCGTTCGTCGTCGTGCTGCACTTGGGAACCGCGCTTGCATTGATCGTCTTCTATCGAGCGCAATGGTATGCGATCGTCCGCGCGCTCGCGCGCAGCATCGTGCTGGGACGGCTCAGTTCGGACCCCGACGAGCGAACCGGATGGCTGTTGGTGGTTGCAACGATTCCGGTCGGCCTTCTGGGCGTCGTACTCGAACATCCCGTTCGTCGTCTCTTCGGCTCGCCGGCGCCGGCCGCGCTGTTCTTGTTGATCAACGGTCTCATTATGTTCGCGGGCGAGGCTCTGCGGCGTCTCCAAGCGCGAGCCCAGGCCAGAAAGAGTAAGCCGATCGATCGCCTGAGCTATCCCGAGAGCCTCTTCATCGGCATCGCGCAAGCTCTGGCGCTGCTGCCCGGCATTTCGCGATCGGGAAGCTCGATGGTCGCAGGGTTGCTCTGCGACCTCGATCACGAGCACGCGGCCCGGTTCTCGTTTCTGCTCGCAACGCCGGTCATTCTCGCCGCGGGCCTGCTCGAAGTTCCAAAGCTTTTTGCGCCGCAAGCGCATCTCGAGCTCGTTCAAGCGATCGCCGGCGGTATCGCGGCGGGCATCGCGGCGTACTTTTCGGTCGCCTTTTTGACGCGCTACTTCCGCTCGAACGATCTGCGCCCGTTCGGGTGGTACTGCATTATCGTCGGTTCCATCTGTTTCGTGCTTGCGCGAAAAGGAGTGATCACATGAGAGTTATCGCGGTCGTTTTGGCAATCGTCTTTTTCGTGCTTGGGATTCTCTACGGTACGGGCACGATCAACTATTTCACCGAGTCGGGCGCCGCGCATTCACATCACGTCAAGCACCTGGTGGTCATGTGGGTCTTGGCGCTGCTCTGCCTGATCTGGGCGCGCTTTCAGAGTGCGCCGAGGCGATGAAGCTCTCTCACGTCGCTACGGACGGAAGCGTCGCGATGGTCGATGTATCCGGGAAACCCGTCACCTCGCGCTTCGCCAAGGCGCAAGCACTGGTCCGCATGAACGACGCCGCACGGACGGCAATTCGCGATGCGACGTTGGCCAAAGGTGATGCGCTGGTGGCCGCGCAGATCGCCGGCATCCTTGCGGCAAAGCAGACCGGCGTGCTGATTCCCCTGGCTCACCCGCTGCCGTTGACCAGCGTGGACGTCGGCTTCGAGTGGCGTGCCGACGGCGCGCTGGCAATCGAGGCTGCGGCCCGTACCGACGCACAGACCGGCGTCGAAATGGAGGCCATGATGGCCGTCACGGTTGCGGCGCTGACGATTTACGACATGACGAAGGCTTTGGACAGACAGATTACGGTCGAGTCGATTCGACTGCTCGAGAAGACGGGCGGGTCCTTCGACTGCGCTCAGGATGACATCGCGTGAGCTATCGGGTGGCGCTGATCGTGCTTTCGGATCGCGCGGCGTCGGGCGAACGCCCCGATGCCTGCATTCCGGTCATGAAAGAGCGGCTCGGGGGCGTCTACTCGATCGCGCGAGAGAGCGTGATCCCCGACGACCCGGCAGCGCTTCAAGCCGAACTGATCGAGCTGGCGGATTCGCACGAAGCGGATCTCGTGCTAACCAGCGGGGGCACCGGTCTCTCGCCGCGCGACCGCACGCCGCAGGCCACCGCTGCGATCCTCGATTACGAAGTCCCGGGGATCGCCGAAGCGATCCGGATGGTATCCTTTGCCAACGTAAAGACCGCGATGCTCTCACGCGCACTTGCCGGCGTGCGCCATCGCACGCTGATCGTCAACTTGCCCGGAAGCCCCCGAGCGGTGGGTGAAGCGCTGGATATTGTGCTGCCGGTGCTTCCGCACGCGCTGGAGCTCTTGAACGATCGCATCGCCGACGGATGACAAGGATCTCGACGTACCACGAAGCCGAAGCTTATCTGCTCGGCACGATCGACGAAGTCACTTCGCCGCGCACGTCGTATAAGCTCGACCGGATGCGCGGCCTGCTGCATCATCTCGGAGATCCTCATCGTTTGTATCCGACGATTCACGTCGGCGGCACGAGCGGAAAAGGTTCGACGTCGACGATGATCGCCGGCGCGTTGCGCGCGTCCGGCAGGCGAACCGGCCTTCATACCAAGCCGCATCTCCACTCGATGACGGAGCGCGCGTGCATCGACGGCCGGCCGATCTCGCGCGAGCGATTCGTGGAGCTGCTCGAGCGCGCGATGCCCGCGATCGATCGCACGACCTCGGAGTACGGCCGTCCCACGTATTATGAGACGCTGCTCGCCTTGGCGTTTGCGCACTTCGCGCAGGAACGCGTCGACGCGGCCGTGATCGAGGTGGGCTTGGGCGGGCGGCTCGACGGCACCAACGTGTTGCAGCCGGTGGTGGCCGCAATCACGTCGGTCGGCTTCGATCATACCGAGATCCTGGGCACGGCGATCGAGGCGATCGCTTTCGAAAAGGCCGGCATCGCAAAGCCGGGCGTACCACTTGTGCTGGGGCCGGTTTCGGATGCGGCGGCCGCGGTCATCGAAGCCTATGCCGCGCAGGTCGGCGCGCCGGTCGTTTACGCGCGGGACGTCGTGCGAGCCGACGAGCTGCCGCCGTTGCCCGTGATGGGAATCTTCCAACGCACGAATGCGGTGACCGCGCTTGCGGTTCTCAAACAGCTCGGGGAGGCGCTGCGCCCGAGCCGCGACGCGGTTGCGCGCGGCTTTTCCGAGCTTTCGATCCCGGGACGAATGGAGTTGGTTCCGGCAAAGCCGCCGGTCGTCTTCGATATGGCGCACAACGCGGAAAAGGCGGAGTCGCTGGTTGCCTCATTGGCCGAGAGTTTCGCAGGGCGCCGCGTCCATTACGTCGTCGCGATCGGCGAAACCAAGGACGCACGGCGCATACTGGAAATCTTGGCGGCGCTGCCAGGCACGTTCACCTTTACGTCGTACGTCGCGGCCGGACGCCGCGCGATCGCGCCGTCCCGATTGGCGACGATCGCCGAATCGATCGGATGCTGGGGGCGTGCCATCGGCGATCCGGCCGAAGCGCTGACGGTGGCGCGCCGCCTGGCGGCGGTGGACGACGTCGTCGTGGTAACGGGCTCGACGTTCGTGGTCGGAGAGTTGCGCGAGTGGTTCATACCGGCGATCGTGTAAGGGGCGCCCTTCGTCTACGCGGCGGCGAGCTTCGCTGGGGCGCGCAAACGCATATCATGGCGATCGTCAACGTGACGCCCGACTCGTTCTCCGGCGACGGTTTGCAGAGCGCTCCGGATGCAGCCGCGCATGCAAGCGCGCAGTGGCGCGCGGGCGCGGATATTCTCGACATCGGCGGTGAGTCGACGCGCCCCGGTCATCGAACGGTCGACCAAACCGTTGAGATCGAGCGCGTAGTTCCGGTCATTCGTGCGTTTCGCGCGGCCTTTCCGTCGGCGCCGATCTCCATCGACTCGTACAAGCCCGCCGTGGTGCGCGCCGCGCATGCGGCCGGCGCCGATCTCGTCAACTCCGTTTGGGGAGCGCCGCCGGCGCTTCTCGACACCATTGCCGAACTGCAGATGCCCATCGTTGCGATGCACAATCAAGACGGCACGCGGTACGACGTACCGGTCGTCGATGCGGTCTTAGCCTATCTCGACGATTGCGCCGCTCGCGCCGTCGCGCGCGGAATCGCTCCCGAGCGCGTGATTCTCGATCCCGGTGTCGGCTTCGGCAAGACGGCCGAACAGAATATCGCCGTCTTGGAAGCGCTGCCGCGGCTGGTGGCGCTGGGATTCCCCACGCTGATCGGCGCGTCGCGAAAATCTACCCTCGGCAAGCTGGTCGGCAGAGAGCCGAACGATCGCGTCTATGCAACGGTAGCCACGACCGCCTTTGCGATTGCGGCCGGAGTCGACGTGGTGCGCGTCCACGACGTGCGCGCGGCGCGCGACGCCGTCGCGGTGACCGACGCGCTGGTGCGCGGTTGGCGGCCGGACGGATGGACCGAGTAACGCTGCGCGGCGTCCGCGCTTACGGCCGTCATGGCTGGGAGGCGGCCGAACGCGATCGTCCGCAACCGTTCGCAATCGACCTCGACGCCGAGATCGATCTGCGCGCCGCACAGCTCAGCGACGATCTCTCCGAAACGCTCGACTATGCCGAGTTACATCGCCGGCTTGTCGGAATCGTCGCGAGCACGTCGTACGCGCTGCTCGAACGTTTGGCGGCGGATATACTCGAGGCCGTGTTCGAGGACCGTCGCGTTGCGCGCGCGATCGTAACGATCGCGAAGCCCGCAATTCTCGACGGTGCGACGCCGTCGGTGACGTTCGATCGAGCCAATCCCCGTTACGAAGGCAGATGAGCGAACACTCGGCCTACGTCGGGATCGGGACGAATGCCGGCGACCGGGCCGCGAACCTCGCGCGCGCTCTGCGCGAGTTGCGTAATATTGGAACGCTCGTAGCGATCTCTTCCACGTATCGGACCGCGCCGTGGGGGCGCCTCGACCAACCCGAGTTCTTGAACGTGGTTGCATCGCTGCGCACCGAGTTGGCGCCGCACGATCTGCTCGATGCGTTTCTCGCGATCGAACGGCGGCTCGGTCGGACCGCCGGCGAACGCTGGGGACCGCGCATCATCGATCTGGACGTATTGCTCTACGACGATCTGACGATTTCCGACGAGAGGCTGCGGCTGCCCCACGAGCGCCTTGCCGAGCGTGCCTTCGTGCTCGTGCCCCTCGCCGAGCTGGACCATCGCTTTGCCGCGATGCGAGACGCACTGCCGGCCTCCGAGTTGGCGGGCGTCGTACGGGTCGAGCGCGAAAGCGGTACCATGATGCCGTCCGATATCTCTTCGGCCATTAGCGAGCGCGTGCGCGTACTGGCGGATTTCTTAAGCGGCGGCGACGCGGTGCGCGTTCGAATAGCGCGCGGAGACGACGAAATCGAGGTCGGCCGCCGGCGACCGCACGCAGATCGGCCGCGCGGCGCGAACGATCGAGCCATCGCCGATGCGATGCGGCTTCGATTCGATACGATCAAGGCCGATCTGGTGGGAGTATTTCATCTCAGCCGCCCCGCACCGTCCGAAGGCGAAACCTTCGACGGCGACCGGGAGCTGGGTTACATCGAAGCGCTTGGAATTCGGACGCCCGTTCATAGCATGGGAGCGGGGCGTCTCGTGCGCATTGCAGCCACGGACGAGTCGCCGGTGGAATACGGCCAGCCGCTCTTCTCGATCGCGCGAGGCTGACATTTTCCAAAAGGTTTTAATCGCCAACCGCGGCGAGATCGCGCTTCGGATCAATCGTGCCTGTCAAGAGCTAGGCGTTCTAACCGTCGCAATTTTCTCCGAAGCCGACCGCGATTCGCTGCACGTGCGCCAGGCCGATGAGGCGTTCTGCGTGGGACCCGGTCCGGCAGGCCGCTCGTACTTGAACATCCCCAACATTATCTCCACGGCACTGATAACGCGCTGCGACGCGATTCATCCGGGCTATGGATTTCTTGCGGAGAACGCGCGCTTTGCCGAGATCTGTTCCGATCACGGGCTGACGTTTATTGGACCCGAACCGCGAGTCATCGCACTGATGGGCGACAAGGCTACGGCTAAGAACGTCGTGCGCGAGGCGGGCGTGCCGACGACGCCCGGCACCGGCGTGCTGCGCTCGGCCGACGAAGCGTACGCGGCGGCGGCGTCGATCGGCTACCCGGTCTTGCTCAAGGCCACGGCGGGCGGAGGCGGCCGAGGGATGCGCGTCGTCGACGACCCGAGCGACTTGCCGAGGGCCTACGCGGGCGCGACGGCCGAGGCCGAGGCGAGCTTCAAAGACGGCCGCCTCTACCTGGAAAAGTTGATTCGGTCTCCTCGCCACATCGAAGTCCAAGTGCTGGGCGACGAGTTTGGCAACATCGTTCACCTGGGCGAACGGGATTGTTCGATTCAAAAGCCGACCCACCAAAAAATCGTCGAGGAGACCCCGGCGCCGAATCTCGCGCCCGAGGTCCGCGACTCGCTGCACGAGATGGCCTTGCGCGCCTGCCGCCACGTCGGGTACACAAACGCCGGCACGCTGGAGTTTCTCGCGGCCGGCGACGACGTATATTTTATGGAGATGAACACGCGCATCCAAGTCGAGCATCCGGTGACCGAGATGGCCTACAACATCGATCTGGTGAAAGAGCAGATTCGCATCGCCTCCGGTGAGGCGTTGGGCTATCAGCAGAGCGATCTCGTCGCGCGGGGACATGCGATCGAGTGCCGCATCAACGCCGAAGACCCTCGCAATCATTTCGCTCCGGCCGCCGGTACCGTCTCGAAGCTGGTCTTTCCGGGAGGTCCCGGGATCCGAGTGGATACGCACCTCTACGCCGGCGCGGCGATCCCGCCGTACTACGACTCGATGATGGCCAAAGTTATCGCGTACGGCGACACGCGGGAAATCGCGATCGCGCGAATGGAGCGCGCGTTGCGCGAGACGGTGATCGAAGGCGTTGCAACTACGATCGATCTCTGCCTCGAAATTCTCGCCGCGCCGGCTTTCCGCGACGGCCGTTACAACGTCGAATTTCTCAGCAACGAGCTGGCGCTTCGATGACGTCGCGAACGCCGCGCCGCGTGGCGCGCGAGCAGGCGCTTCAAGTTCTCTACAGCATCGTGATCGGCGACCGCGAGCCGCACGACGCGTTGCGGGAAGTCGTGGGCGAAGATGCCGACGGCGAGCAACGGGCGTTCGTCAAGGAGCTGACTCTGGGCACGCTGGAATACGCGGAGGAGGCCGATCGCATCGTGAGCCCGCTCTTAGAGGGCTGGGCGCTCGAACGCCTGCCCACGATCGATCGCCTGCTGCTCGAAATGGCCACTTTTGAAATACACTGCCGCCCGAAAACGCCGGCCGCGGTCGCGATCAACGAGGCCGTCGCGCTGGCAAAACGCTTCTCCACCGAAGACTCTGGCCGTTTTGTGAACGGCGTGCTCAGCGCCGTCGCCAATGCCAAGGAATAAGCGCCGCGGGCGAGCCGCGCGCGTATGGCGCGGCATTGCAGTTACCATCTTCCTGCTGGTGCTTTTTGCCGTTGGCACCGTTGCCGGAATGGTGGCCGCCTACGGGCGCAACCTTCCCGACATCAGCCGAATGGCCGACTATCAGCCGGCGGGCACGACTCGCATCTTCGCGCGTGACGGCACGCAGCTGGCTTCGGTCTATAAGGAGAACCGCGTCTGGGTTCCGCTCTCGCGCATTCCCGAGGTCGTACGCGAGGCCTTTATCGCCAACGAGGATCACAACTTCTACTACCATCACGGCGTCGACTTCGGCGGCATCGCGCGTGCGGCGTTCGCGGATCTGACGCACCAGCAGTTTCAGGGCGCCTCGACCATCACGCAGCAGTTGGCCCGCCGGCTCTTTCTCAACGACCAGGTCTCGGTTTCGCGCAAGATTCAGGAGGCGCTGCTGGCGATCGAGATCGAGCGGTTCTACACCAAGGACGAGATCCTCGAGCGTTATCTCAACATCATTTATCTGGGCTCCGGAGCCTACGGCGTCGACGCCGCAGCGCACACCTACTTCGGCCGCAGCGTCGACAAGCTCACGCTGCCGCAGGCGGCGATGCTCGCCGGCGTCGTGGCCGCACCGTCGGTTTATTCGCCGCTCGTGAACTTGCGGCTCGCGCGCGATCGCGAACGCCACGTTCTCGATCGAATGGTCGAGAGCGGCGACATCACGGCGGCGCAGGCCGATGCCGCATTCGACGAGCCGCTCGACTTGGTTTCGGAGCGGATTCCGGGCTTGCAGGGCTACCGCTACCCGTACTTCACGACGTATGCTATTGCGCAGTTGGAGCATTTTTTCGGCGCAACCGCCGTCGAGGAGGGCGGCCTTCAAGTCTACACGACCTTGGATGCGCGGATGCAAAACATCGCGCAGGAGGCGGTGGCTTGGGGTGTGCACCAGGCGATCGCCGAGGGGATCGGGGCGCATCAGGCCGCGCTGGTTGCCTTGCGACCGTCAACCGGCGAGATCCTGGCGATGGTCGGCGGAGCCCATTTTGCGCTCGACAACCAGTTCAATCGTGCGTGGCAGGCGCGGCGACAGCCGGGCTCGTCGTTCAAGATCTACGACTACACGGCCGCTATCGATTCGGGGATACCGGCCAGCACGATCGTTGACGATA
>Ga0070733_10000286_pt1 | contig 43207 bp, 46 predicted proteins | sample Coa_R1_9_FD_66450 | JGI IMG/M metagenome (GOLD analysis project Ga0070733, IMG submission 66450) | Surface soil microbial communities from Centralia Pennsylvania, which are recovering from an underground coalmine fire - Coalmine... | ecosystem: Environmental > Terrestrial > Soil > Unclassified ... | reverse complement strand
GCCCACAGAATATAGAGCGTAGTGGCTCCGCCCAGCACCAGGAACGGCATCATCCGGCTGCGGCTCTTCGCGGTCGGCTCGAACAGAAACACGCTGAGCGGCAGCAAAAAGGGCAGGAGCCCTTGCGCGTAAAGCATGAACGCCGCTCCCATATCGTGCGCCACCGCGGGCGAGAGATTCCCATCCAGTCCCAGCCAGACGAACCCCTCGATGAACTGGTGAACCGCGAATAGCACGGGCAGCGCCGCGAAAAGCAGTTCGCGACGATGCTTCACCCTGGTCAGCGTGACCACGCCAACCGCGCCCAGAACTCCGCTGCCGACGAAGTTTGCAGTGGCTGAGAAACACATAGCTGATCTTCTCCCCGGCCTATCCCTGGCCTTCTCCCTCGCGGGTGTCGCGAAAGCATACTACTGTCGGCAGAAATTGAAAAACCGGTTCAACGATCGGTGGCCACGGGGCGCCCCCTCGAGGATCCGACCGCTTGGCTTTACAATCAGCCGGAGGATCACGCTTTGCTCATCGTGTTTGGAGGACTGCCGGGCGCCGGAAAGACCACGCTCGCAAAGGCCGTGGCGAAGAAATACGCTGCCCTCTATCTGCGTATAGACACGATCGAGAAGGCGATTCGCAGTAGTAACGTGCTTCGTGACGACGTTGGCGCCGCCGGGTATCTGAGCGCCTATTGGGTGGCGGAGGAGAACCTACGTCTGGGTCAGCCGGTTGTCGCCGATGCAGTGAATGCTCTGCAGGTTACTCGCGATTCATGGGCGCAGGTGGCGTGTAATGCCCTCGTGAGCCTGGTGGCGGTGGAAGTGGTTTGTTCCGATGCTGCCGAGCACCGTAGACGTATCGAAAGCAGGCCACCAGACCTCGACGGCTTGCCTCCTCTCACCTGGGAGAGTGTTTGCGAACGTAAATACGAAAGATGGTCAACCCCGCACCTGGTGATTGATACGGCCGGGAAGTCGGTGAGCGAAGCACAACACGAACTGTACAAACTGATGGAGCGCATTGCCTCTGCCCATCACTTGCCTCGATGACGGGCAGGGCTGGCTATTTCAGTTTCACGAAGAGCAACACAAAAATCGCCCATATCCCGACCGTCGTGGGAAACTGCACCAAAGAGGCGTCCCGCAGAGCACCTCCTCTGGGCAGGAAATACGTCGCCGCCATCATGGCGAGAGCAGTGAGTATCCCCAGTAGAAATCTGCTTTTCCAATTCATATGATTCGTCCTTCCGTGGCCGCTTGGGACTTAGAGAACGGCAGCGATTGTACACCTGTTTCTCCCGCTCCTCCCGCGACCGAGGCCATGGTTAGGTGAAAATCCTGATTCAACTCAAAACCGCTCAGAGTACCCACACCGGGGTGGCCTTCAGCCGGCCCCGGCGAAACTCGTGCCCTGCCCAGCCGCGGCCATGCCTCAACCGCTCCGTGACCGTTTAGAATGGTGAAGCTAAGGAAGAACGCCATGAAAACCGTCGCCTCTCAAAACATGTACCGCCCTTTATACGAAGCCGACCCCGCGATCGCCGCCGCCATTGACAACGAAACCCGCCGCCAGCACGAGGGCCTCGAACTGATCGCGTCGGAGAATTTCGTCAGCGAAGCCGTGCTCGAAGCCGCCGGATCGGTGTTCACCAACAAGTATGCCGAAGGCTATCCCGGCAAACGCTATTACGGCGGATGCGAGTTTGCCGACGTCGTCGAAAATCTGGCCCGCGACCGCGCCAAACAATTATTCGGCGCAGAACATGCCAACGTGCAGCCCCACGCCGGTTCGCAGGCCAACATGGAAGCCTATGCCGCCGTGCTCCAGCCCGGCGACACCATCCTCGGCCTCAATCTCGCCCATGGCGGACACCTCACGCACGGCCATCACCTGAATTTTTCCGGCAAGACCTACAAGATCATCCCTTACGGCGTCACCAAAGAAACCGAAACCATTGATTACGACGAACTCGAAAAGCTCGCCGAAAAGGAACGCCCGAAGCTGATCATCGGAGGCGGCAGCGCCTACCCGCGCATTATTGACTTCGCCCGCATGCGCCAAATCGCTGACAAAGTCGGCGCGTTGTATCTGGTAGACATGGCCCACTTCGCCGGCCTGGTCGCCGGCGGCGCGCACCCGTCGCCCGTCCCGCACGCCCACATCGTGACTTCGACCACCCACAAAACTCTGCGCGGTCCGCGCTCGGGCATGATTCTCTCGAAAGCCGAATTCGGCGCCGCCATCGATAAAGTCGTGTTCCCCGGCATGCAAGGTGGACCGCTGGTCCACATCATGGCCGCCAAAGCCGTCTGCTTCCTGGAAGCCATGCAGCCTGAGTTCCGTGACTACGCGCGGCAAGTCGTCGCCAACGCCAAGACGCTCGCCGAGACTCTCGCCGGGGAAGGTTTCCGCGTCATTTCCGGCGGCACCGACACCCACCTCATGTTGGTGGACGTTTTCTCGCAAGGCATGCTCGGCAGCGAAGCCGAAAAAGCTCTCGACGTCGCCGGCATCACGGTCAACAAGAATGCGATCCCCTTCGACACCAATCCCCCGATGAAGCCCAGCGGCATTCGCATCGGGACGCCCGCGCTCTCGACGCGCGGCATGAAGGAAGGCGAGATGCGCCAGGTCGGCCGCTGGATTTCCGAAGCCCTGCGCCAGCGCACCGACGCCGCCGCGCTCGCGAAGATTCGCAAGCAGGTGCTCGAACTGTGCGAGTGCTTCCCGCTCTATGCCGACCGCCGCGCGAAAGCCCAGGCCGAAGTCAGAGCGTAGCGAGCGAAAGGACTCTCCATGCGTGCCTTCGAAGTCCATCTCAACGGCAAGAAACTTTGTGTCGCCGGAATCGGTGACGACGGCGTCCTCACCACAATCGTTTCCTACGCCGCGCGCCAAGGAGTCGCAGATGTATTTCTGCAGGTCGGCGGGCTCCGGACCTCACCAACCAAGGAACACGTACGGTGGGTTGATCAGAAGCCGCTGAGTGTCGGTGACGAGATTCAAATCAAATTCATCGAAGCGCCATCCGTTGATACCCCCGGCGCTTCTTACGAAAAGAACCCGTTAGAAACGCTCAAAGCCAAGGAACGTTACGTCCTGGAGGCGGCGAAAGAACTGGGTTGGACCATCAACAAACGACAAGACAATCCCACGTCTTAGCCCTTCGGCAAGTCTGTAATTCCTCTGTGCTCCATCCAACCCTGCAGGATCAGCACCGCCGCCATGCGGTCGACGGCCTTGCCCCGCTTCTCGATGGAAAGTTCCGTCTCTTTCAGGAACCGGTTCGCTTCCGCCGAGGTCAGCCGCTCGTCCCAGAGGTGAACCGGCAGGCCGAACTTCTTGTCCAGTTCCGCGGCGAAGTCCCGCATTTTCCCGGACTGCGTCCCTTCGGCCCCGCTCATGCGCAGGGGCAGCCCGACCACGATCTCCCGGACGTCATACTCCCGAATCACTCGCCGCAGGTATTCAAAATCGTGGCGCTTGTTGCGGCGCTGCAGAGTCTCCAGGCCCTGGGCCGTAATCCCGAGCGGATCCGTCACCGCGATCCCGATCCGTCGCGAACCCACGTCCAGCCCCAGGATTCGGCCTTGCGCCGGGTTACTTGGGTCTCTCGATCGCCGTTCGATCAGATCCAATTCGGAACTGGGTTTCTTGATCTCCACCGCCAGCGATTATAGCCACTCCTGCCCTAAACCCTCCGTGGCCGCCGCCATTTCCCCGCCGCGCCGGACCACAAGCATATGAAAAATAAAGGTTTGCGTGATCTCCTGACCCCGCGACTCGCCGCCCTGCCCTTGCCTTCCCCCATCCCGAGGAGTAGCATGTTTACAGTTGTTTACGGTTTCTTCCCCTCGATTTCTTGCCTGCCAGGGTGCCTAGTTATGAGTGGTCTGGATTTGAATTTCCACATCGGTGACAAGGTCGTCTATCCCAACCACGGGGTCGGTGTTATCGAGCAGATCGGCTCCCGAACGGTCGGCGCCGCCGTGGAGCGCTTCTACCTTCTGCATATCAAGGCCAGCAGCCTGAAGGTCATGGTCCCATGCCAGAATGCCGGCAGCGTCGGCCTGCGCCGGGTGGTGCGGAACGGCGAAATCCAGAAAGTGCTCGATCTCCTCGGTCTGGCCAGCAACGGCCACAATGCCGACTGGAAAGACCGTTTCAAGGAAAACTCTGACCGCATGCGCACCGGCTCGCTGCTCGAAGTCGCCAGCGTCCTGAAGGATCTGATCGCCGTCCACCAGGCCAAGCCGCTGTCGTTCCGGGAGAAGAAGATGCTCGAGCGCGCCCGCTACCTGCTGGTCAGCGAACTGGCCATGGCCCGCAACTGCGAAGAAGCCAAGGTCGAAGAACTTCTCACCCTCACGCTGGCGAAGTGCAAGCTGCGCTTCCCGGAAGCCTCGGAATTCCAGGCCTGATTCCGCCCGCCTTGCGCGCCTACTCCAGCCAGGTGGTTTCAAACGTCGCGTTCATGTGCATGTCGAACTGTTTGAGCGGTAGCTCGCCGCTATTGACGAACTTGTGCGCCTCGCCCGCGTGCACCACCACCAGGTCTCCCGCAACCGCTTCCCGCTCCACGCCATTGATCGTCCAGCGCGACCGGCCCTCGATCACGTAGACGATCTCGTCATAGTCATGCTTGTGCAGCCGGGTTCCGCGGCCGGGCTCGTCAGTCATCACAATGAAAATCGAGAGGCCCACTCCGCCGCGCTCTTTCCCCACAAACTCATGCGACATTCCCACAAACGGCAGTTCCGACTGATGAATGGCGTACATGCCGTTTTCGATTGAACTGCCCCCGCCGCGGATTCAAAAGCCCTGCGGCATCTTCGGTCGTGCAAAGCCCCGGCCTGTCGAATCCCCCGGTGTATATTCTTTCCGATGATTCGCCGATCTTCCTTCATCGTGGCCGTGACCCTGGTCCTTTTCCCGCTGCTTCCCGCCCAGACGCCGCAACAAGCGGCGCACCAGTGGCGGACAGCCCACGAAGATTCCATTCTCAAGGAGTTCACCGAGCTTCTCGCCATCCCGAACGTCGCCAGCGATGCGGCCAACATTCAACGCAACGCCGACGCTCTGGTCGCCGCTCTGACCCGCCGCGGCGTTTCCGCCCGCCAGCTGGTCGCCGGCGGATCCAATCCCGTGGTTTATGGCGAGATTAAAACCCCCGGGGCCAGACACACCATCGTTCTCTACGCCCACTATGACGGCCAGCCGGTCACGCCCGAACAGTGGGAATCGAAAGCGCCCTTCACTCCCGTGGTCAAGCAGGTCAACGGCGAGCCCCGCATCTACGCTCGCTCCGCCTCCGACGACAAAGCCGCCATCCTGGCGCAACTCGCGGCGCTTGACGCACTGCAGGCCGCGCATGTTCCTCTCCGGGCCAATGTTCGTTTCGTCTGGGAGGGCGAGGAGGAAGCCGGTTCCATTCACCTCGGAGCCGTCCTCGAAAAATATCGCGACCTGCTCGGCGGCGAGGTCTGGCTCATCTGCGATGGCCCTGTGGATCAGAGCGGACGCCAGTCCATCGCCTTCGGCGCCCGCGGCATCACGCACCTGGCCGTCACGCTCTATGGCCCGAACCGCGAGCTGCACAGCGGACATTACGGCAACTGGGCTCCCAATCCCGCCATGATGCTGGCCCAGCTGCTCGCCGGCATGAAAGATGCGACCGGCCACGTTCTCATCCCGCATTTCTACGACGGCATCGCCCCCCTGAGCCCGCTCGAAAAGCAGGCCATCGCCGAAGCTCCGCGCAACGAGGATCTGCTCCGCCAGGAATTTGCTCTGGGCTCAACCGAAGGCGGCGGCAAGCCGCTGCTCGAACTGCTCAACCTGCCTTCCCTGAACGTTGACGGATTTTCCTCCGCCCGCACCGGCGCCGCAGCCAACAACGTCGTGCCCTCCACCGCGACCGCCGACATTGACCTGCGCCTGGTCAAGGGCCTCGACTGGAAGCTCCAGCAGCAGCGCGTCGTGGACTACATCTCAGCCCAGGGCTACTTCATCACCGACCATCCGCCCGACAAGCCCACGCTGCTTGCCCATCCCCGCGTCGCCTTTGTCAGCCTCGACGCCACGGGCTACAACGCCGTGCGCACTCCCATGGATCTGCCCATCGCGCAGGAGGTCATCGCCTCCGTCGAGGCCGCCCGCGGCCGGGTGGTGAAATTGCCCACCATGGGCGGCAGCGTCCCGCTGGAAGTCATTGAACACGCCCTGGGCACCCACACGATTACCGTTCCGATCGCCAACTACGACAATAACCAGCACTCGGCGAACGAAAACATCCGCCTGCAGAACCTCTGGGATGGCATCGAGACCATGGCCGCGCTCGAAAGTATGGAGTAAAGAAATTTCCTCGGAGGTCGTCCCGAGAGCCCGCGCTTCGCTTCGCGGGCCGAGGGACCCTCCCTGAAAAAGGCCGCTGCAGAATCAGCTCGCCCCTCGCAAACCGCGGCTCCAGCCGCATCCGGGCGTATAATAACGCAAGCCTAGCCGGAGTCCTCGGCGCCGCATTTCATGACCGATCAAATCAAACGAAAATTGCAGGAAGAGATCAACGCGCTCGAACACGAGTTGATTCACGAGCTTCCCAAGGAAATCAAGAAGGCTGCCGCCCTCGGCGACCTCAGCGAAAACGCCGAATATCACATGGCCAAGCAGCGCCAGGAGTTCGTCAAGGCGCGCGTCCGCCAGCTCGGCAAGCGCCTCGCCGACCTCTCCATGGTCAACATGAACAACATCCCCAAGGACAGAGTTGGCCTCGGTTCCACGGTAAAGGTGTACGACAATACCAAGAATCAGGAGATGGAATATAAGATCGTCACCAGCGAGGAATCCGACGTCGCGGCCGGAAAAATTTCGACCACTTCCCCCATTGGCCGCGCCCTGCTCAACAAGAAAGTCGGCGATGAAGTGATCGTGGATTCTCCCAACGGCAAACGCGAGCTCGAAATCCTGAAGCTGACCACCATCCACGACGAAGTACCTGCGGACGAACCAAAAGAGGCGGGCGCGTAATGGCACCTGGGCGGACCAAAACCGAGCGGACCAAGGCCGGGTGCCCCATTTCTCGCGCGCCTTTTGCGCGAGAAGTGGGAACTTCGGAGGCTCTTCCATGAGCGCATCCTGGACCTCTGCGTTCGGCCGTGCCTGCGGCGTGCTGCTCGACACCATCGTGCGCTGGCTCGCGCTCTCCCGCATTAATCCGAACGTCCTGACATTCATGGGACTGCTGGTCAACACCTGGGCTGCCGTCTTATTCGGCTCCGCGAATGCTTCCAATCAGAAACGCCTGTTCATCTACGCCGGCCTGGTCATCATTTTTTCCGGATTCTTCGATCTCGTGGACGGCCAGGTTGCCCGCGCCACCAACCGCGTGACCCGCTTCGGCGCCTTCTTCGACTCGGTCGTGGACCGCTACTCTGACGCCAGCCAGTTCCTCGGACTGCTCGTCTTCTATGCCCGCGGCGAGCGGTTTTTCTACGTCGTACTCTCCGCCTTCGTCATGATCAGCGCGATCATGGTCAGCTACACCCGCGCCCGCGCCGAATCGCTCATCGGCTCCTGCCGCGTCGGATTCATGGAACGTCCCGAGCGGCTCGTCCTCGTCATTCTCGGAGCGCTCTTCAACCGCATGGCGCCCGTGCTCTGGGTCATCGCCGTCCTCTCGACCATCACCGTCATCCACCGCATGCGCTACACCTGGACCCGCACCCAGGACCCGCCGGTAAGCCTCAGCCCCGGCCAAGCCGCGTAAGCTAATAAATTGTCGTCAGAGCGGAGGTAGCGGACGAGCTCGCGAGTTCGTTCCGCAGCCGAGGGACCTTGTGCTCCTTCGTCATTCCGAGCGCAGCGAGGAATCTGCTGTGCGCCAGCGCCGTCACCCCTGCGGCCACCTCAGAACCCTCCCGGCCACTTCCGGGCGGCATGCAGCACGGCGAGAATCTGAACCGATTCGCCCTTCAACCGATAGGCCACCAGGAAAGGCGTTCCGATCACCACCAGTTCGCGGCTGCCCTCGACCCTGCCCGTGCGGCCCATATGAGGAAACTGCTCAAGCCTCTCCACTGCGGACATAATGCGCTCAACCGTTCCCCACGCAGCCCGGGGATTTTCCGCTTCCAGATATTCATGCGCCGATTGGAGATTCTCCACGGCACCGTCCGTCCAGCGCAACTTCACTTCCGCCGCCAGCCGCCAACCATCTTCTTGACCTTGTCGTGCTCTACCAGTTTGCCGGCATCCGCCTGCTGGATTCCTCGCTCAATCTGCTCGATATGCCAGCGCTGCACTTCCAGATAGGCAGCCACGGCCTCATTCAGCAAGTAAGTCCGGTCGCGATCAAGGGCCTCGGCCAGCGTGTCCAGAGCCTCAACCTTGTCTTCGTCGATCCGGAAACTGATGGTTTGTTTATCCATAATATGTGATATTATTGCGTATCTTATCTAGATGCAAGCTTTGACTCTGTCGCTGCCGGAGTTATCCTGAAGGTGTTTCGCAGACGGCGTCCCGTTATTCACGACAAAAAGCCCCGGCCGATAACCGGGGCTTTCGTGTCCTCCAAACACCTGCTCCTGCTATCCTATCCGGTCGCTTCGCTCGCAACTCGGCGACTCAGGACTCAATGGATCCCGTTCTGGTAATTCACGGCGGCGCCTGGGCCATGCCCGATGACATGGTCGAGGCCCACCTCCGCGGCGTCACCAACGCTCTGGCCGCCGGATGGCGCGTGCTCGAGCGCGGCGGCCCAGCCCTCGACGCCGTCGAGGCCGCCGTCGTCATCATGGAAGACGACGAGACCTTCGACGCCGGCCGCGGCAGCTTTTTAAACCGCGACGGAAAGGTTCAGCTCGACGCCCTCATCATGGACGGCTCGACCCTCCGCGCCGGCGGCGTGGGCTGCGTCGAGCGCCTGCGCAATCCCGTCCGCGCCGCCCGCAAAATCCTGAGCGAGAGCCCGCACGTCTATTTCGTCGGAGAAGGCGCGGAGAAATTTGCCGCCGAACACGGCGTCCCGCTGTGCCGGAACGAGGAGCTGATCATCCCACGCGAAGTCGAGCGGCTGAAGAAATATCAGGCTGAACTGGCAGAGAAAGATGAATCACAGGATGGCAACGACCTGTTCGCGCCCAGCGCTCACGACGCCACCATTTCCCACGACACCGTCGGCGCTGTCGCGCTTGACCGCGACGGCAACATCGCCGCCGCCACTTCCACCGGCGGCACGCTCAACAAGGCTCCCGGCCGCCTCGGCGATTCCTCGCTGATCGGCTGCGGCTGCTACGCCGACAACGAGAGCGCCGCCGCCTCTACCACCGGCTGGGGCGAGCCGATCATGAAGCTCGTGCTGGCCAAGTGGACCGCCGACCGCGTGCTCGCGGGCAACATGCCCGAATGGGCCGCGCAGGAAGCCATGAATTATCTGAAGCAGCGCCTCAACGGACACGGCGGCATCATCGTCCTCGACCGCCTGGGCCACATCGGCATCGCCCACAACACCCCGCGCATGGCGTTCGCTTACAAGACCGTCAAGAAAGATGAGGCGGGAGTCGAGCGAAGCAGTTCATAGCCCCAGACCCCTATCCCCCAACCCCTGTTTTTTACAACCATCCCTTGGTTCTCGCGATTCTCGCTGCTTCCACGCGATTGCCTGCGCCCAATTTACTGATCGCCTCGGAAAGATAATTTCGCACCGTGCCGTCGGACAATCCCAGTTCGCCCGCGATGTCGCCACTGGCCATGCCTTCGCCGGCCAGCCGCAGCACCTGCCGTTCACGGTCGGTCAGCGGATCCATTTCCGCCCACGCCTCCGTCGCCAGCTCGGGATGAATCACCCGCAATCCTTGATGCACGCGTCGCACCGCGTCAGCCAGTTCCTCGGCCCGCATGTCTTTCAGCAGATACCCCGACGCTCCCGCTTCGAGCGCCCGCCGCAGATATCCGGCGCGCGCAAATGTGGTCACGATGATCACGCGCACTCCGGCCCGCCGCTTCTTCAGTTCCGCGGCCACTTCGAGCCCGCTCATATGCGGCATTTCGATGTCGGTGAGAAACACGTCGGGCTTGTGTTTGATGACGGCTTCGAGCGCCTCCTGACCGTTCCGCGCCTGCCCGACGACCGCGATGTCGCCTTCCATCTCAAGCAGTGCCGCCAGCGCTCCGAGCACCATGCCCTGATCTTCGGCCAGGACGACGCGGATCGCCTTGCGCCCGTCTTTTCCAGTCTCGCGCCCCGTCTCGCGCGCGTTCTCTCTTGCCGGAGGATTCAATTTGCGCCACCTTCGCCCACCGGTACCGTTTCCTTCACATCTTTCTCTTTTGCCTCTTTCAGCGGCAGCGTGATTGTCAGTCTTGTTCCCGCACGCGTCTCGCGCTGCAGCGTTCCTCCCAGCATTTCCACGCGCTCGCGCATGCCGCGCAATCCGTTGCCCTCGCCTCCATCCGATCCGCGCCCGTCATCCTCAATTTCCAGCCGGCACGATCCGTTCACTTGTTCGAGGCGCAGCCTGCAGGTCTGCGCCTGCGCATGCCGCACCACGTTGGTCACGGCCTCGCGCACCGCCAGTGACAGCACGCTTTCCTGTATCGCTGACAACTGGATCGCGGGCAACTGCAGGGTGGTCGCCGCATCGCACTGCACCGCCAGCCCGGCGGTTTCGAGCGTGGTCTTGGCCTGCGCCAGTTCCGCCGCTAATCCTTTCGCGCGGTAGCCGCGGATCGCGTCCCGCACCTCCGACAACGCCTGCCGCGAAATCTCTTCCACCTCGCCGATCTCCTTCGCCGCGCGCTCGGGATCGCGCTCCATCAGTTTGCCCGCCAGTTCCGATTTCAGCGTGATCACCGACAGCGTGTGTCCCAGCACATCATGCAGATCGCGCGCGATGCGCTCGCGCTCCGCCAGTTTCGCCAGGTGCTCGATCTCTTCGTTCGCCTTGCGCAGCTTGCGATTCATGCGGTTGCGCTCGGCAAAAAACGTGTTCCCGCCTCCGATCATCAACGGGAAGACTGCCGAATAAAACAGACCCCAGCCGCCGGCATGCAGCAGCAGCGCTTCGCCTCCTCCGATCGCCGAGATCAGCCCCAGTCCGATGAACGCCTCAGTTTGGGTTTCCACGCAGAACGGAAGCATGGCCGCCGCATAGATCAGGAATGTGCTCGACCCCCCGTTGATCGGCATGTATAAAACGCCGAGCAGCACCATGCCCGCAACGTGCACCTTCGCCCAGGGACACTCCAGAAAGAACAACCCGAAGTAAAGAACAAGAAAGACCAGCGCCCCGAGAAGGTCCAGCGCCCAGATCCGCAGGCCAGCGTGGCTCATCACCGGGTCCATAAAGAAGAACCCGAGATACGCCACCCAAAGCAGCGGACTCCATCCGTGGTCCCGATCCTTGAAGATGGTCTTCCACGGCTTCAGCTTGAATGGTCCAGCTTCTCCGGTGCCCAGTTCTCGATCAAGATGTGGCGGCGGCATCAGTCTATTGTCTCCCTTGCGGTCAACTCCGGCCACTCCGCGCCTGTGGCTCTCCGCCGAACCTTCCCAGCACCGCGACCAGCACGGCCGCCGGGACCAGCAACGTCAGCGAACTTGACCCCAGGTACAGCACGGCCGCGCCCAGCAGAACCAGCACCAGCATTGCTCCGTAGCTTTTCTTCGCTTGTACGCTCATCGCCGTCTCCGTGCTCACCGACTAAGCCCTGGGTGTCCCACTTCTCGCCTTTGAGAAGTGGGGATTTTCACTCACCACAGCCACTCCTATCCATACATCTTTTCCTGATCCCGCTGGAACCCGATCCGCGCCGCGCCCAGGCAGATCATGGTGAACGCGGCCAGCACTTCCCAGTGCGTAAGGTTCGACTCGTGCCCGCCCGCCCCGACCACGCCCAGTGCCAACTGCGACAGATGATACGGCGGCAGCGCCAACGCGATCTCCTTCACCACTCTCGGCAGGAACATGAACGGCACCCACAATCCGCTGCAGAACGACATCGGCAGATAAATCAGGTTGATGGTCGGCGGCGCCGAGTTCGGTCCCGCGAAATATCCGATCGCCAGTCCCATGGCCGAGAACGGCAGCGAACCCGCCACCAGCGTGCCCAGCAGTTGGGCGAATTGCCCGGCCGGCATGCGCACTCCGCCAAACGCAATTCCCAGCCCGAACAGCGCCAACACCACGATGGTCGAAAAAATCAGGCTGGTCGTAACCTTCGCCACGAAATACGCGAACGGCGGCATGGGACTCGCCCGCTTCACCTGCAGCCATCCCAGGCCGCGATCCGACGCCAGACCAGCCGCCGTCCCGAACAGCGACGCGCCCATCACTCCGAATGTCCCGTATGTCGCCAACAGGTAGGTCGGCACACGCGTCGTACCGATCGCCTCCTTCGAGTTCAGCACCAGCCCGAACAGGATGTAAAACATCAGCGGGAAACTCAGCACCGACGCCGTGTACAAGCGCAGCCGCAGATTCTTCAGAAATTCGTACTTCGCTTCCTTCCAGTAGATCGTCGCCGTGTGCCGCGCCGACCGCGCCCCCGTCGCCTGGTTCAAAGTCAAAGCTGCTGTCGTCATAAAGTCCCCTTTCCCTGTTCGATCTACCCGGGTGCCCCATTTCTGCCCGCCTTTGGCAGAAGTGGGGATTTCGACTCCTTTTGTCATTCCGAGAGCGATTCATCGCTCGAGGAATCTGCTTTTCCATTTGCGGCGATTTTCACTTCCCGTTCTGCGCCGCATCCTGCGTCAGCGCCAGAAACGCTTCTTCCAGGCCTGCGCTCGCAATCTCTAATCCGGAAAGCGTTGCGTCGCGCGCCAGCAATTCCCGCACCACCAACTCTGCCTCCGCGGTATGAATCTCCACCGCTTCGCGATCTTCTTTTACGTCCTTTACTCCCGGAATCTGCCGCAGTGCGTTCCAGTCCAGGCTCGTGATACAGCGGATTCTCTTTCCGCTGGTCAGCGACTTGATTTCAGCCGGCGTCCCTTCCGCGATGATCTCCCCCTGATTGATCACGGCAATGCGATCGGCCAGCGCGTCCGCTTCCTGCAGATAGTGCGTGGTCAGCAGCACCGTCTTGCCCCGGCCTACCAGGCGCCGGATTTCATCCCACAACAACCGCCGCGCCTCCACGTCCAGCCCCACCGTAGGTTCGTCGAGAAACAACAGATCGGGATCTCCACAGATGGCCAGCGCAAACAGCACCCGCTGTTTCTGCCCCCCGGAGAGTTCCGCGAACTTGCGTTCACCAAGTTTTTCGAGACCGGCCGCGGCCAGCACTTCCTTCGTCTCCAGCGGCCGCTCGTAGTAAGTTGAGAACAGATCAATGTGCTCGCGCACGCGCAGCGTTTCCGGTACGCGTCCCACTTGTAGCATGGCGCCCGTTCTCTTCCGGTTTTCCGGATTTGTGGGATCCCCGCCGAACACCCGAACTCGTCCCGCATTCGGCGTCATCAGTCCGAGCAGCAGCTTTACCGCCGTCGTCTTTCCGGCTCCGTTCGGACCAAGCAGCGCGACGACTTCCCCGGCTCGCACCTGAAAATTCACCGCCCGCAGCGCCCGCACGCTGCCATAGCTCTTGTTGACGCCCTCCAGGCTTGCTACCACCGCCTCGGCGTGCGGTAATCGGCTCAACCACGCCCCAGCCGATTCCTTCTCCACCTGTTTCATGGTTGCGATCATGTCGGATTCACCTCCTGCGGGTTTCGCCTGGCCAGACCAAATCCCGTCCAGTGCCTGCATCTTCGCGGATGCCCGCTCGCCGCACCAGTGCCATCCATCACGCCGCCGGCGTGACAATTGTCATTTCAGCTAAAGCGCCAGTTCCAGAAAGAAGAAAAATAAAGATGAAAGCGGCAGGCAGAGGAAATAGTGAAGGAGCGGTCCGGAGTCGGCCAGATGAGGCGGTGTTTCGAGGCTTGTTACGAATTCCGAACAAACCTTGGGCACGTCATTGCGCGGGCTGACACAAGTCCGCGTCGAGTTCGGGATTATCGCTGCGGCGCTGAGCCCGTCCAGCAGGCCAGATCACGCGTTCGGATTTCGTAACAGATCTCCGGATCAAATAATTCGCCGATTTTCGCCTGCGCGTCGCTTCCGCGTTTGATATGATCGTCGCACCTTTTTATCCGCGCTCCCAGGAGGTCCGCGGTATGTTGCCGGCAGGCAAAAGCCTTCGCACACTGCGTGAAAAGCTCGGACTCACCATGCGCGATGTGGAAACTTCCAGCGCGCGCATCGCCGAGAAATACCGCAATGAGGAATTCTCCATCCCGCCCAGTCGACTTTCCGATATCGAAACCAAAGCCATTCTCCCCAGCATCTTCCGGCTCTATTCCCTCGCCGTGATTTACCGCCGCGACTTGCGCGAACTGCTAGCCTGGTACGGCGTGGATATGAATAACACGGCCGCCGATCTTGGACTGGTTTCGCCTCCGCGGTCGCACGTCTCCGAGGCTCTCGCCGGACTTTCCTCGGTGCAGGTCCCCTTACGCATGGATCCTGCATTCGACGACCGCCGCACCACTAATCTCGGCCGCATGGTCGAACAATGGGGCCTGGTCCCCCTCGCCTACCTTACCCAGTTCGCCAACAGCGATTTCACTTACGGCTACGTCGGCACCCAGGATTTCACCATGTACCCCATCCTGCCGCCGGGCAGTTTCATCCAGGTAGATGAATCGAGAAACCGCGTCCTCGAAGGTTCCTGGCGCTCCGAGTACGAGCGTCCCATCTACTTCGTGGAGACCCGCGAAGGCCATACCTGTTGCTGGTGCAGCATGCGCCGCGAAGATCTCGTTCTCCAGCCTCATCCCCTGTCCCCCGTGCCAGTGCGCATTCTCCGCCATCCCCAGGATGCCGAAGTCCTTGGCCAGGTAGTGGGTGTGGCTATGAAGTTGACCGAGTGGCGCGCCCTCGATTCCGCTTCAGGCTCCAAAGCGCCTCCAGCACTGAATTGAGGTGCCGCGCGGCCGGTGAATCCTTGCGCTCCCCGGGCAGCAGATCATCGAAGTGTTCCCGCAGTCCTTCCACGTAGAGCACTTCATCGACCCCATCCTTCCGGCTTACGTCGGCCGCGTCCTGCTCCAGGTCCCTGAGCGGAGTGCGCAGCACCTCCGTGACCACCTCGGCATGAGCAGCCCGGATCGCCCTCTGTGACGATTCCTCGCCATGCACCGATTCCATGCCCCAGTGCTCGTACCGTCCCCGCAGGCTGCGCAGCGAGGCCAGATAAGACAATTTTCCCAGCAGTCCTGTGATCGCGGCCAGGGTGGTCTGCTGCAGGTCTTCGATCGCCGATTTGAGCGTCATGGTGGTCGCGACTCTTGTTACGAATTCCGAACAGACTCGACCCAAACCCCGCGTTGCGCAGGGCTTTTCGCGCATGAGAGTATCACCGCTCGACACGCCGTACAAGGAGAAAACAAAATGAAGCGCACCCTGATGATCCTCGCCGCAGCCGTGATTTTCCTGAACACTCTGGTCGTTCCCGTCACCGTGAAGGCAGACGCCCCAACCAATACGAATTGCAACGGCGGGGTCTGCAAGCCCTAACTGCGCTTCGGACTTACAGAAACCGGACGCGACTCACAAACTTTTTGCGGTTGGAGTGCCGGGCATTATAGTGTTGGGCGACGCCTATGTTTCAGCCCCACTCCCTTCTCTGGCATTATTTGTGGGTCGCGCCCAACCTCCTCTTAGGCGTCTTTGCCGTCGTCTTGTGGAGACGAGGCTTGACCCGCAGCCTGCGCGCCTTCTTCTGTTACGCCGCTTTCGAATGCCTGCAATGGGCAATCTTGTACCCCATTGATCTGGTTCCATCCGTTCCAGCGACCCTTTTCTGGCGCGCTGCCTGGACAGGATTGCTGATCGAATCCGTTCTCCTCTTCTGGTTGATTTCCGATCTGGTCGCCGACGTTTTCGGCTCCTATCCGGCGTTGGCGCACCTCGGCAAGCTTCTGATCCGCTGGGGCGGCGGACTTCTCCTGGTCACGGCCACCGCGATCGCGGCATTTGCTCCCATGGATAACAGGTTCTGGTTCATCCCCGCCGTGCACATTCTTCAGGAAGCCATGTATGTGGTCGTCTCCGGCCTGATGCTCGGGTTATTCGCCACTGCCGGATATTTCCACCTGTCGTGGAATCGCGCCTCGTTCGGTATCGCCTTCGGCCTCGCGCTCAATGCCTGCGTCAATCTCGCCGGCTGGGCCATCAGCGCCAATGGCGGAATGCCGAACCAGCGCAATCTTCTCGACCTACTCGACCTGGCGACCTTCCATGCCGCTGTGCTGATCTGGTTCTACTATCTGCTTGTTCCCGAGAGAATCCCTGCTACGCCGGCCCAGCCTCTGCCGGAAAGCAATCTCTCTCTCTGGAATCAGGAATTGGAGCGTCTGCTGCAGCAATGACTCTGGCCTTCGTACTCATCGCGGTCGCGCTGGTTTCTCTCATCCTCATCGTTCGTATCGGGGTCGTTGGCAAACTCCAGATCGCGAACCGCGCCTTCTCCGCCGAGGCCATCGAACCCCTCGACCTCGAAGCCTTCCGCCGTCTCGTCGACCCCGAAGAAGACGCCTACCTTGTGCTCCGTCTGCCCTCGGCTGATCTGCGCCGCGTGCGCCGCGCGCGTCTGCGCGCCATGGCCGCCTATGTTCACGTCGCCGGACGCAACGCCGCCGCGCTCGTCATTCTCGCCCAGCAGGCTCTGGCAAGTTCCGATGCCCAGATGCATGCCGCGGCCCTGCAGTTGTTAAATCAGGCGCTGCTGCTGCGCCGCAACTCGGCCCTCGCCCTGATGAGGATCTATCTCGCCTTCGTATGGCCGCACCGGATGCTGCCCTCCGACCGCGTGCTGTACGGTTACCAGCAGCTCAGCGGCGCCGCCATGCTGCTCGGCCGCCTGCGAAACCCAGCCGCTCCCGTCCGTATCTCGATGGTATGACCCTCAGTCCGGCGGAGTTTACTTCATAACGACCTAGTACATTTCCAGGCTTGTTTTCGCGCCCCGTTCTGTTATAAAACCTGCGGGCAACAACCCGGTACACCACCACTGCGTGATTACGTCGGCAATCTGCCGCAGGACGCGTTTCCGCCTTCTCGCCTTCGCGAGTCCAAGGGAGAACCTTATGCCATCAACCCTGAGAACTATCTCTGCCTGCCTGTTTCTCGTGCTTATTTCCGCCGTTGCCTTCGCGCAAGGCGGCGTCGCCACGGGTGATCTGCACGTGACGGTGCGCGATGCCAAGGGCGCGGCCGTCGCCGACGCCACCGTCACCGTCCGCGACGTCGAGAAAGGCCTCGAGCGCACGGCCACCAGCGACGGCCAGGGCGGATACAGCGTGCGCCTTCTCCCTCCCGGCAACTACACCGTCACCGTTGAAGCCTCGCGCTTCACCAAAGTCGAAAACACCGGCGTCGCCATCACCGTCGGCGGACTCGTTGAACTCCCCGTGAATCTGACCGTCGCCGGCGGCAAGGAAGTGATCGAAGTCACTTCCCAGGCCGCCCTCGTCGAAACTTCCACCACATCCACCACCGACACCATCGGCCAGCGCCGCATTGACAACCTGCCCATCAACGGCCGCAACTACATCAACTTCACGCTCACCGATTCCCAGGTCGTCCGCGACAACGCGCCCAACACCGGCGCCGCCCCCACCTCCGGCCTGAACATGAGCGGCCAGCGCGCCCGCTCCAACCTGGTTAACGTGGATGGCGCCGACGCCACCGATAACTCGGTCAACGGCGTCCGCTCCACCGTCTCCCAGGAAGCCGTGCAGGAATTTCAGATCATCACCAACAGTTACGCCGCGGAATACGGCCGCGCCGCCGGCGGAGTCGTCAACATCATCACCCGTTCCGGTTCCAACGACTTTCACGGCGACGTCTTCGGGTATTTGCGCAATCGCAACTTCCAGGCGGTGAATCCCTTCAGCACCGTGCCCAATCCGGCTTACACGCGCGTGCAGGCCGGAGCCGCCTTCGGCGGCCCCATCAAGAAAGACAAGACCTACTACTATTTCGCCTACGAAATCACGCGCCGCCACGAAACCGGCTTCTCCAGCATTGCCCCGGGCAGCAACCTCGGCTATTACGGGCTGGTGAATTTCGATACCACTCAGGTCGGACTCCCTCTTGGGACCCTGCCGCTGACCTCGGCGCAAATCGCATTCCTGACGAACCCGACCACGATCGCCGAAGAACTCGGCAGTCCCACCTTTGCCCAGGAAGTCGGGCAATATGCCGGACTCGCGGGCGCCAGCTCCGGCATGGCGCTCACCGGCGCCTGGCCAACTGGACTCACCGGAGGCCTCAGCGGCATCGGCGGCTTCGCCACCGTCTGCTCAGCGCCGCCCTGCTTCGTGCCCGCTTCCTATCAGAGCATCGGATCGCAAGCCGGAAACTTCCCCGTATTTGAAGGCACCGGGGTGTATTCGCTGCGCCTGGATCACAGCGTGAACACCAACAACCGCCTGATGCTGCGCGTCAATGTCAGCCCCTCGACCATCACCGGCATCGAAGTCGGCGGGCAGGATCAGCCTTTCGGTCAGAACGCCTACTCCCGCACTTCGCAGCAAACCTTTCGTGACGTCGCCGGAACTCTCCAGGACACCTGGACCATCGGCACGAACAAGGTGAACGAATTCCGCTTCCAGTACGCACGCCGCGGCCTGTCCTACTTTTACAACACGGCCATTCCCGGTGGCTCCTATCCGGCCGTCAACATTCCCGGCTACGCCTACTTCGGGCGCGAGCCCTACTCCTACATCGAGCGCACCGAACAGCGCTATCAGTTCACCGACAATTTCTCGTGGACAATCGGCCGTCACGAGACCAAGTTCGGCGTGGATGTGAACTATCTTCCGTTGACCGCGACTTTTACCGTCAACTACGGCGGGGTCTACGATTTTGGCTCGGTCAACCCGTTCCCGGCGCCATTTCCTGCATTTAGTTCCATCCAGGCCTACGGCGCCGGATTGCCCCAGGATTTCATCCAGGGCGTCGGCAGCCCGAGCGACTCCTTCCACAACATTCCTATTGGCGCTTTCTGGCAGGACTCGTGGCGCGTGAATCAGAAGGTCACGCTCAACTATGGCCTGCGCTACGACGTCGAAATTCCTCCGACGTTCACCCCTCCCGATGCCCTCGCGCTCGCCGGCTATAACTTCCTGGGACTGCAAAAAGGTATCCAGACCGCCAAGCACAACTTCCAGCCGCGCCTCGGCGTCGCCATTGATCCCAATGGCGACGGCAAGACCGTCATTCGCGCCTCTTATGGCATCTTCTACGACCATCCGCTGCTCGGACTCTATTTCCTTGGCGACGCCTCCGACGGTTCCACCAGCGGGCAGCTGGCCTTTGCCGGCGGCGCGCCCTGTACGGCCGCCTCCACTCCCTACAGTCCGGGGAATCTGAATGCGGCCAGCATTTTCACCGGCGTGCTCTCCAACTCGAACTGCATGCCGGTCAGTCAGCTGAACTACCTGCCCAACCAGCAGCAGTTCCAATCGTTCTTCCCGGTCGGACAATCCAGCAACTCTCTGTTCCTTCAGCAGCAATACCTTACCAATCCTCCGGCGCAATTCGGCGGCGCGGCCTTCCCGCTGGCCTTCCAGCCCTTCGGATACCCGCAGTCCAAGAATTTCGTCTATGCTTACGCGCAGCAGGTCAACGTCAGCGTGGAGCGCGATCTGGGCGGCGGCCTCGCTCTCAACCTGGCCTACAACTACAACGGCGGACGGCACCTGAACCGGCCCATCAACGCCAACACCATCCGCGGCGACTTGCTCGTGGCCAACTGGCAGGCGGCCTACAGCGATCCCAATTCCAACGCCGTAGCCGGGCCGCTCGAAGTCGGAACCGGCGCCGCCCCCTGCGGCGTCAATCCGAACAACGGCCTTCCCTGGGTCTCAGCCGCTCTCACCAACTTTTTCCGCCCCGGCGGCATCAACCCCTCCATCGCGAATTTCATCACCGCCGTCGGCGCCGGCAGTTGCGTAACCTCGGTTCTTCCCGCGCTCACTGGTTATCTCAACGCCATCGGCTACAGCACTGCTGGCTTCAACGGCAACTGCAACTACGGAACCTTCGCCGGATGTCTGCCATTCGGCGACATGGACGCCAACTACTCCAACGGGAGCTCAATCTACAACGGATTCACCGCCAACCTGCGCAAGCGCTTCGGCGGTCACTACGAATTTCTGGCTTCCTACACCTGGTCCCATGCCATTGACGACTCGACCGACCTGCAGTCCACCTTGACCCCGCAGGACAGCTACTATCCCGGCCTCGACCGCTCGACTTCGCTCTTCGACCAGCGCCATCGCCTGGTCATCAGCGGCGTCTACCAGAGCGGCCACCTCGCCGGCGCCGGCTTCGCCAGCAAATTCTTCAGCAACTGGACGTTTGCCCCGCTGCTCGAGGTCGCTTCCGGACGCCCCTTCAACATCATCACCAGCAGCGACGACAACTTCCAGCTGTCTTCCCTGACCGGCCGCCCTAACATCGTGCCTTCCGGCACTCCCACCAATGCCTGCGGATATCTGACGGTGGCCTCAAAATTTTCGCCCACCGGTTCCTTCCAGGAGCCTTGCTACGCCCAGTTCACTCCCAGTTCCGCTACCACCACGGCCTTCCCGTTCGTGACCCTTCAGTCCCTCGACGGCAATCTCGGACGCAACGCCGGCATTCAGCCCTGGGTCGTCTTCGGCGATATGCGGCTCGCCCGGCGCATCAACTTCACCGAGCGCCTCAGTCTCGATCTGATCGCCGACATGTTCAACATCGCCAACAAAGAGAACACGGCAGCCGTCAGCCCGCTGTTTACCAACGCAGGACAGGCCACCGCCGCGTATGACCCGCGCCAGTTCCAATTCGCCATGAAAGTCAACTGGTAAGAGCTGCCCGACGGTCATCTAATGTTGGGACCGCCGCCCTCGGCTCTTCGCTCGAGCGCGAGCTCGACGCCCGTGTGGCGCGGGCACTCTGCCCGCGTTCAGCCTCGCCCTCACGACTCGGGACTCAGGCCTCACGACTAACCCGGCACTCCTGCCCGCGTCAGCCTTGACTTCTTTTCCTCTGGAGGTCGTCCCACCCGGCGACCGTCTCATGTAGGGACAGCCGCCCTCGGCTGTCCGGTCGAGCGCGAGCTCGACGACCGTGTGGCGCGGGCACTCCTGCCCGCGTTCAGTCTAGCCCTCACCACTCGGGACTCAGGCCTCACGACTAACCCGGTGTTACACTTTCCCTTCACCATCCTTGGCGCTTGCCCGGAGTCGCTTCCTCCCATGTCTCAAACCCCCATGCCAACCCCGCGCACTCGTGTGGTTCGCGAGCCGGACCGCGGCGTTTACGACCGCGAAACCGTCTACCGTATTCTCGACGCAGGTTTTCTCTGCCACGTCGGCTTCGTCTCGGACGGCCAGCCCTTCGTCATTCCCACGTCCTACGGCCGCCACGATGCGAGCCTCTACATTCACGGCTCCGCCGCCAGCCGCATGTTGCGCCAGATACAGAAGGAAGGCGTTCCCGTCTGCGTCACCGTCACGCTGCTCGACGGGCTCGTCCTCGCCCGCTCGGTCTTCAATCACTCCATGAATTACCGCTCGGTCGTGATCCTGGGGAAGGCAACGCTGGTGGACGATCCGGAAGAAAAACTGGCGGCTCTGCGGGTTCTATCCGAGCACATTCTTCCCGGCCGCTGGGACGACTCGCGCCAGCCCAACGAACGCGAACTCAAAGCTACGTCCGTCCTGCGCCTGCCGGTTGAAGAGTTTTCCGCAAAGGTCCGCACCGGCCCGCCCATTGACGACGAAGAGGATTATTCCTTCCCCACGTGGGCCGGCGTGATCCCGCTGGACATGATCGCCCGCGCTCCGATTGACGATCCAACGCGGTCACCGTTACGGCCTGCACCAAATTACGCGCGCAACTATTCGCGCCCGCGCTAACAACGGCCATGCAGGGACAACCGCCCCCGGCTGTCCGTCTGGTTCGTGTGGGGACAGCCGCCCCCGTCTGTCCGTCGGGCGCAAGCTCGACGCCCGTGTGGCGCGGGCACTCCTGCCCGCGTTCAGTCTCGACTTCTTTTCCTCTGAAGGTCATCCCGAGAGCCCGCGCGCAGAGTCAATGTAGGGACAGCCGCCCCCGGCTGTCCGTCGGGCGCAAGCTCGACAACCGCTCCTACACCACCAGCACCAGCTTCCCCGAAATCCTATGCGCTTCCATGTCGCGATGCGCTTCGGCCGCCTCGCTCAGCGGATATCTCTTGGCAATCTTCACCTTCAGCGTGCCCGCGGCGATCATGCCGAACAATGCGCTGGTCCGCGCCAGCAACTCGTCGCGGGTCGCGGTGAAATGCGCCAGCGTCGTCCGCGCCATATACAGCGATCCCTTCTCTGACAGCTTCGCCGGATCCACCGGCGGCACCGGCCCGCTCGACATGCCATAGAGCACCAGCATGCCGCGCAGCCGCATCACGTTCAGATTTTTCTCGAACGTCGCCTTGCCCACGCCGTCATAAACCACGTCCACGCCCTTGCCGTCTGTAAGCCGCTTCACTTCCGGCTCAAAATCCCGCTGCGTATAGACGATCACTTCATCGGCGCCCGCCTCGCGCGCCAGCCCGGCTTTCTCCGCGCTCGAAACCGTTCCGATTACGCGCGCCCCGATGGCATGCGCCAGTTGCACCAGCAGCAGTCCCACGCCGCCCGCGGCCGCGTGAATCAGCGCCGTCTCGCCCGCCTTCAGCTTGTGCGCGTCGTTTACCAGATAATGCGCGGTCAGCCCCTGCATCATCGCCGCCAGAGCCTGCTCGTCGCTGATCCCCTGCGGCACCGGCACCAGATGATCCTCGGGCGCGGTCACATATTCGGCGTACGATCCCAGCGTCCCGCTCCACGCCACCCGGTCGCCCACTTTCACCCGCTTCGCCTGTGCGCCCACCGCCGTCACCACGCCCACGCCTTCCTGTCCGGGGATAAACGGCAGTGGCATCATCATGCTGCCGTCGCGAAACTGGCCGTCAATCGAATTCACTCCCGCCACGGAAACCTTCACCAGCGCTTCCGCCGGCTTCGGGTGCGGCGTCGGAACCTCCGCCAGTTCCAGCACTTCCGGCCCACCCTTGCGCTGCACTCGAATCGCTTTCATGATTGCATTCCTTAATCCCTTGTCATTCCGAACTGACGCGCAGCGTCGGTGAGGAACCTGCTGTCCGTAAAATCTTTATCATCCTCAGACACTACGGCAACAGCAGCAACTTCCCCGTCGTCTTTCGCCCTTCCAGTTCGCGATGCGCCCGCTGCGCCTCGGCCAGCGGATAGAAGTGCTCGATCCGCAGCTTCAGCTTCCCCGCCGCAATCATGCCGAATAAAGCGTCTGCCCGCGCCGTCAGTTCCTCGCGCGTCGCCGTGTAATGTCCCAGCGTCGGACGCGTCACAAACAGCGATCCCTTCACCGACAGCTCGATCAGGTCGAGCGGCGGCACCGGCCCGCTCGATCCGCCGAACAGCACCATCATCCCGCGCGGCCGTAACACGTTCAGTCCTTTTTCGAAGGTCGTCTTGCCCACCGAATCGTAGACCACTTCCACGCCTTTGCCGCCCATCAGCCGTTTCGTTTCTGTTTCAAAGTCGCTCTGCGTGTAAAGAATGACCTCGTCCGCTCCCGCTTCCCGCGCCAGCTTCTCCTTCTCCTCGGTCGAAACCGTCGCGATCACACGCGCCCCGAGGTGGTGCGCCATCTGCACCAGCAGCAGCCCCACGCCACCCGCGGCCGCGTGCACCAGCGCCGTCTCACCCGGCTTCAGCATATGCACCGAGTGCGAAAGATAATGCGCCGTCATCCCCTGCAGCATGACCGCGGCCGCCTGCTGCTCGGTCACCCCCGCCGGAATCGCCACCAGCCGGTCAGCCGGCACGGCGGCATATTCCGCGTACGCGCCCATCACGCTCGTCCACGCCACGCGGTCGCCGGCCTTCAGCGACTTCACCTCTGCCCCGACCCACGCGACCACGCCCGCGCCTTCCTGCCCCGGGACGAACGGCAGCGCGACCTTGTACCGTCCCTCCCGCTGGTACACATCAATAAAGTTCACGCCCGAGGCGGCCAGTTTCACCACCGCTTCGTTCGCCTTGGGCTGCGGAACCGGCAACTCCACCAACTCCATCGCTTCCGGCCCGCCCGGTTTCTTGATCTGTATGGCCTTCATGATTTTTCCCGTCCCGCTGCACACCCAAGGATTCGCCGACAGGAGATTCTACGTGCCGCGCCTCATCTCATGTAGGGACAGCCGCCCTCGGCTGTCCGGTCGAGCAAAGCTCGACGCCAGTGTGGCGCGGGCACTCCTGCCCGCGTTCAGCCTTGACTTCTTTTCTTCTGGACGATCTTCCGAAGAAACGGCCTCGCGCGGAGCGTCACCGGCCGCCCGCCACTTGATCTTCCTCAACCCGCACTCATACACTTGCCGCGCACCCAGGAGAGCCCTATGCCCGAAAAACCGCAGTCCTTCGCCCACCACACCCGTTGGGATCCCTGGTTTCATTTCTTCATGGGCCCCGTGTTCATCGTGGCCGTGATCTTTGCCCTCATCCACTTATTCGCCCACATCGCCAGCGGCGGGCTGATGTTCAACATTCACTCGGTCCTGATCTTGATTTTCGCCTCCGCCTGCCTCGTGGCCGTCTTCAAGATTCGCCTCTACCCGCTCAAGGTGCAGGATCGCGTCATTCGCCTCGAGGAACAACTGCGCCTGACCCGGCTGCTCAGCGAGCCCTTGCGCTCCCGCATCCCCGAACTCACCGTGGACCAGCTCTGCGCCCTGCGTTTCGCCTCCGACGCCGAACTGCCCGCCCTGGCCGCGCGCGCCCTCCACGAAAAACTCTCGCGCAAGCAGATTAAAGAAGCCATCCAGAACTGGCGTCCCGACTACTGGCGCGTTTGACGGCGGGTGCCTCATTTCTCGCGCGCCCTTTGCGCGAGAAGTGGGGAATTTGACTTTTAATTGGTTGGCCCACCCTTATCCCGCCGCTCTTTGGCGGGACAGGGTGGGGATTTTGACTTCCCCGTCGTATATATTTGTCTGCCGACTTATTCCGTTACCCATCGCATACTCGAGGCGCACTCACTCATGCCACGCCGAATCTTCCTGCCGCTTTTCCTTGCGCTCGCCTTCTCACTCACGCTCCACGCCCAGGACTCCGGGGATCGCATTTTCTTTCACGCCAAAGTCTTCACCGGCGTTCCGGAGAATCCCTACGCCGAGGCCGTCGCCGTCCGCGGAGACAGGATCCTCGCCGTCGGCAATCTCGCCGAAGTCTCCCGCGCCGCATCCCCCAACGCCGAACGCGTGGACGTCGAGGGCAAATCGCTCTTCCCCGGATTTATTGACTCCCACAGCCACTCTATTGACGGCGGACTCACCCTCATCGCCGCCGACGCCACCGACAAGGTCGAGACCCTCGATCAGCTCTGGCCCTTCGTGGACGACTCGCTCAAAGCCGGCAAGGGCCTGCGCGGCGACATTCTCGAGATCTACGGCATGCCGCTCGCCTTCTGGTCACATTGCGATCAGCTCAACGACCACCTCAGCGCAGCAGATTACGAAAAGCGTCCCGTGCTGCTGCGCGGCATGGACGGCCACACCGCCTGGGCCAACCGCGCGCTGCTGGCCCGCGCCGGCATCACTGCCGATTTCCTGAAGAAGCTCACGCCCGACCAGCTCAGCTATTACGGTTTTGATAAAGACTCGTTCGCGCCCAACGGCTTTCTCGTGGACGCCGCGGTAGACAAAATCGAGCCTCTGCTGCCGCCGCACACCGACGACGAACTGCTCGCCGCCGCTCGCGCCGCCCTCGCTTATAACTACCGGCTCGGCATCACCGCCTGGCTCGACCCGCTGGCTGCCGACTACGTTCTCCGCGCCTACAAGATGCTCGCCGACCACGGCGAACTCAACTCAGAAGTCGTCGCCTTCCCGCAAGTCTTCGCCAAAGATCCCCCCGCCGAACTCGCCGCCATCCAGAAGACTCGCGCCGCCTACCGCAACGTTGCGCACCTGCACGTCACCGGCATCAAGGTTTTCGCCGACGGCGTCGCCGAATATCCTTCCCAGACCGCCAACCTGACCAAGCCCTATCGCAACAGCGGCCGCAACGGCGAACTGCTGTTCGATCCCAGGAAGTTCGCCGAACTCTGCGTCGCCGCCGACCAGCAGGGACTCATCATTCACGTGCACGCCATCGGCGATGGCGCGGTCAAGGCCGCTCTCGACGGCATCGCCGCCGCCCGCCATGCCGACCCCTCCGGCCATCTGCCGCACACTCTCACCCACGAGCAGTTTGTCCGCCCCGAAGATTTCCCCCGCTTTCGCGAACTCGGCGTGATCAGCGCGCTGCAGTTATTCTGGGCGGAAGCCAGCAACGATACGATCGAAATTCTCAAGCCCTACGTCGAGCCCGAAATCTACCGCTGGCAGTATCCCGCGCGCTCCATCCTAGACGCCGGAGGAATCGTCTCCGGAGCCAGCGACTGGCCGGTCTCGACCGCCAATGTCTTCCGCGCCATCTATCAGGCCGAAACCCGCAAAGGCGCCGAAGGCGTCCTCGACCCTTCCCAGGACATGCCCCGCGAAGCCATGTTCTACGCCTACACCCGCAATTCCGCCCGTGCCATGAACATGGATTCCATTGGCGTTATCGCTCCTGGCAAGCGCGCCGATCTGGTTCTGCTCGATCGCGACGTGCTCACCGTTTCGCCCGAGACCATGCGCGCAACCAAAGTAGTCTGGACCATGGTCGCGGGAAAAACCGTCTACCATGCCAAGGCCGATTGACATCCTCGGCGAGCATCCCCCTATTTCTGCGCCTCCTCCGCTTCCGGATGCGGCAAAATCAGCACTTCGAGTCCTGAAGCCTGCGCCTTCGTGTGGTAAATCCGCTCCGTGGCCTTAACGAAATCAGACTCTCTCGCATCCGGAATATTCACGAATGTCTGCGGGTTGCGGTCGGTCAACGGGAACCACGAACTCTGTACTTGCACCATGATCCGGTGCCCGCGCCGGAAAGTGTGGTTCACGTCCTGTATGCGAAATTCGAGCTCTTCCACTTTTCCCGGAGTGAACGGTTCGGGTTTTTCAAAGCTGTGGCGGAACTTTCCGCGGAACGGTTCGCCCCGAATCAGTTGTTGATATCCGGCCATCGTAAACGCCGGGGGCGGCACATCCGTTCTCCGCTTGTCCCGATCTTCTGGCCGCTGCGCGTCCAGCTTGCTGTCCGGATAGTCTTCCGGATAAACATCAATCAGCTTTACATCCCAGTCCGAATCCGTTCCGCTGGTCGAAACGAAAAGCTTCGGCGAGATCGGCCCCACCAGAGTCACGTCTTCTTGCAGCACTGGCGTTTCGTAGACCAGAACGTCGGTGCGGCTCGATGCGAATCTTTGATCCGACACCATGTACTCCTGCGGCACGTTCATGGCCGCGTAATTTACAAACGGCACCGGCTTGGCCGGATCGCTGATGTATTCGTCGTACCCTGCCGAATCACTTGTCGGCGGATCGAACGACAGGTCGCCATGAGCTCGGAAGTACAGCGTCTTCGTTTCAGCCCCTTTTGGCGGCCATTCCGAATAACGCCGCCACACATTCGTACCCGTTTCGAAGACATACGCTTTCGGCAAATGCGCATCGGGCACTCCCTTCAGGTATTGTTCAAAAAACGGAAACACAATCTTGCTTCGATAAAATTCTCCGGTATTCGCCGCGAAATCAGCGCGTCCCAGGTGCTCGCCGTCATAACGGGCCCATCCTCCGTGGACCCAGGGGCCGATCACCAACCCGTTGAAGATGCCCGGATTGTTCTCATCCACGGCATGAAACGTCGAGAACGGCCCCTGCAGGTCCTCCGCATCGAACCATCCGCCCACGGTCAGTACCGCGCAGCTAATGTTCTTCATGTGCGGCGCCAGGTTGCGCACTTTCCAATAATCGTCGTAAGTATCGTGCCGCATCTGGTCGTCCCAGAGCTGGCTTTTGCCGTCGAGAAGTTTCGATAGATTCGCGATCGGTCCGGCATTCAGATAAAACTCGTACGCGTTCTTGGTGCCGAAATCGAATGGCACCGAGGCTTTCGGCAGCTGCGGGTTTTCCTGCGGCTTGAACGAGCTGTAGAAACCGAAGTTCGCCGCCAGCATGAACGCTCCACCGTGGTAGGCGTCGTCCCCCATGAAGAGATCGGTCATCGGCGCCTGTGGCGACGCCGCTTTTAGCGCGGGGTGCGAATCAATCATGCTCGCCGACGTGTAGAAGCCGGGGTACGATATTCCCCAAATGCCGGCGTTGCCGTTATTGTTGGGAACATTTTTCAGCGGCCAATCAATCGTGTCGTAAAGGTCGCTGGCGTCGTCCACGTCCTGCTTCGATTTCTTAATGTCGAGGTGAGGCCGCATCTCGACAAACGTGCCTTCCGACATATACCGGCCGCGGACGTCCTGAAACACGAAAATGTAGCCCGCCTTATCGAATTCCACTGCTGGCCCAAGTTCCTTCCGGTATTGATCCACTCCATATGGCCCGACGCTGTACGGAGTCCGGTCAATCAGAAAGGGATAGCTTCGCGATGTGTCTTTTGGAACATAGACGGACGTGAACAGCCGGACCCCGTCGCGCATCGGAATCCGGAACTCATATTTCGTGTAATGCTCTCTTACGTCGAACTCCGGCGATTCGGGCTTGGTCTGGGCCGCCGCGATGGCGAAAATCAAGCACAGGCCCGCGAGAACGAAAGCATAATTTCGCTGATGCATGGCATGTCCCCTGTTGATTTTGTTTTGAAGACTTTTAGTCCGAACGAGCAAAGCCAATCGGCCACGCTACATTTCCACGAGTCGGGCCGTCAAGGGCCGAGCCAGCCATTCGGGTACAATATTCAGTGCGCCTGGCTGCGCCGAACTTGATAGTTACGCGGCTGGCTGAGGGGTCATGTTCGAAGTCACGGTCGAAGATTCGTTTGCCGCGGGCCACTACCTGCGCAACTACAAGGGCAAGTGCGAGAATCCGCACGGCCATAACTATAAGATTCGCCTCACCTTGGCAGCCACGGAACTCGATCGTGCAGGCCTGCTGCTCGATTTCAAAGACGTTCGCGAGGTCATGAAGCAGGTCATCGAGCGCCTCGATCATCAGATGATCAACGAGGTTGCTCCGTTCACCGAAATCAATCCCTCGGCGGAGAATTTGGCCAAGTATTTTTACGATGAGTCCAACCACCGCCTGCACAGCGTCACTCAGGGCCGCGTGCGGATCAAGGATGTGACGGTGTTTGAGACCGATACCACGGCCGCAACCTACCGCGAATAAGCCGGCAAAGCAGCGCCAACCGCCGAAACTGCCATGCAGATCACCGAAATCTACAAGTCACTTCAGGGCGAATCCACTTACGCCGGTCTGCCTTGCGTCTTCGTCCGCCTCACCGGATGCAACCTGCGCTGTACCTGGTGCGACAGTGAATACACGTTCCATGGCGGCAACAGGATGACCATCGAGCAGGTCCTGGGGGAGGTTCGCCGGCTGAGCCCTCAGCCCGGACTGGTTGAGATCACCGGTGGCGAGCCCATGCTGCAGGAGAAGGAAGTTCTCTCCCTCATGAACGCCCTCCTCGCCGGCGGATACAAGATCCTGCTGGAGACCAGTGGGGAGCGGCCCCTGGCGCGAGTTCCGACGGCAGTCGTTAAAATCGTTGACGTGAAGTGCCCGGACTCCGGCGAGGGCGGAACTTTCTGCATGGAGAATCTCAGCGCCTTGACCCCAGTAGACGAACTGAAGTTCGTGCTCAGCAGTCGGGCAGACTATGACTTCGCCTGCGAGTTCGTTCGCCAGCACGATCTCGCTCGAAAAGTGAACGCCGTGCTCTTTTCTCCCGCATTTCGCAAGGACGCTACTGGCGCTCGTGACAGTTCGCATTGTCTCCTGGATCCTCAGCAACTCGCGGAGTGGATAATCGCCGACGGTGTGCCAGCCCGTTTGGGCCTGCAACTCCACAAGTTCATCTGGGATCCCGCGGTGAAAGGCGTCTAATCAACCCGTGCCGAAGCCGTCCCAATCCCGCGCCGTTGTGCTGCTCAGCGGTGGCATGGACTCCTCCGTGTGCGCCGCGCTGGCCGCGCGCGACTACAACCCTGCCGCCCTGCACGTCAGTTATGGCCAGCGCACCGAAGAACGGGAGCGCAATTCGTTTCTGGCCATCTGCGAGCGCCTGAAAATCCGCGACAAGCTGATCGTCCGCAACGAGGCTCTGCGCGCCATTGGCGGGTCCGCTCTCACCGACTCCGCCATCGCCGTCCCCAGGGCAGAAAATATTGGATCCGGCGTGCCGGTCACCTATGTGCCCTTCCGCAACGCTCATTTTCTGGCCGTCGCGGTTAGCTGGGCCGAAGCGCTGGACGCCGAAAAGGTGTACATTGGCGCGGTCGAGCCCGACAGTTCCGGCTATCCCGATTGCCGTCCGGCCTACTACCAGGCCTTCAACGCAGTCGTCAAAGCCGGGACCAAAGAGGGCCGCATCGAAATCGTGACCCCGTTAATCGCCATGCGCAAGGCCGAGATTGTACGCCTTGGCCTTGAACTGGATGCGCCCTTCGATTTAACTTGGTCATGTTACAGCCGCGAGGATCGGGCTTGCGGCGTCTGCGATAGCTGTGTCTTGCGACTGCGCGCTTTTCAGGCTGCGGGCGTGGATGATCCGATTCCCTATGTCGCGGTAAGTTCCAGGTAAGTATGTTTCCTTCGATGAAAATGGCCGCCACGCTGGCTGACGCGCGGGTCCGGCCACAAAAAACTCCGTTAGCAGGAGGCAATATGAAAAAGATTTTTGTGATGTTCTTAAACGCGGTGCTGGTCCTCGGAATCTTTGTGGCCTCCGCTGTGGCTCAGGGCTCGGGCTCGGTCAAAGGGGTCTGCAAAGACCTTGATGGCAAACCCATCGTGGATGGCGTAGTGGTCTACGCCAACCAGGACAATGGCCAAAAGTACCCGCTGAAGACTAACAAGAGGGGCGAATACTTCTCCCTCGGCATCACCCCCGGCAAGTACAACGTGACTCTCTACCGCACCGCCGACGACCTGAAGGCCAACAAGGAAGCATTCCATCAGAACGGCATCCCGGTTCAGATGGATGAGAACACCCTCGACTTCGATCTCAAGAAGGAGCAGGAAAATCAGGCCAAGGGTGTGGGCATCTCGGCCGAGCAACTCAAGCAGCAGCAGGAACTGGCGGCCAAGCAGCAGAAGGAAGTCAACACGGTCAAGGCTCTCAACGACAAGCTCAACGCCGCTAAGACTGCAGCCGATGCCGGCGACTACGACACCGCCATCGCTGCCATGAACGATGCCAACCAGGTCGATCCCTCCCGCGATCTCGTCTGGTTCAAGCTGGGCGACTATGAGCGCTTGTCGGCGCCCAAGCAAACCGATCCTGCGGAAAAACAGAAGCGCTATGAAGCGGCCGTCGCCGCTTATCAGAAGGCGCTGGAACTCAAGCAGGCCACTCCAGATAAAGATCCGGCTGCCCAAGCCAAATCTCTCGCCGCCTATTACAACAACCTGGCCGAGGCCTATGCCAAGTCAGGCAAGGTGGATGATGCGGTCAAGACCTACGCCCTGGCTGCCCAGGCAGATCCGACCGCAGCGTCTCAATACTATTTCAACACCGGTGCCGTCTTGACCAACGCAGGCAAGGTTGACGATGCCATCGTGGCCTTCGATAAAGTCATCGCGGCCGATCCCAACAAGGCCGACGCCTACTACTGGAAGGGCGTGAACATGATCGGCAAAGCGACCCTGCAGGGAGACAAGATGGTCGCCCCTCCCGGAACTGCCGAGGCCTTCCAGAAGTACCTCGAGCTTCAGCCCACCGGTTCTTATGCTCAGCCGGCCAAGGACATGCTCACCAGCATCGGGGCCTCGATCGAGACCAGTTTCGGCAATAAGAAGAAACCGGCCAAGAAAAACTAACCTCTGCTTTTCAGCTCGCACTCAAGGCGGCTCCCGTAGCCGCCTTTTTTCTTGCCTGCATCTTTCTTGCCCGGTTACTAAGGGGCATGTACCCACATGGCCTTCCCGGCCAGCCATCTCCGAGCTACATTGAATCTACCAGGTTGTTTTTCCCCTCTGTGTAGCGCGACCCCGACGTGTGGAACGCCCGAGGTGTCGAAGTATGGCCGCGCCAACCATTGCGCCGATTTCCGTCTCGTTGGAAGGCTTCTCCGGAAGCGGCCGGATTGCCACGTCCGCCCTGCTCAGCGCCATGCTGGGCGCCACCGAAAAGATCAGCGACCTCATTTTCTCTCCCGGACGCCCTCCCCAGGTTCAGGTTTACGGCCAGATGATTCCAGTGCAGGTTCCGGGTTTAACTCTCCTCACTCCCGACGATACTCGTCAGATTGCCGCCGACCTGATCGGCGATAACAAGCAGGCCATCACCACGCTGCGCGAGCAAGGCGCTTGCGATGTCTCGTACGGAATTTCCGGTCTCGCCCGCTTTCGAGTCAATATATTTATCCAGCGCGGCAGTTGCGCCGTCGTGATGCGCGTGATTCCCACCCTCATTCCGGAATCTTCCTCTCTGCGCCTGCCTCAGCATTTGGCCGAAGTAAGCCGCTTGCGCGATGGCATCGTCCTGGTCACGGGACCAGCCGGCTCCGGCAAATCCTCCACTCTCGCAGTCCTGCTCGACTGCATCAACCGGGAGAAGTACTACCACATCATCACCATCGAAGACCCGATCGAGTTTCTGCACAATCACAAGTGCTCGACCATTCACCAGCGCGAACTCCATAGCGATACGCCCAGCTTCGCCCATGCCCTGCGTTCGGCCATGCGGCAGGCTCCCAAGGTAATTCTCGTGGGCGAGATGCGGGACCGCGAGACCATCGAAATTGTCCTCGAAGCCGCCGAGACCGGACATCTCGTCTTTTCCAGCCTCAACACCATGGACGCTCCCAAGACGGTCGAGCGCATTGTGAGTTCTTTTTCTCCACCCGAGCAACAGTCGGTCCGCGAGCGCTTCGCCAAATCTTTTCGCTACATCATCTGCCAACGTCTGATTTCCAAAGCCGACCGCAGCGGCCGCGTGCCGGTCTTCGAAGTGCTCAAAGCCAACGCTCGCACTCGCGAGTGCATTGAAAAAGGCGAGCGCGAAGGAAAGACTCTGCTCGACGTCATGAAATCCAGCTCTTCGGAAGGGATGCAACACTTCGATGGCGAGATCGCCACTCTCGTCCGTGATCGCGTCGTGGATCTCGACACCGGCTTGTCCTTCGCCAGCAACCCCGCCTCGCTCGGTCAGGCCCTCGCGCGCTAACTCCGCGGACTCCCTCCGGCTTCCAGGCTCGCTCACTCCCTGTCGTATCATCTCTCCATGTCAACGTCACCCGCCGGGGTTCTCAGTTTCGAAGACGCCCGTCATCAGGTTGAGAGCCGCGCCTCGCAATTAGCGCCGCCTCCTCAGGAGTCGGTCGAGTTGCTCGCCGCCGCGGGTCGCGTCCTGGCCGAACCCGTGCTCGCCGACCGCGACTTTCCTCCATTTCCGCGTTCTGCCCGCGACGGCTGTGCGGTCCGGGCCGTGGATCTAACGAATCTTCCTGCCACGCTGAAAGTGATCGCAGAAGTCCGCGCCGGAGCGCCGGCCCACGAAATACCCAAGCTCATCGCACACGGACAATGCGCCGCGATCATGACTGGCGCTCCGGTACCAGAAGGCGCCGACGCGGTCGTGATGGTCGAGCACACGTCCCGCCGCGGCGACCAGGTCACGATTGAACGTGTCGCCACATCGGGCGACAACATCGTTCCTCGTGGCGCTGAGGCCCGGCAGGGAAGCCTGCTGCTCGAGCGAGGTCAGCGCCTGAACGAGGCCGCAATCGGGCTCGCCGCTTCCGTCGGGAAGTCTCGCCTTACGGTCTACTCGCGGCCCCGGGTCGCCATCCTCGCCACCGGGGACGAGTTGGTCGAGATCGTCGCCGCCCCAGGGCCAACCCAGATTCGCAATTCCAATACCTACTCTCTCGCAGTTCAGGTCCAGAATGCCGGCGCTCAGTCCGTCTTGCTTCCCACTGCTCGCGACAGCGTGCAGAGTCTTCGCTGCTCCATCGAAGAGGGCCTGCAATCGGACCTGCTTCTGATCACCGGAGGCGTCTCCGTGGGCCGCTACGACCTCGTCGAGCAGGTCTTGTCCGATTTGCACGCCGACTTCTTCTTCACCGGAGCCGAGATTCAGCCCGGGCGCCCAATCGTATTCGGCCGCTGTTCCTCACCGGCATCGGCATCCACGAAGCCAGGACCCGGCGCCCACTTTTTCGGCCTGCCCGGAAACCCGGTTTCCACCATGGTCACCTTCGAACTCTTCGCGCGTCCGATGATTGAAGCGCTTTCCGGCCAGTTCTTCCGCCCGCTGAGGTTTCTGCACGCGCACCTCAAATCGGAGATTCGCGTTAAACCTGGCCTTCGCCGCTTTCTGCCTGCGCTGCTTTCCGGCGAATTTGAGAATGCGGAAGTCGAGCGCATTTCCTGGCAAGGGTCCGGCGATCTGGCCGCGACCGCGCGCGCAAACTGTTATGTCGTCATCCCCCCGGACCGCGATCTCATCGCCGCCGGTGAATGGATCGCCGTCCTCCCACGCTAGCTCTCGCGCAGCTTCTTCGCCGGCACATGTAAGATAGACATGCTGCATGGCCAGGAAACTCTCTCACTACGATGACTCCGGACGCGCCCGCATGGTGGACGTCTCGTCGAAGTCCGCGAACCCGCGGGAGGCCGAAGCCAGCGCATTCGTAGCCATGAAGCGCTCGGTGCTGGCTGCTCTGCCGACGAACCCGAAAGGGGATCCGCTCGAAGTGGCTCGCCTGGCTGGAATCATGGCCGCCAAACGCACCGCGGACCTGATTCCCCTGTGCCATCCCCTCCCGCTCGCCTTCGTTGATGTCCAACTTCGGCTGTGCGAGAATGGCGTCGCTGTTACCTCCAAAGTTACGACCACCGCGAACACCGGCGTCGAAATGGAGGCTCTGGTCGCGGCCAGCGTGGCCGCTCTGACCGTTTACGATATGTGCAAGGGGCTCGACAAGAGCATCGAGATCCGCGAAGTCGCGCTGGAACGCAAGAGCGGCGGTAAAAGCGGCGAATATCGCCGCCGGAAGAACTAGCTTTTATTCATGGCCAACGACGTCAAGTTGCTCCTGGTGGATGACAACCCCATGGTACTGGGGATGCTCGAGCAGGCGTTACAGCCTCTGGCTCAGGTTTCCACCTCCACTGACACCGCCGACGCCCTCCTGAAAGCCGTGGACAATCCTCCGGACCTTCTCGTCTGCGACTACCGCATGCCGGGCATGGATGGCCGCCAACTGGTCGAGCGCCTCAAGAGCCGGCCGGCAACAGCGAATTTCTCCTCGGTCCTGATGGCCGGTAAGGCCGACATCGCCGAACGCCTCTCGCCCCAGGACGCCGCCGATGACTATCTCGAGAAACCTTTCTTCCTGAAAGATGCCACCCGCCGCATCAAGCGCATGGTGGATCGTATTGCGCTCGAGAAAATGGCCAAGACTGCTCCCTCCGACGGAGTGGTGCGCGGCAATCTCTCCCAGATGAACGTCATTGACCTCATGCAGTCGCTCGAAATGGGCCGCAAGAGCTGCCAGCTCTCGCTCAGTAATGAGGGCGACCGCTGCGAGGTTTTCTTCGTCGAAGGCCAAGTCAAGCACGCGACCTACGGCTCCCTGGTGGGTGACGCGGCGGTCTTCAAAGTCCTGCGCTGGACTGGAGGAAACTTCCAGCTGGATTTCGAAAGCAAGACCGACAAAGAAACTACGCAGCTGAACACTCAGGGCTTGCTGATGGAGGGCCTGCGTCTCCTCGACGAATCGCAGCGCGATGCCGGAGAGCCCGAGCCTGCGCCGGAACCGGCAGCGTCAGCCGCTACTGCTTCCCCCGCGGCCTCGGCGGGATTCGTCAGTTCATCTGGAAGAACCAGCGGCCGGAACGAAGAGGAAGAGGATGTCCTCCTCGACAGCTGAACCGCGTCCGCCCCTCACCGCCGCCGTAGTTACCGTGAGCGATTCTTCTTCCCGCGGTGAACGCGAAGATCGCTCCGGACCTTCGGTCGTCCAGTTTCTCGAACAGCACAATTTCATCGTCGAGGCGCGCGAAATTGTGCCCGACGAACCGGTGCAGATTCAGAACGTCCTGATTCGTCTCGCTCGCGAGGTTCGCTTCATTGCCACGACTGGAGGGACCGGAATCGCTCCGCGGGACGTGACTCCCGAGGCCACTTCCGCGGTATGCGAACGTCTTCTGCCCGGCATCCCCGAACTCATGCGCAGCCAGGGCCGCAAAAAAACTCGCTTTGCAGTCCTGAGTCGCGGACTCTGCGGTGTCCGAGGCCGCGCCCTGATCCTGAATCTTCCCGGAAGTCCCGCCGGTGCAGTCGAGTCCCTCCAGGCTGTCATTGATCTCATCCCGCATGCCCTCGATTTGATTAGCGGCAAGACCGAGCACAGCCAGTAACAACTCTCACCGAACCCCTTGAATCACGTACACTGTCTCTTCTTCACCACAAATTTCTTGAAAGCCATCGGACACATTCTCGCGCGTTACACGGCGTGGATCTGGGGCCTGCTCAAGGTTCTCGGAATCTGGGGAGTCTTTGCCATCGCTTTCGCCGATAGCGCTCTCCTCGGGATGCCAGTAGACGCAATCGTCGCGACTTACGTTTATCAGGATCGTGGTCGCCTGCTGTTCTACGTGGCCATGGCTTCGCTCGGCTCCGCGCTGGGCAGCATTCCCCTCTATCTGATCGGCTATCTTGGAGGCGAGAAAGTTCTGCGCAAGCGCATCTCTGAAGAGCGCTTTCAGCGCATCCATCAGTCGTTCGAGCACCACGAGTTCTGGGCGCTGATGTTTCCCGGCATGCTCCCGCCGCCCATGCCGTTCAAGCTTTTTGTCCTGGGCGCCGCAGTATTTGAGATGCGATTTACCCACTTCCTGGCTGCGATTTTCGCCGGGAGGTTCGTTCGATTTCTTTTGCTCGCGTTGCTGACGCTCTGGTTTGGTCCGCAGATCGTGCAACTGGCGGGAGGCTTGTTCAAAACGCATTTCTACTGGGTGTTGGCTGCACTGATCGTGATCGGATTGATGGTCTGGCTGATTCGCCGCAACCGCAGCGGATCGAAGAAGGGAATAGCTTCATCCGCGGCGCAAAGCCCGGAATAGAATCTCAAACTGAAAGAAGAATTTCTACGCTGCCGCCGGGTGATCGCCGGAGCCTTGCAGCCAGCCCGCGACCGCGGCAGCCAGCACCGGCAGTCCGAAGAAGGCGACCGAGAAGAACAGATCGCTTTCCACCGTTCCCCGTAGGAAGGGCAGCCCCGCGGCGTAGGACATCATCAGTCCGTGCAGTCCCCGCGGATACATATCCGTCCACGCTGCCCAAACCGCAAAATTGCTTACCAGAAAAAATGACATAGAGCTGGCCAGCGCCGCCCCGATCACTCTCCCGAAGCCCGATTTATGCCGCAGTCCGGTCCCGAGCCACAAAATCGCCGCATACCACGCCCAGGTTACGAAGTGGTCCCACGACAGAACGTAGGCGTAAACGAACTTGGTCAGGATCACGTCGGCCGCCGCCAGCAGAACCAGCGGAATCCACATCTGCCGCCGCGCCCCCCTGGCCCCGAAATACAGCAACGATGCCGCCACCGGCGTGAAGTGCCAGGCATGGGCCAACACATTCAGCGGACCGGCGAAAGGCAAGAACCGTACCGCGATGGCCAGAAGCACGAAAATATAAGGCAGCATAATCACCTCAGGAACCAGAATCTTATTCTGGGCGCTGTCGCGCCCGCCGTCAAGCGACGCCGGATCTCGAGCATCCCATTTTGCTGAACCATGCGATTTCGAGCATCACGTTTTTCTGAATACCCCGATTTTGGGTGGCGCAGCGCTTTCAGCGCTGCGATAAGGCATTTCTTTTGCTGCGGGGCTTTAGCCCCCGAGGTCACCGGGCCACTTTTCAGCAAACTGTTCAGGCGCTGGCGAAACCACTTCGAGCATTACGGTTTGCTGAATAACCCGCTTTTGGGTGGCGCAGCTTTTGGGTGGCGCAGCGCTTTCAGCGCTGCGATGATTCGAGCGCTCACTCCGGCTCCCGTACCACCACCGCTTTCCCGTCCGTCTCGTAAACATCGCCGACCACGTGCAGGTTCTTGTCGAGTTTTACGGCCTGCCCCAGCGGCGAGCGTCGTCCTCGCATCCGTCCCAGTACTCCCAGGCTCCCTGAATAACGCAGGTCGGTGAAGCGCACGATATATCCGCCTTCTGGCCCGCTTAACGCTTCCGTCTCCGTGATCGGATATTGCGCCCAGTCCAGAAATACGCGCCCGGTGTACGACTCTTTCGCCGCCAGAGTTACCGGCGTTTCCTCCGGCTTGTAGCGGATCTCCATCTCCCCGTCCGGATCAACCTCCGGCGTCAGCGAATCCGCCACCGTCAGCGCGAAAAATGCCGGCGTTTCCACTACCCCATGCCAGTGAAACGGATCCACCATATTCGGATATGCCGACACTCTCACCGGTTCGGCGTCGTTATACGTCCGTGCCTCCAGCGCATTCACCGCGCGGCGGTGCTCATAGTCACGGACGCCCCAAACCATCACCACCCCGACTAATGCCAGCGTCGCGGCCACGCGCCCGCGCGGTCCCCGCTGCCGCACCCCGATTTCTTTATCGATCAGCCCCATGAACGCAGGCACGATCAGTCCAAGAAACAGAAGCACAAGCAGCAACGGGTCCACAATAAACACAATGTCCCACGAGTACCATTTCCCCCAGAATGGCCAGAACGGCCGCACGCCGTAGTTATTGGTGAAATCAAGCAGAATGTGGCTCAGCCCTGCCAGGCACGCATACAGATACAACAGACCCCAGCGTGGGGCGAGATTCCATCCCGTTTTCCGCCCGCGCATGCGCCACACCAGATAGACGAATCCCAGCACGACCAGCGCATCCAGAAGAATTCCCACAAACGAGTGCGTGAATCCACGATGGTGGGCAAAACCGAAAACCCGGCCCTTGAAGCTCGCCAGCACGTCCAAATCAGGCGCCTCGGCGGCCAGCGTCAGGGTGAGAGTGGCCAGTGCGGTTTTCCGATTCAGTCCCGCGCGACCCAGGCACGCGCCGGTAAGAAAATGTGTGACCGGTTCCAAATATTCTCCTGTTCAAGACTCCGTTACCGCCCCGGCGCCAGCACGCTCAGCGCTGTCGGGACCACGGTAATTGTCGCCGGCAATGTCCCCAGCAGTTCTCCGTCGGCTTCCACATAAATCTTCCGCTGTCCCGCGGCAGCCTCCGGCGCATTACTGCCTTCCTTGTAGCTGCAGGAAACTTTCCTGCTATAAGCCAGCTCAACTCCCGGCACGCGCCACTTCCGCCGCAGCAAGCCCCGTATGACATAAGCCAGATACGCAGCCCGGCTGGCCGTTTGGGCAAAGACTACCCGCATGTCGTCCCGTTGCAAATCCGCTCCCGGCGCCAGCTCCCGCACCATGCCGCCAAAGTCGCGAATCCGGATCGCCATCAACTCGGTCACTTCCGTTGTCCTCTTCTCCCGCGCTTCATCGTCCTCATACTCCGCCACGAACCGGGGCATGACATAGGTGAACCACAGGTTCCATGCCTTCGCGTAATAGGCCGTCATACCCATTTTCTGCTTCGCTCCTGTATGCAGCTTGTAGAAAAGATGAGCATCCACCCCTACTCCGGCTGCGATCACAAAAAATCGCGTCCGCGCGAGTCCCTTCAGATTCACATATCCGACCCGTCCCAGCGCCACGCGCATCGTTTTTGCCGTCAGCGCGGCCCTGGCCGCGGACTCGATGTTCTTCGGCACCCCCAGGTCATGCGCCAGCGCGTTCGCCGTTCCCATCGGCAGAATTCCGAGCGTCACATCCGTATTGGCCAGCACCTGGACGATGTTGTGGATCGTTCCATCCCCGCCGCACGCAAAAATCGTATCGCACCCGGATTCAATCGCCGAACGCGCCAGATCTCCGGCGCTCGCCCGCGATTCCGCCTGCATAAGTTCGCTCTCGATCCCGGCGCCGCGCAGCACCCCGAGCGCCGCGCCCAGCTGCTTCTGGCGTTTCCGGCTGCCTCCCGAATCCGGGTTGTAGAGCAACGCGACCTTTTGCATGGCGAAAATCGAAGGGGGATTGTACCTGACGCCGGGAAAAGCCATCGGGGCATGTGGGGCGGGCACTCTTGCCCGCCAGCCGCTAGCATGGGTCGAGCCAATGGGTAGGAGCGCCCATTCCGCGCAGATCTCCGGTCCGTGCCCCGCATATAATCTCGGCAGAATGTTAAAATTCGCCCGTTGGACCGGGGGTAAACCATGCGGGTGCCACGCATTGCCGTTTTGCTGGCTGTGACCACATTCGGGACCGTAGCCCAAGACAACCCCATGAAACTTGACGGGAGAATGTGGGCAGCGTACGGCAACGCAAGTTCGCAGGGCGCGTTCATCAAGGCGGCTTACGTGCAAGGAGTTCTTGCAGGGCTAGATGTGGGGGCGACGGTAGGATAGCTCCAAGGTAGAAATGATGAAGGCAATGATTTCGTCGATTATGTGAAGCAGTGCGCCGCGGAAAAAGGTCGTCTGTGCCCTGACATGCCTGAAAGGAAGACAAAGCTCGAGGCGCTCGTGCATGAGGGTATGGCAGGAGCTGACAAAGTTCGAGAGAAGCTGGCTCCGCATAACGGGACCTCAGTCCTCGATATCGTGCATCAAACGGACAAGTTTTATAGCGACTACAGGAACACGCCGGTTTGCATGATTCATGCCGCCCAGGAATCCATCCAGTCCCTCAAAGGAACAGCTTCAACGGAACAGGAATTGCAAACGATGCGGAAGGGGTGCGACGCAGAATGAATGATGATCCTGACTGTAAGAGAGAGAATTGCGGGCACCATTTGTCGGACCATAGCAAAACTGTTGCCGAAGTAGAAGGCACAGCGGTAAAGGATTTTCCAGCATCACCTAGGTCCGGCACAAACATCTATGCTGGTAAAGCCAAGGGTGAATCAGTATGCAGCATTTGTGGTTGCCCGGAATTTCAGGGCGAGTAAAAAGCCCTCATGAACTTTTGGCACAACGCTAAGGAAACCAGCGAGTCCCCTAAAATTAGGACACTACCGTTTGCGATGTGCCCTCGAACTCCCTCGTCGCCGTCATTTATACTTAACAGTTTCACTGAGCGATCTGCATCGCTCTGAGGAGTTTCCCGCGTGAAGATTCTGGTTTGCCTGAAGCAGGTGCCGCAGAAAGACGCGCCACTCAAACTGAATGACGCCGGCACCTGGATTCGCGACGACGTCTCCTACGAAGTCAATGAGCCGGACGCCTTCGCGCTCGAAGAAGCGCTGCGGCAGAAGGAAAAGCACACCGGCGAAGTAGTCGCGATCACCAGCGGCCCGGCCCGGGCGCAGCAAGTGCTGCGCGAGGCTCTGGCCAAGGGCGCCGACCGGGCCATCCATCTCGAGGACGAAAAGTTCGTCGGGCTGGACGCGCTCAACACGGCCAAGGCGATCGCGGCCGCCATCAAAGACGAAAAATTCGATCTGATCTTCACCGGTCTGCAGTCCGATGACTACGGCTACGCGCAGGTCGGCGTGATTCTGGCGGAACTGCTGGGCTGGCCGCACGCGACCATCATCATGCAGATCGAAAAGAAAGACTCCGGCATCCGGGTGAAGCGCGAACTCGAAGCCGGGTACTTCCAGTATGTGGACATGCCTCTGCCGGCCGTGCTGACGATTCAGTCGGGCATCAACAAGCTGCGCTACGCGACGCTCATCGGCATCAAGCAGGCCAAGAACAAGCCGATGAAAAAGGTTGCGCTCGGCGAAGTGCAGTTGGCGATCGGAGAGAATCTGCAGAAGATCGAACGGCTGTACGTACCGCAGAAGACGAAGAAGACGGAAGTGATTGAAGGTCCCCCGGCCGAAGTGGCGAAGAAGCTGGTGGACAAACTGAAGAACGAATTGCGCGTGCTGTAGGGAGATATGTGGGGACAGCCGCCCTCGGCTGTCCGGCCGAGCAAAGCTCGACTCGCTTTTGTGGCGGGGCAAGGAAAAGCAGATTCCTCACCGGCTTGCGCCGGTTCGGAATGACAAGAGAGAGAGTAGTTGCGACGGAACGATAATTATGGCCGATACGATTCTTGTGGTTGTGGAACAGCGCGAAGGCAAGCTGAGTCGCGTTTCGTGGGAAACCATTACCGCCGGCCAGGCAATTGCAGCGGCGACCGGGTGGGCGCTCGAGGCGGCCGTGGTCGGGAGCGGAGTTGCGGCGATCGCGGCGGAAGTGGCCGCGAAGAGAGTCGCGAAAGTTTACGCGATTGAGTCGGCGAAACTCGAGCCTTACACACCGGATGCGTTCGCGGTCGCGCTGAAGCAGGCGCTCAGCGCGAAGCAGCACAAGTTGGTGCTGATGCCGCACACTTATCAGGTGCGCGACTTCATTCCCAAGCTGGTGACGGCGATGGGGAGCACAGTGATCAGCGACTGCATAGGATTCAAGCACGAAGGCGGAAAGTTGCTGTTCACGAGACAGATGTTTCAGGGCAAGCTGGCGGCGGATGTGAGCTTCACCGGAGCGAGACCGTGGTTCGCGACGTTTCAGAATGGCTCGTTCCGCGGCGACAAAGCGGAAGATGGCGCGAGTGCCGCACCGGTGGAAACGGTAAGCGTCGAGATCGGCAATGGCGCGGTGCGAACGAAACCCGAGGCGCCGTTCAAAGAAGCCAAGCAGGCCGTGGATCTGACGGCGGCGGAGATTATCGTTTCCGTCGGCCGCGGGATCAAAGAACAGAAGAATATCGAATTAGCCAAACAGCTCGCCGACGCATTGGGAGCGGAACTGGCGGCGTCGCGTCCGATTTGCGATTCGGGCTGGCTGCCCATGGACCGGCAGGTGGGATCGTCGGGGCAGACGGTCGCGCCGAAGCTGTATCTGGCGCTGGGCATCTCAGGCGCGATTCAGCACATTGTCGGGATGAAGGGATCGAAGGCGATCATCGCGGTGAACAAAGATTCCGAAGCGCCGATTTTTGAAATCGCCGATTACGCGGTGGTAGGGAATCTGTTCGACATCGTGCCGCCGCTGATTG
>Ga0070733_10000284_pt1 | contig 43434 bp, 40 predicted proteins | sample Coa_R1_9_FD_66450 | JGI IMG/M metagenome (GOLD analysis project Ga0070733, IMG submission 66450) | Surface soil microbial communities from Centralia Pennsylvania, which are recovering from an underground coalmine fire - Coalmine... | ecosystem: Environmental > Terrestrial > Soil > Unclassified ... | reverse complement strand
TCCCACTCCGGGACTGATCCAAAAAAGACTTCCGTCTACTCGCTGAAGTTCCGTCGCCCCATGCTATACAGAAAGTGGTTTTCCTTTTCCGCGGAGAGGCGGCCCGGTCACGCAGGGCTGGTGCGCTGCCGGCTCTTCTCCGCGGATTCTCCCGCTCCGCGTCCGGTACACGCGCATCGGGACGTCCCTTCGAGCTGATTTCCCGAAATAACGATCTCGCACGCAGGGGCGGCCTCATGTCTTCGACGCGCATTCCGGCTCTCATTTTCTTTCTAATCACTACGCTGGCCCCGGTCGGCCTCACCGCCCAGGATTCCGCTACTGGAGCTATCCGCGGCACCGTGCTCGATTCCAGTGGCGGCCGCATTGCGCAGGCCTCGATCGTGGTCGTCAACACCGCGACCGACGCACGCTACAGTGCGGCCAGCGACGCTGAAGGCCGCTTTGCTCTCGACCTGCTGCCCGGCGATTATTCAGCTCGCGTAGTGGCGCAGGGCATGTCGCCACAAGTCACACCCCAGTTGCACGTGGATGTCGGCGGCGTGGCCGAACTGGAATTCCGCCTCAGCGTTGCCGGCGCGCATGAGAATGTCACGGTCTCCGGCTCTCCAGCCCTCGTCGACACCAAGGCCACCGCTGTCTCCACGCTGCTCGACGAACGCGCCCTCAGCGATATGCCGTTGAACGGCCGCCGCTTCTCCGATCTGGCTCTATTTTCTCCCGGCGTGACGCAGGATCCGCGCGGCTTGACCTCCGCCACGAATGGCGATCTCTCCTTCGGTGGCATCCGAGGATTCCAGAACAGCTTTCTGGTTGATGGACTCGACTTCAACAACGCCTTCTTCGCCCAGGCCCGCGGACGCTACCGCACGCCCTATGCGTTTTCCACGGAAGTCGTGCAGGAGTTCCGCGTCTCCTCGAATTCCTACGGTGCGGAGCAGGGACGCTCCGGCGGTGCGGTCGTCAACGTGGTCACAAAATCCGGTTCTAATCACGTGCACGGCACAGCCTTCTACTATCTGCGGGACAGTTCCTTCGGCGCGGCCGATCCCTTTCTCGCCTTCAAACCGCACAACCGCCAGCAGCAGGTCGGCGGTACCATCGGCGGCCCGCTTAAACGCAACAAAATCTTCTTCTTTGCGGGATTCGATCAGCACATCTTCCATGTGCCCAACGTGGTCGAATTTCTAAACGGAAGTGCGCAAGTCGTTCCTCAGCCCGGCACCGGACCGTTCACACCTGGCGACTACGAACCCACGGACGAAGACCTGGTCTTTGCCGCCGCGGCGCAACTGACTTCGCTCGCCGGAGAATATCCCGCGGCGCAGATCGGTAACTCCTCCTACGCCAAGCTCGACTTCAATCTCACTCCGCGCCATCAACTGGCGTTACGCGTCAACACCACACGCTATTGGGGATCGAACAATGTATTTCTCGATCCGGGCAGTCCTGTTACCTACGACGCCAACAACGACAACGGTCAGGAAACTGTTGCCACCGACTCGGGATCGCTCTCTCTGACTTCGAGTTTTTCGTCGGGCTGGACCAGCCATCTCCGCGCCCAGTTCTCCCGCGATCTACAGCAGTCCTACAGCAACACCAGCAATGTGCTGGTCAAGATTCCGAACATCCTCGACGGCATTGGCCGATCCAATCTTCTGCCGCGCCAGACCCGCGAGCATCGCCTGCACCTGGCGCAGACTTTCAGCTTCGACAACAGCCGCAATTCGTGGAAGTTCGGCGGCGACGGCCTGCTGACCTGGATCTACGATTTCTCCCCCAGCCAGCAGAGCGGCGAATATCTTTTCTATCCACTCAAGGTGAATCCCAACACCTTCGAACCCATGGAATCCGGGGTTGAACTCACGCCTCTGCGCGCCTACGCCCACGAAATTCCGCACTACTATCTCCAGAACTTCGGCAGCGCCAGTTCGCGCCCTGACACCCACGAATACGCCGCGTTTGCGCAAGACACGATCCGCGTAACCGACCACCTGGCCGTGAATCTTGGCGTGCGCTGGGATTTGCAGACCTTCACCACCGCGGGACTCGTCTCCAACCCGCTGTTCCCACCCTCCGGCAAAGTTCCCTTCAAGCCTTACAATTTCGCGCCGCGCGCCGGATTCGCTTATTCCTTCGGGAAAAAACGCCCACTCGTCGTGCGCGCCGGATACGGCATATTCTTCGTGCGCATTCCACAGATTTACAACTCTGTCATCCAGACCGATAACGGCATTACCGACGCCAGCATCTACCTCAACAATACCGACTACTACGACCACCAGGTCTTTCCCACCTATCCCAACCCTCTGGTCAGTTGTTCGCTCGCCGCCGCAAACTGCGCACTGCCCGCGGGATTCACCCAGGGCGTTACGAATGACGTCTCCGCATTTGCCACGAACTTCGTCACTCCGCGCGTGCAGCAGGCCAGCCTGACTCTGGAAAAAGAAGTGGCCGACCACACCACCGTTTCAATTTCGTTGCTCAATGTTCGTGGCGAACATCTGATCCGCGCACTCGATGTAAACCTGCCGCAGCCCACGGCATTGACTTACCCAATCTTCGATTCCACCGGATCCATTTTTCAGGGCGGCTTTTACACCGTCGATTCCTTCGCCACCTGGCAGTTCACGCAATCGCTGACCTGTCCCTTTCCGCCCTGCATCAATCCACTGGGACGGCCCATCGCGCAACTGGGCGCCATCGATGAGTTTCAGAGCGCGGCCAGCAGCTTCTACAACGGAGCCACGCTCTCCATTAATCGCCGCGTGGCTCGCGGCACCTACCTGCGTCTCTCCTTTACTCTGGCCCACGCCATTGACGACGGTCAGGACGCCCTGGTCGCCGGCCAGCCCGCCACCGTGCAGAATTCCTACGCGCCCAGCGCTGAACGTGGTCCGAGCGTCACCGACCAGCGCGATCGTCTGGTGGTTGCTTTCTCCACCGAGCCGCGCCCGTTTCACCGCGGCCACGAACTTCTCGGCCATATCTTCAACGACTGGAAAATCTCCAGCGTCGTAAACTACGGCAGCGGACGCCCCTTCAGCGCCACCGTCGCCGGCGATCCCAATCAGGATGGCAACGATCTCAACGACCGTCTCCCCGGCTACAGCCGCAACGGCTTCACCGGCCCAGATTATGCGACCGCCGACGCCCGGCTCACGCGGCAAGTCCGGCTCAGCGAAAAATTTAAACTCCACCTGAGCGCCGAATCTTTCAATCTGTTCAACCGCGACAACCAGCGCGTCGCCATCACGTCGAACGGAATGGTCACTTCCGCTTCCACCTTCATGCAAAGTTCCGTCACCGCCAACGTCGCGCCCTACCCCGGCTACTACCAGTTACCGAACAACTTCACGAAACCCAACGCCGCCTACGCCCCCAGGCAAATTCAACTGGCCCTGAAGCTCATCTACTAGCCGAAAGGTTTGTGTAGAGCGGGCACTCCTGCCCGCTGCCTTTGAAGTTGCTGTTGGTTTTGCATTTTTCTTGTTCTTTCTCTTGCCTTTACTCCCCGGCATCCCCACGCGACAAACCCACGACACTTGGGTTAAAACAATACAAAAGGGGCGTCGGGAGAAAGGTTGAAAGATGAAGAAAATCATCGGACTTCTCGCACTATGCCTGCTGTTTTCTCTCTCAGCTTTCGCGCAACACAATGGTGTCGGCGGACATCCTCCGGCCCACGGTCCCGCTCCCGTAAGAACGCCGCACGCGGCGCCGCCGCACTACATCGATAAAGGCGGCCATCCCGATGCTCCGCACGTTCACTCCAACGGCAAATGGGTCGGCCATGACACCGGCCGCGATGATCCTCACTACCACCTCGATCATCCCTGGGAGCACGGACACTTTACCGGCGGCTTCGGTCCCGATCACCGCTGGCACCTGGGCGGCGGCGGTCCCGGCCGTTTCTGGTTCGGCGGATTCTATTTCAGCGTCGCCACGTTTGACGTTGGCTTCTGCAACGACTGGCTGTGGGATAGCGACGACGTAGTCATCTACGAAGATCCCGATCACGACGGCTACTACCTGGCCTACAACGTGAGGCTGGGAACCTACGTCCACGTGTTGTATCTCGGGGCGTAGCAGGTGAGAACGGGGCGCGGGTATTCTCTTCGACAATCACTGAGTGCCCGCGCCTTGTTTAATGTAGTGATGTATTCACGGAGATTGAAGGCTCCCCTGTGAATTTCCTGGCGCTGTCATGGAAAATCTTTTCGGGCAGATTCCCGAGAAAACTGGCCAGGGTCCGGTCCCAGCGAGGCACACATGGCTCCCGTTCTAGTCTGGTTGATACTGATCCTCTGCCTGCTGATCTCGCTGGTTAAGTACACATTCGCGCTGATTCTGAAATGGTCGGTTCCGGGAGCGACGGTCAAGAAGGATTACACCTACCAGCCCACTGTCAGCGTGCTCATGCCTTGCTTCAACGAGGGCAAGACGGTCTACGAGACCATCGAGAGCATCCGCAACAGCAATTATCCGGCGGAAAAGTTTGAAGTGATCGCGCAAGATGACTGCTCGGTCGACGACAGCTACCAGTGGATGCTCAAAGCCCAGCGTGACTTTTCCAACATTCGAATTCGAACCGGACGCAACAAAGAGAACAGCGGCAAAGCCCGCACCGTTTGCAACGCGTTGAAGCTCTCGACTGCCGAGCTGATCATCTCCATTGACTCCGACTGCATCTTCCATCCTGACGCGATCCGCGAACTCGCCGCATCTTTTTCCGAACCGAAGATTGGATCGGTCGGCGGCCGCGTCGGCGTGAGAAATCCTAACGAGAACGCGATCACAGCGATCCAGACTTTCATCTACTACGCCGCTTTCCAGATTTACAAAGTCCCCGAGAACTGGACGCGCAGCGTGGGCTGCATCAGCGGATGCCTGTTCGCCATCCGGCGCGAACTCCTGCTTGAGATCGAGCCGAAGATTCGCAGCCGGCACTGGTTCGGCATTCCGGTCAATCAGGGCGAAGACCGTTTCCTGACGCATCAAACCCTGCTGCGCGGTTACGGCACCTATATCAACAACGACGCGTTGTGCTGGACCACCGTCCCCTCCACGCTGCCCGATCTGTTCAAGCAGCAACTGCGCTGGAAGCGCAGCATCATCCGCGATCTTTTCTACACGCTACGAACGCTACCCCAGCATGTGTGGACGCTTCATCCCAACACCGTGCTAACGCTCGTGCTGACGCCGCTTGGAGCGCTGCTCGGACTACTGGTGGTTCTCACCATGATGTCCGGCAATCCCATGGAAGTAGCCGGACCGGGGCCGCTGATCGGCTATCTCGCGATTGCCGCGATTCTCGGCTGGGTCATCCGAAAATACAGCGCTCGCGAGACGGTCAACAATCCACTCGCGTTCGGAGCTTATTTAGCGTGGTCGGTCGTCAGCAGTCTATTCCTTACTACTCTCGCTCTATGCACCCTGGATTCCCGCGACTGGGGCACACGCGCGAAAGAACAGCACCGCGAACCGGAGGTAATCGATGGCGACGTCAGAAGTCAAGAAACCCTTGGCTGACGCAAAGCCGGCAGAGCCCAGAACGCCCGTGATCCAACCGATGCTCTACAAATCAGTGGTCACGGTGTACCGCATTTTTGCCATCGCAACGCTCTACCTGGTGCTCGTCGGCGTGCTGGCCTACGGCTTCGTGATGGGCTTCTATGCGATCAATACTTCGTGGGCCGCGCCCGTCATTCTTTCTCCCGCCGATGACAAGAGCCTCGACTTCACCGAGAAACTCGTGACCAGCCGCCAGACGCTCGAAGATCTGAACGTCGACCAGAAAAAGCTGGAGGACGGCGTCGCGGAGATGACCAAGCATCGCGCCGCGTTAGAAGCACTCGAGCCTGAACTCAAAACTGCCATCGACCGGGAAAAACAGCACAACCTTGCCACCGGTCCCGAACTTCTTGCGCTCGACAAGCAGAAGCAGACCGACAACGCCAAGACGCAAGCCGTGATGGCGCAAGTCAAGGAAGTCGAAGCCGCTATCGACAAGGACCTGGCGGCCGGGCTTATCACCAAAGGCGACGCCGCCACTCAGCGCGCCGCGCTGAATCAGGCTCAGAGTTCCTACACCGACAGCAAAATCGGCGAGATTCTGCTGACCGACAGCGTTCTCGAAAAGACCACGACGGATACGAAGTCTCTGGACGTGCTCGACAAGCAGGCCGAACTGATCTCCGAAATTGCCCAGCTCGACATTGCCATCGGCGTGGCGCAAAAGCAGCTCTACGAAGAAAACAAACAGATCACTCGCCTGAGAGATGCTCTCAACACAGCCAAGCAGACTCCCTACTACCTCAGCGTCTCCGGAAACGGCGTCGTGTATTTCGCCTTCGTGCCGTACGACAACCAGAGCAGCGCCGCCATTGGCAGCGCGGTCTACGACTGCTACCTGAACATGATCGGATGCAGAAAAGTGGGCACGGTGAAACAGATTTTTGCCGGTGAAGAACACGCGATCCATCCCATCTTCCGGACGGACATTCGCGGCTTCCTCATCCAGATGCAGCTCGACCACACCGAATCGGCAAAATCAAAAACCGTATTCCTGAATCACAAACCGCTTTTTTTCTAATTTTCCTCGCAGGAGAACGCGCCAATGCCCTCGTCTCAAGCAACGTCCAAAATTTCGGCTGGAACGATCAGCGCAAGTCTCGCGCTCGCGCTCCTGCTGGTTCCCGCGGCCTTCGCCGCCGACGCGAAGGACAAAGATCTGAAAGAAATCAGCGACCAGCAGGCCTATTGCCGCTACGTGACCGAGCAGGCCGCGGCGCAAAAATATCTGCTGCTTGTGCCCGACGCCGTGGCCGGCATCACCCAGCCCAACACGGGCTTACCCATGCAGTTGGTCTGGGGACTCTCCGGCAGCCTCTCCAATGTGCGGAAGGCCGGACTGACGATGGATGCGGCGCGCAAAAACTGCGATCTGTACAGCGCCACGACCTCAGCCCAACAAGACGTCCAATATGCCTTGCCCAGCCTTGAGAAGCACGCGCTGCAACATCGACTGGAACTGATTCAGCAAGCGTCGGAGAACCTGGACGCGCTAGTCTCGACCACCAGAAAAATGCTGGAAGCGCAGAACATGACCCGCCCCATGGCGTTCACGCTGCAAACCACGAAGATTAAACTGGACGCGGATCGCGCCGACACACAGTCGAAAATCGTGGGCCTGTACACGCCGGCGTTGAGCGAACGTCCTCTGAAGGACCTGGTCGCCGAAAAACAAAACCGCGAAGCGAACGTACAAAAAGCTCTCGACAAATTAAATCGCCAGAATGACTGGGACGTCGCGCTCTCGGTCGGCGCGCACCAGCAGATCAGTCCCCTGATCGACACCAGGGGTGCGTACGGCGAGGTCACGGTGAGCTACAACCTCGCCAGCCACAACATCAACAAACATCTCGACCGCGCCGCTGAAGCCTACGACGATTGGAAAAAAGTTCAGGAAGGCGATGTCATCCGCAACGCCGACGTCTTAAAACAACAAGTCGCCGACGGCATTTCCGTCCAGGACAGTCGGCTCAAAGCTCTTCAGGTCCAACTGAAGGAGATCGAGAGCAACCTGCAACTCGTGACCAGCGCAGAAACATCCGCGGCTCTCGACTTCCGCAACCAGTTGACCACGGCGCAGTTGCTGCTGGAGATCGAGATCGGGGACGCGAATTTCCGACTCGGTTTGCTGAAAGAGTTTCTAGGAAAGAATTTCTAAGCGATGTTAGTAGGATCGTAGACGATTCTGGTTTAGCCTTTGATCTGAAAGGGCGCGGCTTCAAGCCGCCCCCGTCAATCCGCAAACATGAACTCCACCAGAATCACCGTCGCGTCCGTAACTCTTCTCGTTGGCTGCTTATTGTCGAGCGCGCGCCTCGTCGTTGACGCACCCAGTCCCTCAATGGTTAGGACCTCCCGCATCGAAATTTCTGAGCGCTCCGACCAGCGCTTCGCCGCGCTGAGGTCCGCCCTGCCGAAGCGTGGAGTCGTAGGCTACGTCGGAGCGCCCGGAACTCCCGCGCTCGCCGACTACTACCTCGCCCAATATGCCCTGGCTCCGCTGGTGGTCGAGAATTCCCCCAATCATCCCCTGGTGATTGGCAACTTTCCGCCAGGCACGGTCGCGCTGGCGTCAGAACGCCTTCGACTGGTGAAGGATTTCGGCGACGGAGTTTTACTCTTTGCTGGCCAGTACGCCGCCAAGGACAATCAATAGATGGCGCTCGCCCTGTCCGCCCTCCTTTGCCTCGCCTCCGGCTTCCTGCTGGTCAGCCTGGGCTGGCGCAACGGAGCCGCGGCCTCTAGCAAAGAGGGAGCTAACTACGTCTTGGCAGCGTCGCTGTCGGTTGGCTTCGGCCTGGGAATGTTCTCCGTCGTTTTCTTTCTGTGTCTGCTGCTCGGCGGAGCGCACCTGATCCTGATCGATGTAGGCGTATGCGCAGTGCTTCTGGTCAGCTTCCTTGGGTTTCGAGCTCGCACGCCTCTCACTGTCCCTATCCGAGAACGAAGCCTCGACCAACTCGGGTGGCTTCCTCGCGTCCTCACCATCGCCTTCGCGATCGCGCTCTGTGCGGCAATCTATTCCGCGATCATGCGCATGCTGGCCTATCCTCACGGCGAGGGATGGGACGCATTCTCCATCTGGAATCTCCACGCCCGTTTTCTGTTTCGCGGCGGACTCAACTGGCGCGACGGATTCACTCCCTTACTCCCGTGGTCACATCCCGATTACCCGCTGCTTCTTCCCGGCGCCGCTGCGCATTTCTGGAGTTACCTCGGCCACGACAGCCCGGCTGTACCAGCGATCATCGGACTCCTCTTCACCTTCAGCACAGTCGGACTTCTATTCTCAGCACTCTCCATCCTCCGCGGCCGCACTGCGGCCATGCTCGCTGCAACTGCTCTCTTAGCAACGCCCTCGTTCATCGAGCAGGGAACCTCGCAGTACGCCGATGTTCCTCTCTCATTCTTCATCCTCGCCACCCTAGCCCTGATCGGTCTTCACGATGACCATACCCAGGACGATTCTTCCAAGCGCACGCCGGGATTACTCGCCCTTGCAGGCCTGGCTGCTGCCTGCGGGGCCTGGACCAAGAACGAAGGCCTGCTCTTTCTGTGCGCGATAGTCGCAGCACGCGGGTTCACTCTTCTGCGCGGCGAGACCTCGGCAGAAAATTGGAGCGCTCGTCTTCGCCAGTTGGCGCCGCTACTGGTCGCAACCGTTCCCGCACTACTTCTGATCGCGTACTTCAAGCGCTTCATCGCGCCGCCCGGAGATCTCTTCTCCGATCCGACCACCACGCTCCACAAGCTGCTCGATCCCGCGCGTTACTGGGCGATCATCCGCTGGTATTTCAAAGGATTCTTCCGCTTCGGACGTTGGCTGCTGATTCCGGGATCGCTCCTCCTGATTGCCTTTTATTTCGCTGCCGGAAAAGAAGATCGTCCCCAGCCTCGATCCGGCATCCGCACCTCAGCGCTCGCACTAGCCCTGACTCTCGCCGGTTACTTTGCCGTCTATCTCATCACCCCCTACGACATTTACTGGCACCTTCGGTTCTCACTAACTCGACTCTTTCTACAACTTTGGCCCAGCGCTATCTTCCTGATTTTCCTCATGGTCAAGTCTGGCTCAATCGCAGACAACCGGGCCCATTCGGAGCGCCTTGACAACCACCTCAACGTCTCAAAATGAACCTTATTGCGACCTAGGCCGCCGATTTTCATACCCTTCCTCTTGACTTAGGGTCAAATCCTTGTAATAACTATTCGGTCCAGCTGGACGGGTTTGGGGGTGTGTCAGTTTGGCAGAAGTCAGGCTTCAAGAGGGAGAATCCCTCGAGAACGCTCTACGCCGCTTCAAGCGCAAGGTGCAACAGGAAGACATTATCAAGGAGGTCAAGCGCCACTCCTTTTACCTGAAGCCCGGCGAGAAAAAGCGCGTGAAAGCCGCTCTCGCTCGCAAGCGAGCCCGCAAGAAGACTCGCAAAGAGCAAGACTGATGTAAATATCCGAAGTGAAGAAAGGGGCCGCTCCTTCCCGGGGCGGCTCTGCTCAATCTGGCCCCCACCATCTTGAGCCGCAACTGGGACGATTCATAGTTCAGAGATTCATATTTATAAATCTTCCGGCATCCAAGCACGATAGTTTGTACCCACGCACCTTTCCAGGCAGCGTGACGGGCCGAGTCCAAGGGGCAATACGAGGGGGGATGTAGACAACCTGTATTTTCTCCGACCACCGCAGTTCTTTCCCCGCGGTTGGACGCGTGGAAACGGGCTGAAGGGAGCCATCCTCAGATGGAATTTCAGGACAAGGTGCTGAAGTGTATCGACTGTGGGGGTGATTTCATTTTTACCTCCGGCGAACAGCTTTTCTTTCACGACAAGCAATTCAAGAACGAGCCCAAGCGTTGCAAAGCCTGCAAAGCCAAACGGGTCTCCGTCTTCGGCGCGCCCCCCGCGCCCGGACAAAATTATCGTTACACCAAGGTCGAGACCCAGGCCACCTGCTCGGGATGCGGAAAACAAACCACCGTTCCTTTCCGTCCCACCCAGGGCCGTCCCGTCTTCTGTCGAGAGTGTTTTCAGTCGCGGCGGACGGCCGCTTCTGCCTGACCGGTTGGTTCGTCCGGTCTGCAGCACGTTGCGCGGCAAGGAGTGTGCTATTGCTGTGCGCTAACCTGCTGTGCGCTAACATAGAGACGTGCCGGGATATTACGTACAGAACTTCGGTTGCCGCGCCACCCAGGCGGACGGCGCCGCTCTTGAACGCCAGTTCGAAGAGCGCGGCGTCGCTCGCGCTTCCACGCCCGCACAAGCCTCCATCGTAGTGCTGAACACTTGCACCGTCACGGCGGCGGCAGATCAAGATGCGCGTGCCGCCATTCGGCGCGTGCGGCGGAAGAATCCAGACGCGCAGATCGTGGTCACAGGCTGCTACGCCCAACGCGCCCCGGAAGAAATTGCTGCCCTGCCGGGCGTGAGTTTCGTCATCGGCAATTCGCACAAGCATCAACTGGCGGAGATTGCGCTGCGTGGAACGGAATCGCCGCCGGCCGGGACCTTTGTTTCCATCGACGCGCTGACTTCGCTCGGCCAACGACTAACGACCGACGACCAACGACCGGTCCCTGACGGAAGCCCGATCTTCGTCTCCGATATTTTCGCCCACACGGAGCTGCTGGCCGCGCCTGTCTTCGATGCTGCCGGTCCAAATGAAAATGAGCGTACGCGACCCAACCTCAAAGTGCAGGACGGATGCGACAATCGTTGCTCGTTCTGCGTCATCCCGTATGTTCGCGGTCAGAGCCGCTCGCTGGAGATGAGCCAGGTTATTCGCGAAGTGAACGCGCTGGTCGACTCCGGCTATCGCGAAGTCGTAATCAGCGGAATCAATCTCGGCCGCTGGGGACGAGATCTTGCAGTCGACGATCAGGCTTCACGGTTTGCTAAAGAGCCAAGTTCAGACCTCTCGGGGGCTGAAGCCCTGACCGAAAAACAAGGCGCTATCGCAGCGCTGAAAGCGCCGCGCCACCCAAAATCGAATCTTTCACAAAACCGTTCAGCCATTGGCCCAGGCGGCCAACGACCAACGACGAACGATCAACGACTGACATCACTCATTCGCGCCATTCTCGCCGAGACGTCGCTCGAAAAGCTCCGCATTTCCTCCGTCGAACCCATGGACTGGTCTGACGAGTTCATCGCGTTGGTCGCGTCGTCGCCGCGCATTGCCAAGCATGCGCATGTCCCGATGCAGTCGGGGAGTGACGCGGTGTTGCGGCGCATGCATCGCAAATATCGGCCATGGCACTATCGCGAAAAGATCGAGAAAATTCGCGCGGCCATGCCCAGCGCGGCGATCGGCGCAGACGTGATGGCCGGCTTCCCTGGTGAAACCGACGCCGAGTTTGAGGCCACGCGCCGCTTGATCGACGAACTGCCATTGACGTACCTGCACGTTTTCACTTACTCCGCGCGTCCGGGTACGCCAGCGTCGGTGATGCCGAATCAAGTGCCTATAAGCTTAGCCCGCGAGCGCAATGCCGTGCTGCGCGAATTGGCCGCGGAGAAGAAACTGGCATTCATGCGGAGCTTCATCGGCAAGACAGTGGAAGCGATCACGCTGAACGTCGTCGGGAGCGATGACAACAGTGAATTCACCGAAGCCCTCACCGACAACTACCTGAAGCTGCATCTGAGCGGCCGCCATGCGCCGAATCAGTGGCTGAGCGCGCGAGTTGAGGATGTGGTCGATGGAGCACTCGCGGGCTGGGACGAAAGGCAAGACACAAACTATCTAACCCGCGAAAGTCTTGCCTCGCAATTTTCGGCTAGGTCGCCAAATATCCCGTAAGGCCTAAAGGAAAACGGCGGGCGATAGGTTGAACCGCTTGCCGAGCCGTCGAATATGCTCTGTCGTCGGGGCTCGCTTTCCCTTTAAGACCTCAGACACGACGCTGGCCGTTTCGAATACTCCGATGAGGTCTTTCGGTCTGAGACGATTCGCCGCGACCCCATTCTGGTTAATTTTTTTCAGGCGGCGCCAAATCTCTCTGCCGCGCGGGCTTTCGCCTTGGCGGCTTCTTCTTCGCGATTCTTGGGCGGAGCGGTGGTCTCCAGCGAGCGCAGCAGGCGGATCGAGATGGCGGCCACTTCGTCGATGGCAGCCTGGAACGCCGCCTCGTTGGCCTTAGACGGTTTGTTGAATCCCGTGATCTTGCGGACGAACTGGAGTGAGGCGGCACGGACTTCGTCGCCGGTAACTGGAGGATCGAAGTTGAAGAGGGTTTTAATATTTCTGCACATGGCTTGACCCCTTTGTAGCGGAGACTCCCGCTGGGCGGGCGTTTCCGTCTTCTATTCTCTCCCAAACCGGAGTCTTCCGTGAATAGCGTCGACAGCAGAAACAAATGGCGTCAACCACGAAGGGCACGAGGGTTCACGAAGCAAATCTGGGCTACTTCGTGTCCTTTGTGGTGAAAAGTTTCTTATCCCGCACCAATGAGCCCCCCACTTTGGTTGGCTTGCATGGGCCCAGGCCGGGCGGTATGATTCGCGTCTATTTCGCGCCGAAGAAATTCTTCCATCTGTTTTCCCTGGGGCTCCGAACTTCTCGACGCAGAAAAATCACTGGGAGCTTGCGGTGACATCTTCCGTGCGGCCGCTGGCCGTAGACGAACAGGTCGGAGGCTACAAGATTCTCGGAACTGCCGGAGTTGGCGGCATGGGCATTGTCTACAAGGCCCTCGACCTCAAGCTGAATCGCATTGTGGCACTCAAATTCCTACCCAACGAGCTGAACGCGGCGTCTCGGGATAAGGAGCGCTTCCTGCAGGAAGCGCGGACCGCCTCCGCGCTCGACCACACCAACATTGGAGCCATCCACGGGCTTGAAGAAACGGCCGAGGGTCAGACGTTTATCGTCATGGCCTACTACGAGGGGCTGACGCTGGCGGAGAAGATTCGCCGCGGACCCATGGCTCCGAAAGAGGCCGTCAGCATTATGGAGCAGCTGGTGCATGGCCTGGGCGAGGCGCACGAGCACAGCATTATCCACCGCGACATCAAGCCCTCAAACGTGATTCTGACGCGGCAGGGTGTGGCCAAGATTGTGGATTTCGGGCTGGCCCGCGTCTCCAGCGGCGCAGCAACTACGCTCAGCGCCGGGCCGGTCGGAACGCTGGCCTACATGTCGCCGGAGCAGGTGCGCAACGAGCCGGTCGACCGGCGCACCGATGTCTGGGCGCTGGGCGTGGTGTTTGAGGAGATGCTGACCGGGAAGCATCCGTTTGAGCGAGACAACATGTCGGCGGTGCTACTGGCGATTCTGGAGCAGCCGCCGCCGGTGGAGAAGCTGGATCCGGCCCTGGCGGCGATTGTCTGCCGGGCGCTGGCCAAGGATCGCACCCATCGCTACAACGATTGCCGCGAGATGCTGGCCGACCTGGAAGCGGTGAAGCCGGTAGTAGACGCCTTGCCCAGCGCTGCGCCAGCGCGCGACCTCAAAGCGTCGTCGCGCGACCTGAAGCGGGCGCTCGAGCACGCTTCTTCGAGCCGGGTCACGGTCACGCCGGTCGACCGGGCGCGGCGTGGGGCGGTTGAATTGATTGCCGCCGTGCTGCTGCTGGCGGCGGTTTCACTGCTGATTCCTTCGGTACGACAACGAGTAGCGGCGCTGCTTTCGGGAAGCACCGGAGGCGGGGAAAAACACATCGCGGTGCTGCCTTTCGACAATATCGGGAACAATCCCGAGAACGAAGCACTCTCCGAAGGCCTGATGGACAGCCTGACCAGTAAGCTGTCGAACTTGGAAGTTGGTCCGCAAGGGGACGCGCAGCAGTCTCTATGGGTGGTGCCGGCGAGCGAAGTGCGGCGGCGCAAAGTCGGCGATCCCGAGGCGGCGCTGCGGGAGTTCGGGGCGACGCTGGTGGTGAAAGGCAGCGTGCTGCGCGATCAGTCCGGCGTTCATCTGACGGTGAATCTGATTCGGACGAAGGATGTGCGGCAGGAAGGATCGCTCTCGCTGCAGGATCCGGCGGGCAACTTTGCCGCTTTGCAGGATCAGGCAGTGTCAGGGCTGGCGCGACTGATGCATGTTGAAGTTCCGGCGGCAGCGCTGCACGGCGTCGACGAAGCTGCCGCGCCCGCAGCGTATGAATCGTATGTGAAGGCGCTGGGCTATATGCAGCGCTACGATAGGCCGGGAAACCTGGATCAGGCGATTTCGGCGCTTTCGAGCGCCGTGAGCACCGATTCGCAATTCGCTCTGGGCTATGCGGGGCTGGGCCAAGCTTACCTGCTCAAGTACCAGTTAGATAAGAATCCGAAGTGGACGGAACTGGCGCTGACCAACGGAACCAAGGCGACTGCGTTGAACAGCAGTCTGCCGCTGGCGTATGTGACTCTGGGGGGCATCCACAATGCCACGGGGAAGAATGATCTGGCGCTTGGGGAATTCCAGAGGGCGCTGCAACTGGATCCGCGCAACGCCGATGCGATTAAAGGACTGGCTCACTCCTACGAAAGCGCCGGCCGTCCTGCCGATGCTGAGGCGGCCTACAAGAGAGCGATCGCGTTGCGGCCAGACTATTGGGGCGGCTACAACAGTTTGGGAGCGTTCTATAAAGGCCAGGGAAAATTTGACGAGGCCGTTGCCCAGTTCCAGCATGTGATCGAACTGACTCCGGACAACGCGCAGGTTTACTCGAATTTGGGTGCGGTTTACGTTGACGCCGGCGACTACAAGAAGTTTCCCGAAGGCGAGAAGGCGTTGAAAAAGTCTATTGAACTCGGCCCCAGCTATGGGGCATACGCCAACCTTGGCTACTTGTACGCCTTGCAGCAACGGTTTGCGGAATCTGCGGTTGCCACCGAGAAGGCATTGCAGTTCAACGACCACGATTTCATCGTGTGGGCGAATCTGGCGATGGCCTACGACGGTCTGCATAACGAGGCCAAATTTGAGGCTGCGCTGGACCGCGAACTTCCTTTGATCGAGCAGGCGGCGGAATCCAATCCGCGCGATGCTGGAGTGCAGTCGCGGCTTGCCTTGGTATATGCGCAGAAGAAGTTGCGCGACAAATCCCTGGCTCGGGTGCAAACTTCGCTGGCGCTGGCCCCGGACGATCCAGATGTGCTGGAAACTCTCGGCGAAACCTATGAAACGATGGGTGATCGCGGGCGGGCGATCCAAGCGATCGAGAAAAGCTTGCAAAAGGGATATTCGATGGAGGCGCTGAACAATACTCCGAGCTTGAAGAATTTGTTGTCCGATCCGAATTTTCGGCCCAGTTCCAAATAAATCGATCGTATGTGAAGGAGAGAAAACTATGGCAGCTGCAAGACCTTTACCAGAAAACGCCCTTTGGACAGTCACGATCCAGCCCGGTGGAACCGTCTCATCAGCGTATGCGAATATGAAAGTCAATCCATCCGACACCATCTCGTTCCACAATCTGGCCGGCTTCCCGGTCAACATTATTTTCACGAACGCGTTGTCGTCGATCACCGACCTGGCGCCGGGCGCGACCAGCGGAGGGAAAGGGGGCTCCACTCCACTGAATCTGACGCTGAATTACACCATCCAGAACTACAACAACAGCCAGCAAACGGGCGGGCCTTACTCCGTTCAGTTTGGCATCGGCCCGTTGCCGATCTCCATTGAGGCCCTTGATACGGAACCCGACCCGATCGCCATCCCCAACGGCGGACAAATCGTTTTTGACTCGGACGCCGACTACACCATCGTCTGGAAACTTAACAACGTGCCCACCGCCCACCTGTGGTCGCCGCAAAATGGAACAGTCTCGGCGGGCCAGAATGCTCCAATGACTGCCCTGGCTGGCGCCAACGGCAACACGGTAACCTACACCATCTCGGCGTCTCCTGAGACGCATGGAGGCGGCACAGTTGTGATCGCCCCCTAAAACGCTTTGTCGCCACTTTCATCGCCCCTTTGCGGCGAACCGCGAAGGGGCGTTTTCTATTCTGTCGGGGCCATCGCCGCGTCTGGCGGTCACACCCTGCTGCCATGCTATAATTCTTTATTCTCAGTCGCTTAGAGCACGGAGGACAGTATCGATAAGCGTTTTATCCGCATCAACGATCGCATTCGGGCGCGCGAAATCCGCGTGATTGATGACGAAGGGCAGCAGTTGGGCATCATGCCGCCTTACGAAGCGATCAAGAAAGCCCGCGAGAAAAATCTTGATTTGGTTGAGATTTCGCCTACCGCGCAGCCTCCCGTCTGCCGCATCATGGACTACGGGAAGTATCTCTACCAGCAGGAAAAGAAAGAGCGCGAAGCCAAGAAGCACCAGAAGACGATTACCGTAAAAGAGGTCAAGTTCCGCATCAACGTGGACGACCACGATTACGAGACCAAAAAGAATCACGTGCTGCGTTTCCTGGACGAAGGCGACAAGGTCAAGGCGACCATTTTCTTTCGCGGACGCGAGATGACGCGTACCGGCCTAGGCCGGCAGATTCTGGAACGCCTGATTAAGGACGTGGAACCGCACAGCATCGTGGAGTTCCGCCCGCGGCAGGAAGGCAACACGCTGCACGCGATCCTGGCTCCGAAAAAAACGGACAAGGAACGCGAGAAAGAAAGGCAGCGCGAAGAAAAGCAAAAGGCTGCGGCGCAGAGCGCGCCCGGCCCCAGCGCTCCGCCGGCACAGGTCGCCAAGCCCGCGTCGTAGTTGGTTTCGTGGTTGTCTGAGCGGCAATCTGACAATTGCGGGAATAATCTGAAACTGACAGCCGATGGCGTAAAGCTGGCGGCTGTTTTCCGAGGACTTTTTATGCCGAAATTGAAAACGCACAAAGGCGCCGCCAAGCGCTTCAAGTTAACCGGGACGGGAAAAGTGAAGCGGGGCCGTTCGCACCTGCGCCACATCCTGACGTCCAAAAGCAAGAAACGCAAACGCAATCTGGGATCGCCAGCTCTCGTGAGCGACGGCGACATCCGCAAAGTAAAGCGGATGATTCCGTACCAGTAGAAGCAGCGCGGAATTCAGATTTTTAGATTGCAGATTTCAGATTGAACGAGCTGCGAAAGCAGGTGTTCAATCTGGAATCTAAAATCATCAAATCTTCAATCCGCTTGCTTCGGGCGCGTGAAGAGGTCAGAGATCGCCGCTAAGGCGATCGTCCTTACCTCCAGCCGCCAGTATCGAAACTAAAAAAGGAGAACACCATGCCTCGTGTAAAACGCGGGACCAAACGCCGCGCCAAACGCAAAAAGATATTAGAGCGCGCCAGCGGCTACTTCCTCACCAAATCAAAACTCTACCGCTCGGCCAAAGAATCGGTGGAGCGCGCGCTGAAGTTTGCCTACTCCGGCCGCAAGCAGCGCAAGCGCCAGTATCGCTCCCTGTGGATCGTCCGCATCGGCGCCGCCGCCAAGCTGAATGGCATGAGCTATAACCAGTTCATCCACGGCTTGAAAGTAGCTGGCGTCGAACTCGACCGCAAGATTCTCGCGGACCTGGCGGTGAAAGATCCGGCAGGATTTGCAAATCTAGCGACGCAGGCCAAGGGCGCGATCGGCGGAGCAGCGTAGGAACGCAGTCAGCTTTCAGCCGTCAGCTATCAGCTTTCAGTTTTTGATGTTGCGGCTGCAGGCGCAGCGATTCGGGAAGGGCACGGCTTCGGCCTTGCCGTCCAGCGACCTAACCTACAGCTTGTCATTCCGAGCCGCTCGCAGCTGCGCAACGCGCGGCGAGAGCGCGCGAGGAACCTGGGTTTTTGCCCGTGCCGCCGAGAACCCAGGTCCCTCGCTTCGCCCGGGATGACAACCACAAGGAATTACAACTCCTATTTGACCGCCAAAACGTGACTTACACCGTTCCCAAATTGACGGACTATTCGGCGGCGGCGCTGGAAAAGGCTGCGAGCGAATGCCTTACCGCGTGCACAGCGGAGGCAGAAGCAATCCGCAACACGGCGGAGCAGAAAGTATTTCGCGATCGGTGGATGGCGCGAACAAACGGTGTTCTCAAACAGATTAACGACTTGTGGCTGAAAGGCGCTCCCAAAGAAGCCAAGAGGGGCGTTGGGATTCGCGTCAACGAGCTAAGAGACCGCATTACCGAACTAGTGGACGACACACAGGTTCGGTTGGCCGAAATCGTTGCAGGCAGGCTAAAAGGAGCAGGGCCGCGATCGCTGGATGATCTTGCTCGAACGCTGGGAGAGGAAGTCTTCCGTCGAGGACGAATCGACATCACCCTCCCCGGCGCGCGCCGCCCCATCGGCGCCGAACATCCGGTCATCAAGACGAGGAACGAAATTGTTTCCGTTTTCCAGCGGCTAGGTTATTCCGTCGCCGAAGGCCCCGTTGTCGAAACCGACTACTACAACTTCGAAGCCCTGAACTTTCCGCCGAACCATCCTGCGCGCGACACGCAGGACACGCTCTTCATCGCGGGCCAGCAATCGAAGCCGCAACGCGAGCGCCTGCTGCTGCGCACGCACACATCTCCTGTGCAGATTCGCACCATGGAGAAGATGCGCCCGCCGCTGCGCATCGTCATCCCCGGCACTGTACATCGCAACGATCCTCCCGACGCCAGCCACTCACCCATGTTTCATCAGATCGAAGGGCTCGCGGTCGACACCAACATTACATTCGGAGATCTGAAGGGCACACTCGATCACGCCATGAAAGCTCTGTTCGGTTCGTCGGTTAAAACGCATTTCCGGCCGTCGTTTTTCCCGTTTACCGAGCCGAGCGCAGAGCTATATGTGACCTGCTTCATCTGCGGCGGAAGCGGCAAGCGCGGCCCAGACCCGTGCCGTCCCTGCAAACAATCGGGATGGATCGAAGTGCTGGGCTGCGGCATGGTCGATCCCAACGTATTTGAATTCGTGAAGGATAACGGCTACGACCCGAAAAAAGTTTCCGGCTTCGCCTTCGGCATGGGCGTGGACCGACTCGCGCTGCTGAAGTATGGCGTGGACGATCTGCAGTATTTCTTTCAGGGGGATGTGAGGTTCTTGCAGCAGTTTGGGTGAGTGGCTCTTAGCTTTTGGCTCTTAGCTTTTGGCTCTTAGCTTTTGGCTCTTGGCTTTTAGCTAAGGGCCAAAAACTAAGAGCCAAAAGCGGTTTTTCATGAAACTTTCTGCCAATTGGATTCGCGACTTTGTCGATCTCACGGTCGACGACCACCGTCTCGCCGAAGCCTTGACTGATGTTGGACTCGGTGTCGAGGGCATCGAAGGCGCCGGCGCGGACACGATCTTCGAGATGGAAATCGGGACGAACCGTCCGGACGCGATGAATCATTACGGCGTGGCGCGCGAGGCTGCGGCGATTTATGATTTGCCGCTAAAGCGGCTGTCAGCTGTCAGCGACAAACCCCCACTTCTCGCAAAGGACGCGAGAAATGGGGCACCCACGCCATCGCGCGACGTGGCTTTCCCAATCACCGTCGAAGAGCCTGCGCTCTGTCCTCGTTTCTCCGCGCGGGTGATTCGTGGCACGACCATCAAGCCTTCTCCCGCGAAGATCGCGCATCGGCTGCAACTGCTCGATCAGCGGCCGATCTCGAACGCCGTCGACGCCACCAATTACGTTCTCTGGGAAATCGGCAAGCCCACGCACGTTTTCGACATGGACCTACTCGAGGGCGGGAAGATCAATGTGCGCAAAGCGCGCGCGGGCGAAACGCTGAAGACGCTCGACGGCGTCGTGCGCAGGCTCACTTCCGAAGACCTCGTCGTTTGCGACGCGGAAAAACCCGTGGGCCTCGCCGGAGTGATGGGCGGCTACGACACGATGATCACAGAGAAGACCCGCAACATTCTGATCGAGTCGGCGTGGTGGGATCCGGGCATCGTCCGCAAAATGTCGCGGCGGCACGGGCTGCATACCGATGCGTCACACCGCTTCGAGCGCGGCGCGGATTTTGAATCAACGATTTTGTCGTGCGATCTGGTCGCGCAGATGATTCTGGATTCGGGCGGCGGCGAATTGCCAGGTGATGTCATCGATGTCGTGTCGAAAAAGATGGATCAAGCGCCCGTGGTGCTGCACCTGTCCGAGGTACGCCGCGTTCTGGGTGGGAGTCTCGACTCCGGGCAAGTCTTCCGCCTGCTGAAGCGGCTGGGATTCACGCTGATCCCCGAAGCACAAGGCGAAGTCCAGGACGACGAACAGTACCGCGTGCACATCCCAAGCTGGCGTCTGGACGTGGAGCGCGAGATCGACGTCATCGAAGAAATCGCCCGACTGCACGGCTACGACAAGTTCGAGAATACGCTGCCGGCCTACAGCGGCGCGGTAATCGAATTGCCGCACTCGGCCACGGCCGCAACTGTGCGCAAACGTGCACTGGCCCTGGGCTACAACGAGGCGCTATCGCTGACATTTATTTCGCATGCCGACGCGGAAAGGTTTTCCTCCGTATCGGCAGGGTTCTCCGCGGGCGCGCAGGTTCTGGAACTGGAAAATCCACTGAGCGACGAAGCTTCTGTCATGCGCACGTCGCTGGCGCCGGGCATGCTCGACATGCTCGCCCGGAATCTCAACCGGGACGAGGCCGAGGCGCGCTTATTCGAAATTGGCAGCGTCTATCAACTGTCGGATGGGGCGTCGGGACAAGAGCGTGTCGAACCCCGGCGTGCCTGTCTGGGCGCCACCACCGCCGCCGTGCGCGCGGCGCTGCCAGCCGGAGGTGTTCTCGACGTAAGCAAGGGAGAACATGCCGCAGCTGCCGAGGCGTTTCGTGGTTTCAAGGGCGACGTGGAGAACCTGCTGGCCGCGTTCTCCGGCGACGCATCCTACGACCGCGATACGGCGGATTATTTCCATCCCGGACGTTCGGCGCGGGCGCGTGTAAACGGCGCGGTGGTGGCCCAGTTTGGCCAGGTTCATCCGGAAGTGGCGGCGGCGCGCAAGCTGCGGCAGGATGTATTCCTGGCTGAATTCGATCTGGAACAGCTCTACAAGAATGGGTTGCGAACGGTGAAGTTCACGCCGCTGGGAAAATATCCCGCGGTGGAGCGCGATTTTTCCTTCGTCTTTGGCGACGATGTTTCATTCGAGCAGATCGGGCAAGCCGTCGCGGCTCCAGGCATAGCCGAGTTACGCGAGTTCGTTCCGGTAGAAATTTTTCGCGGTGGCTCGATTGCGGCGGGAAAGTATTCAGCGTTGCTGCGAGTAAAATTCCAGTCGGACGACAGAACTCTGCGCGAGGACGAAGTGGCGCAGTGGTCGGCGAAACTTGTCGCGGCCCTTACCGGGCTCGGCGGCGTGCAGAGAGCATAGAGACTGCGCTGGGCAGACCGCCTGTCGAAGGGAGTGTCCGCCCCACAATCACCTTCCCTGCCGTGTTTTCCCTATCGTGTTTTCTCTAAGGATGCGCTCATCTTCCCCGATCTCAGACTTTTCAATTTACTGCCGATATTCAAAACGTGGGGAACATCTCTACTGGCGAAGCTGCGGCGCGGGCTTTGGTAAAAGACGTAAAGACGTTGCGCTACGTGGCGCGGCAGCCCATCTTCGATAAAGAAGAAAAAGTTTTCGGCTACGAACTGCTGTTCCGCGATGGCCTGGAAACCGCGTTCAGTGCCGACCGTGACAGCGATGAAGCATCCCGGGCCACGCTCGACCGTTCTCTGCTGATGGGGCTCGACGTGTTGTGCGATGGGCGGCGCGCATTCGTGAATTGCACTCGCGACACGCTGATCAAGGGCCTGGTGACCCTGCTTCCCTCGACACTGACCGTAGTCGAAATTCTGGAGAACGTTCCGCCCGACCCGGACGTGATCGCAGCCTGCCGCCATTTGAAGGAGGCCGGCTACATGATCGCGCTCGACGACTACGTGGCCGACGATCCGCGCGAGGCCATGGTGGACATGGCGGACATCATCAAAGTGGAAATGCAGCTGACCACCGAGGAGGAGCGGACCGCCATGATCAGACGGTTCGGACCACGGTGCCGCATGTTGGCGGAAAAAATTGAAACCCACGGGGACTTTGTGCGGGCGCGGGAGCAGGGCTTCGTGTACTTCCAGGGATATTTTTTTCGCCGGCCGGAGACGCTGAACACCCGCGATATGCCGGCCAACAGCATGCATTATCTCAGCATGCTGCAGGAAGTATCGCGCCCCGAACTGGATCTGAAAGAACTGGAGCGGCTGATCAAAGTGGAGGCGTCGGTCTGCTACCGGCTGCTGCGCTATCTCAATTCGTCGATGTTCGGGCTCAAGAATGAAGTTCATTCCGTGCGGCACGCGCTGTCGATGCTGGGAGATCGCGAGGCGCGGCGCTGGGTGCGGCTGGTGGCGGCTGTGGGTGCGGGTCAGAACAAAACCAGCGAACTGGTGCTGTCGGCGCTGGTGCGCGGCCGCTTCGTCGAAGTGCTGGGGCCGCGGGTGGAGCATGGGGATTCGGATTTGTTTTTGCTGGGGCTGTTGTCGCTCATCGATGCCATGCTCGAAATCCCCATGGAGGATATCCTCGAGAAAATCCCCCTGGATCGCGAGACTAAGGCGGTTCTGCTCGGCCAGCCCAGCGTGCTGCGTCCCGTCTACCAATTGATGCTGGCGCACGAGAGCGGAGAATGGGTCGCCGCCGCGCACTTGAGCGCGAGCATGCACCTCGATCCTGAAGAAGTGGCGGGAGACTATTGGCAGGCGCAGCAGTGGGCGCGGCAAGTTTCCGCGACGCCCTGAGGCTGGCTTCCGGCTCCCCAGGGGTTCGAAACCTCATTCGAAACCGCAGGCGATCAGCGTTCGGCATCCGGCCAGTCATGTCCTCCTGTGCAAAAAGTTGGCGGGGTGGGGACTTGCGCGGTTGGACAAGGGCGAGTACCATAAAGCTGTTCTGATGAATTAGGCCTCGTTCCCGCGCAGGCCTTCCGCGCCAGCCGTTCCGAGGCGGCGCCGACGGATCCGATAACGGCAAACCGATACTGAAAAGTAGAGATTTCATTCGCGAATTAGCAATTGTTTCAAGAGTTGGGGTTCGTTCCAAAGTGTGTCCAGCCGCAACCTGTAACTGCGTAGATCCTATGGCGCGTGCCCGGCGGAGTTCCGCACGGGCTGCCCGGAGCGCTCGACTGGCTCGCCCTCTGAGATCCGCAAGAATTTGCAGCAGCTAAATTTCAATCAGCTTGAGAGGACTATGAACGCAGGACCAGGAAAACCCTCCGGTGGTGGAGGAGGACGCAGAAGGCGGCGCGGACGCCGTCCTCACAATCAACGCGGGCAACGCCCCGGACCGGGCTTGAGCCGCGAAAACAAAGACGGCATCTACACCGCGCCCATGGACCACAGCTACCGCGCGGCCATGGCCGGCGGCAATAACGGACATCGCGGGGGCAGGCAGCGGCCGGGATTTTCAGCGCAATATCCGCAGCCGGAACCGGAGCCTCTGCCCGCCACCAACGGCGACGCGAATTCCCGCATCTTCGCCTTCATTGAAGATCTCTTCTTCATGGCCAAGATTCAGGAGACCGCGCGCAAGCTCAACGTGAAAGTTGAGTTCGTGAAGTCCGACAAGGATCTGATGGAAAAGATGCAGCAGAACGGGGAAGAGAAACCGTCGCTCATTATTTTCGATCTGAATAACAATAGCGTCAAGCCGCTGACGTTGATCCCCAAACTGAAGAGCAAGCTGAAAAAAGGCACGTCAATCATCGGATTCCTGTCGCACGTGCAGGGAGATCTAAAGCAGAAGGCGCACGAAGTGGGTTGCGACATGGTGCTGCCGCGCTCGGCGTTTTCGCAGAATTTACCCCAGTTGCTGCGTCGCCATGGCGCCCCCGAAGAGGAAGAGAATCAGGCCGTGCAATAGGCCCAGTAGTAGGAGCAACGATCGGCAGCCGTCCCGACTCTTCAGACCTGTAGATTGTGCAGGTAAGGGACGCTGGCCTTCATCATGTCCAGATTCATTTCCACGAAGTAGTTCTTAATACCGCCGGTTTTCGCCGCGGTAAAGATTCGCCCCCAATCCAGAGAGTCCTGCCCCACTGGCGCTGTCTTCCTGGTCGCCACCGACCAGCCCTGCACGTGCATGGAAACAAAACGCCCGGGATACTTCATGAAATATTCTGCGGCGTCGTAGCCCCGGCTGATGGTCGAAACCTGGAACTGAAACTTCACGAGCTTCGGATCAAGCAGGTCAAACAACACGTCGTAGGTCCGTTTGCCGTCGACCATCGAGAGTTCGAAGCCCTCGTTGTGAAGCCCCTGTTGAATTCCAGCCTTGGCCGCGTTCTCTCCCATCTTGTTGTATTCATCAGCCGCCCGCTTTACGTCATCCATGGTCGGCTTCTCTGGCCCGTCGAGGCTGGGCACGAGCATCTGGGTCAGGCCAACATCCTTCGCCCAGTCAATCGAGCGCTGCTGATCCTTTCTGAGTTCGTCGATGCCAAAGTGAGAACTCACGCAGCCGACCCCCGCGTCGCTCAGAATTTTCCGCAGTTCCGCACCTTTATATTTGGCGAGCCCTGCGAACCCGAACTCAGAGTAGCCGGCCGGCGAGCACAGCTCAATCATTTGAAATCCAACATCGGCGAGTTGCTTGACGGTACCGGGAAAGTCCTTGGCGATCATGTCCCGCACCGGCCACGTCTGGCATCCAATCGGCAGCCCCAGCGGATTGGCCCGCAACGGCAGCGCAGACGCGGCTAGAAAGCTGACCACCGCCGTGAACACTGCAGAACTCTTGACGAACTCTCTTCTGGAAATTTCAGACATTGGCTGTCTCCCTACGATCGATGCGAAAGTCCCATCGTTACCTGAACATGAATTTCTTTGCTTGCTCCGCGGCCTTTCTCTGGGTACTCTGCGGTCAAAGGCTTTTGATTTTCTTAAGAGCGAGTTCGCGAAGGAAGAACCGTAAGTTCGCAGAGAAATGCAAAATGAGCCATCCCCTAAAGTTCCCACCCCTTGCGGCGTTCCGGCTGCACGTATTTCTGCGCCACATCCGAATTCACCTTCAGGCTCGAACGATCCCAAGTGAGCTTCTGGCCCATGCGTGACGCAACATTTCCCAGAAGTAAAGTCTCAGTCACCATCCCTTCGAATTCAAAATTCCCACCTGGCTTTACTTTGCCGCCTTTGCAGGCATCGAGCCATTCCCGTTCGTTCCCCGGCGAACGTGGCAACGTTTTTGGCGGCTGCTTGTAGCTGTCCATTTTGCTTTGAGGAATCAGTTTCGGATTGCCGCCATTGAAGGAACATAGAATCTTGCCGCGGTCGCCGACGAAGAGCAATTGTCGCTGGGAGGAACGTAGCCCGAGCCGCACAACACTCTGCGCGGGATAATCGAAAATCCGATTGCTGCCGCGGCAGTCCGCCCCAGGAATTTGCGCCGCGTGACCGCGCTCTCTAGGACATCGCGAGACTGAAGTTTGTTCTTCATTGTCCCCCCTGCAACCAATTCACGCGAGAACTGAATGTCGGCACTCCCTGCAACGGATCGCACTTCGAAGCTGATCTAACCCGGAGGCCAAGCCAAGGCACGTCCGCCGAGCAGATGAACGTGCAAATGAAAGACGGATTGTCCCGCACCCGGGCCCACGTTAAGCACCGTGCGGTATCCCTGCTCAATGTTGCGCTGGCGGGCTAGGTGGGCAGCCGCAAGGTGACAGCGTCCGATCAGTTCGGCATCGGCGGCCTCGGCTTCTTTCAATCCCGCAAAATGTTTTCGCGGAATGATCAGGATATGCGTCGGCGCCTGCGGGTTGATGTCTTCGAAGGCAAAAACGTGTTCGTCTTCATAAATTGTTTTCGCGGGAATCTCGCCCCGCAGAATGCGGCAGAAAAGGCAGCTGGCAGAAGGTTCAGTCATGGGAAGCGGGTTCGTCGTCACCCGAAGGAGAACGATAGCACCGGATGCGGGAAGCTGTCAGCAGCGGCGGAGATGTCTTCGCCCGATACGCCCCGGCCATTGCGCTTCGCTCGACCGGACCGCTAGGCGCAGTCTGCCCCTTCGCGGACATTGGCGCACTAGCATTCATTACCAATGTAAGAGCGGACCGTGCTTTTATGCTGCGCCCAACGTTCGCGTTCGCTAGCCTGAGCACAGGACTCGTGTGTCCCACGGACTCTATCGGTGATTCCCGCTGCCCTCATTTTTAAGGTTGGAATATCGCCTCCCACCGGACTGCTCATCTGGTGTGGCATCGGCTTCTTTGCCGGGCTTGGACTCTTCTTCTACGGTTTCCGCTTGCTGCAGCGCCGCCGCCTGATTCTCGACACGCCGCTATCGAAGATTCGCAGCGCATCCATGGGCATGGTTGAAATCAACGGCCTGGCCGTCGGACCCTATACGATGACGGCGCCCATCACGTCGCGGCCCTGCTACTACTACCGCACCGTGGTTTGGGAGTACAAGTCGCACGGCGACAATCAACAGTGGGTAAAGGTCGCCAGCGAATGTATGTACGTACCGTTTTTCGTCGACGACAACACGGGACGCCTGCTGGTCGACCCTCGCGGCGCCGAGCTCGACCTGCACTGCGATTTCAAGGACGAATTCTACGGATCGTTCTTCTCCAAGGGCGATAGCGCGCCCGAAAATATTTCCCGGTTCCTGCTGCGCTACGGCGTGGTCACCAGCAATAAACTCAAAATCGAAGAGTCTTGCATCAAGCCCAAGAATTCGCTCTTCATCCTGGGCACATTGGAAGAGAATCCTGGCCTCGCAGTCAGCCCTCGGCCGATTCCAGACGTCGACACCAGCGGCGCGATCTCCACCGGAAAATTCTCGATATCAATCAACTCGCTCTCATTCCACGCGAGCCCGTCCTCAGCTTCCACGGCAACAGGCCATTTCGGTGCGCCGGTGCGGACGCTTGCAACCCGCTCCGCAGCCGCCGAATCGAGCGCCACTGGCCTTTCCCGCGCGGCCGCCGCCAGTGCCACCTCGAGCAGTCAGCAGCAGAAGATCGCTGCCGCATTGCTGAAGGCTGGGATTGCGAACCCGACAGCGTGGCCGTCCTCTGGCGTGCCGAGCGCGGGCGTTCAAGTCTTCACTTCTCCGCTGTCGAGCACGGCAGACAACGGCGGCAGAACCTCGAATTCAGATCCGACCGCACCCGCAAACGTCGACGGTTTCGAAGTGCACCCGCCGGTCGTGCTGATGAAAGGTAAGAACAACACCGCTTTCCTGATCTCCTGGCGCAGCCAGCAGGATCTCGCCCGGGCCATGGGATGGAAGTGCACGCTCATGATCTGGGGCGGCCCCGCGCTGGCGCTGCTCAGTCTCTACTTCTTTCTGGCCATCCGAAGTCTCTTCTAGAGCTCGGCGCACCACGCTTCTAACCTTGGCTCCGACTGGTCCTCCGCCTGCCCTCTAGTACAATCAAGCCGTGAGCGACGCCGTCCGCATCGGAATCCTGGGCGACTTCAATGCCGCATTCCGTTCGCACCAAGCCACCAACGACGCTCTGCAGCACGCCGCCCACAAGTTGAAAACAACGGTCGAATCCGAGTGGCTGCCCACACCCTCGCTTACCGCCGCCGGAGCCGAAAAGACGCTCGAGAGTTTCGACGGCCTGTGGGCCTCGCCCGGCAGTCCCTACCAAAGCTTCGACGGCATGCTCAAGGGCATTGAGTTCGCCCGCCGCCGCGACTGGCCGTTTCTGGGCACCTGTGGCGGATTCCAGTATGCCTTCATCGAATTCGCCCGCAACGTGCTTAACATCAAAGACGCCGATAGCGCCGAAAATAATTCCGGATCGAAGAACGTCATCATCTATCCCGTCGCCTGCGCCGTGCCCGATCGCAAGGGCGACGCTCCCAAATTGTCCGGCGCAGTTCCCGAAATTCGTTTGCGGCCCGGTTCCTACCTGCAAACTTTTTACGGAAAAGATAAAGATACCGTGACCGAGGAATTTTTCTGCAACTTCGAAATCAATCCTGACTTCGAATGGGCCGCGATGGAAGCTGGATTCCCCGTGGTCGCGCGCGGTCCGCAAGGCGAGATTCGCGCCATCGAGTCTCCCACCCACCGCTTCTATCTGGCGACTCTGTTCCAGCCCCAGTTATCGTCCACGGAAAAGAAGCCGCATCCGCTGGTCCTGGCCTTCGTACAGGCCGCCGCCGACTGGGGCCGGAAGAAACTGGACGACAGCGTGCTGGAATAAGCCTGCTGGAATAGTGTGCTGGAGTAACATGCTGGAATAACATCGACCGGAAACAGGCAGTGCACACGCTGCGGGTTCCGTCACGGAACATTTCCTGCCGGCATTTCGTACCATTGTGCAAGGGAGCAGTGTTTCGGCGCTCCCTGGCTTGGGAGGACTTATGCGCGGTTTCCTGCGAGTTACTGCACCTTCTGCGCTTCTTTTGTTCACCTTTTCTGGAGCCTTTGCCACACCGCGGCCTTCGCCCGCGGACGATCGCGGTTCCATCGTGATCACATTTAAAGACGGACACCATCAGAGCTTCGCCGTCGCCGAAATCGCACGCATCGACTTCAAGGCGCCCTCGGTCGTCGTTTACCGCGACGGCCATCAGGAGAAGGTTTCTGCTGCCGACATCGCCCGCATCGAATTCGAGACTTCCGAAATCACCTCGATGACGCCCAGCCGCGCTCACTTCATCGGCAAGTGGGAAGTCGGTGAAGGCGGCGCCGGCGGCGGCAGCCGGTTTTACATTACCCTCGAAGCCGACGGCGACGCCCGGAAAACGATCGGCGCGGCCCATGGAACCTGGACCCTCGTGGAGGGCGAGGCTCGCATCACCTGGGACGACGGCTGGAAGGACGAGATCCGGAAAGTCGGAACCACTCACGAAAAACGCGCGTACGAACCCGGCAAGTCCTTCGACGACGAACCATCCAACGTAACTCCCGCAAGGAACACGCAACCCAAACCGATCTAGAGATCACTGAACTTCCGTGGATGCACCGAACTGTTCTTCAGACACGAAACTCGTGTGGAGACAGCCGCCTTCGGCTGTCTCGCCAGCGCGAAGCGCGGCGTCCCGCGCTACGGCTGAGACACGCTTTCGGGTGGCGCAGCGCTTTCAGCGCTGCGATACCTTTTGCCCACCGCGAGGTGGCTTCAGCCGCTGGCTAGTCCGCTCAGCAGGCAACTTTCTCACTCTACATTTAATATCTCCCCTCATGCGAAAGTCGCAGCCCTTGACGCAATCACCGATCCATCCCCTCGCCCGCGCCTTCTTCGCCCGCGATCCCCGCCGCGTCGCGCGTGAACTTCTCGGCAAGGTGCTGGTCCGCAACGCGCCCGCGCACCTCACGGCCCGGGTCGTTGAAGTCGAGGCCTATCTCGGCGAGAACGATCCGGCCGCGCACTCCTTCGCGGGAAAGACCGCCCGCAACGCCGTGCTCTTCGGCCCTCCCGGCTACGCCTACATCTACTTCATCTACGGCAACCACTACTGCCTGAACGTTTCTTGCGAACCCGACGGCCAGGCTGGAGGAGTTCTCTTCCGCGCCGTGGAGCCCCTCGGCGGCATTGAAGAAATGGCCCACGCCCGAGGAGTTGAAATCCACAGCCCCAAAGATCTGCCCAAACTTACCAGCGGCCCGGGACGCCTCTGCGAAGCCTTCGGCATCACCCGCGCCCGCGACAACGGATGCGACCTCACCTCCGTCGCCAGCAACTTGTGGCTGGGCGACGATGGATATCGCGCCCAAGGCATCCGCGCGACTCCGCGCATCGGCATCACCAAAGCGGCAGACAAGCCCCTTCGCTATTTTCTGGATGGAAACCCGTTCGTCTCCGGGCGAAAGTCATGGTCAAAGTAGACAACATAACTTTTCTACCAGCGCCGAGACCGGGAACAGCGAATGCAGATTTCAGATTGCAGAAAGCCTCGTAGAACCAGTCGCCCTATCTGCAATCTAAAACCTAAAATCTGCAATGACTTTTCTGACCGGCCCGCTGCACGACCGACACTCGTGCGCACCGAGCTTGACACAAAGGTGTAGACTTGCCTTCGGGTTCGAATAGGTGAAAGTCCTTGGCAGTCAAGGCTTTTCGCTCGCCGGTCTCCTGGGGTACCGCCGGAAAAATAAACGGCAAGAAAGGGCGCTCGACCGCATCCCTTCGCTGGCTCGAATCATCTCAAGCACCAGGGAGCAGCATGCTTCGCCGCGCGCGATTCCGTAGTCTGGTAACGGCGCTCGGGGTGCTTGCCGCGGCAGTGCCGCTGCTCACTGCCGCCGATGGCGCCGTCACCAGCCAGCCTGCAACTGCGCCCGCTTACATCCTTATCGGTTTTGCCGGCGGCTTCGTGCGTCACGACAATCTGCACCACGGGCCGGTACAGCTCGCTGACCGCATGCGGCGCGACTTTCCAACGGGCGCTTCTATTCAGGTCTTCGAAAATCGCCGCCGGAAAACTGCCTACGCCACCATTCTTCGCCTGCTCGACCGCAATCACGATGGCGTCCTCAGCGATCAGGAGAAAGCGCAGGCGCGCATCATCCTCTTCGGCCACAGCTGGGGAGCCTCCGCCGTTGTCATGCTCTCTCGCGAGCTGAATCGCGCCGGCATCCCCGTTCTCTTGACCGTGCAGGTGGATAGCGTGGCCAAGCCCTGGCAGAGCGACGCCGTCATCCCCCGGAACGTCGCCACCGCAGTCAACTTCTACCAGCCCCACGGACTTCTCCACGGCCGCGCCCGCATCACCGCCGCCGACGATTCCAGGACGCAAATCCTGGGAAATTACCGCTTCGATTACCAGAAGGAGCCGGTGAAGTGTGAGGGCGCTTCCTGGTTCGACCGCACCTTCACGCCCAGCCACATGCAGAGCCAATGCGATCCCAGCCTGTGGACCCAGATCGAGGAGCTGATGCTCCAGCGCATGATCCCCGGGCGACTCCAGTCGCAATCCTCCACGGCACCCGACCTTCCGCAGCCTTTGAACAGCTCACCGAACACTCCATTTCCCGTGCATCAGTAAAACAACCGAGCCGAGTCACACGCCGCAGTTTCACAAGAATTTACAAATTGAGCCATCGGTTTCTTTCCCAACTGAGGCAACTTCCGAGCTAGAATTAAGATTCCAACTAAGCAACCATGATCGCTGGATGCGGTTTGCCCTCCCTGGGGCAATCAGCTGTTGGGTGGAGGAAATTGAAATGAGCAAATCCACCTTGTTGAAGGTTCTTCTGGCAGGAATCGCTTCTCTTACCCTCGTTTGCGCACCCTTGCCCGCCCTCGCCCAACATGGTGGCGGCCACGGTGGTGGCGGCGGCGGATCGCACGGTGGTGGTGGAGGCGGCGGGTTTCACGGCGGTGGCTATAGCGGTGGCGGATCCCACAGCGGGTACGGCGGTGGTTTCCACGGTGGCGGATCTGGTGCCTACCGCGGCGGATCTTCGGCGGGCGGCCGGTCCGAAGGCAGTCGTGGATTTTCTTCGTCAGCCCGCGGTTCCGCCGCCGGAAGAGCGTGGACCTTCGAGGGCCGAGGCTCCGGTGCGAGTATGGCTGGAGCTCGCGGCGCCGGCAGCGCCGACGGACAATGGCATTCTTTCGGTAGTGCCCACGGCGGCGCAGCTGGACTGACGGCGAATGCTCACACCACAACGGGCGCGTTCAACCGTGGCTTCACTGGGTTCGGCGGCGGTGCCTGGCGCGGCGGTCGCTTCGGCTGGGGCGGCGGCTGGGGTTGGGGTGGTGGTTGGGGCTGGGGTTGGGGCTTCGGCTTCGGCTGGGATCCTTTCTGGTATGGCCCGCCCTACTGGTATAACCCGTGGTGGGATTATGGCTATCCTGCGCCCTACGTCGTTTACCCGTATCCCTACTAGCACCAGTCGCATCGGCCGGTTGACAACGGATTGCACTTAGCGGGAAACTTTCGCCAGAAGAAGGTTGTCGATAAGCCGCGTGCTCCCCACAAACGCCGCCACCGCCACCAGCGCGCCGCTGCCAACGTCGTCCACCGGATCGAGCGTGTCTGGGTTCACGATCTCGAAGTAGTCGAGTCGAACCGGACTTTCTCCGGCGAGCTCCGCGTGAAATTCCTCGCGCCCTGCCGCCAGCAGGGGCGCGGCTCGCCTTTCGCCCGCATCCACCAACTGTTGCACCCGCCGCAGTGAGCGCTGTAGCACCAGCGCCTGCCTCCGCTGTACGGGATCAAGATAGGCGTTGCGCGAACTCATGGCTAAGCCACCCGCCTCGCGCACAATCGGACAAGCCACAATCTCCACCGGCAAGTTCAGATCGCGCACCATGCGCCGGATGATGGCCACTTGTGCCGCATCCTTCTGCCCAAAAAACGCTGCATCTGGTTCGACAATATGAAACAGCTTCGCCACCACCGTCGTAACTCCGCGAAAATGTCCCGGTCGTGATCGTCCGTCTAGCTTGTCACTCAGCCCCTCTACCGTCACCCAAGTCACCGCTGCTGGGCCAAGTATGGGCCGGACACCCCCTTCGGCAAGCTCAGAGCCTGCCCTGAGCTCGTCGAAGGGGCAGGCTCGGTCCGCCGTCGTCGGATACATTTCCTCCACCGAAGGCGCAAACAACAATTCCACCCTTTCGCGCTCCAGCAGTTCCTGGTCGCGCGCGAACGGCCGCGGATATTTCGCCAGATCTTCCGCCGGCCCAAACTGCGTCGGATTCACAAAGATCGAAGCCGCTACCACGTCGCACGAAGCCCGCGCCGCGCGCAGCAACGAAAGGTGCCCCTCATGCAGCGCCCCCATCGTCGGCACGAGTCCCAGCCGCTCGCCGCCGCGCCGCGCCGCGCGCGAAGCACTTCGCATTTCGTCAATAGTCGTACAGATTTTCAAAGGCAGATCTTCGAGTCGAAGAGATTTTCGGGTGCCCCATTTCTCGCGTGTTGTTTGCGCGAGGAGTGGGGATTTTTAGTCTCACGCCGCCGGCACCCACTTGACCGCAATATGCGCGCCCTCCAGCACCCCACCCACAATTCCCTTATAGCGACGCACCGCCACGCCATCCTGCTCCGACGCGCGACTCTCCGTTACCGCTACCACCCGCCCATACGGCCAGTTCGAAGCCGGAAGATGCGCCAGCGTTCCCAACAAATCGTCGGGTTTCAGAATGATCTCCGCATTGTCGGCAGCATCGAGCAGCGCCACCCCGTCCGCGCGCACAATCAGGTAAGGGTTGCGCCAGTTCTTCATATCGGGAACGTGTTCGTACTGCGCCGCATCCGCCGGAGGAATCGCCGCTAGAATTGTCGCAGCGTCCGGGACGGGTTGCGTCTTCTCTTGCGAGCAGCCCCCGACAAGAAGAACCATCGCCAAAGTGCAGACCAATCGAACGAACGGGATGGGGCGCAATTCTTTCTCCAAGCAGCGACTACCAGACAGGCACAATCGCCACCGCAATGCTGGCGCTGCTCAAATCTTTCGAAACAGCGTCACACGCCGCGGTGATAAGACGCAATTCCGCTGCCGACGCCGTGACGACATCATACTCAAGAGCAATCGCCACAACCTTGCCTTCAGGCCAGGCTGACCGCGGCAAGTGCGCAAGCGCCCGCAGCAGGTCATTCGACTTCTCCGTTCGCCGCGAGTGATTGGTTCGGTCGAATATCTCGACGCGGTCCTTAGAGACGATAACGTAAGGGTTTCGCCACGCGCTCAAGTCTACATATCTGCGGCTGGTAAAGGGATTAGCCTGCGGAATGGATGTCAACGCCGGCGGGATTTCGTGCACCGGCAGTTCCAGGGCACAGCAACTCATCACCAGAGCCGCCCTGGCGCAAAGTAGTCGACGCGCGGTTAGTCCAAGCAATGTCATGAGTTCTGCCGGTGCCCCTGTCGGCTATCGAGGCCGATGCTACCTCACCACCGCAGGCACATCGTTCTTCGCCGCCCACAGTTACTAGGCGCTCGCCGCCGAAGTTCCCCGTTCAAGCCCTACCCGTGTGAATCCGTGCAAATCCGTGGCAAAAGGTTTTCTCTCTATCGCCGCATCGCCCGCTTCCGCGCCAGCACCGTATCCAGCCCCGCCTTGGTCTCCTTCGGCAAATGATACGACTCCTCGTCCGACGGATACTGGTGCGACCGCACATCCGCGCGGAACGCCTGTACCGCATTCGTAATAAGCGCCGCTGCATCGCCGTAACGCCGCACAAACTTTGCTGGAGGCCCGAACGTCAGATTCAGAATGTCATGAAACACCAGCACCTGCCCGTCGCACTCCGGGCCAGCGCCAATCCCAATCGTCGGAGCGCTCACCTCCGCGGTGATCATCGCCGCCACTTCGCGCGGTACCCCCTCCACAAAAAGGCAGGCCACGCCCGCGCGGTCGAGCGCCACCGCATCGCGCATCAGTTGCTCGATGCCGCTCAGACTCTTCCCCTGCACCTTGTATCCGCCCATTACATTGACCGACTGCGGCGTCAGCCCAATGTGCCCCGCCACCGGAATCTCGGCGTCAATAATCTGCCGGATCAACTCGGCGCGCTTCTCGCCGCCCTCAATCTTCACCACCTCGGCGCCGCCTTCTTTCACGAAGCGCAGGGCATTGCTCACCGCGGCTTCCGAGTTAACTTGATACGACCCGTAAGGCATGTCCGCTACCAGCAGCGCGCTCTTCACGCCGCGCCGCACGGCTTTGACGTGATGCAGCATCTCGTCCATCGTGACCGAGAGTGTGTTCTCGTAGCCGAGCACGGCCTGCGCCAGCGAATCGCCCACCAGCGCCATGTCGACGCCCGCCTCGTCCACAAGGCGACCGGCGGAGTAGTCGTAAGCGGTAAGGCAAGTGATGGGATCGTGCCGGAGTTTCTGTTCCCGCAGAGACGCGGTCGTAACCTTCGGGCGAGATTCGTCTGCGTTCGAACCGAGACGACGCCCGGTGATCGGGGTAAGACTCATGATGTCCTCCAGTGCCCCTCCGGCTATGCCGGATAGAGCCTGTGCGCGTCCTGGCGCTCAACATCTTCAAATGACGCTGCGATTATTGTAGCGACCTGAAGGGCATCCGTCGATGCCATTTAAGGGCCATGTTTTCAGCATTTTGGCCACGCAGAGCGATTCAGGGAGCCACTTCCGCTGTGTGACGGAACCCGAAGCGGCCTCGGGAAATCACCTAGTAAGACATATTGCGTTATGTCTTACATAGTAGTAAGATACATGTATGCCTACACATCGCACCGTGATTAGCTCGAAGGGCCAAGTAATCATTCCCGCCGAAATGCGCGAGCGGTACGGGCTGAAAAAAGGCACACCGGCTACATGGACAGAGGAAAAGGGGCGATTGATTCTGACTCCAATCACCGTTCAGCGCATCCGCGAGATTCGGGGATTTCTCAAGCCCAAACCAGGCGAGCCGTCCATGTTCGAGGAGCTATTCGCCGAACGCGCACGGGAGCGGGAGCGTGAAGACCGATGAGTGAAGACCGATGAGCCCCGCGAGCGGCGGCGATCGAAGCCGGCAATATGTGCTCGACGCCAACGCTTTAGTGGGTTTATTTGAAGACCGCGAAACCACCGCCGCAAAGGTGGAGCGGCTCGTGGAACAGGCCCTGAGAGAAGAAAGGCCGCTCCTTATGTCGGCGGTGAATTGGGGCGAGGTTGTCTACGTGGCGTGGAGACTGCACGGCGAAGCGGCGGCCCGCGAAGCCGAAGCAAGGATGCGGGAGATGCCCATCGCGGCGATCGCCGCCGACCGGGACCGGGCCTCGCGGGCAGCCGCCCTCAAGCAAAAACACAGCTTGAGCTACGCGGACGCCTTCGCCGCCGAACTTGCCATTGAGCGTAAGGCATGGCTGGTCACCGCCGACCCGGAATTCATAAAATTGGGAAAGGTGTTGTCGATGTACCCGCTTCCGCGCCACGAGAAATAGCAGACAAACCAACAAACCACCGACTAGTAAGGATCTTCGTACAGAACCCAGGGAACCTCCACAGAAAATTCGATCGCTGCAACGCTCTCTCCGAAGAAAACGGGGGAACGCGGAAAAGACGGCTGAAACCAATACTGGAAATCGCCCGCTTGCATCAACTTCTCGCCCGGCTGAATCAACTCACCCACGAAGTAAAACCATCCTCCAGTAGGCCGAATTCGCAAAATCAAACGGTCCCACCTTGTCGTAGATCTCGCCTTCCTTGTTCGGGTCAATCCCCAACTTTTTGAGAAGATCTCGGAATTCACTTGGGTAGACGGTGTCTCGCTGCGCCGCGAAATTACGGCAGTGAACGCAGCCGCAACGTTCGGCACCGCCGGAAGGCATGAGAGCATACGCTGCGACGGTGGCATCCCTGTCGTAACGAGCTATCTGGTCGCCGAGGCGAAGCTCTTCCATCGAGTCTTCTCTGTGAGCCGGAAGGCTTGCAGCAAACGCCTAACGCCCGCCGCCCAACGCCCGCTCTCAGGCCCCAAGCCCATCCTGCCCGCCCAGCGGCAAGAAGTACTGCGTCCCCTTGATCGGTTCGGTGACCTTGCGCAGCAACTCCTGCAAATCTTCATTGCGGTCGACGAAATCGATCTCCGACGTGTTCACGATCAGCAAGTCCGACGACGTATAGTGAAAAAAGAAGTGCTCGTAAGCCTTAACCACTTCCTCCAGATACTCGTCGCTCACCGCCCGCTCGCCCGGAGCATTCTTCTTCTTGAGCCGCTTCTTCAGCACCTCAGGCGTGGCCTGCAAATAAATCACCAGATCGGGCGTCGGCAACATCTCTCGAAAGTGAGTGTAGTAGCGATTGTAAGTATCAAGTTCCTGATCGGTCAGATTCAGGCAGGCAAACAGCTTGTCTTTTTCAAAAATAAAATCCGCCACCACCGCCTTCTGCGACCGCGCGCCCAAGTCGAGCCCCTGCAATTGCTCGAAGCGCCGCACCAGAAACGTGAACTGCGCCTGAAACGCCGCCCCGCGGTCGCCTTCATAAAACGACTCGAGAAACGGATTCACCTCCGGCTCCATCACCCGCTGCGCGTTCAGCCTCTCGCCCAGAATGCGCGCTAGCGTGCTCTTCCCCACTCGAATGGGGCCTTCCACAGCGATGTACCGGGGCAGTTCAAAAAGATTGGCCATGGTTTCGTAAGACGACTCGTGCGACGTGCGTGCAATGTTCTCGGAATTGGCAGGATATCTCGGATACCGCCGAGTGGCAATTGCGGGATCAGTTAACAGGGATCGGCTCATTGAGAGATTGAGTCATTTGAGAGATTGAGTCATTGAGAGATTGAATGTCGGAGCCCGCGTTCTCCTCTTCTCAATCACCCAATGACTCAATCACTCAACGACTCAATCCTTTACAATCCCTGCATGCTCGGCCTGGCTCTGACTGGACTCGCCACCGCCGCCGTCACTGCCGCCTACCAGTCCACGGCGCCCACTGGACAATGGTACGGCCGCACCTTCACCGGCCTGCCACGCGGAACCAGGCAACTAGCCCTCACCTACGACGACGGTCCCAACGACCCGCACACCCAGCTCCTACTGGAGATCCTCGCCAAACACGGCGTGTACGCAACATTCTTTCTGATCGGACGCTACGTCCAGCAACATCCGGATATCGCCCGCGAGGTCGCTAAAGCAGGCCACGTCGTCGGCAACCATACCTTCACGCATCCTCTGCTGACATTGAAGAGCGCGGCTGAAGTTCACCGCGAACTCTCCGCTTGCCGCTCAGCTCTGCAAGATGCCGTCGGCGACCACTCCAATCTCTTCCGCCCTCCCTTCGGCGGACGCCGCCCCGCAGTCCTCCGCGTCGCGCGTGAACTGGGTCTTGAGCCTGTGATGTGGAATGTGACCGGCTACGACTGGACCGCGCCCCCGGCAGCAGTGATCGAACAGAAAGTCTCGAAGCAGATTCGCGGTGGCAACGTAATCCTGCTACACGACGGCGGCCACAAGCAGATAGGCGCCGATCGCTCTCAAACAGTGATTGCGACCGACCACCTTATCGCTCGCTACAAAGGAGAAGGGTATGAATTCGTTACAATCCCCAAAATGACACGGAACAACTCCGTAGGACTGGGTCATCTCCATACCGAGGAATGAAAGTTATATCCAAAATGATCAGCTCTTGGTGACGATCTTTGAAACGTGCTGGGCAAGCAACTGATCGAAGGCCTCCATCTGTTCAGTACTTTGAAAAACTCGTTTCGGAATCACGGTAAACGTCCGGGATCCATAGTAGAGGATGTAAGAGTACGCATCGACCAGCGCCCGCGAATACAAGCCCCACAAAAGCTGCGAGTCGACGTGAACCGTGCGGAAGCGAACCCCTCAGCTGAAAATTTGAGCGAGTAATTGTCGCGGTACTTAGGCTCAAGATGAAAGGCCAAGGGCGGCGCTACGACAAAGGCAGTGAAGAGAAAAAGCCCAAAAACAGCCGAGGCCCCCACAAAGAACACACCGGACCAGTGCGACCTCGAAGAATGCCAGAGGTAAGCTCCGACGGCCGCAGGCCGATGGCCATGACGATGTCGAACCGGGGACGCATACGCGAAGCATAGTGAGCGCGCACCGCGCGCACAATATCGCTCCTCGAGTAGCGGAACGAAAGGTCAATTGTCTCATTCATCCGCAATTCGCTCTTATCCTCGCACCGCCGCAAACGCTTCTTTCGCCGCCGCAATCGTCCGCTGCACATCTTCTTCCGTATGCGCCGTCCCCAGAAACGCGGCTTCATATTGCGAAGGCGGAAGGTACACGCCACTGTCGAGCATGCTGCGGAAAAATCTCGCGAACGCCTCCGTCTTCGACTTCGACGCCGTATCCCAATCCGTCACCGGCCCCGGCTGGAAAAACCAGGTAAACATCGAACCCACGCGGTTGTAGCAGAGCGCCACTCCCGCTTCTTTAGCCGCCGCAGCCACGCCCTCGACCAGATCAGCGCTCAACTTCTCCAGCTGCGGATAAATCTCGCCCTTGCGATCCCGCAACTGTTTCAACATTGCGCACCCCGCCGCCATCGCCAGCGGATTCCCCGATAGCGTTCCCGCCTGGTACATCGGCCCCAGCGGCGCCACTAGATTCATAATCTCGCTGGGCCCACCGTACGCCCCCACCGGCAACCCTCCGCCAATAATCTTCCCCATCGTCGTCAGGTCGGGCTTGATGCCGTACAACTCCTGCGCTCCGCCAAACGCCACGCGAAATCCCGTCATCACTTCATCGAAAATCAGCACCGAGTGTTCGCGTTCCGTCAGCAGCCGCAGTCCCACCAGATAATCGTCCGCCGCGGGCACGCATCCCATGTTTCCCACCACCGGCTCCACGATCACGCACGCAATCTGGTGTTTGTATTTCTGGAACGCATGTTCGACCACGGAAAGATTGTTAAACGGCAGCGCGACCGTGAACTGGATGAATTCCTCCGGAACGCCCGCCGATCCCGGAATTCCCAGCGTCGCCACACCCGACCCCGCCTTCACCAGCAGCGCATCCGCGTGCCCGTGATAGCAGCCTTCAAATTTCACAATATATTTTCGCTTCGTATAAGCCCGTGCCAGCCGGATCGCCGACATGGTCGCTTCCGTCCCTGAACTGACGAAGCGCACCTTCTGCATATTTGGAAACGCGCCCAGCACCAGCTCCGCCAGATCGGCCTCGGAAGGCGTCGAAGCCCCGAAACTTGTGCCGTTGCACGCCGCGCCCACGATCGCATCGAGCACGTTCGGCTCCGCGTGCCCCAGAATCAGCGGACCCCACGAGCCAATGTAGTCGATATATTCGTTCTCATCCGCGTCCCAGATGTGCGATCCCTTTCCCCGCACAATAAACGGCGCGGCGCCACCCACGGAACGAAACGCCCGCACCGGTGAATTCACTCCTCCCGGGATCATGCTCTCCGCCCGCTGCTGCAGGCGCCGCGACTGCTCGGTCTTGCGCGATGTAGTGGACGGCATCGAATCCTCTCGACAGGAATTGAAGAGAAAGAAGATGTCAACAAAAGCCAACGAACCAACCGATTACTATAGCAGCGCCCGCGTAACCGAATTCATCAGATATTCATCATTCTGAAATCGCTTCGCAATATGCCCACAGTACCCTTGGGTCATCAAGTTGCCCTTCTAACCGGGAGGGTTTGAGAGGGACAGTCTCGGGGGCTCCGGACTGTCCTTTTTGCCTTTCGTCTTGTCCGTACGGCCGGGTGCCCCATTTCTCGCTTCCTTTGCGAGAAGTGGGGGGACAGCAAATCCTCCCGATCGACATGACCCCTCCACAAATGTTCACTGTCTACCATTAACCCCCATTAACCCGCCATCGTATAATCATCCTCGTGATCACCGTCTCCAAGGAAGACTATCTCAAGTCGATCCTAGAAGCGGAAAGCGAAGGCGAAGCGGTCATCTCTGCGCGCCTCGCCGACCTGTTGAAGGTTTCGCCGCCCGCCGTCACCATGGCTCTGCGCCGCCTGAAAAAAGACGGTCTCGTCCGCGTCGAGAACAGTGGAGAAGTCAGTCTGACCGCCGCCGGACGCAAGATCGCCCGCAAGCTTACCCTCCGCCATCACCTGATCGAACGTATGTTGTCCGAACTTTTCGGCATGGAGTGGTGGAAGGTGCACGACGAAGCCGAGCGCCTGGAGCACGCTGTTTCCCCAGACTTCGAAGCCAAACTTCTGGCCAAGCTCGGCTCCGGCGGCGCGTGCCCCCACGGCAATCTGAGTGAACTCGAGGGCCCAGCCAGCCGCCGCCGCCGCGGACTGGTCCTGCTGGCTGACGCCGAACTCGACAACACCTACACCGTCAGTGGAATTTACGAACGCGACCGCCGCCTCCTCGAATTCCTGGAGCACCGCGGCGTTCGCCCTGGAGCCAGGTTGCGCCTGCTCGAACGCAACTACGATCAAACCTTGACTCTCTCTACGCCTGCCGGAACTGTTTCGCTCGGCCCTGCCGCTTCCGTGCGCGTGTGGCTTGCTCCCGTCGCCCGCGCCAAGCGCTGAACCAAGGGACGCCATGTTCGCGCCAGAACCTGGGTGCCCCATTTTCTGGTGCGTGCTTTGCGCCAGAAGTGGGGTTCTTCCTCGGTCACAAGCTGGCCGCTCTCTTCAGAAATAGTTAACTATAGTTTATGATTTGTTATACACTTACGCTAATGATCCGGGCGCATCACGCGCACAGGCCCTCTTGAAGATCCGCTCACATTAAAGAATGAACGAATCAAAACCAGCATCGAAACCGCCCCGGGAAATGCCGTCGAACCAGTCAGTATTGGGGCGTCCAGATTCTGGCGACGGCACCCACGTATCGCTGGAGGGAGTCCATAGCTCCGTCGCCGTGCCGCATTACCAAGCCGGCTTCTGGGAGCAGTGGCGCGCCTTCGTAGGCCCGGCAATCCTCGTCAGCGTCGGCTACATGGACCCTGGCAACTGGGGCACGGATCTGCAAGGCGGCGCTCAATTCAAGTACGGCCTCTTGTGGGTGGTCGGACTGGCCAGCCTGATGGCCATTTTCATGCAAGTCATTTCGGCCCGACTGGGGGTGGTCACCGGCAAGGATCTCGCTCAATGCTGCCGCGACTGGTATCCCGCCTGGACCCGTTGGCCCAACTGGCTCATGAGCGAACTCGCGATCGGCGCCTGCGATTTGGCCGAAGTCCTGGGCAGCGCCGTCGCCCTCAACCTGATGTTCCACATCCCCATGCTGTGGGCCGTCATCATCACCGGCCTCGACGTCTTACTGCTCCTGGCTTTGCAAAGCTTCGGCATGCGCGCCATCGAAGCCGTCGTTCTGCTGCTGATCGCGACCATTGCCGTCTGTTATTTCATCGAGATTTTTGTTCTTCCCCAGACTCAACCCAGCTTTCTGGAGATGGGACGAGCCCTGATCACACCGCATTTTGGCCACTCTGGCATGTTGTACGTCGCCATTGGAATCATCGGTGCGACCGTCATGCCTCACAATCTCTACCTGCACTCAGCCCTGGTGCAGAGCCGCAAACTGCAGAAGGACGAACCGTCCATCCGCAGCGCCGTCCGCTTCAACACAATTGATTCCATCGTCGCTCTCACTATCGCTTTCTTCGTCAATGCAGCGATCCTCGTTCTCGCCGCCACCGTATTCTTCGGTAAGGAAAGCGTAACGGCTTCCGGCGGTCATCTTATCCGCTTCGCCTCGGACAGCGACTGGATTCGGGTCGCTTACTTGACGCTGGCTCCTTTGCTGGGCACGGCCGCCGCCAGCACCCTGTTCGCGGTCGCACTGCTGGCCAGCGGCCAGAGCAGCACCATCACCGGAACGCTCGCCGGGCAGGTCGTGATGGAAGGCTTCATGCATTGGCGCATTCGTCCCTGGGTCCGCCGCCTCATCACGCGGACTCTGGCCATCCTGCCCGCCGTCTTCATCATCGGCCTGAGAGGTAACAGCAGCGTCACCGAGCTACTGACCCTCAGCCAGGTAGTGCTGGCGCTGCAACTTCCATTCGCAATGTTTCCGTTGCTGCAATTCACCAGTTCCGGCAAGCGCATGGGCAATTGGAAGAATGGTTGGTTTCTGCTGGTCGCCGGTTGGGCCAGTGCTATTCTGATCACCGCCATGGACGTCTACGGCCTGCCCGACTCGCTGAAAGCAGCCTGGCAAGTCATCATCGGAGGATGATTGAGAATGCGGACGATTGAAAAAAGCTTTAAGGAGAAAATGTGGGGCGGACACTCCTGTACGCCAAATGCCGGTGCAAGATCCGCAACCTGGGGCGCGACGCGGCGACAGAACGCCGCCCGCCTCGCAGGCCCTGAGTGTGCGGGGAAAATGCGAGCCCCGGAGGGGCGTTTGAAAATAGCCCCGCGTTCAGCGCCGGGTACCGCCAGGTAATCGCAATCCGTCCCGGGGGGACGACTGAAACTTCTTAACGCTTCCCGACTGGAACGATCATGTACGAAACCATTCTCGTAACGCTCGACGGCACCGCCACCGACCGCGCCATCATCGAGCACGTGAAACAGCTCGCGAAGCTGGCGCACAGCCGGCTGGTGCTCCTGCACGTCGCCGACGGATGGGCCGCCCGAACCTACGGCTCCGACGCGGTCAGTCCCGAGATCGCCGAA
>Ga0070733_10000283_pt1 | contig 43481 bp, 52 predicted proteins | sample Coa_R1_9_FD_66450 | JGI IMG/M metagenome (GOLD analysis project Ga0070733, IMG submission 66450) | Surface soil microbial communities from Centralia Pennsylvania, which are recovering from an underground coalmine fire - Coalmine... | ecosystem: Environmental > Terrestrial > Soil > Unclassified ... | reverse complement strand
CTTCGGATATACCAATCACACGCTTGCTCCGGAGGCATTGGAAAAATGGCCGGTTCCCTTGTTCGAGACGGTGCTTCCCCGGCACCTGCAAATTATCTATGAGATCAACCGCCGTTTTCTGGATCCGGTTTCGGTTGCGTATCCGGGCGACGTCAAACGCATCCAGCGAATGTCGATTATTGAGGAGTCTGTGCCCAAACAGGTGCGCATGGCCAATCTCGCGATCTTAGGGAGTCACTCGATAAACGGGGTCTCCGGAATTCATACCGAATTAGTCAAAACATCTCTAGCGCCGGACTTTTTTCAGCTCTTTCCGGAAAGGTTTAACAACAAAACCAATGGGATTACGCAAAGGCAGTGGTTGTTGAAGTCAAATCCTGCGTTGGCAAACTTGATCAGCTCGACGATCGGAGAACGCTGGCTCACCGACCTCTACGGACTGCGGGAGCTCGAATCCCATGCGGCGAATGGAGGCTTCCAAGCAGAGTTTCAAAAAGTCAAGCGCTCCAATAAGGTGAAACTAGGGAGAGTCATCCAAGATACCGCCCGGCTGAAAGTCGATCCCGATTCCTTGTTCGATGTTCAGGTAAAACGGATCCACGCTTACAAACGGCAGTTGCTCAACGTCATGCACATCATTGACGAGTACTTGTCCCTGGTCGAGGATGGCCGTCAGCCCACTGTGCCGAGGACCTATATCTTCGCGGGAAAAGCTGCGCCCGGCTATTGGTTCGCGAAGCAAATCATTAAGTTGATCCACAACGTCGGGCGGGCGATCAATAACGATTCGCGGGCCAGCCAGTGGATCAAAGTGGCCTTCATACCTGACTATCGCGTCTCACTGGCGGAGAAGATCATTCCCGCCGCCGATCTGAGCGAGCAGATCTCGACCGCCGGAACCGAAGCATCGGGAACCGGCAATATGAAGCTGGCTCTGAATGGAGCCGTTACGATTGGCACTCTTGATGGCGCCAATATCGAGATTCTAGAAGAAGTGGGCGAGGACAATGTGTTCATCTGCGGCTTGAAAGTGGCTGAAATTCGGCCCATGCGTGAACAGAAATCCTATCGGCCCGGGGGGTACTACGCTCGCAATCCGCGTCTAAAGCGAGTCGTCGATAGCTTTTCATCCAATCGGTTCTGTCCTCACGAACCTGACCTCTTCGCATGGATCGCTGCCAGCGTTCTGGATGCCAACGACGAGCATTTCCACCTGGCAGATTTCACTCCATACGTCGAAACGCAGGAAGAGGCAGGTAACACGTTCCGCGATCGGGATCGCTGGGTGCGGATGGCGATTTTGAACGTGGCGGGCATGGGGAAGTTTTCGAGCGATCGCACTGTCACCGAGTACGCGCGCGAGATCTGGGGCGTCAAGGGATCAACGCTCCTCGATTAGCGTGCAACCAGAAGCCGAATCCGGCTATTGTTTCTACGAAATCGTCATCCGTCCTAAACTCACCATCGCGTTCTCTGACGAACGTGAGAGCGCTCTCGACTTTCTGAAAAAAGACTGGAAGCTACGCCTTGTCTCTCGCGCTATTCTTACACCATTGAAATTCGAGCCTCAAGTCGACATTGCCGAGGCTTTGTCCGTTGTTTAATCCTGTAACGCTCTGCAGCCTGCCCACTGCACCGGCGACTGCGGACAGGGCACTCCATCGATCATTGCGATCGTCGCCTGCATTCTCGTGCGGGAGCCAGTGAATGCGCGGAGACGGCCTAGACCGACTACGACGACGTTTCAGAGAGAGTGGCCGTGACATTCGGTCGGCAGGTTTCGAACCGAAACTTCTTGCCTTGCCTCGATCATGAAAAGCGGCACGAGCTACCATTCGTTGCGCAAGTTTCCGACGAAGCGCAAGAATGGTTGGTTCTCACGTTTCTAGACGGCAGCCATTATCAATATGCTCGTCAGCACTCATGCAGCTCGGCTCGTCAAGGCTCCGACAAGCTGTCCATCGATCACGGCTACGAGTGCCTTCACGGCATTGACGCTCTTGTCGAATTCTGCTTCCTCCTGCTTCGTAAGCTTAATTTCCAAAATCTGTTCGATGCCAGACTCGCCGAGCTTGCACGGTACGCCCATGAATATTCCGTGGATCCCATATTCACCGTCCAAGTACGCGGCGCAAGGCAGAATCTTGTGCCTGTCTCCGAGGATGGCTCCGACCATCTCGGCCACCGCTGCTCCCGGTGCGTAGTATGCGCTGCCGGTCTTGAGATACTTTACGATCTCAGCACCGCCGTCACGGGTGCGCTGCACAATCCGGGCAACGGTGGGAGCGTCGAGTAGCTCAGTGATCGGGATTCCGGCTACGGCCGAGCAACGCGGTAATGGGACCATACAGTCGCCATGTCCACCCAGAACGAAAGCCGTGACGTCTTCGACGCTGACCTTCAATTCCTGCGCGATGAAGGCCCGAAAGCGGGCAGAGTCGAGCACCCCGCCATGCCAATCACCCGGGTGCGAGGAAAGCCGCTGACCCTGTAGGCGGCGTGCGCCATTGCATCGAGGGGGTTGGACACAATAATCAGGATGCAGTTTGGTGAATACGACACCACCCTGCCAATCACATCACGCATGATCTTGAAGTTCGTGTCGAGGAGTTCATCGCGGCTCATCCCCGGCTTGCGAGGCACGCCCGCGGTGATGACCACGATGGCGGACTTCGCCGTATCGGCGTAGCTCTCCGTGCCCAGCACAGAGATGTCCTTCCTCGCAATGGGCATGGCCTCCAGCAGATCAAGCCCCTTGCCTTCGGGCACACCTTCGATGATGTCAACCAGCACGATATCGGCGAGTCCCTGCGAAGCAATCCAGTGCGCTGTCGTGGCGCCCACATTGCCAGAACCTACGATAGTCATTTTGCGATGCATGGCTCGTCACTTCCTTTCGCTTTGTTGCGAGGGTTTCGTCAGAGACTGTCCTACGAGATCGGCGGGAAACGATCCGAGAACACCCTCCACCCGTGGCCCCGGTCAGCTCGGAGCTAGTCCTTTGTTGCGCCGATGAGCACGCGCCTTTCTATCGGCAGAAATTGGCGTGCACGGTGGCCGGTGTAAATCTGCCGTGGCCGCGCAATCTTCTGCTCCGGATCCGAGATCATCTCCTGCCATTGAGCCAGCCAGCCGACCGTGCGCGGGATGGCAAAGAGCACCGTAAACATCTCCGGCTTGAACCCCATGGCCTGGTAGATGATTCCCGAATAGAAGTCGACATTGGGATACAGTTTGCGGCTGACGAAGTAGTCATCTTCCAGCGCGATCCGTTCCAACTCGAGTGCAATATCAAGCTTCGGATTGCGTCCGGTTACCTCGAACACCTGCTCGGCCGTCCACTTGATGACCTTGGCGCGTGGATCGTAATTCTTGTAAACGCGGTGCCCGAAGCCCATAAGCTTGCCATGTCCTTCCTTGACTTTCTTAATATAGGCAGGCACGTTCTGCTTCGAGCCAATCTCGTCGAGCATCTTGAGCACTTCTTCATTGGCTCCGCCATGCAGGGGCCCTGACAGGGCTGCAGCACCCGCAGCCGTGGCCAGGTAAGGATCGGCATACGAACTGCCCACCGAGCGCATGGCGTTCGTGCTGCAATTCTGCTCATGGTCGGCATGCAGGATGAACAGAATGTCCAGCGCGCGCACCAGCACCGGATTCGCCACGTACTTCGGTTCGACCATCTTCCACAGCATGTTCATGAAGTTCTCGGTGTAGCTCAGGTCATTATCGGGGTAGACATAGGGGAAACCTACGCTGTGCCTGTAGGACATTGCGGCGATGGAAGGCATCTTCCCAAGCAGTCGCTTGATCTGCAGCAGGCGATTGCTGGTGTTATGAACGTCTCTCGCCTCTGGATAGACCGTAGACAGGGCTGCCACGCTGCTAACCAGCATGGCCATGGGGTGGGCATCGTATCGAAAACCCTCCATGAATTTCTTGGTGGTCTCATGCAGCATGGTGTGGTGCGTAATCTCCATTACCCAGTTCTTCAGTTCCGTTTCGTTCGGGAGGTCGCCAAAGAGGAGCAGGTAAGCGACTTCGAGAAATGTGCAATGTTCTGCCAAGCCTTCAATGGGATATCCGCGATACTCCAGGATGCCGCGTTCGCCATCGATGAAGGTGATCTCGCTCTGACAGGACGCCGTATTCACGAACGCGGGGTCATAGGTCATGAGCCCGAAGTCCTCTGGGCTTGTCTTGATTTGCCGGAAGTCCATCGACCGGACGGTTCCCTTCGAGATTGGCAGAGTATAAGTTTGGTTGGTGCGTCGATCAGTGATGCTAAGGATGTCTTGTGCCATAAGGAATTCTCCTTGTACTTTCTTGGCCTTTCGCTCCCAACCCACCAACCAGAGCGGCTGTGACACCGCCCAACGTCTGATAGGGCGAAGCGGTTTGGCAGTGCTAAATAGGTCACTGGGTACAGGACCGAGAATGAAGACGTTGCAATGCCCATCGGCCACTCCTAGTAGAGGACGGACCCGCCACAGCTTGGAGCCTTACCTATACAATTCTTTTTTGCGGTGCGAGCCCAAACACACTATCGACGGAACTCTAACTGCGAGTCCCGTGGCCCGTCCGCCGAGTAGAGGTCGAGCATGCGAAAGCGGGATGCTTCCAGACGCTGACCCATGATTTCGACTGTCCTCTTGAGCAGTTCGTAGCCGAGGTGAGGATTCTTCTCGCATTTCGCGCGCAGGCACTTGGGGTCGATCGCGATGACGCGGACTGGCTCGACTGCGCGTGCACCGAAACGCCAGCGGTAGGGTGGAACCAGCCAGGACCACCCCAACATCTCGCCCTTAGACACTGCCTCCACGATTAGAGCAGGACGTGGTGGTGCCGAAACCTCCAGTGCGATCTTGCCTTCGCGGATCAGATAAAAGTGATGGGCTTCGCCTCCCTCTCGAAAGAGGTAGAAGTCCTCCTCGACCCGAACATTGGAGCGCAACTGGTCAGCAGGTCAAGGTAATACGTTTCCAGTTCCTTACAGAAGGGATGCTCAGCGATGATCCGTGCCAGGTTTTCCATGGCAACCCTCCCGAGAGGAGGCGGGCGCTTGTGTGATTCCCGACCGCTGTTGCGATGTACCCCCTCGAATCGTCGAGCCGAGTGGATACGTACGGTAAGAATGCTCACATGTCGCATACGTTGCTAGGTGTGTTCGATGTCACACGTTCCTGTGAGCCAGAGCACACAACCCCGGCGGATTGGTACATTGAAACGAAAGCAGCGCCAAATAATTAACAGGCAAACCGTGTTGCGCGACGTGCGCGTCATCCTTATTAAGCTTGATCATCCTCCCGTGCTCCGTGGCCTCCCGGTCTAGAATCGCCCCGGGGGCAGACCCGGTTCGTCACACAACCTACCGACCGTACAGATCCAACCTCCGAAGTCGGAGGGAGTGACGATCCCATCTATCAAAAGAAATGCAAAAGCAAGCGAACTGTTACAGGGAACTCTTCGAATTTACGGGCCGGGGTGCGCGACCTTGAGCCGTGACAACATTTTGGGGATTGCCAGAAAACAACCCAGAACGAGCCACAGGCTAATGGATCGCTGCACAAAGTGTTCCATAATGAGGTCTGGACTGTGGTACGGCCGGAAGCTCACCGTTCCGATTGATGGATGGTGAACTCCCAGCCGCAATACTTTCCCTCTGGGGCATCAGGAGGACAGTGCAGGCAGACGGTGCGGATACGGGGATCCACGGTTCTAGCGAAAGTATCAAACTCCACCTCTCCAACCTCCTGACACGGGAAGTCAGGCGGATGTTTGCGGCGACGGGTCTCTTGAACCCGGCAAATGTCCATGAAGAAACGCAGTCGCTTCCCGTCATCAGACCACTCAAGGTGCTGCGGGTTGATAACGCTGTAAAGACGAAGATGTAGAGCCTTCTCCAGGGCAGCTAGCCCGCCTCCTTTAGGAATCTGGAACGTGGCCATGATCCGGCGGGCTTCAGCCGCGCCGAACCGTACCCAGGAGCGCGCGTCCAGATCAATTGCCGCCTGCGTTCCCAATCGCTCCTCTACCGCGAGAAACCAGTTCCCATCATGAGCCAGCCAGTTTTTGGCAAACATCTCAAGCGCGCGCAGAAGCTCCTCGCGGCTCATCGACTCGAAGATCGTCCCAGATTGATCAGGCATAAAGTGCCCTCTTCGTTGTTCTCACGCCACTCCTCCAGATCTCCCAGCGCTCGCTTTGAGGCTGGCCGCCAGGCAACTTAGTCCGCGACCTCACATTCGTTTTGCTGACCCCGGCCTGAATTTGAAGCATCCTGCTTCTGCGACAGGAACTTCTCAGCTCGCCAGTGCTTTAACTATCGCAACACGAAGGCCCCGCAAGAGCCTCTTTGGCTTCTCTTATCACAAGCGGCAGAAGGCCGATTGCGGCGAGTGGATCCGCCCAAGGAGTGTGAGCAACAGCATTCAGCAGCAGACCTCCTAGAGCAATCCAGGACATATAGGCACAAACCGAACTCTGGGCCGCGTCGGCAGTCAACGAGATGCTCTTTGAAATGGCAGCCAACTGTCGCTTCCGACGCCCGAGCCTCGGCATCACGAAGGCAGCCGCAACCAGTAAAACAATGCCGAGATAGCTGGCCCGTGGCTCAGGTCTTCCACCAAGCAACGTATAGACCGACTGGCAGACAATGAAGAGAGCCAGAGCGACAAGCAGGCAGCCGGTAATCTTGGATGCTGTGGCTTCGGCTCCTCGGTGTGTGCTGCGGAATCTCCAAAGGACTGTTGCCGCAGAAAATAGCTCGATGGCGCTGTCAGCTCCAAAGGCGGCTAGGGCGACGCTGTGTGAGTGGACGGCGGTTGTTAGAGCCACAACGGCTTCGATTATCATCCATGCAACTGTGAACCACTGAATCCTCCTGATAGCGTGTAGGACAGCGAGCGCTGTCACAGGCAGGACATCCGTCGTTGGTTCCTTTGGTTCGGTCACGGCATTATGATCGCGGAAGAAGCGGTGCGTTTCCATGACGTGTCATCCAAAATCCGATTCCCCGCGTAGCGGCGGCAGGCGGAGAATCAATCGAGCGGCGGCCATCAGTTCCGGGCCAGGTCGTTGAACCGCCATGAATCGGACCCTCTTAAAAGCGCTGCTGGCGTTCGTTCCCGTACTCTTGGGGTTGTCTTTCTCCGTGGGTTTGGTCTTAAGAAGGAGGACAACAGCGGCTTTCCTCCAGTTCTTCGGCGCTGCCTGTTTGATGGTCGTCGTTCTGGCTCACATCTGTGAAGCGCTTGGCTTATTTCCCTCGATGCGTTGGGGCGTAGAGGACAGCCCCGGCCACTACCTCGACCTGTTTAGCGCAATTCTCGGACTCACATTGTACCCTCTTGGTCTGTTGACCTATCTGTTCCAAGCGAGGCGCTAGAGTGCCGTGAGACTTTTTTCCCTCCGTGCCCGAAGAGCTCCTGACGCGGCGGCTCGCAGAAGGCGACGGAAGGTGGGGCATTCCATGTGACTCGGCGCGGGGCATCGAGCGGCGTGTCGTAGGCCGTCACGCATCTCGGTGAGTTTGCGAATCGTCCGGTCGAGTTGTGCCGCTTTCGCCGCAAGCACCCGGCGGTTGATACGGGGCCGCCCGTCCGGCGTGAACATTCGCGCGATTTCGTCGAGTGAGAAGCTGGCGGCGCGGCCCATGGCGATCAGCGCCAGCCGTTCCAACACACTGGGATCGAACTGACGGTGCAGGCCCCGCCTGGCGATCGAGGCGATCAGCCCCTTCCCCTCATAGAAGCGCAGCGTCGAGGCAGGTACGCCAGAGCGCAGAGCCACTTCCGTTATGTCCAGGATTTTCACCTCTTGACCTCAAGTCGACTTGAAGTTGCATACTACGATTTCTGCTTCTCTAGGGCAAGGGGAGGCTATCTCTCTCTTGGCACCCGTCGCACCGCTAAGCAGGACTCTTCCTTTTCCGAGAGAGAGAAAATGCCGAAGACGTGAGGTGACGCAGTATGAGCGTTCTTTCCTATGTGTACAGCCAGTTTGGCAGGCCGCGCGGCGTGCTTGGGTATGTAGCCGGTTACGTTATGGCCCACCGCCCCTCGAATGTTGAACGCAACGACTGGGCCCTTTCTCTGCTGGCGATCAAGCCTACGGATCGCGTCCTTGAAATCGGTTTTGGGCCGGGAATTGCGGCGGCAAAGTCGGCGGCGCGCGCCGCCGAAGTTGTTGGCGTCGACCGCTCTCCGCTCATGCTGCGTCAGGCGACCAGGCGCAACAAGGAGCTGATCCAGAGGGGAAAACTGAGGCTCATGCTCGGATCGGTGGAAGCGTTAGCGCCCGAGCTCGGATTGTTCGACAAGATCTATTCGATGAACGCAGTTCAATTTTGGAGGGAGCCGGCGCTGGTTTTCCGCGAGCTGCGGAATCGGCTCGAGCCGGGCGGGGTGCTTCTCACCGGATACATGCCGCGACATGCCGGAGCAAAGGACGAGGACGCCGTCCAGAAAAGCCGGCAAATCGAGGCTTGGCTGCGTGAGGCCGGGTTTGGGCTGCTCACCGCCCAGACCAAAGTAATGAAGCCGGTCGCCGTCGTTGCTGTGCTGGCGAGTTAACGTCTTCGATATCATGGCGTTACGGCACAACGCCATGTCGTGGGATGCAAAATGACTACAATTTGCATCCAAATTGGAGTATCATCACGACGAGAGGGAACAAGAATGCCGGCAACAGGAACAAGGAAGGCGCAAAGGAAAAACACCAGGAAGCCGAAATTTCAGGCGGATCTTGCCCCAGTTGAGGATCGCATGGTTCGTTCGCTAAAAGAAGAATTGCAACTGAGCAGCAATTCGGATTTTATGGCGGATGCTGTCGCACTCTTTGGGTGGGCCGTTCGAGAGCGGAAGCGTGGCCACAAGATTCTCAGCGAAAGCACAACCGGAGAGCGAGAGGTTCTATTGTTGCCTCGCTTGGAAAGAGTGGCTCCTGCGGCTGTGCTGCCGCACGTCAACATAACGTGGAATGAAAAGGAACTCGAGAGCCTGATGGAACTCACGTTGGCCGAGGCGGCTCAACCGACCGAAGCTTTGGTTCGGGTAATGAGGAGCTAGTTGGGCGTCATCGTTCGGCGGTTGGAAGAAGACGACGTCGTTGAGAACTTCGACTCCAAAGACGAAGCGCTCAACAATTACCTCAAGAAGCATGCATGGAGCAATCAGCAGAAGATCTCGATCGCCGTCACCTACATAGCAGTAGACGAATCGGCTCCCAAGACCGTGCTCGGTTACTTCACTTTGGCTACGTCCGCAATTCCCCCCAGCTCTTTCCCAAAGAAACACGTGCGCGGGCTGCCTGCGTACGATCTGCCCCTGATTCTTCTGGCGCGCCTGGGCGTTGATCACCGATTCGAAGGAAAAGGATTGGGCCGGCTACTCCTTCGAGAAGCGTTTCGGATTAGCATAAGCGTTTCGGAGCAGGTTGGTTGTCGCTGCATCATCACCGACGCGTATCGACACAAGGTCTCGTGGTATGCAAAATACGGCTTCATTCCGCTTGAGGGAGGCGGCGAGGATAAGACGACACAGCGAATGTTCCTGGACATCCGGACTCTCAAGGCGGCTTTGAAGGCCTGAGTGCCCCGCTTGCTCCTCTTCGCCTGGAACCGAGGTGACCCATGACGGAGATTGTTCTCGCGATCAACGGACAAGATTGCACAAGTGGGAATGGCAACACAGCCGAAGAGTTTGAAGCCATTGCTGTCACGTTTCTTCGTGTTGCGCAGGCCCTCCGGAATCAGGAGGAGGGCAAACTGGAATGCTTTGGTTGTGATGGCAAAGCACTAGCGTACGTCCACCTCCATACCTGCGGTCCCGATTGTAACGAAGAGGCCCTGGCCAACCCCCCGACAATTGCTCGATTCGAGTCCATGCGTGAGTCCAACCAATCACTCCGCGCGTTGTCGTTGTCTATGATCGAACAGTACCGTCGGCTGTCGACGCAGTGAATCCTAGGAAACGACAAACGGCTCCACCATATTCACGCAGCGGACGAAGGTCGCCCGTTTTCCGAATCGCGTGTCGATCGCACAATCCATTCCGCGACGCGAATCAGGCTCGCACTTCGTCTGACAATGACTCGATTATGCCCTGGGTAATCGTCGTCACGCGCCCCACAATCGTGGCTTCTGCTGGATAACGGACATGTTGCCTTCGTCTCTTTGACTGCTGGCTGGGAACAAGAATCAGGTGGCCGTCCAGCATTTCGCACCAAGTGCAAACGTAATGTTCGCGGAGCTCCAAGAAGAAGACCGGCCGATCATGGTCGCCGTGCCAGCCGGTGGAAGGAATCTTCCTCTGACGAGGGTCGATGGCCACGAATGCGCCAGGCCGGACAAAGGGATACAGGGTGTCATCATCTTTTCCGATATATCCGTATAACGGATCGGAGCCAGCCATTAACTGCAGCGTAAGCGGAATCTCGTCCCAGGTCTCAATCATCTTCGGCACCAGATTGGTCCGTTCGGCTTGCAGTTTCTCTCGCAGTCTTGCCGCCAACTGCATCCTTGCTTTGTAGGCCTCGGGGGCTGGCCCAATCACATAAGTGTGAGGTAGGGCGAGGGTTCTATGTTCTTTCAGGGCTTCGTTAGCGGGTACGCCACAGAGAACCGCCATGCGATCGTAATCGCGTCCGTAGACGACGCTCAGGGTGTAAAGCCTGTGAAGGCTGGGGGCGGTTTTGCCGTTTTCAATGTCGGCGAGGGAGGTTCGGGCTATTTTGTAATCGGAACTCTGCCGCCGGTCGGCAACGCTCTCGCTCAAGTCTTCTACATCGCGCAGCGATAAGCCCCGGCGCTCGCGCTCAGCTCTGAGCCGCTTTCCCCACTCCGGGTTCCACGACGAGGCCCACATCTGACGGCCCACTCCCGAAGGAATCGCTAGATGTTACCCCAAACACGAGATCTTTCAACAAGTTTCTGGATTGTTTCCGGAAAGCCGGACAAAATGGGCCACCATCTGGTCGCGACTCCGGCCACCAACCGTTCGTTTCTTTCTCGGCGCATGTCTCATATGTAGTTGTCTTACTTAGAAGAATCCGAAGAACTGGCCGAGGATTGGGACAGCGTGAAGATAGTTGTGGCACTTGCGGCCCTTCTTGCTTATACGAGTAAAGTCTGCGAGCAGTCATTCTTGAGCGCACCAGAGAGAGGGGGACGCCAGGCGCGACCTACAGCTAGTCGCGCTTGTCGACTAATCGGCGCGGGCCAGAAGTTCTCGCAGGAACGACCCGAGCGAGAGAGAGACCGTGCCGTCGCGTGCCAGGGATGGTTCGCCAAAAAGCGCCACCATTGCTGAGAGAGTCCAGGCCATTCTTGGCCGCAAGGAACTCACTCTCTATCAGGTGTCCCGGGAATCGTCGCAGTTATATGGACGCTCCTCCCCGTACTTCCTCCCGCACAATCTCTATTACGATCTCCGCACCGGGGCATTCCGGCCTAGTATTCATCAAATCGCGGCGCTGAGTCGTATTTCCGGATACCGGGTGGCTGACTGGCTTCGTGTGTTTGGTTACAGACTCGAAGACATCACTCGGCTACAGATCCTGCTGCCGTCGAAACGCACGATTGTCCTCGATACCTCTCTCACCGATCCCAACGAATGGACCTCCTGGTTCGATGACCGTCGCGATGAAGCGTCCATACCACGGATCACGCCACTGGCAAAGTTTCTGAAAGCAGCCCCTGCGCGGCGGATCCGTTCTCTCCAAGATCCTGGCGCCCAGCATTTTCTCTACGCGAAGGTTGGCTGGGAGGACGTACTTGCTTTTCCGGACTTGGTTCCGGGAAGTATCGTGCGAGTGAATCCAGAGGTCGTGGACCGCACTCCGCGAGATAACTCATCAATTTCTGATCATATTTTTCTTATCGAGCACAGCAAGGGGTTCTGCTGCTGTCGCCTACGAATGCTGGCGAACGGAACCATCGTGCCCTTCGACAATGGGTTCCGTCATGCGCAGGTTGAGCTGCATTGCCCCCAGGAGGCAAGACTCTGGGGCACTGTCGATTTCGAGTTCCGACCATTGCTGCGTGTCCAGGAACCTGTCGTTCCAAAGGATTTGGCGCGGCACTGGAAACCTCAGTCCCTTCCCGCACACGAGAGCTTCGGGCAACTGCTCAAGAGGACGCGCCAAAGAAGAAACCTGTCCGTGCGCGAAGCTGCGCAAATGAGCCGCACAATTGCCGAAATCCTGAAGGATGATCGCTACACTACTTCGCCAAGCTCGCTCAGCGATTACGAACTGCACAACGCTGCGCCGCGGGACTTCCATAAGATCGTTACCCTATGTTCGGTTTACGGCCTGCAATATGACCCCGTAATGAGACGAATCGGGGTTGACACAGCCAAGGCGGGTGCAGAGTCGATGCCAGATCGCTACCTGTCCGGGGCCAGTTCGGTTGCGGTTGGCAATAACGCTGACGCCGGGAACAACACCGCGGGATTTCTTGAGAGACTGATCAAACAGTGCGAAGAAATCCCGCTTTTCTTGCGTCATTCCCTCGAGTATTTCTGTGGTTCCACACACGTCTCTCTGGATGATTTCTTCTGGGTTGGCGGAGACGACAATCCGCTTCATCCCTATCTCGAAAAGGGATTGGTTGTGATGGTCAACCGCCGCCGGAAGACGCCCATTCACTTTGTGTCGAAGGATCTTTGGCAGCAGCCGATCTATGTCATCCTCAAGCGCGATGGCACTTACCTCGCCGCGTGCTGCGGGGTCGAAAACGGTGCCCTCGTTGTCTATCCATACGCACGCGATTTTCGTCGCGATGAAGAATACCGAGTTCACCAGGACGCCGATGTCGTCGGCCAAATTGTTGCGATCGCCAGGCGGCTTACCTAGCGTGACGGTAATCGTCAGCCCACGAAAGAAATGCTGGTTTTCTGATCGTTTTTCGGACACAGCCCTCAAGTGTGAGATCAATATTGAATTCTTTTCCGAGGAAATCTGCGCCAATTGACCGAAAACCGGACGAAGTACTGATTTTGTGGACAAATGAAATGCGCACTCCTAGGCTCAACATGGTTCTTATCGCACCGGCATTCAGGTGGTCGCACGCTTGTCCTTTGTCACGCAGGAACGAGAATCTCCCACGCTTCGACTGCCGGGGTTTCGACTGCTGCGGTTTCGACTGCCGGCCGAGTTTGTCTGGCTGATTCAACGCATTCGCCCGCTCGTCCATTGGCACCTTGCCAGTTTTCTCTCGATCACTGCCGGAAGTCTTTTGGCGCTGGTTTCACCACTTCTCCTTAAATGGCTGATTGATTCGATCATTCCCCGAAAAAGCATGGTACTACTGCTGCTCGCAGTGGCGCTGATTTTCGTCGGGCATCAGGGCAGGGTGGCGCTCACCAGTCTGGGCAGTTACCTGATGCTCACGGCATCGCAGAAGATGGCGCTCACGCTAAGAATGTCTCTGCTCGAACATTTGAATACTTTGTCGGCTGCCTACTACGAAGAGACGCCCGTAGGCGCGGCGATGTATCCCCTCAAGGAGCCGATCGAGGAGATCGCATACTTCGGATCCGATCTTTTCCCTGCGATGCTACGGATGCTGCTCACGACGGCGTTTACCCTGGCGGCAATGTCTGCGTTGAGCCCAGTTCTAACGCTGGTTCTGGTTCCGCTCATTCCTGTGTTCCTGGTGACGAGGCAGTACTTCCGGAAAAAGCTTGCGACCAATGCCAATGCCGTCGAGAGTGACCGACTCGCCTGGAGTAATTTCCTCGAGGAACACCTGTCGGCCGTGATTCCGGTTCAACTCTTGGGCCAGGAGAAACGGCAGGAACGGAAAGCTTTCCGGCTTCTCGCGCGCTCCGTACGGTCACAGCAGCGCCTATTTCGGACAGCTACTTGGTTCACCGTGTGGAGTTCCCTCGCGATTGTTTTGGCAATGTCCGCCGTCATCGGCTATGGGGGCAAGAGCGTGCTCGCGGGCACACTGAGTATCGGAAGCCTGGTCGCTTTCTACGGTTTTGTTACCCAACTTTTTGAACCGCTCAGCGGCGCCTCAGAGCTCTACGCCAGAGCGCAAAAAACCTTCGCCAGCATTCGGCAAGTCGAGGCTGCACTGAGCTTGCGACCGCGCGTCACGAATGCCGCGGGAGCGCTTGTGCTTTCCAGAGAGCATGCAGCGGATGTCGAGTTTCGAGCCGTCGAGTTTGGATATTCCAGGAACAAAGACCTCCTTTGCGTCCCTTCGCTTCGAATCACAGCTGGAGAACATATCGCCATCGCCGGTGAGAATGGAGCCGGAAAGAGCACCCTCGTCAAACTGATGGCCAGACTGTACGACCCAGTTTGCGGCTCGCTCCGGCTGGGCGGTGAGGACCTACGGACTATTCATCTCAAGAGCCTGCGTCAGCGTGTTTGTTACCTGCCCCGCGATCCAGCGCTGTTCGACGGCTCGATCGCCTCCAATTTGCGATTCGTCCGCCCGGCTGCCAGCGAACAGGAGCTCGACGAAGTGATCCAATTGGTGGAGCTGTCGGCGTTCGTGGCATCACTGCCGCATGGCCTTCGCCAGCACATTGGACCGGATGGCTGCCAGCTTTCCGGAGGCGAGCGCCAGCGTCTTGCTCTCGCGAGAGCCTTTTTGCAGAAGCCGCGAGTTCTGATACTGGATGAGGCGACCTCCTGCCTTGATCCGTCAGCAGAAGGAACTATTCTTCAGCGTCTGCGGACCAACCTCAGTCTTTCCACTTTCATCGTCATCTCGCACCGGCTCTCCACATTTTCGACGTTTGGCAGAGTACTTCTTCTCTCGCATGGACGCATTGCTACTGATGGGGATTGCAGCTGTCTTCTCCTTACGCAGCAGCGTCATGCAGCAGCGTCTTCTGACCTTCCCATGATTTCCACAGACTGAGTTCAACTCGAACACCATCTCTCGAATCGTGAGGCTAAGTGCAAGACGACGGCGGCCTTACGGGCTGCGCCGATCGTCATGAATGCGCCAATTCAAGCCAAATAGGACGCAAAAGCGAACACGCCATGGTGTTCGTTCGTCGAGCTCTCCGGAGATCGACTAACCGTAGCAATAAGATGCGCGCAGCTAGGTTGCTTTTCTGGAAATTATCAACTTTTTCTGGCGTTCGATATGCCAGCGGTGTCAGAGTGCGCCCAGAGATCACGACTTCATCCCGCAGACCGACTCGAGTGGGGTTCCGGATGTACCGAGTTGCAGAAGGCGTTCGCAGTACGCATGGCCAGGATGGCGCCATTGTGCTCGATGTCCGGCAAGGCCAGATGTTCAACCTCAACTTCGTGGGCTCACGAATCCTTGAACTTCTCAAGATTGGGTCGACCGAATCAGCGATCGTCGATCAGATTAGCTGCGAGTTCGGCGTCAGCCGGGATCTTGCTGAAAACGACGTGCGGGAGTTCCTCCGGAACTTGAAGAAGTGTCACCTCGTCGAAGAACACGAACCGGTCGTGCCGGTCTGAAGTGGAACCAAGATTCTTTTGTGCGAGTTGCAGCCTGACGTGTGAATGAGGTGTGCACCCATGTCGTTTCTTTTCTTCAAAGCGTACTTGAAGCTGATTCAGTTCGATCTCGACTTGGCTCGAGGTAATTTCGAGGCGCTCTACGAAAAGGTTCGCAACTATCCAGTGGCAAAAACGACGCCTGCTGCAGACGCAGTCGAATGCATTTGTTCGGCGGTCGACATGGCTTGTATCTGGTACTGGAAAGAGGCGCTTTGTTTGCAGCGCTCAGCAGCGACGAGTTGCCTCCTCAAGAGCCACGGGATATTCGCCCAAATGGTAATCGGAGCACAACAGTTGCCATTCAAGGCGCATGCCTGGGTCGAGGTGGATCGTCGCGTAGTAAACGACAAACCGTACGTGCCCGAAATGTACGCAGTCGTGGATCGATGCTAACAGCCGACGGATCGGTTTTTTGGTAAAGACACCCTACATGAGCGTCCAGTTTGGAAGATGGAATTTCGAAGGGCAGTCCGCTGACCCAGGCTATATCGAAAGCGTCAGTGCGGCCCTCGCTGCGTATGGCCCCGATAGCAATGAGGCCTATTCCAACAGTGGCGTACAAATTCTCTATCGCGCTTTCCACACAACCAAGGAATCGTATCGAGAGAAACAGCCATGTGTTTCTCCTTCTGGCGCTGTCATCACTTGGGACGGCCGCTTGGATAATCGCGCTCTTCTCATCACCGATCTGCGTGATTCTGTATCCGTCAATTCCACGGACTTAGCCATCGTCGCTGCGGCACACGACAAATGGGGCGCCAACTGCTTTGCCAAGCTCGTGGGGGATTGGGCGCTCTCCATCTGGAACCCCGCCCATCGCTCGCTGCTCCTGGCTAGGGATCCCATCGGTACACGCCATCTCTACTATTCCTTTGACAGTGAGCAGGTCACTTGGAGCACGATCCTCGAACCGCTCGTCCGATTTGCGGGAAAGGCATTGTCGATCTGCGAAGAGTACATCGCAGGTTGGTTTTCTTACTTTCCGGCCACGCATCTAACACCGTGGTTCGGCATTCATTCCGTGCCCCCGTCCTCGTCCGTGCTCCTGCGGCCGGGAAAACACATTGTCAGCAAATATTGGGATTTTGATCCGGACAACAAAATCCGATACCGCGGAGATGCGGAATACGAAGAACACTTCCGCACGGTCTTCGCAAAGGCAGTTCAATGCAGACTCCGCTCTGACCGCCCGGTTCTCGCAGAGCTGAGCGGCGGCATGGACTCCTCGTCCATCGTCTGCATCGCAGACACCATCATCGCCCGCGGCGCCGCCGAAACGCCGCGCCTTGACACCCTCTCGTACTACAACGACTCCGAACCCGACTGGAACGAGCGCCCGTACTTCACTAAAGTCGAAGAAAAGCGTGGCCGCACCGGCCGTCATATAGACATCAGCAAGGAGGAGGAGCATCTCCTTTTCGAATTGGACAGGCAAGACTTTGCAGCTATTCCAGGTTCCGGCCACAGCCGTTCATCGGAATCAGATAAGAGATACGCGGAATGCCTGGCTTCACAGGGAAACCGCGTCGTGCTGTCTGGTATTGGCGGCGACGAGGTGATGGGCGGCGTGCCAACGCCTAATCCTGAACTCGAGGATCTCCTCGCTAAAGGTCACTTCAAGCAGCTCGCGCATCAATTGAAAGTTTGGGCGCTCAACAAAAGAAAACCCTGGTTCTATCTGTTCTTTGAAGCCGCAAGAGAGTTCTTCCCCCCAGGACTTGTCGGCATCCCGAAGGCCAGACGCCCGGCCACTTGGCTCAATCCCGGCTTCGTCAAGCGGAATCGCGATGCTCTGCACGGCTATCCAACCAGGGTGAAGCTGTTCGGCCCTCCGCCGACGTTTCAATGCAACGTAGGCACATTGGCGGCGCTGCAACGACAACTCGGATGTACGGCCTTGCCCTCAGTACCAACATACGAGAAGCGCTATCCCTTTCTCGACCGCGGCCTGCTCGAATTCCTCTGTGCCATCCCCCGCGAACAACTCGTCCGCCCTGGTCAGCGGCGGTCCCTCATGCGCCGCGCTCTTGTCGGAATCACTCCCTATGAGCTCCTCAACCGCAAACGCAAATCGTTCGTCTCCCGCGCACGATTGGCAGCCATTGCCGCCGACTGGCCCCAGTATGCCGAGATGACGCAGCAGATGGTCAGCAGCTCGCTCGGAATCGTCGAAGCGACAGAGCTCCTTCAAGTGTTGCAGAAGGCTCGACGAGGCGGCCAAGTCCCCACGGTCATCTTGGTGCGGACGATCCTCGTCGAGGGTTGGCTCAGGAATCTTCACCGCTTAGGTCTCGTAAACCTGGGCAGAGGATTGGAGTCTGAGTTCGCATTGCAAGTTTCCATGAGGGGTTAGCAAGGGGTCGCTGAAAATGTCGAGCGCGAATAAAACTAAATGGTGTAGATCATGAGCATCCAATTTGGGAGATGGAATTTTGATGAGCAGTCGTCTGCTCAGGGCTATATCGAGAAAGTTGGCACGACTCTCGCTCCCTACGGACCCGATAGTGGTGGATCGTATGCAAAGGGCGGCGTAACGATACTCTATCGCGCATTCCACACCACGAAGGAATCGCATGACGAAACTCAGCCCTATGTTTCGCCGTCTTGCACAGTAGTCACCTGGGACGGCCGTTTGGACAATCGCGGCGAACTCGTAACTGAGCTGCGAAATGGACCGGCCATCAGCTCAACGGACGTCGCCATCGTGGCGGGAGCCTATGAAAAATGGGGTGAAAAATGTTTTGCCAAGCTAATCGGTGAGTGGGCACTCTCTATCTGGAACCCCCTACAGCGCGCACTGATCTTGGCGAAAGACTTTGTCGGCACTCGCCACCTCTACTACTCGTTCGACGACGACCAGGTCACTTGGTGCACAATCCTCGATCCACTGGTCCGGTTCGCCGGAAAGAAGTTCCCGATCTGTGAAGAATATGTCGCTAAGTGGCTCATTAACCGATTTCCCGCCCCGCATGTAACGCCCTACGTTGGCGTCCAAGGTGTTCCACCATCCTGTTTCCTGCTGTTGCGGCCCGGCAGGCACGGCACACTGCACACGATCACCAAATATTGGGATTTCGATTCCAACAACAGCATCCGCTACCGCACGGACGCCGAATACCAGGAACACTTCCGCTCTGTCTTTGGTAGAGCGGTACAGCGCTGCCTCCGCTCCGACCGCCCAGTACTCGCCGAACTCAGCGGTGGCATGGACTCGTCCTCCATCGTCTGCATGGCCGACCTGATCATGGGGGTTGGAGCCCAAAGGAGCGCGCAGCGCCTGCCTGCCGGCATTTCTCCGGTGGAATGCCCTCGCCTTGACACCTTCTCCTGGTACGGAGACCGCTACGTAAGTCTGGAACCCGATACGAATAACTTCTTCTGGATATCCGAAGTCGAACAAAAGCGCGGACGAGCAGGGTTCCACATCAACCACGATAGCTGGGAACCTAAAAAAACCGGGGCGCTAGAGCGGCTCATTTCGAGTTTCGCTAGCGGCGGTCTTGCATGCACTCCCGCTCCCAAAACGCTCTCCAGACTCTACGAAATTTATGCGGCACACATGGCTTCAGCAGGATATCGAGTCACGATTTCGGGAGTTGGCGGAGATAGGGCTACGGGAAAAGAACCCACACCCCTGCCGGAGCTTCAAAACCTCCTGGCAAGCGGGCGTTTTATTGCGCTCGCCCGTCAACTGAATGCATGGGCAAGCAAAACGGGAAAATCTTGGAGGTCACTGCTTTGGGAAACGGTTCGGGAATTCCTGCCTCAACGAGACCATCCCGCGAATATGTTGGATGGTCTCTGGTTTCGTTCTGAGTTCAACCGCCGGAATCATGATAGTCTTTGCCCTCGTCCGACTAGAGTGAAGCTCTTCGGCGCTCTTCCAGGTTTTCAACATAACCTCCATGATTTAGATCACGAGCGCAGGTTAGCCGCGTGTTGGGACCCCACGCCGAATCTGGTCCGGGAAGTACGGTATCCCTTTCTCGATAGAGATTTTCTCAGCTTTATGTATGCCATTCCTCGGGATCAGTTTGTGAGGGAAGGTCACCCTCGTTTCCTAATGAAACAAGCCCTCGTTGGCATTGTCCCGAACGAAGTGCTTCATAGAGAGCGAAAAGCGTTTAGTCTACCGCAATCAGAAATTGAAAAAGAGAACAATAGGGCGATGGAAACGCTTGCGTCTGTGGAAACTGAGCAGCACATGGTAGGCAGTTCGCTAGGAATCATCGCCCCCGACCGTTTATCGGAGGCTTTGCAGAGGGTTAGCCGTAAAGAGGAAACGTCTTCGCTGGGCATGCTGAAACGGACACTCTGGTTGGAGTTTTGGCTGCGACATCTAGCAAGCAATCAAGTATTGGCGACTCCGAATATAAGCGACATGCAGGCAGAGTCCTTGGAAGCAAGAGAAGTGGTCTTTAAACCGGCGCAGAAAGTTCAGCTAGCTGAAAGCACAGTCCATGATGAAAGGAGGTGAAAACCATGAATTACGAAAAACCTGACTTCACACTGACGGATGCCATTCGCGTGATTCAAGTAAGCGGTGTCAAGGATGAGCCGAACGACGAAGAGGGCGGCATCAAGCACCTGGCCACCAGTTGCTATGAAGACAACGAGTAAATAGATAGCTGAATGGGCACCGACAGCGCATCGGTGCCCGTTTCACTCGAAAAAGAGGTGAAGACCATGAATTACGAGAAACCAGAACTCACAGTGACGGATGCGATTCGCGCGATTCAAGTGACCGGTTCCAAGGCAGATCTTAATGAGGAAGAATGGGGTACGAAGCTACCCGTCAGTTGCTATGAAGACGACGAGTAAATAAACGGGGCACCGATGTGCTATGGGTGACCCATTCACTCGAAGTTCGTCTAGTTCATCTCCTCGCTGCCGATACTGTTTTTGCGTCTTCATGACATTGCACTAGCAACCTAACGAATCAATTGGGTGATGGCTGCTCAGGCTTCAGATATTTGTCGAAGAACGCATCGACGCGTTCCCGGAAATCCTTGATATCTTCGGGCACACTGAACACATGCCCTTCATTGGCATAGCGCACAAGGGTTACATCTCTTCCAAGCTGCCTGAGCGCATTGAACTCCATTACCATTTCCGGTAGCCACGGGTCCCAATCCTGATCGCCAACAATCATGAGCAACGACGTATGGACTCTATTCATGCGAAACAGAGGTGACATCTTCACATAGTCATCAAAATTGGTGTAAATATTGCCGCCGGTAATCTCATGCGCCCACTGCGACCGGAAAAAAAACTCTTGATAAATGACGTCACTAGAGCCCGACCACACCACTGCACATTTCTCAATATTTGTTTCTGTAATCAGATAGTTGACTACCCATCCCCCATTGCTGTGGCCGAAGACCCCGATTCGGTTGGGGTCTGCAATGCCCTGCTTGATGAGATATTTAACACCAGAACTGAAATCATCTAACATAACAGATATACCCTTTGCTCCTCGCGTCTTCTCGTTATAATTTTCATCGCGCGAGTAGCTTGAAGGAGTATGTGGTGACCGCAACGATGGTCGGAAGATGACATATCCTCTTGCCGCTTCGAGCTGCCCCAACTCGTCAGGGAACAGCCGAAACGTGTCCATTGCCGGAGTCGGGTACACGTCAATCAGCACTGGGTATCGCCGACCAATCTGATAGTTTGGCGGCAAGTTTAAGACTCCATCTACGTCTTCGCCAGCCTTATTCGTCCACGTTATGCGCCTCTGCGGGCCCAGCTGCAGCGTTGACAATTGCGGATTCGCGTCATAAAGCTCTTGTAACGGCTCGGCACGGCCGAATGGAATCTTGAATACTCGGTCAGCAAACGTTGAGGAACTGGCGCTGAAGAAAATGTCGCCGTTCGTAGCTTGGTCGAGTCCGATCCAAGACAGAGATAAGTCGTGTGTGTCAATTTGCTTTGCTTTCCCGCTGGAGGGATCCATGAGCCACAACGTCCTTGCGAAGCGGTCGTACACCTCTAGGAGTAATGATTTATTGCTGGCCCATCGCACACCTGCAACCGCCATCCCTTTTGGAGAAGGAATTGTCAACCAGCGATTTTCCCAAAACAGATAGAGTTCGATGCGGGGAAAACCCAAGGCTCTTTGCTGGCTGACCACGACGATTGCTGAACCGTCGGTCGACCATCGAGGCGGACCATTGACAGGAAGTGGAGTAGCGATCCTTTGCTCCTTATCAGTCCGGACGTCAAAAACAGCTAGCGAGGTATGCTCGGGCCAACCGTCTAGACGCAGAGCCTCGCGAAAGTCGCTGTTTGCTTCAACAACTGCGATAACCTTCGCACCGTCGGGGGACCAGGATGGATAAAAGGGCTGCTCATCACCTAGGTTCAACTGTTGTAGAGCCTTGGCTTGAACGTCGACTATGAAAAGCTTGTTGAGTCCCAGTTCGGGATGCCTTAAAACGGTCCGAGAGCGGATGTCGCCGTGATCCGTGCGGAATACGCCTTCCACAATTTGGGCCCCAAATGCCTCCTTAGTCAGCACACGTACCTTTGGTGATTCTTCTTTTCCGAGAAGTTCGTATCCGGCCATGCGGCGGCTACAAAATGCAATTTTCTGCGAGTCGGGCGACCAAGCGAATGACCACGCATCGAAGGCGCCGCCAATCCGCGAATTTGGGGAAATACCTTCGGGCATTTCAGTAATCTGCTCCACCACATCCCGTCGTAAATCCCAGACTTGAATTTGGCTCTTGTCACCTGCATCAGCATAGAAGGCAAGCATTCGTCCGTCCGGCGACCATGTTGGATGGTGTCCCTTCAATTCCTTCATGCGAGTAAAGGGGGGCTTTGTTGAAATAATCAAGATTTCCCCTGATTGCTCAATTGCGATTTGGGCGCTATTTGGGGCCGCCGCAATCCTGCGAATTGATTTGATAGCTAGTGCGTCGGCCAAGGTCGGCGGGCGAAGGACTGATACGAGGCGACCGTCATGCAGATTCGAATCAACCTGGCTTTGATTCGTTTGGGCGGATGCGGTGTGCAATTGCACTAGAACACCCAGAAACAGGGCGACGAAAGCCAGTCGCTCTATCATTGTTTCCTCACGAGTGTTGACAGTAGTATTGATGCTCAATCAAAAAGTGAGCTTTAGAGCGAATTGGATTGAACGCGGTCCACCGATCTGATAGAGAGAACTGAACCCGCCACCTCCGAGATTCGATCCACTGAGATTCTGTGAAAGCAGTTGGTTTGAGATCCCAAATCCCCCTGCTCCGAATTGCCCATTTGGTGGACCGAAATTCGGATGGTTAAGCACATTGAACATTTCCGCCCGGAACAGCAAATGAAGGGATTCATGAATCGGGAAATCTCGGTGGACGGCGAAATCCCACTGTGCCGCTCCGAATCCTCGGAGGAAATTCCTTGGGGTTGTTCCTTGTCGTAGAGGGTTACCCGTGCTGGGGTCGATCGGCGGATTGGTGAATGCGTTTGGATTAAACGCCTTCCCCCCAGGGTACTGAGAACCGTATAAGTAGAGAGGCTGCCAGGCAACCAGGTCAGGACGAACAAGCGTGTTGAAATCGGCGGCAAGCGTAAAGAACTGGAAATCAGAGATATTCACTGGTTGCGCCGATCGCACCTCGATGATGTTGTCCGTCGACCAGCCTCCTAGAAGTGTTTTATTTAGCGCGTTGCCTTTCAGGGAAGGAAGATCGTACGTCAAGGCGGCCGAAAACGTGTGCCTGAGGTCGAAATCGGACGGGCCACGATCCTGACTTATCCCGGAGGGGAGTAACGCGTTAGCACTACCGTAAGACGAACCGGCAGAGGCCGTATCAATTGAGTGGGACCACGTATACGAAGCGAGCGCTTGCAGGCCCCGTGACAGTCGCCGCCGAAATTGAGCTTGCAAAGCGTCGTAATCGGAGGTGTTGGCATTTGTTAGCAGGTATGCGTTCGCAAGATTCGCATTTGCAGGCGATACGAATGCTTGCTGTAAGAGGCGTCTCCCGGCTGCACCAACATACGAAAGCGACAGTGTCTGCTGACTTCCGAGGCCTTGCTCCACTGCAACGTTCCATTCGAGCGCATAGGGGAGCTTTAGGTGCGGGTCGATGGCAAATAGAATCCCATCGTTGCTTGCATTTGGCGGTGCAATGGGAGGCGGAGCCAACTGGGCCGGACTCGGAGGGAATGTACCTCCAAACGTGGTTGTATTATTTCCGAACGGATAGAAAAAGCCGGCTACATTGTTGCCGAGCTCTGAGGATGCTAAATCATAGAACAGCCCGAATCCGCCACGAAGCACGGTCTGCCAATTCTGGTTTTCCGAGAGCTGGTAGGCTACACCCACACGAGGCGCAACGTTGCCATAAGTGGTTCGGTACACTTCTGTCCCGGCAGGCGCCAAGGCCAAACCGGACAGATTATTTAGGTTGAAGCCGACAACAGCCGGCAAAGCTGGATTCGAGGAGGGCACTAGGTCGAAGTCCCACCTGAGACCGTAAGTTATGGTGAGGTGTGGGATAACTTTCCATGTGTCTTCTGCGTAGATACCAATATTTCGTAAGTGAAAAGTAGGAGTGCTGCCTGAAGCTACTGTAGCAAACTGAAGAGACGCCATTTGCGCCGATGGGACGTCGAGCATGCCAGCAAATAGCTCGTACTGCCCAGCCGTAAACTGTGGGGATAGCCTTCGAAAGTCGATTCCGACTTTTATGGCGTGCGATTTGATTTGGATCGAAGCGTTGGCAACAATGTTGATTTGACGCTGGAGATTTTGAGCCCCCTGCCCAAGATTGAGAAGCCCTCCTTGCAGCGACTCGATAAGTACATAAAAGCTCGAATTGTTGGGAGTGAAAGGACTAGGAAGCGGCAGAGATACCGGGGGAACTGCGCCGCCAAAAGAATCTAGGTTGCTGAAAAGGTCAGCACTCGTCCGGCTGTAGTTAAATCGTAGGTCGCTGGCCAGGGTAGGAGAAAGAGACCACGTAGCTCCTACGGTGGCAGTTTGTGTTGTAATTCTCGTGGTCGAAACGGTATTCAGGGAGTTCCCGCTAGTACCGCGTTGAGCAACCTCCGACGGAGAGTAGTTGTAACGCCCGAAGAGATTGAGGCTTTTGCCGAGGCGTTGATCAATCCTTAGGCTATATGCATCGAGGGTAGCAGGATTAGAAAAACTGGCATTGAACTGCGCGGCGCCTGGGTTTGCCGGGTCTTCCGGGCCGTTGGGCGACGGAAACGCGTTCAGGTACGGCTGCATAGCCGGCACCGCACTTTGTCGGGCGGCAACATCGGGGACTGTCGAAAGAGCGGTTTGCGGCAACCGAAGACGCAGGCCCTCATATGAGAAGAAAAAGAATGTTCGATCTCTGACGATTGGGCCACCGATTGTTCCGCCAAAATCGTTTTGACGTTCTTTCGCCTTCGGAAGCGGAGGATTGTTGGTATACCCGTTGAACCAATTGTTCGCGTCCAAAACATCGTTTCGGAAATAGTCGTAGGCAGTGCCGTGAAATTGATTCGTGCCAGATCGTGTGACGATTGAAATCTGTCCACCCGGAGTGCGGCCAAATTCCGGCGCGTATGTTGAGGTCTGAATGCGGAACTCCTCCATGGAGTCAACTGAAACGAGGCTATTTGTCCCTCCCATAGCACTGAACGATCCAAGAGCTCCTCCAAGGCCGTTGCCAGTTCCACTGCCTGTGGCACCGATTCCGATATTGGCGCTTACACCGTCCACCATCCAATAGTTCGAGGAACCGCGCTGGCCATTGATACTAAATTGCCCACCGTTGAAAGGGTTACTCGGAATCGCCACGACCCCGGGGCTAAGATTGATCAGCGTTTGGAAGCTGCGACCATTCAGCGGCATGTTGTTTACGAATGTTTGATCCACAACGGTGCTGACCGACGCATCCGTTGTATTGATCATCGACGCGCCGCCTTCAACCGTCACAATTTCGTGGAACGCGCCCACCAAAAGGGTGAAATTGATCGATAACGAGTCCTGCACGTTGAGGACGATGTCAGGCTTAATGAGGGTCTTAAAGCCGATTTTCGACACCTGGACTCGGTATGGCCCGGGAGGCAAGTTTGGCAAGAGGTAAATGCCTTCGCTATTCGTTTTGGTCGTGTACTGCATGCCGGTCACATCGTTGACGGCCACGATGTCTGCTTCGCTGACGGCGGCATTGGTTGGGTCGGAGACGAGGCCATTGATATTCCCGTTAGGAGACTGGCCGAACGAGGGAATGGTCATCACCGCGAAGCATACGAAGACACAGACAACAAAGGGGAAGCGCATGTCGGCTCTCCAGCGAGCAACGGAACATCAGCCACTCATCCAATAAACTCGCAAGAAGATTCGTCGTGAGCCTCACGAAGGTTTCTTTTTATTCTAGGACGGAGTGGATGAAAGGGATGTCCGGGTTATCGGACAAGACGGGGCTAAGGATGGTTGGGCTCAATCTTCAGAGACGCGAACAATAGACGTTTGCTCGTCGGCTTGCGACTGCCGCCTTTGGGCTCGACTGTAACGAAGACGCCATCGATCTGGGCCAGGGTTTTCGGATCATTGCACTTCAGAATCCAGCGCTTCTTGGTCTCGTTATCTTCGTAGAAGACGCCAAGATTGATCGCATGCTCAACGTCAGGCCCGCGACGGCCCCATGCCTGAAATGTAGCCGCTTTCTTCAGGGCTGTTTGCTCATCCAAATCGTAGGCATAAAAGATGAGCGACTTTCCGCGGGTATAGAAAAGGCGACCGTAGGGCTTTCTGGTTTCCCCAGTGCCGGCAACGTCGTAGATCTCGGTCATGTAAAGATCACGTGCACCCATTAGCTCGCGGATGTCGCGGTCTTTGGCCAGCATTTCGTCCCGCTGCTCAACGACCGCCCGTTGCTCTTGAAGCTGCTCTGTGAGTTCGTGGACCGTGGCTTCGGACGACATGGCATGGGCAGTATCCTGGGCTGATTGCTGGGCTAACGAGTCGAGTTTCTGCTCGAGCGAATGGGAGTTGCTCTCCGCCGATTCCAGCTTCTGCGCCAATGCGGCTTTCTGCTCGCTGAGGTCGTGTTTCGTTGCATCACCCGCACGCAGATTGGTCTCAAGCTGGCTCTGGGCGGCCCTCATTTCGCCTATTTCTGCGGATTGTCGGGCGAGCTGCCGTCGAAGATATGTGATCATCTTGTCGCGTTGAGCGATTTCTGCACGAGCAATCTCTTGGTCATGGCCAGCATCGCTCAATCGTTCTTCAAGCGAGGCCTGAGCGCGATTGGGTTGCGACTCGCTTGGCTGTGGTTGGGTCGCTTTCACGGCGTCAGTCCCTCGATGCGCGCCGATACGGTAAGCGAAGAGACCAACAGCGACAACGACCAGAACTCCGGCGGCATAGAGCATCCAGACATTCCGCCAGGTGGACTCGCTAGAAAATGCCGGGATGCGACTGAGCAAATGCGAAGAACCATTTTGGCGATCGGTTCGGTCCTTTTCCTCACGGCCCAAGCACTCGAATAGTGCTTTTTCCGCTTTTTCTTGAGACCAATCGCCAGTATTCGCCGGTACGTTTTCAGGGGCCTCGCCGGCGGCAACAGCGGGAATCACATCACTGACGATCGATTCGTACTGCCGAAGCGCTTCGCGGCAGGACGCACAGACGGCAAGATGCTGCTCTAGCCGCCTCTGCTCGTCATTCGATAGCTCACCGGTGGTCGAAGCGGCACAGAGTTCTAGGAACTCGTCATGGGGTTCGGTTTGAGACAATTCCCATGCTCCTAGATTGGACGATCCCCGTATCATACTGCTCTCGCGCCCGGCAATTTGCCATCGAAAATCAGTTTTCGCAGTCGCTCCAACCCCCGGAACGAGTGGTTCCGGATGTTGCGCTTGCTCTGGCCCAGTGTAGTGGAGATCTCATCAAGGGTATAGCCCTCGATAAAGTGAAGCCTGAGGGTTTTCTGCTGGTCCTCCGACAAACTTCCAAACATTTTCTGCAGGTCCAATTCCGCCAGTCGCTGCCCAACGGAGCCCGCGGAGGAGTGAACCGATCCCGAATCCGCTGTGGATATAGTCGCTTCATCGAGTTCCACCCGAGTATAGAAATGACGAGCATTCAGGTAGCGGCGGCGTGAAATGGCACGCCGGTAAGTCATTTGGAGAATCCAGAATTGAGCGGAGGTCTTGGAGCTATCGAATGTCCCGGAGAGCCGGTGGATCAAAACGAAGATGTCCTGAAGGAGATCTTCGGCTTCGGCTGGATCTTTAAGGACACGCAGGGCTACGACACGAACAGTTCGAGCATAGCGTCGGAATAAAGATGCGAGCGCCTCTTGCTGACCTTCGGAGATGAGAGAGAGCAACGCTTCATCAGCGATAGCATCGTCGACGCCCTCCTGTCCAGAACGGACTTCGGTCTCCGCCCCTTCCTCGGGAAACCGAAGATCGGCGAGCCGCATTGTCGTTGGCAAACTCATCTTTAAGACTTCGCCAGCTGCTATTTGCCCTGGCGCATCAATGTTCAATCCGATGCACAACCTCTTTAGAGTTTATTGACCTGCATATATAACTCTATCGAGTTGTTTATTCAAGAGAAATGAACTCCATGGATGGTGGTAAATGCTCTAATTGCTGCCTATTGTTGGGGATGTGGCGCTACCCACAGACTACCGAGAACGATTCGCAAACCGACTGCGCTCGCTGAGAGAGGCTGCCGGACTAAGCATCGACAAGGCAAGCGAACAAGGCGGCCTCTCCGCGAATTTCTGGGGCAGTGTCGAACGAATGGAAAAAGAGCCGTGTCTCGATACGATTTCTGGGTTTGCTAAGGGCTTGGGAATCTCAGTGCGGACGCTAATGACACTTGAGGGAGACGACATCTATGACCCAGAGCGCAAAGAGCTGAATTCAATCCTGGACGTGCTCCGTCCTGAGGAGTTGGTCCTTATCCTGAAGATTTCGAAGTTGATCCACAACTACAAGGCGGAGAGACTGGCGTCGGCCGAACCAAGGTGATCTGGAGTCGCTAGGCACCACGCTTTCGGATTGCATCTAGCGCTCAGGAAACACCATAGATGGGTTTTTCGCCAGGCAGTAAACTCAATAGATTGTTTTACATAGCCGCTTCACCCGCTATCGTTGTGCTCGTGGCTAGCGCGAAACATCGACTTTTGTTCGCAAAGCGGATCAGAAAGCTGAGGAAAGCAGCAAAACTCAGCCTTGAGGAAGCTGCCGAACGAGGCAACATCACGGGCAATTTTTGGGGCGACGTCGAGCGCGGGAAAAAAGTGCCGAGTCTCGATACCATCGTCGCAATGGCAAACGGATTAGGAATCCAACCGAATGTTCTTCTTCTTTTGGAACGCGAAGAGGATCCGCGAGATATCCGGAGACGTATCGACGCACTCCTAGCTGCTTGCACCCCCCAGCAACTTGAACTCGCGCACCGGATCATTAAAGTGGTTGTCGAACCATAAATAGCAAGTGGCACATCCGCGACCACATTCTTGCAGCTTGCCACGCAGTGTCGGCGATACGATTCACGCACACAGTTAGCACACTAGTGCGCCAGATACTGAAGCAATCGATCGATTTTGCAGCTTCCCGACAGTCAGTCGTAATCGAGGGAACAGACTGTTGCTGTGACCGTCATCCGCTCCGCTCGCTATCAATTATTCACGTTCCCGCCAACGCTGCGATGGAAGCAGGTCCTCATCGCTCTCTTCTTCTTCTTCATGTTCCTCATCGTCTTCAGGATCGGGAAGCGAATCGGCCCAGAGAACCGTCAACGTCTTGCCATAGTCGCCCAATCCCACGACTTCCTCATTGAGTTCCGCGGTACCGCCGCCATCAAACCAGGTATCCAGAGTAGTAGTCGAGGAAACGCGCTTGCCCTTACGGATATTGTCATCCTTCTTATTGAAGGTAGCTGTTGCAGAACCCGAGGGAATGCCCGAATTCTTGCGAATCCAGGTAAGCCCGCGCATATCTTGCAGCGGCTTTGACATAAACGTAAATTGAATCCTGTCGCCCATCGAGCAAACAATGGCGACTGGTTCGTCAGAGAGCTTCGCGAATCTTATGGCGGTCGCGGTCAGTGACGTGACACATAAATCGGCGAGGATCTGAATTGCATCGAGGCCTTGCCCGCTCTTGCTGCAGACAGGCTTGAACAGAACTTTCGGCATCAGTAATCCGGCCGCAAAGCTGTCCGCCTCCCGCTCGTACTTGTCGTCGGAGGTAAATCCGCTCTGCGAATAATGGCACTGGCGGCCATTTCCAAAGAGGGCTTCGATGTGGCCGGGAAGAAAGTAGTGGCCCAGTTCATGGGCAACGGTGAACCGCTTGAATCCTTCCCTTGCGAATCGGGAGCTGTACAGGATTCCGAAAGCGTCCCCGACCTTCATGAGACAGCCAGATATTCCAGGGCTGAGGCTCGTTTTTTCCTGACAAAGAATATCCTTGCGATCCGCCACGCCAAACGGGTTCACCGGCAACGACGAAATGTCGAGTTTTTTCAAGACTTCATGAGCTTGCAGTTCGGCACCGAACCCGTCATCGCGTTTCAGCATTCGTCATTCCTTCTTTTTTGACTTCTTCGCGAGCATTTCCGCAAAGCCTGTTAGGGTTTGAAGGTCGTCATCCGACATGTTTTCCGCATGCCGAAACAGCTTGTCAGTCACCACGCTCTGGACGCCGGGCTCGTCCACGCGCCCGAGCAGATAGTCAGTGGTGACCTGAAGCGCCTCTGAAAGCGCCTTTAGGTTATCGAACGACGGCGATCGGCGGCCGGTTTCGAAGTGTGAAACGGCCGAAGGTTGGAGTTTGGCCTTATCCGCGAGATCTGACTGGCTAAGATTCCGAAGTGCGCGAGCAGATTTCAATCGATCCTGGAACCTGGGAACCATGACTTGACACCCTATAGACGAATCCGTATAGTATTTAAAGACGATAGTGTCGCGACCGAAGGCGCCTTTTCTTGGCCCCTCCGTGTATACGCTCTCGTCACACTTTAGTTTACATATTCAGAGAATTCAACCTTCCGAGGAAGGATTTTCAAGAACATGGCTGACGTTCAGGTTACCTGTATTACAAAACCTCATCCGCAAAGCCCGCACGAGCACATCTCTCACCTTGGCAACCCGCGCGCGGGATGGAAGTGGACGCGCGAGGATGTCATCCGCAGCATCGACGCGGGAACCAACACGTTTTTTGTCCTTGATCCTTACACCGGCAGACGCTCCGAAGTAGGCGTCGTTCGGCCGGCAGGGCGGGCGGCATATGTTCGCACGCATGCCGACGGCGACTGGAACGACAATCTGCTGTCGTTAAACCAATGCACTCTCTAGGCGAGCCGGGCGGGGTTCATTGAAGAGCAAACGAATTTATGTTACTGGTTTTTCATTACAATCTGAAAGCGAGGATCTTATGAGCGAACACGAAAAAGAGTACCACTTCTACGTCGATGCCAAGCGGTACGAGACCGACCAATCGTCGCTGACGGGAGCACAGATAAAGGCTATCGCCGGTGTCACTCCCACTTATCAGTTGTACCTGGAGGAAGAGGGCGACCGTCCGGACCGCGCAATCTCCGACAGCGAGGCGGTTGAAATGAAGAAGGGCGAGCACATCCGCCACTTCTACGCAGTTCCGCCAGCGACCTTTGGAGACCTATGAACCCGATTGTTGCTGAGCAGCTAGTGCTTCTTCGTCAATGCCACCCCGACGCCTCGGCGACGCCGCTGGGCACTGGGGGACACCTGATTACAGTTCCAAACGTAGAACTTCCTGACGGATGGAACAGGCGGAATACTACCGTCCTTTTTGTGACTCCTCCGGGCTACCCTTCCGCACAGCCGGATTGTTTCTGGGTGGAGCCTACACAGTTCCGGCTCGCGAATCAGGGAACACCGCAAGGCTCAAATGACTCAAACCCCGTCCCTGGCCTCACTCCGGCCAGGCAGTTCACGTGGTTCTCATGGCACCTGCAGAGCTGGAATCCCAACCGGGACTCACTGATAACCTATTTCAACGTAATAATGAAAAGGTTTGAGTCGCGACAATGATAGATCTCGTGCTCGTCGAAGGAGACTATGAAGCGATCCGGTCGGACCTGTGTTCCGGTGAGACGGAGCGGTGCGCGATTCTTTTTGCGAATCAGACTTTACGGGATGACGGGAGGGTGCGTCTGCTTGTTAGAGAGATTGAGTGGCCCGAAACGAGTGACTATTCGCGGAAGGGACGGCTCGAAGCCCAACTGACACAGGATCTTGTAGCCAGGATCACGAAGCGCGCGCGACGAGAGAAAACATCTATCATTTTTGTGCACAGTCATCCGGGGTCGGCTGCGCCGCATTTTTCCGTCGTCGATCGTGAGGGGGAGCAGCATCTTCGCGCATTCCTAGCGCATCGGCATCCAGACTTGATTCACGCCGCCCTGGTGGTCAGCGCCGGAGGCGTGCGTGCGCGCCAGTTGGGGACTTCCGAGGAAATACGGGTAGTGAGTATTGGTTCCAGGCGGGAGGTTCTTTTTGATCCCCTCGCGACGACCGATGCTGAAGTAGCCGAGCAATTCGACCGTCAGGTCCGGGCGTTTGGAGTCAAGGGACAGCGCACTCTAGAGGGCCTGAGCGTCGCCATCGTCGGTCTAGGCGGTACGGGTTCACTGGCAGCCCAGGAGCTTGTTCATCTTGGGGTAAGGGATTTCATACTTGTGGACCCTGACGTTGTTGAGTCGTCGAATCTGAACCGTATTTCGCACGCCTTTTCCGAGGATATCGGCAAACCGAAAACGGAAATTGCTGCCCGCTACATTCGACAAATTGCGAAGATGGCGCAGGTAAAGCGGATTGACGAGGACGTGATGGAAGCCAAGACCGCTCGCCAGCTCGCCGACGCCGACATATTATTCGGTTGTACCGATTCCCACGGGAGTCGTGCTGTCATGCAACAGGTCGCGTACCAATACTTGATTCCATACATCGACATGGGAGTGACGTTGATTGCCAGCAAAGGATCGATCACGCACGTCTACGGCCGTGCGCAATTGCTGGCACCGGGGCACGCATGCTTTACCTGCAGCAGTCTTCTCGATTCTAACGAAGTACGGCGCGACATGATGACCTCGTTTGAACGTCAGGCCGACCCCTATATTCAAGGTCACCGCGAGCTCGCGCCAGCGGTTATGTCCCTGAACGGAACGGTCTCGTCATTGGCAGTCACGATGTTTCTGGCCGTAGCGGTGGGCGTGCCTATCGAGGCCCGACATGTGCTTTACAACGCGCTCACTTCGTCGATGCGCGCAGTCCGCGCAACGCCCCAGGCAGATTGTTATGTCTGTTCGCGGCGCGGTGCCTTTGCGCGCGGTGACTCATGGCCGATCTTTGCAAGAGAGACATGAGATGCCGATCAACGTTGGGCGCCTTCCGGGACGTAAGCATGTCGCGTGGCTTGGGATCGAGCCGCCCGAAGAAGGGCGCGAGGCCTTTGAAGAGCGGGAATTCCGCGTCACTACTTGTTCGGAGGAAGACTTACGAAGTGGAGATTTTCTGTCTGGTCTAACGGCAGTGGTCTTCACTCAAAACCCGGAAAGGGCCCTGCAGATTTCACTCTTCATCAAGAATCATGCGGCAAGGTTGCTCGATTATGATTGTCAGATTATCCTTCGGCCTGGGTCACAGGCTCTCTCCCTTAAGCCCTCGATCCTTACGGGCGCAATTGATGAGACTCATTTGTGGACCGCCTGGCTCCCTGAGGAAGAAGCTAAACAGTTGAAGTGGATGGGGTCACGCGGCTCCTTGCCACCTTTTCCTCGCGCCAATTTCTTCAGCTTCTCCATCGCTTGGAAGGATATTGCGAATGTTGTTGCCGATAACCTTCCAGGACCAGCTCCGAGTCCGTCTTTGCAGATCACGGTGCAAACGGCCGCGAACGGCATCCGGACCCGCGATCTCAACGATGACGAAAAGCTTCTGATCCGGCGTGCGTTCTGGGACTGCGCCGATATTACCCTGGAGCCCGTCAGTGGTGGCCGGTCTGGCCTCTTGGTTTTCCGCGCTCATGCAGAGCTTGAGCAGGGATTGGAAGGGCGGTGGCCGCAGCCTTACTTTGTGAAAATAGGAGACCGGCAGAAGATCTTTGCCGAATATGAGCACTATGAAGGACGTGTGCGTCCCTATGTTCCTTTTCATTTAGGTCCACACCTCGACTCGAAGCGGTGTTGTTTAGGATCTCGTAGCGGAGTGATCGTCGGCGACTACGTGGAAGAGTCGGAAAGCTTGCGTGATTGCGCTTGTGAAGGCCGCGCCGCCAGCGCGATAGCGTGCCTATTCGACCGTACTTTGCTGGGATGGCACCGAGTCTTTGAGACGAAGCAGACTTCGATAGCCCGAGCGCTGAAGTACCGTTTCCCCGGCAGGATATTTGAGCCTCGCCGTTCACGCGTTAAGACAATGGGGGCAATCCTCACTCTCAACGACCTGCGAAAACTTTTTCGCAAATGCATTTCTCAGCCTATTCTGGTTGGGCTTGTACACGGCGACCTGCACTCGGCCAACGTAAGAGTGAGGGCAACGGATGCAATCGTAATCGATTTTTTTGCACATCAGAAATATCCGCTGGTTTTCGATGCCGCCACTCTTGAAGCCAGTCTGCTTGTTGAAGGCTTTCGTGACGATAAGAGACCAATTAACGACTGGCTGAAATCGATCGAACCGCTCTATACGCAATGCCCCCTGTTAGGGGCTTTACCCCACGTTAAACCAAAAGATCCTTCATTCTGGTTTTACGCCTGTGTGCACCAGATCAGAAGATATGCTCGGCAGTGGGAAGGTGCCGAGAATCAATATGCGGGCGCGTTAGCCGTGGCCCTCTTGATCAAGGCAACCAAGGACGTTAAGGCCCGCGAACCTGAAGGATCTCGGCGTGCCGCAGCATACCTGTTGGCGGAGCGCCTCTTGGTGGCTACATTTGGTGGTGGGGCCGCCGCGCCAGCTCCGATGCCTGCCGGTGCGGGGCAAGCGCCTGATCCTGGAAACGTGCCCCAGCTTCCTGCAGGGAATCCGCAATGATGAACGAGAAGAAACTTAACTTGAGGGCCGTTGTATCCAGCAGGAGCGAAGCGTCGAATTACCTAAAATCCCCTGGAGATGCAGCGCTTGTGACTCGCGGTCTTCCGCGTCTGCTCTTGCTTGTGTGTCCCTGCGGTTGCGGTGAGCAACTGCCCATCAACCTTGACGATCGGGCGGGGCCAGCATGGCGCCTCTATCGCGGGCGGAACGATTCTTTGACCCTGTATCCCTCCGTTTGGCGGGAGAGCGGCTGTGAAAGCCACTTCATTATCTGGAGGGATCAGATTCTGCTCTTCGGCCGTTATGAAGAGGATTTTGACGATTCTTCTTTAGGGGAGGAAGGCGTACCTGCCTCCGAGGCTGTTCTTGCGCAGATTCCGGCCGGAGAAACAGTATCTTTCTTTGACCTTGCCGAGGCCCTTGGAGCGGTGCCGTGGGATGTTTTGAGAATTTGTCGCAAGCTCGCTCGCTCGGGCCATGTACGCGAAGGCAAAGGAAAGCAGCGCGGCCACTTCACAAGAAATTCTTAGGGACCTTAATCCCGATCCTCTCGACCTCATCGAGACTCACATCATCGTCGCGCCTGTCGTAAAGCCCGCCAAAGAACGAAAGGCTCAGAACGCTTCGAAACAGTAGGACGCCGTCTCCGCCGGCTGGTTTCTTTCCACGGATAACAAATAGTCAAATACTTAGTTCGACTCCAATGATTTCCACAGAGTCCACCGGAATTTTGTTCGGATGAGAACGGCGAAGAAACCCCGCGCTTTCAAAAGAGCGCCGCAGGGGTTCGCGGTCGCGTTTGCGGCACCTCCATTTCTAGTTCAGTTCAAACTGACTCTTAGAATCATTCTGCTAGCATGGGCGCATTAGGCTTGACGCTCATAGACCTATTGTGATTACCAAGGACGAAATCGAGGCAAGAGCAAGCGAATTCGGCCTGCATGCAGCCAACATCGAAGGCGATTATGTTTTCGGTTGGCTCCTTGCTGGCATTTACGGCGCAAGCTGGCTCAAGGATGCCCTCGTACTCAAGGGTGGCAATTGCTTCCGCAAAGCGTATTTTCCGCACACGCGCTTCTCCAACGATCTTGACTTCTCCAGCACCATCGCCATTCAGGAAGCCACCTTCGCCGCTGAACTAAATAAGATCTGCGATTTTGTTCAAGAACAGACGGGCGTGGTTTTTGAAAAAGACCGAAATTTTGCCAGGGAGAAAGGTAATTCCGACAAGGAACGCCGCATCGTCGAAGCGCGCTTATACTTCAAGGATTTCTATGGCAACCCTCACACAACCACGATCAGCGTGCATTTGGACGTAACGGAGTACGACCGGATATTCCTGCCAATTCAGAACCGATTTCTCATACATCCCTATTCCGACGGCCCGCAATGCAATGCCACAATTCGCTGCCACAAGCTTGAGGAGTTGCTTGCGGCAAAGCTCAAGTGCCTCCTGCAGCGCAGGCATTCTTTTGATCTTTATGATTACGTGTATAGCGTCTTCATCAATCGCGATCTTGAGGTTAATCGAACCGAGATTTTACGCACGTTTCTCAGGAAAACGATCTTCGAGCCAAGTCCCGCCGTTGCCAAAGGTCTCCTGCTCGATCTTCCCTTGGAAACGTTCCGCGCGGTCTGGCACAAATACCTGGTGTGCCCAGCTCAGAGCCTCTTTGACTTCGATACCGCGCTCACCCGCTTTAGGGAAAACATCGAAGCCCTCTTTGCCGGCATCCGAGTGGATCGTTACGGGCAGATGGCCTTTTATCCCTCGCATCTCCGTAACATAATCATGGAAGCCGCGAGCAACCTGACCGTGATGGATATCACATACGATGGTCGCCGCAGGCAGATAGAGCCCTATTCGCTGGTTTTCAAGCGCCGTAAAGACGGTTTCGGCCAGGAATACTTCTATGCATATGACCGGACTGGAGGCCGCACAAGCGGCCCCGGCCTAAAAAGCTTCCTTCATCCAAAAATAGAGGCGCTCGCGACTACCGAAGAACGTTTTGAGCCGAGATTGCCTGTCGAACTTGGGAAGGCCGGCGAGTTCACCAGCAAAACCTTTTTTGGGGGAAATTTTAGAGGCGGTTTCTCAACCAGGGTCCGAAAGCGGACAAGCACCACGCGGGTTTACCTCGTGGAATGCTCTTATTGTGGCAAGCGATTTCCGCGAAAGCGCTACAACACCCGCCTGCGACCACACAAAGACCAATACGGCAACGCTTGCTACGGGCGATCCGGTTACATTGCTTACTAGCGATTTCAGAAAATGGGTCGTGGGCGTTGATTGCTTTCCGGGGTTTTCCAACCGATTGTTATAAGCGGGCTATGGATTCCGCCGTCGTACATTTAAATGGGATCAAGCCCTGCGCGTTCGATTCGCGAACGTCTCTCCGGGCTTTGGGCACAGTGTTGGCACACCGAATGTGTGAAAACCGCGCGTCTGGCACGCCGAGACGGCTGATGGAATGTCAGCCGCTGCAAAGCTCCGAATGTGCAATTATTGATCTGCCCATTCCCAAGTTTTGCCGCCATCGTACGACAGGATCGGCCTGCCCGTCTTGACGTCATGCGATCTCAGGATTGGTGGCGAAGCATCGGTCTCCTTACAGGTAAATGAGTCCTGATTTCGGGTGCATCTCCACCGAACCCAAGAGTGATCGGGTTGTTCAGTTCTACCTAGAAATGTAATTTTGACGCTGTGCTCCGGACCTCCATCGCAGCTGATTTTAGAGATCGCGTATCCTGTTGGCTTCTCCATGCCGTGCGCAGTTTTTTCGTCCAGCGGGTACGACGTGCAATCCTTGCTCTCGCCCACGAACCAATTGGACTCAGCTGTGATCACGCTGTCTTGCCGATGCTGCATCCAACCGGCCGAGTCGATCCCGGTGTATGCCCAATAGCCAATTGCACCCACGATGCCCAACAAGAATAGGCAGCCGTACCCGGCTGCTGTATCGCTAGTCTTCTTGCTCGTATTATCATCGGTCATAAACAGGATGAGCCTGCTCAAGAAGTCCTTTTAGCTGGGCGCTGTTGATCTCCTCGGCCTTTGCGTTGACGAATGTCAGTCGGCCACCTACTTTACAACTCAATCCTTCGACACTCATCGCTCGGAATCCTGACTTGTCGTGATCGAGGGTCTGGCACACTCGGTTCATCACGGCTTCGATGTCGGGATCCACCACTATCAGGTTTGCCTCTCGGTTGCCCTTCCTGATCAGGTCGTTGAAGTGTTCATCCGCCACGCCGAAGGAGTAGCCAATGATGAAAATCGTCTTGGCCTTCTTGATTATCTGCCCGCAGTGGTACCAACGATCTAGGTATTCTGTGCAGATGACCGGCTTCATAGCGAGGGGCGGAACGATGGCCGGCAAGGATACTTCCGGAGGATCCTTCGTCCAGTCAACCTTCAATTGATCAATGAATGCGGCCATCCGTTCCAATGTGGTTGCGTCTCTAGCTTGAACATCGTTGGCTACGTACTCGCGTGTACGGAAACGAATGAAAGCCTTACATTCCCCATGAAAATAACCGTTTCTCGGCCGCGTCCTGTCGTCAAAGAAGTCGGTGTAGTTGAAAGTGACGATGTTGTCGCCGCTCACGCGACTGTCCGATAAGGTCTTGTAGAAAGACAAATCACGCTTGCTGCGGGCGGCATCTTCCCTGTGTCGAATGTATGCCCAAAGGAGCCACGCCAGGTAGAAGTATTTCCGCTGATCAGGGATATGTTTTGTGAAATATCCGGTGAAAAGATCAGCCATTAGCTCTTCGAAATTCGACAATAACGCGATCACTTCTGCGAACACTGCTCGGTCCTCGGGAGTCAGATCAGGGATCTCGGCAAGGACCTGAGTGAAGACAGCTTTGATCGCCTCCCGAGCTTTAGGCCGAAAAGAGATGTGATTGGGATCGAGAAGAGTGTCCGTGACGCCGGAATCGGCCTGACCAGCCAACTTCGAAAGCTCAGTCATCATGGCCTCGTTCAGTTCGTTCTCGGACGCGATCACTGACAATTTCTTCATCAACGTTTTTACGGTGTTCACTCTGGCGTTGCCTGCGTCGCGATGCTTGTCGAGAACTGTGAGAATCTTTGGGAGCAAATGTGGGTGTGAGCCGAGCAACTTCTGTCCTAGGTTTTCAGCCTGATCTCCGCCATAGGTTTGAAGATCGAGAGGCAGCGGTTTGGCATGGTTGCGGATCGCCTTGTTGATGGCTTTGCCTGGCCCACGAGTGAAATCACTCAGATCCTTGAAAAGAGTGTTCAGAAGCGGAAGCCCGAGCACTCGATCAACGCCCGCACCAAGGACAAATATCACATCTCCTCGGGACGAGAGTTGAGCTTGGGCCTTTAACGTAGAATCAGCCTTCAAGACTGTTTCACTTTCGGCCAGATGTCGGCGATTGTCTCGCAAGCGGCATCAATATCTCTTTTCAATTGCTTGTTCAATTTTTTCCCGTTGAATTGCCGTTGGCGGGACACGTCCAAGTAGATTACATCGGCGGGCCTCACTCCCAATTCCTCGCCACTGGCGGCCTCGTGCATGACCTTCAAGATGATGTTTACGACCTCTTCCTTCGGTTCCTTGGCATTGAAATCCAGTTTGATGAGTTTCTTCGTTCCATTCTCATCCACATACAGGTCTGGAGCGGTGGTGACATGAACTTCGCCATGAATGTATCGGGGGCGCGGGTTTTCCAGCACCCGGAACTGATTATTCTGAAAGTGCTTCATGTATGTTTTGATTGCGCGGATGTTGTCTTCAATCCTGCTAGGGTCTTTGTCTGGGTTTTCGGCAGCCTTCTTCTTAAGTGCCTCTACGGCATCAAGCAAAACCGTAACATCGTTGTTATGCGAGTGGTACTTCTGGATGGTGGAGCGCGCTTCACTGTAGCGAACGATCTGCGGTTTTCGATGTCCGTCTTTGGTGAATGGAAACTTGTGGTCTCGGAGAAGTCGTCGTTGCCTGAACGACGTGGCATTCATAAACTGAGCCAGTCCCGCCACCGAAATTTTGATTGGCATCGTGGTTTCCTCTCTCACTCAAAGAGTGGTCGAATGCAGAAATCGGGTCAGCTGCCGCACTCGGGTAGGCTCAACAGGTTGTCAGGACGATAGCCGTCTGCTGTCGTTTTAAGGTACTTTCGGCCGTTGTGCGTCGCGACTATAACCTCCGCTTCTCTGCTGTTGACCAGAGTGTAGAAGGAACTTGTATAGTTTTCGATCGCGCGAATAGCTTCATCTTCCGAGAGTTTCCATTTGCCCTCATCACTTCCGATGTATGCAATTCTCTCGTGCGGATCAAAGTGAGAACCCCGCTTGTGAATGCACGTAACTCGATATCGCGCCATTGTCGTCTCCTAGGTACCTGAATTTGCTAAAGCCACTTCGCCACTCCCCCATGGTGCGAGCACGTTCCTCTTCGGCTTTGGCTGAAGCTGTAGCTGCCATCCCGACACTGAGCCGTGGCTCCTTTCGGGGCGGCTGAACAGTTTTCCGGTCTTCTGACAGTTTCACCTTTTGAATTTGTGTATGTACCGTTATTCGTGCAGGTCGGCTTTGACTTGGCATTGTCCGTGGTTGAATGTTGGTTCGCTGGAGCGTTGGATGGGGTTTGCGGTGTCGCCAACAGCGAGAGGAGCGCGAAGAGTAGGGCGAGTACGGAAATCGTGCGGCGCGAGGGGCGAGGAACTTGCATAGTCTTCTCCCTGAAACACGGAAGTAAACTTGCTCCCCCTCTGAAACAAGTTCAATAAGAGATGATACCGAGTATTCCAGACGTGGCAATAGCAAATAGGTGCCAGATTGACCACACCTTCTCGTAAGAGAATCAATGGTACGTTACCGGTCCTACATCGACGATCCAACGGAGATTCCCGGATCGAGCACCAGGAGTGGCAGACCCACTGCCAGCCCGTTTCGCGATGTTGCTAAAAGCCGCCAGAACGACGAGACTGCGAAGTCGACCTAAGCGCCCCTTATTTGTCACCGGGCTATCTGCCTTATCCGGAACGAGGCACACCATTGGCACACTGCAAATCGGAAACATGCCGATTTGTCGTTGGTCGGGGAACCAGCCGGCTGATCGGCCGTAAGGCGGTTTGTTGCGACTGTATCCATCTCAGAATGAAGCGTCGCCAATGGCGCAAAAGTTGCCCGACGATATCTGTCCTTTTTTTGTCACCTCTTGTGCAGTTGAGAGTTTGTCGTGGCCAGATATATGGTGGCCACGCGATGCGGTACGCCGACAGGTCTGCTACGCTTTCCAGACATGGAATACGACGAAGACAAAGTGGACGAGATGGTGCTGGCGTTGCTTTTCCTGACGACTTTTGAGGAGAGTCCGGATGGAGCGCGCGCCTGGAAAGGACACGACTGGAACGTGCTCAATCGGCTCCATGCAAAGGGCTACATTTCAGACCCGAGAAGCAAGGCCAAATCAGTCGTGGTCACCGAGGAAGGCGTGAAGCAGTCTCGCGCGCTCTTCACGAAATATTTTGCGAAGAAACTTACTGACGGTCAGCGGTAGCTTTGAGCCGATGCTCGAAGGCCTACGGCAACGTACTTGCCCTCGCTAATCCATTCTGACCGATCCCTTCTCTTCGTTACACCACCAATGTACTGCCTGGATATTGTCCGGATGATCGTCCCTCCAGCCTCCGCCCATTCCCTTCGGATCCCTATGATCGGGGACGACATCGTTATAATCGCGAAATTCTTCGTGGCAGATCGCACAAATGCCCGCCTGCTGTCGAATTTTGCGGTTCAGCAATTTCCGCATCTCCGCGGGAGATCGCAATTCCCGGTATCCCCGCGGGTGATGCGGATCTTCAACGCGCTGAACTCCGAGTCTGACCAGCTTTGGCTTGGGCAGAAGTTCGCGTCCACAACAAGAGAGCGATTTGTGGATCGGACACAATTCATTGGTACGAAGTCTCATGGCATTCCTCTGATTCGCGTGTGAAATGGAAAAAACGGGGAGAGAACGTGGGGATGGAGCCGCGTCGATCCCGCTCTGGCCTGCTACAATTCCTGCCCGAAGGAGAATCAATGACGAATCTGGCTACTGTGGTCCGGCAGTTGAGGAAAGAACGTGATCAAGCCCAGAAGAGAGTCGAGCAGTTGGACCAAGCGCTGGAAGCTCTGACCGGCGTCGGAGGTACACGAGGCGCGAGTGGACGTCCCCGTCGGGTTAATGCGCCCGCAGCGCGGCGAACCATGTCAGCCGCGGCACGCAAGCGGATCGCTGCGGCCCAGCGCGCGCGCTGGGCGAAGTGGAAAGCCGTGCAAAAGAGCAAGTAATCCGAATCCACCCATGATTTCCACAATTCCATTCACAGAAATCTCGTGTTTAGCCTAAGTTTTGCGTTGACTTGATTCGAGCAACTGTTTAGTTTGACTCGCGTCGACGGCTGAAAGGATTGGCGAAATCAAATTTGCCAGTCCGAAGTAGGCTGAGTGATCTGCTCGGCAGGGTGACCTGAGCGGGCAACCAGACCCGAAAAAACCGGCTGACTCTGCGAGAAGCAGTTGGGGTTTGGAACCGCGAGAGCGGTGATTGCATCAAGGGCTGCGACGGTGCATGCATCCACGCTGTTGGCTCCCTCGCAGGAGTTGGCGGATGGAGCATAACCAATGTCGCAGCCTTTCCTATTTCCTCGGCAAATTGCGGGTTTCGTCCCCGAAATTCGCTTGACTCCGTTTGCTATCCTCCGCAGCGAACGAATCGGCATCTAGTACTTCTTTAATACCACTCCCAATTGGCTGCCTTGGAGGGGGACCTTGGCACTGACTAGGGGCGTCTCTCTTCGTCAGCTTTTCAACGTGAATTGTGGATAAGACTGTACATATAACGTTGGATCGCCCATGCGGCACGGCGTCGACCTATTTGCACCATGAATGGGCAACCAGCTTTGAGTAAAATTGCGAATGTAAATGGGAGTCACGATCGAACTGCAGAATCTCGGCGACGCTCAGCTGTGCCGCGACATTACCGCTTACCTGGAGCACGCGTTCAGTGGGCGACAAGGGGAGTGGCGTGTGTCGATTGCCGGTTCGCGAGCGGCGGAGAACTGGGAGCTCCGAGTGGAGGGACCTAATGGCTTTGAACGGTCGTACACACTTTCGGCTGCGGCCGGTGAGCACGAGCCCACGGCGATCCGCATCCTTGTTCTAAGGCTCGTTCCGCCTTCCAATGGGTGACCACGCCTTCTGTGGGTCCGGGTGCAGCCTTCATCTCTTTTCGTCTTTTCGCTAAAATGTGATCCGCATGAAAGGAGCACCATGGCGAAGAAGAAGATTGACCCACTCAACAAGAAAGCGTATGGCGCGGTCTCGGCCGCGCTCACCGTCGCCGACATTCCTGCGGCGGTCAGCTTTTACCAGAAGGCATTTGCCTTTGCAAAGCGCGCCATCATGAACGGCCCCGATGGCAAGCCCGTACATGCGGAACTCACCTTGCGCGGCACCGTGCTAATGCTAAGCCCCGAAAGCCCGGCTATGGGAAGACGCACGGCCAAGAGCGTCGGCGCGTCGCCGGCCAGCTTGTACCTCTACGTCGAAAATGTGGATAAAGTAGTGGAGAAAGCGAGCAAGCTGGGGGCTACACCTCAGGGTCCGGTCATGGACATGTTTTGGGGCGATCGTTGCGGCACGGTTCTCGATCCCGATGGCTACAGCTGGATGGTTGGAACCCACAAAGCGGAACCTTCGGTAAAGGAAATGAAGAAGGGGATGGAAGAGATGATGAAACAGCAGCCGCCGGCCACAGCTGCGGCTGACTGATCTGCCGTCATTCGAAAAGCGCCGGTTGAGGTTCAATCGGCTCGGCTTCCCGAAAATTGCTCAGACCGACCCCGACGAGACGATAGCGCTGCTGAGGGGCGAGAGTTACTCGCTCTCGCAGCTTGAGGGCAATCTCTGTCAGTTCGTCG
>Ga0070733_10000282_pt1 | contig 43510 bp, 43 predicted proteins | sample Coa_R1_9_FD_66450 | JGI IMG/M metagenome (GOLD analysis project Ga0070733, IMG submission 66450) | Surface soil microbial communities from Centralia Pennsylvania, which are recovering from an underground coalmine fire - Coalmine... | ecosystem: Environmental > Terrestrial > Soil > Unclassified ... | reverse complement strand
TGGCGAGGAGTTTCAGCCGGACGGTGCGGTGGCGTGGCGCGACCAACGGAATGCCTTCGCCGATCATCACCGGGACTACATGGATGATGAACTCGTCGATCTCATTTTCGTCGAGGAGCGAGGCGATGATGCCCGCGCCGCCCATGACCCAGATGTCTTTTCCTTTTTTCGCGCGCAGACGGGCGGCGAATGGCTTGACGGGTTCGTTCACGAACTCCACGCCGGCTGGCGGGGGCCCTTGCGGCGGATGGTGAGTGAAAACGTAGTTCCTGACTTTGGTATCGAAGTCCGTGCCGGGCACGCCTCGCTTTTGATAGTCGAGCGCCATGTCGCAGGTTTTGCGGCCCCACAGAACCGTGTCAATGGATTTGTAGAAATCGCCCATGCCGTAGTTGCCTTTGGGGCGCGGGCGGTCGAGCCAGTCAATGCCGCCGTCGGGCCGGGCGATGAAACCGTCGGCGCTGGTGGCGACATAAACGATGATGCGGCGGTTGTGGGGCATGGCGGAACCGAATCGGCGGAGATGATAGCGGAAAATGCGGGAGGGGAAAAGTGGCACGGGCAATCAAGGATGAAAACGCCGGACGGGTGGCCCTTCTGCTTAGCTCAGGGCAGGCCGGCGGTATGGGGGCGTTCGGAAGAGCGGCGACACTTATGCTAGGCTTCGGATTCTGTTGAGTGACGTAGGGAGCGAGCGCGTACGGAATAAGAGAGGGAGACGAGTCCAAATGAGTTTGAACGGAAAAGTGGCGATTGTAACGGGCGGAGGACGCGGGATCGGCCGGGCCATCGCGCGGCGATTTGCGTCCGAAGGCGCTGCAGTGGTGATTACGGCGCGAACTCGGGCCCAGCTGGAGAGCACGGCCAAAGAGATTGAATCGGCGGGCGGGCGCGCCGCGTGGATCGCGGCGGACGTGAGCCGTGAAGAAGATGCCGCACGGATTGTGGAAGCCGCCCGGAAAACATTTGGCGGAGTGGATATTCTGGTGAACAACGCCGGGATTTATGGCCCGGTGAAACCAATCGAAGAAATCACCGCTTCCGATTGGGAGAGCGTGATGGCAGCGAATCTGCGGGGAGCTTTCCTGATGACCCGCGCGGCACTGCCGGCAATGTATGGGCGGGGCGGTGGCGCAATTCTGAACATTTCGAGCGTGGCGGCGCGCGCGGCGATCCCCTGGGGCGCGGCTTATGCGACTTCGAAGGCCGGCCTGCTGGGATTGACGCGCACAACGGCCGCAGAAGGAGCGCAGCACGGAGTGCGGGCAAACGCCGTGCTGCCCGGCCCGGTGCCGGAAACGGATATGTCGCAGGAATTGGGCGCGGCGCTTTCGGCGCGAACTGGGATTGATGGCGCGGTAATGTTCAAAGATTTTCTAAAGGGGATATTGCAGGGGCGGCCGCAAACTACCGCCGAAATTGCCGCGGCGGCGTTGTTTCTGGTCTCGGATCAAGCCAGCGCGATTACGGGGCAATCACTGAGCGTTGACGGTGGAATGTCTTTTTGCTGAGCCCCTCGGCAATTTCCATACCGCGCTTGGCAGCAGGTTCGGCCAAAACAATTCCGGCCTCGCCGGCGCGGCCGACGATGTAAACAATCGTGGCGATGAAAGCGAACACAGCAAAAAATATCGTGAATATCAAAAGCGCCGCGAGCATTTCGCGGACGTAGTAAACCTGCAGAACAATGTAGCTGGCAAGAATTGCGTAGAGCCACTTGCGCCAGGCTTTGCGACTGGTTTTCGGCACAACCGAAAGCTCAGCAATGGCTTCCTTGTCCGTCTCGACGGCCTCGAGGCGCTCGTCTTCTAAATTGTCTACGGTTACAAACGCGGATCCTGAAGTCTCCACTCCATCCCCCCAACGAAGAAACACATTCTACACGATTATGATGCGTATTACGCGAGAATAGATTCAATCATTTCATTCAACGGATAAATATATCCAGACAGAACCACTTCAGTAGTCTGAACGGTACTGGGACTGGTTCGAAAAGGTCGAATTTATTTTCCATTTGGGAAAAAAGGATAAAAATCATCCACTTTTCCGGGATTGATGCCCTGGGATCGATGAACCTAAGCTTCTTTTCCTATACCCAACTCCCGCCAACGTCTTACTAAGCCACTTCGGACGAGCCACGCAAGTGTCTCCGTATAAAAATTCAGTGAAAAGTGCTGGTACTTTTCAACAGGCCAATCCTGCATTGAGCAATGGCGGACCATTGATGCACGCTGATTTTCAAAAAACTCGAAGCGGGGAGGCCGGTGAGTCAACCAACGGATATATTCAAAGGTCCAGCGGACTTGGCCGTCTTTATTCAGGACTTGAGCGGTATGAAGTGCGCCGCCAACCGGCTCAACGAAGGCGAACACGAGACATTCAGGGGCTGCGGGCTTTAAATAAGTGAAGTGTGACGGCTCGATGAGGAAGCCAACGAAACAACCGAGCGTGCCTTTGCCGGGAATTGGCTCAAAACGGAAATTGAAACCGCGCAGACCTTGCGTATTCTCAACTTTTGCGCGGTAACCGCGTAAGTAAGGTGTAGCGAGAGGGCGTATCCACTGAGTTGAAAACGTTTCGCGTGCCAAGGCGCTCAGCGAGCCTCGAAGGGATAGCGATCGGCGGATTGGACGGCGGCAGCAACACGCTTGCGAAGTCCGATGGTGTCCACCGGAGCGCGCTTGGCGAACCGCTTCAGCACCGCCATTTGAGTGGAGAGCATGTCGCCTACGTGAACGGCCCCCAGAGCGCGCCGCGCTTCCTCCTCGACTCGACCACCAGCGTCGTGGATAAAGACTCGGGCGGCGTCGATCATAGGGCCCGCAGCTTCGTCTCCGCGCGCGGCGGCGGCCTTCTGCGCGCGCAGCATGGAAGATTCCATGGCGTAAATTTCCATGACGATGTTGGCGAGCGCTCCGATCAGCTCTTGCTCCTCGGATAGTTTTTCGCGGAATTTTTGCACCGCGCCACCCGCGGCCTGTAAGAACATTTTCTTGCTGTTCGCGACGGTCCGAGCTTCTTCGGCCAGAACACCCTGGGACACTTCCTGGAAGGAGGGGCCGGCCAGAACTTCGTCGGCGAGCTTCATAGCTGCGGGGATCAGCGGTAAGGCACCGGAGAGCGCGCGCTTCATCAGCATCTGGATGATGAGCATGCGGTTGATTTCATTGGTGCCCTCGAAAATGCGGTTGATGCGGCTGTCGCGGTAGGCACGGCACACGGAATAGTCCTCATGAAAACCATAGCCGCCGAAAATCTGAACGGCTTCGTCTACAACATAATCGAGCATCTCGCTGCCATAGACTTTGGCAATGGAGCTTTCGATGGCGTACTCCTCGAGAACCTTCATGGTGTGCTGCGTTTTGTCGGTGGTGGCGTCCGAAGCAGACATGGCGAGTTCCATGATGCCGGCAGACCGGTAGACCATGGACTCCACGGCGTAAATCCGGATGGCCATTTCAGCCAGTTTTTCTTTCATCAAGCCGAAATCGCCGATGGGTTTGCCGAAGGCCTTGCGTTCCTTGGCATATTTGGAGGCGACGGCGAGAGTGTTCTTCGCGCCTCCGACACACGAGGCGCCGAGAGTGAATCGTCCGGAATTCAGAATGTTGAAGGCAACGATGTGTCCGCGGCCAATTTCGTGGAGCAAGTTTTCTTTCGGCACCTTGCAGTTTTCCATAAAGATGGGAGTGGTGGAGCTGCCGTGGATGCCCATCTTGTGTTCTTCATTTCCCGCAGTGAACCCGGGAAAGGAACGCTCGACGATGAATGCGGAAAACTTTTCGCCGTCAACCTTGGCGAACACGATGTACACATCGGCGAAACCGCCATTGGTGATCCACATTTTCTGGCCGTTGAGGATCCAATCCTTTCCGTCGGGCGAAAGCTGCGCGCGAGTGAGAGCGTTCTGGGCGTCCGAACCGGCTTGCGGCTCGGAAAGTGCATAGGCCGCGAGCCATTCACCGGTGGCCAGCTTGGGGAGATACTTCTTCTTCTGCTCTTCGGTTCCGAAATAGACAATGGGTAGAGTGCCGATGCCGGTTTGGGCGCCGTGAGTTACCGCGTAGCCCGCATAAACGGAAATTTTTTCGGTGAGCAAGGTCACGGAGATTTTGTCGAGGCCGGCGCCGCCATACTGTTCCGGAACGCCCCCGCCGAGCAGGCCCAGCTCGCCTGCTTTCTTCACCAACTCGACCATCAGGCCGGGCTTTTTTTCTTCCAGCTCTTTGGTGCGCGGCAAGACTTCCTCGGTGACGAACTCCTCTGCGGTTTGGCCGATGAGGCGCTGATCGCCAGTGATATCCGCGGGCGTGAAAATCTGCTCGGGGCGTGCCTGGTCCAAAAGAAAGCTGCCGCCTTTGGTGAGACTTACCGGAGTCGCTGTGGTGGCCATGGAGTCTCCTCTGCGAAGCTACTCAAATTCGCGGTTGCGGTCGCCGGGTTGGCACGGCGTTCAAATTCAGTGGCGCAAAGGCAATTGTAACTCAGCTTGCGCCGGCTTCCGCGCGAATTGACTGAACATATTCGGCGGGCATACCGTGTTCGGCCGCGCCATCAAGAATCGTTTGCAGATAGTGCGGCGTGGGCCTCAAACCCTTTTCCACTTTGGTGGCGATGTAGACCTGAGCGTTGATTTCGCGTCCATCTGAGGCGGTGACGCGCAATTCGATTCGCCGATAATGTTCGGGCGCGCCTTCATAGCGGTCGAGAGTGCGATAAGCAGACTCGGGAATTCGATAGAGAACGCCGTGAACGTTCTTACCCGGGGCCTGCTGGACATTGGCCGTCGCGGTACCGCCGCGTACTTTCTTGTTGAAGCGAAGCTCGTAGTTCTTTAGCTGCCCGGTAATTTCTTCCAGGATTTGTCCCGCACGCGTGCGGAATTGTTCGCGGCTGAGGTTGCTGCCGTAGGCGAAATACCAGGATGAATTTGGCGCCATCAGTTAACCCAAAGATACATTTTTCGCATCTCAATTTTCTGAAGAGAAGGCGAGCCGTGAAACTCGATTCAAAGAGAGCATCCGGTCATTCAACTTCGATGAGTCATCTTACTCGCATGGCCCGCCCGGAGCAATGCGGGGCGATTCACGGCGGCCATTATTCTGAGTTACATTTGAAGAGCGCCACAGAAACACGCGGCGCGAATCCGGGTTGTACATATGGTGTGGACCAAGCAGAGGTGGAAGTCGCCGGCCGGCGGTCGGAAGAGCGGCCGGGGCGAATTTTTCATGAGAAGGCGGCTTAAGGAGGAGTTCCATGCGAGTTAAATTGACTGCCACGGCAGTCGCAGCGCTGATTGCAATTGGATTTTTGGCTGGCGGCGCCCGGCCGGCGAAATCTTTTTCACGCGCCAAGGCAAACCTGTCGCAGGATTCGACGCAGCAGTCCACGAAGTCATCTCCGGAAGTGGACAGACTTCGTTTTCTGGTGGGCGACTGGAAAATTGATTCTGTGTACCCGAAGTCGGATCTATTCCCCAACGGCGGCGAGGAACATGGAACTTATTCGTGTCATCCCGGGCCGGGCGGGTTTTCGCTGGTGGCCAATTTCATTGCGGACGGGTTGGAGGGGCACATCGAAGGGCTGGACGTGACAACCTGGGACCCGCAGGAAAAGGCCTACCGGATGTACACGTTCGGCAATGGATTCCCCGGTGCGTATGAATCCCACGGGGATTGGGATGGCGACAACTTTGTGCTCACCGGGGATTTCACGACGGGCGACACGAAATTCACGTTCAAGCAAAGCACCCATCAGGATTCGCCGGACAGCCTTACGCTGCAGGAGTGGTTCAGCCAAGCCGGCGGACAGATGCAGTTGATGCAGACGTCGAAGGTAACGCGGAAGTAGCAAACGAAAAAACCTTCCAATGAATTGCTTGCGGACTGGGAGCTAAGCGACCCGCTCAAAAATACCGGCGGCGCCCATACCGCCGCCGATGCACATGGTGACCAATCCATAGCGAGCGTTGCGGCGGGCGAGTTCGCGCACGATGGAGGCGGTCAGCTTCGCTCCCGTGCAGCCGAGCGGATGGCCCAGCGCCACAGCACCGCCATTGGGATTGACCCGCGCGGGATCGAGTCCGGCCAGCTTAATTACTGTGAGCGCCTGAGCGGCGAAGGCTTCATTCAATTCGATCACATCGATGTCATTGAGATTCAGTCCTGCGAGCTTGAGCGCCTTGGGGATGGCGAATACCGGGCCAACTCCCATTTCCTCGGGCGGGCATCCGGCTACCGCGAAGGATATAAAACGCGCGAGAGGCTTGATGCCGAGTTCGTGGGCGCGTTCAGCGGTCATAACTACCGAGGCCGCGGCACCATCGCTCATCTGCGAGCTGTTCCCGGCAGTCACAGTTCCGTGCGCGTGGAATGCGGGCTTCAATTTCGCGAGAGCTTCGATGGAAGTATCGGCGCGCGGGCCTTCGTCGGTGTCGAAAGTGACGGCCGTGGTGGTGGCCTTGCCCTTCGCGCCCGCGCCTGCAGCGCTCGCGCCATTGCTATAGACAGTTGAATTCACTTCCACTGGCACGATTTCGCTCTTGAATTTCCCCGCTGCAATTGCAGCCAGCGCTTTTTGATGGCTGGCGTAGGAGAACGCGTCCGCCTGCTCGCGCGTGATGCCATATTTCCTGGCTAAATTCTCCGCGGTGAGCCCCATGTTCAGATAAACGTCCGGGTAGTGGTCCATCAGCCAGGGATCGGGCGAAACCTTATTTCCGCCCATGGGGACCATGCTCATGGATTCGGTGCCGCCGGCGACGATCACTTGGGAATGGCCCAACGCGATGCGGTCGGCCGCGAGAGCGATGGCCTGCAAGCTGGAAGAGCAGAAACGGTTGACGGTCATGGCCGGAACTTCGACGGGCAACCCGGCGCGAAGGGAGGCGATGCGCGCGACGTTCATTCCCTGCTCCGCTTCGGGCATGGCACAACCGATGATGACGTCATCCACTTCACTCGGCGCAAGACCGGGAACGCGCGCGAGTGCTTCTCGGATCACAAGGGCGCCGAGGTCATCGGGGCGCGTGGTATGGAGAGTTCCTTTGAAGGCTTTGCCAACTGCCGTTCGGATCGAGCTGACGATTACCGCTTCGTGCATGATGGTCCTCGCTGGCCTCCGCGCCACTCAACGGCTTGAGGGATACAATCCTGCTCTGAAATTCTCTCATGGACACGCCACTTGCGAAAATAGAGGAAACTGGGGGAATAAAAGCAGAGACCGAAAGGCTAGCCTTGCGGATAAGTGATGGCCACGCGGCGGGATTTCGTTAGATAAGAATTCCAAGCCAGCGCAAGAACCACGCCTGTGCTGATGAATCCGAACGCGAAGCTTCCCAACGTGGGCCCTCTGTGCCATGCGGGCAAGATCATATAAGGCATCACGCCGTATAGAAATGTGAAAGGAATGCTGCCCCAAAGCAAGTACTGCTTGGTCTGACGCACCGACCCAGGACGGATCTTCCATAGCGAGACACCCACGAACATTCCCCAAATCGTGTAGGGAACGATCATGACAGCAAAAACAGCAAATAACCTGGCCAGGATTGCATCTGAATTGACATTCGCTCCGGCAGCCATCAAGAAAATTATTACCATGAAGAGTGCGACCAAGGGCCCAATAATTGTGAGGCACACAATAAAAAACATAAGCCAGCCGCCAACGCCCTGGAGGAATTGGGCGGGCACAGGCATGGCGTAACCTTGTGGTGGAAATCCCTGAGCATAGGGAGCCTTTCCATAGGCTGGAGGGTATGCAGTTGGAGGGTAGCCGGGTTGCGCATAAGGCTGCGCTGGCGGGCTGAAAGTCTGCGGAGGCGGCGATGGAAGAGAACCCTGAACGGTGGGCGCGGGCTGGCTGAATCTTACCCAGCTCTCAGAAGTCTGGGGCGCTTGGGGAGAGGGATCGATCCAGCTCGATCCCGAGACTCGCGCCGGGGCAGACGGCATGGGAGGCGGTGAAGGAGCCTGAGCCGCAGGTGGCTGCGTCACCTGAGGGGTATCCAATTGCACCCAGCTGCTGCCCGGCTTGGGCGGCGGCGACGGCATAGCTGTTGCAGATGGTGAGTCCACCTCGACCCAACTGTCACCTGGCTTGGGCCGGAGAGCTTGTGGATCGATCCAGCTTGAGCCGGAGGCTGAGGCGGGCGTGGCAGGAGGAATCTGGACTGGAGAAGCCGGGACAATTTCAGGCGCCTGAGCGTCTCCGGGAGGAGTCGCGACGGGCGGCTCCGTAGCCGGGCGCATTCGTTTTCCGCAGCGGCTGCAGAAGGAAGCTTTATCGGGATTTTGTGTTCCGCAAGCTGTGCAAAACATGGCCGCCAGACTTGAACCGAAATTGCCGCGGAATATTCCCCGTTCTGAAATTGCGTCGCGGCTTACGGGCGCTTGCGATACTCCTCGTAGAGCTGCTTGTGCTTGTTGTCCGTGCTGGTGAGCTGGCCGTTGATAAACAAGTAGCGCACCTCGGTGCTCAGCTCCATCGGGTCGCCATTGGTGACGATGAGGTTGGCAATTTTGCCCGTCTCAATCGTGCCAAGTTCCTTGCCGACGCCGAACATTTCCGCGGGATTGATGGTCAGCGCCTTGAGCGCGTCGTCGTGGGACATGCCGAAAGCCACGGCGACCCCAGCCTGCTGGGCAAGCCGCCGCGCGAATTCGTTGCCGTAACTGCCGAAAGCAACTTTAATTCCCATGGCGGAGAGCTGCCCTGGCAGGGTGAGGTTTGAATCATAAGGTTCGTCTTCCCCGCGCAGAAGCGTGAGAGTGGGCCTCAGGATCACCGGAACATTCTTTTCTTTCAACAGAACTTTCACTTCGCCTGCAGCGGTCCCTGTGGCCAAAATCATCTTGAGTTTCTGCTTGTCGCAATAGGCGACCGCTTCGCTGATTTGATTGGCTTGATTGGCCACAACAAAAAGCGGCAGGTCGCCCTTGACCACCGACACAAGGGCTTCGAGCTTCAGGTCGCGCTCTACGCTGTACTTGTTTGCTTGCATAGCGGATGCATAGTGGCGAGCCCGCTCGAACCACTCGGTAAGTTCCGCGATACGCCGATCATAATCAGCCCGTGAAGGAGCGCCTCCCGCAGCCGCTCCACGACCTCCGCCCCCGCCGCGCCCGCCTCCGCCGCCACCCGGCAAAACCGGCCAGTTCACGACCATTGCCGCGGAGCGCTTCACCTGCATTTCGTCCATGGTCCATCCGGCAAGGTTGAAGAGAGACGCCTGCCCAGTGATGACCGACCCACCTCCACCACGCCCGCCCAATCCTGGCGCGGCGATCACGTGAGTGATTCCTTCCGCGCGTGTCACTGGAATGTGGGCGCTGGCCGGATTAACGGCCGTGGCCGCGACCAGCTGGGGGTTGTATTCGCCGAGCTCGGCTGTGTCCACGGTCGCTTCCACGGCGCCGACTTCGTTCATGCCGATTTCCGTAACGGCGTTGAACATGCCGGGATAAACTTCGAGCCCCTTCGCGTCAATCACCTTCGCGCCAGAAGGAATTGCGGCGCCCTTGCCGACCGCGGTGATTTTTCCGCCATGGATGACGACGGTTGCTCCTTCAATCGGCGGGCCGGAGATGGGATACACCTTCGCGCCGGTAATCGCGTAGGACTGTTGCGCCTGAGCCGCGGGCACAAGTGAGAATGCCGCCGCCACGGCGATAGCAATCATCGAGTACGACAGTGTTTTCAGTATTTTTTTCATGGCGGCTATTCCTCCCGATCCTGTATCTCGCTGCCCGGTCCGCGGCCGCCACTTCGGCCCCCGCGCCCGGCGCCACCACCCCCGGCCTGGCGTTCCTTATCCAGGAGCGCCTGCTTTTCTTTGGCCAAGGCCGGACGGCCGGCGATGTCCTTGTCGCGGTCAAAGTAAATTTTCCCGTCGATGACGGTCTTTTGAACCACTGCGAAAACGCTGAGCGGATCGTGGTTGTAGATTGCCAGGTCGGCATCCTTTCCCACTTCAATGGAGCCGACTCGCTTTTCAATTCCCAGCTGGATGGCCGGATTGATGGTCACCATCTTCAGCGCGTCATCGTGACTCATTCCGCCATATCTCATGGACTTGGCGGCTTCCTGATTCAGGTGCTGCGCTTCTTCCGCATCATCTGAATTGATCGAAACAATTACGCCCTTCTGGGTCATGATGGCCGCGTTGTAGGGAATGGCGTCGAAGGCCTCCATTTTGTAAGACCACCAGTCAGAAAATGTGGAGGCGCCGGCGCCGTGCGCGGCGATTTCTTTGGCAACTTTGTAGCCCTCCAAGACGTGCTGAAAGGTCCGGACTTTGAAACCGAATTCGTTGGCGACGCGGATGAGCATGAGGATTTCATCGGCGACGTAGCAGTGCGAGTGGACGTAACGCTTGCCTTCCAGTACTTCCACCAGCGGATCGAGCGTCAAGTCGCGTCGCGGTGGGATTAGATTGGCGTCACCGGCCGACTTGCGGCGGTTGTAATCGTCCCACTGCTTCTTGTAGGCAACCGCTTGGGTGAAGGCCTGACGGATGACGTCTTCCACTCCCATGCGCGTCGCCGGGTAGCGCCTCACCTGGCCTGGCAGAATGGTTGAGTTCGATCTCTTGGGGTTTTCGCCGAGAGCGAATTTGATTCCCGGAAGCGCGCCTTCAAAAACCAGTTTGTCGGCGGGCTGTCCCCAGCGAAGTTTGATGACAACAGTCTGCCCGCCAATGGCGTTGGCACTGCCATGAAGAATGTTCGCCGAGGTCACGCCGCCCGCTAGATCCCTGTAAATGTCGATATCCTCAGGATTCAAAACATCGAGGATATTGGCCATGGAGGAAACGGAAACGCTGCCTTCGTTCACACCTCCTTCGATGGCGATGTGCGAGTGGCAATCAATAATCCCGGGCATGATGAACATTCCGGTGGCATCCACGACCGTCGCATCGGACGGGGCTTGAACGTTGGCCCCGACGGCGGCGATTCTGCCATCGCGAACCAGGATCGAGCCGCGCTGGATGGTGCCTTTGGTAACGGTAAGGATGGTCGCATTCTTGAAGAACATGACGTTGGAAGTGGTTTGCGCGCGAGAGGGCCAGGAGCACACGGCGATCGCTGCCGCTGCCAACGCCCCAACGCAAAGACTCAACGTCAGATTATTTTTTCCGCGCTTCATTGCCGCACCTCTTCCGCGCCGGTTGATGGCCGCCTGCCAGTGAAGGAGATTGACATGCCCATGACGTCTATCGTGCCGGTAACTTGATTGCCGTTAATCGTGCCGCTCAAATTGACATCAGTGGGCGTTCCATCGATTGGCACCTGAATCGAGATTCGGAACTGATTGCCGGTGAGCTGGCCTCGCAAGATTGGCGCTGTTCCCATTTGCGACGTGAGGGTGCCGGTAATGCTGCCGTCGGCGGCCATTTGTAAATTGGCAGTGGACTGGTCGGGGCCATTATCGGTTGTGTAGTAAAAAGTCCAATTACCCGACATGTCCAGTCCGCCGGGTGCGCCTCCACCGCGTCCTGCTCCGGGCGCGGGTTCGGGAGTGGGAGGTGGAATGAATACCTTGCCATCAACAAAAACCCATTTCACTTTGGTTGCATCGGCGAAAATATCTCCATCGGTTACGACCAGGTTTGCGATCTTGCCCGGCTCGATGCTGCCCAGCCGGTCAGAGACTCCAAAGATTTCCGCGGCGCCGAGTGTCAATGTGCGCAGAGCAACGTCTGCGGGCAGTCCCGCGGTGATTGACTTGCTGACGTTGCGCAAAATGTCTTTGGGACTGGCGATGCCTTCTGAAGCGAAGGCCATTTTCACGCCTGCTTTGTTCAATGCGGCGGGAGTGGAAGGAGCGCGATCGCGGAATCGCAAAGTGCGAAGAGGTTCTGTGTCTTCGCCACCGGCGCCACCGCCTCCGCCCGGCGGAGGAACCGGCCAGTTCACATCTACGAAAACAGGGACGTGCGCCGCGGCGATGGCATCGGCCACCAAATATCCTTGCTGCGCGCCGGAGAGCGCCCATCGAGCGCCCAGCGTGGGGGCCATCTTTAAGGCGCGGAGTATATCCACATCCGTATTTCCGGGCCACAGGACCAATTCCTTGCTATTCAGCGCGTGGCTGATTACCACGTCGGTATGATCGTAGGCGGGGCGCGAATTTCCCTGCGGATGCGCTTCGTAAGTTTGTTGCGCTTGTGCGTACCACTGGGCGTCAATGAAAACCTGGCGCACGTAGGAAAGTTGCCCCATCAGCGCGCTGGGGAATCCTTGATATTCGCCGCGGCCGCCTTGAAGGCTGATGGGCAGTGCCGCGGGTGTTTTGACGACCAGCTCTTCAGGGAGGTCGGCTTCGCCAAAATCCACCAGGGCTGCGTGTCCAGGGAAATATCCACCGCGTGGGACGACAAGTGCTGTGGTGAATCCCGCGCCGCGCCAGGTGGCCATGCGGGAATCGTCGGACTTAAGTTGATCCGCGGCGTTCTCCCAGGGAGTCGTCGCGGGGCGATCTTCCGGCCCGCGTGACAGCGGGGCATTCGTAGCGGCTGCTCCGCGCCCCCCTCCGCCACCGCCTCCGCGTCCGCCCGCGCCAGCCGCCGGAGCGGCCACCGCACCGAGACCGACATCCGTCCCGGCGTCAATCAGGCCGGGATAAACGGTCAGCCCTGTGCCATCAATCACCCGGGCTTCCGGCGGGATGGTGACGTTCGCGCCCACAGCCTGAATCAGGCCCTTGGCAACGACCACCGTGCCGCTGGCAATCGGTGGCCCGGAGACAGGCACGATGCGCGCATTGCGGATGGCGAAATAGGGCGGCTCATCGGCGCGCGCGCGCTGCGCGGAATAAATATTCCAAGCCACAAACGCGCATGCCGACACCACGAAGAGATGCAGAATCCAGCGGACTCCTCGAATTCGCATGAACGACTCCTTCACACTATGTTTTGCGGTAATCAGGGTGCAGACCCCGGCAATAATTGAACCAGACGCGCGATGCTACCGGGGGGTTTCAACAGAGTCAAGCAGGGCGGAGACGCAGGGGGCGGCTCATGGCTTCTCTGGCACCGCCCCGAGCCAGCTTGGACAACTACTTCTGAGAAGCGACTTGTGTGGAATCGCCGGTCTTGTGATCGGCGATCTGAAAGCGCAGAAAATTGTGGACGGCTTGGAGCGCTTCAGGGTTTGTGGTTGTGATTCGCACACGCCCGCCGCGATCGGTCTTCTCGAACAGATAGGTGATCTCGGCCCTCTTCTTTTTCATCACCGGCACGCCGGGCGGCACCTGGTCATGGACAAGCATGGGAATCTCAAAATTTCCATCGGCAAACATCTGGGCAATGTGTCCCAAATGCATTTGAATTTGGCTTTTTGTTTCGGTGTCGGCGGTGCTGTTGGCTTCGACCTGAATCGCGCCGCCATTGGTGTATAAGTAAAAGTGATGCGTGGCTTTGTCCTGCGGAAATCCCATGGCGTGATCTCCGCGTTGTTTAACGCCGGTGTTGTGATCCTGTGGCGCGCCGGACGAGCCAGTTTGTTGGAAAGTATTGGGCAAACTAAGGCCAAGGGAAAAAAGAACCACAGCAATTGCAAATTTCATTTTAGTTTTCTCCTAGAGGCCGGCTTGAAGGGAGAGCTCTTGAGCGACTCGAGAAGCTCCGCGCGTCTTCCCCGCGGAGTTCGAGCGATTCGACGGTCCCAGCCGCGCAAGATTCCTTCCATGTGCTTGCGAAGGCGGCGAAGGTCCGCAATCTGTTGTCGCAACAATTGAAGTTTCCCTTTGGCGAGCGAATGCACGCTCTTGCACGGGGTCCCCCCAGCGTCTTTTACGCGCAGGACGCGGGCGAGTTCCGGCAGCGAAAAACCGATAGCGAGTGCATTGCGAATGAGCCGCACTCGGCTGACGGCCTGCGGTGAAAAGCGGCGATAGCCACCCTGGGTTCTGGGCGGTTGAGGCAGGACGCCAACTCGCTCGTAATGCCGGATGGTATCCGGACTGACGCCCGCTAGTTTTGCTATCTCGCCGATATGCAAGGACAGCGATTCACTCAAGATTGCCATGCCTCCTGGAGAACACCATGCACCCTGGAACCGGTTCCAGGGTCAAGATGTTAAATTCAGTGTACCCGCTTGCGACTGTTCGTTTCAGGATTGAATTTGTGTGGAATCGTGAGGGACAAGTACATTCTTGGCGCCATCCTGGAGGTGGGGAACCAACCACCGGAAGAGGACGGTTGCGGCGAACGCGCCCGCGATTTGCGCAACCAGGAAGAGCGGCACATCGCTAGGTCTGATTCCCGAAAATGTGTCGGTCAATGCCCTGGCCACAGTGACAGCAGGATTTGCGAACGAGGTGGAGGAAGTAAACCAATAAGCCGCAGTTATGTATGCACCCACCGCAAATGGGACAGCGCTGGAACGGAGCCGCGAGCATCCCCAAATCACCGATAGCAGCCCAAATGTAGCGATGAATTCGCTGAAAATCTGCGCAGGGCCGCTTCGCCCGTGGTGCGACAGGGAAACAACCGGCAAACCAAACATGAGATGGGCTGATATCGCTCCGGCGACTCCACCACCCGTTTGTCCCAGAATGTACGTTGGGGTTTCCCTCCACGGAAGACCCTTTTCCAGTGCATCGGCCAGGGTGACCGCAGGATTCAGGTGGCCGCCGGAAATAGGTCCAAACGTCAAGATGAGAGCTACAAGAGCTGCGCCCGTGGCGATCGTATTTGCGAGAAGCGCCAGCGCCATATTTCCAGCGGCAAGCCGTTCGGCCATGATTCCAGAGCCAATCACCGCAGCAACCAGAAATGCGGTGCCCAGAAACTCCGCAACGAATCGGCGGCCAATAGAGATCTTCATTGTTTGCCGATGCGATCGATTTCGGACTGGATCTTGAGCTTGTCGAGACTTGATAGCGGCAGGCAAAGGAACAAACTGATCCTGCGATCGAGAATAATGAACGCTTCGTGAAAGGCGCGGGCAATTTCTTCAGGCGTGCCGCTGATTTCCGCTGGATCGGGAACGCCCCAATGTGCCGTCATGGGTTGACCGGGCCAAATGGGACATACTTCGCGGGCCGCATGGTCGCAGACGGTGAAGACATAATTCATTTTGGGGGCTCCCGGGCCTGAGAACACGTCCCAATTCTTGCTATGCAAACCCGCGGTGGGCAAGTGGGCAAGCTCAAGCTGTTTGAGAGCTTCGGGCCGAACCTTTCCAGTGGCCTGGCTGCCCGCACTATAGGCTTTGAAATTTGGAAAACCCTTCCGGCTGAGAATCGCTTCGGCCATGATGGACCGCGCTGAATTTCCTGTGCAGAGGAATAACACGTTGTATTGATTTTCCACGATGCTTACCCCTTCCCGGTGCTTTCGCTGGAGCAGCAGGTAGGCGCGCAGCAGAACTGGTCGGCAGCGTTTTTTGGCAAAACAGGTTTCCGGGCGCGAATAAAGGCGCTTGCAAATTTGTTTTGCACTTGCGGGGCGATAGCGTCCACATCGATGCCCTGAGTGGTTAGAAATTGGCGGGCGTCCTCGATGTTGTAAATGCGGGTGTGCTCAATGCTGATTTCCACGAATCCGGCGGCGGCAAGCTTGGCAACATAATCGGATTCGAGCAGCGCCCCGGCCACGCACCCGGCCCACAACTCGACATTCTTGCGAACCTCCGCAGGAACGGGGCCGCTCACGACAACGTCCGACACGGCAAACCGCCCTCCTGGCCTGAGCACACGGAATGCTTCACGCAACACGCGGTCCTTGTCCGCTGAAAGATTGATGACGCAGTTGGAGATGACTACGTCCACGGAGTTCTCCGGAAGAGGAATGTTTTCGATTTCACCCTTGAGGAACTCCACGTTTTCGATTCCGGATTTCTTCTGATTCTCGCGCGCAAGCGACAACATATCTTCGGTCATGTCCAGACCGTAGGCTTTCCCTGTTGGGCCCACTCTCCTCGCCGACAGAAGCACATCAATCCCGCCTCCTGAGCCCAGATCCAGGACCTGTTCCCCCGGGTTCAGCTGAGCCAGTGAGGTTGGATTTCCGCAGCCAAGCGAGGCCGACAGCGCCTCAATCGGCACGCTTTCCATTTGATTAGCGTCGTAGAGATTAGTGGAAATGGGGTCGCAGCAGGGGGTAGGACTGGATTCGCAGCCACAGCCGGCGGAATCCCCGGCCTTCATACGGCGGGCTGCTTCTCCGTACTTTTGTTTGACGATCTCCCGGATGTGTTCAGTGGCCAAATTACCTCCTCGTCCAACATATCTGCCAGCGCGAATATGTTTCCAGGATACCTGCTGCTATATATATGTCAAGACGAATATGATGTATGATGGGAGCGTGCCGAAGGCAAGACCACGCTTCTCTCTGGACGTGCTGTTTCGCGCGCTCGCCGATCCAACACGGCTGCGGCTGCTGAATCTGATCGGGGATCAAGAGATCTGTGTTTGCTTCTTTGTGGAAATCCTGCGGATGAGCCAGCCAAAAATCTCCCGTCACCTGGCCTATCTCCGCAAGGCAGGTATCGTGGCGGCCAGGCGCGAAGGGAAATGGATGCACTACCGGATCACGATCCCCTCGGACCGAGTCGCGGCGAGAATCCTGCGTGAAACCATGAAGCATCTGCGGGAGAAACCGGAAATGAAGCAGGATACTTCCCGCCTGAAATCGGCGTGCTGCGCCCCGCAAAACTATCAACTGATCCAGAGCGCCCCCGCGCCGGCATTGTTTCTGAAAAAGTAGAACTCGGCACATGGAGCCCGATCACAAATATTTCCTTAAAACGGACCGGCTGGGGTTCAGTCAGTGGAGGAGTGACGATCTGCCGCTTGCCCTTACGATTTGGGGCGATGCGGAAGTCACTCGTTATGTGGGCGGACCTTTTTCGAGAGAGAAAGTTGCCGCGAGACTTCAGCGCGAAATCGCCTCGCTGAGCACACATGGAGTCCAATACTGGCCGATCTTTCTTCTGGAAACGGGTGACCACGTGGGAGCGGCCGGAATGCGGTTTCGCGAACTCAAGGACCCACCATACTCCGTTGGCTACTACCTGCGGCCGGCGTATTGGGGAAGGGGATTTGCGGCCGAAGCGGGGCGCGCGGTAATCACCTACGCATTTGAAATGCTGAATGCAAAAACCTTATTTGCCGGGCATCATCCGGAGAATGCTGCCTCGGGCAAAGTGCTTCAGAAACTCGGCTTTCATTTTACCCACAAGGAACTCTACCCGCCCACCGGGCTCATGCACCATTCCTATCTGCTGGAGCGGCCTGCGAAGAGTACGGCCGGCTATCGGTGATTCGCGGAGAGCCGGAGACACAAGGTTGGTGATCCGCGGCGGCTAATTTCTCAATGGCTTTCCGGTTTTGAGTGTATGAGCGATGCGCTCCTGCGTTTTGCGCTCGCCACAGAGGCTGACGAAGGCTTCGCGCTCAAGATCCAACAGATATTGCTCGCTGACTTCCTGAGGCGCGGACAATGCTCCACCCGCGAGGACGTTGGCAAGTTTACGCGCGACATGGGCGTCATATTCGCTGATGTATTCCCCGCGCAGCATCATGTGGACGGCGAGTTTCGCCGCGGCCAACAAACTCTCACCCAGCACTCTAACCTGAGTTTGAGCTGCGCCTTCGGAGGGGCCCGGAGCAGCGGGGCGCCATCCGGCACGCGCTAGACCCAGCGCGGTTTGTTTGGCGTCAGCGACCAGCCTGTCGCGGTTCATGGAAACGAGGTCAGCGGGACGCATATACCCCAGGCCGCGCGCTTCTTCCGCGCTGGCGCCCACTTTGGCCATGGCAATATTCTGAAAGAGTGGCTTCAACGCGTTGAATAAATCAAGATCCTCGCCACCACGCCCCTGCGCATTCCATGAGGAATGTTCATTCGCGCGGATGACCATTTCCTTGGAGCCGCCGCCTGCGGGGATAAGCCCCACTCCGACTTCGACGAGGCCGATGTACGCCTCTGAAGCGGCGTGAATGCGCGCGGCATGAAGACAGATTTCGCAGCCTCCACCAATGGCCAAACCCTGCGGCGCGACGACTACGGGTTTGGGCGCGTACTTGAGCGCCATGGTGCCGGCCTGAAACTGGCGGACGGCGAGATCAATCTCGTCCCATTCCTGTTCCTGCGCGGCAACCAGAACAAGCATCAGGTTCGCGCCGGCAGAAAAATGAGTGCCCTGATTGGCAACCACCATGGCATCGAAGTCGGTGTGCAGGCGGCGCATGCCGGACTGCAGCATCGTGACGATGTCGGCGCCCAGCGCATTCATCTTGGTGTGAAATTCACAGCAGAGGACGCCGTCGCCCAAATCAATGAGTGTGGCGCCAGCATTGCTTTCCACGATGGGGCCGGATGGGGCAGCGCCTGCTTCCTTGAGCGACGATAGGATGATGATACCCGGCGGCTCAACCGTCGGCTTGTAATTGTTCGCTCCCAGATCGAAGCTGGAAAGCCTGCCGTGTTCGGAGCGGTAGAAGGATTTGTTCCCCGAAGCAAGCAACTTCGTAACGATGGGCGGCAGTGCTTCGCCTTCCTTTTCCAGTTGGCGGGCGACGGCTTCCACGCCGAGCGTGTCCCATATTTCAAAGGGGCCCAATTCCTGGGCGAATCCCCAGCGCATGGCACGATCAATGTCCACGACGGAGTCCGCAATTTCGGGCACGCGGCGCGCGGCATAGAGACCCGTGCGAGAAAGTGCGCCCCACAAAAATTTGGAGGCTTTGTCTCCTCCCTGTCCGCTGAGCGCCGGGCCAACCAGAGCGCGGATGCGTTCGCGCGTGTCTTCAATCATGCGACCCATGTCGATCGAGGCGAAGCGTGCCTTCTGCTTTGGGCGGTAATCCATGGTTTTCGGATCGAGAGTGAGGATTTCACTCTCACCACCTTTTTTCACACGCTTGTAAAATCCGCTGCCGGTTTTTTCACCCAACCATCCCCGGCGCAACAGTTCCTCGATGACCGGTGGAACACGGTAGAGCTCGCGCGATTCATCATTTGGGGTGTTATCGTAAATATTGCGGACGACGTGCCCCAGGACGTCGATGCCCACAATATCCGCGGTGCGGAAGGTGGCGGATTTCGCCGCGCCAATGGCCGGGCCGGTGCATGCGTCCACTTCTTCGATGGTCATGCCCAGTTCGCTCATCAGGCGCACGGCATTCAGCATGGAAAAAGTGCCGATGCGGTTGGCGATGAAATTTGGAGTGTCCTTGGCGACCACCACTCCCTTTCCGAGCTGGCGATCGCAGAAATCAGACAGCGCGCTGACAACTTCCGGCAAAGTGTCGGGGCCGGGAATAATTTCAACAAGTTTCATGTACCGCGGGGGATTGAAGAAGTGCGTGCCCGCCCAGTGTTGGCGATAATCCAGGCTGCGACCCTCGGCGATGCGCGTCACGGGCAGTCCTGATGTATTCGTGGTGATGAAGGAGCCGGGACGGCGCTGGCGGTCAACGCGCTCAAGCAACGAACGTTTAATCTCGAGATTCTCGGCTACGACTTCGATGATCCAATCGGCTTGAGCGCACCATTCTAGATTGTCGTCAAAGTTTCCCACTTGAATCAGGCGCGCGGATTCAGGAACAAAGAACGCCGCAGGGCGGGCCTTGATGGCAGCTTCCAGTCCCGCACTGGCAAATCGGTTACGCACAGAAGGGCTCTGCAAGGTGCGTCCGGCGGCTTTTTCCGCGGGGCTGAGTTCAGGAGGAACAATATCCAGCAGGAAAACAGGCACGCCCGCGTTCGCGAAATGCGCGGCAATACGTGCTCCCATGGTCCCTGCGCCCAGCACGGCTACTCGTTCTATGCGCCGGGCCATTAACTTTTCCTTCCGGGCGCGACTCGCAAAACCCCTTGAGTCAGTTGCGAATCCATAGAGGAAGCAGGTTACAGAAGGGACAAGACAAGGTCAACCAAGCGGGACAGACATCCCTGTGAGCGGTTACGCTGGTCTATATGGCTAAAAGCAAGAAACGGATCATGCTCGAATTGCTGACCGGAGGCGTGGGGCGACTGCGCGAATTCGCGTATGGCGACCTGGAGGGAGCGCCGCGCAAGCCTCGCGTTGGCCTGGCGCTGGCGGGCGGTTTCGCGCGCGGAATTGCGCACATCGGAGTACTGCGCGTAATGGAAGAAGAGCGCATACCAATTCATTGCATTGCGGGCACCAGCGTGGGCGCGTTGATTGCCGCCGCGTATGCGTCGGGCACTTCGCTGGACGAAATGGAGAGGCAGGGCCGGGCCACCAAGTTCACAGATTTCGGGCGGTGGACGCTATCGCGGCTGGGCCTGGCGAGCAATCAAAAGCTTGAAGAATTCATGGCGCGTTTTAACGTGGTAAAGAGGTTTGAAGACTTGAAGATTCCCATGTGCGTCGCGGCAACGGATCTCGGCGGGGGCAAGACCGTATATTTCACGCACGGAGATTTGATTATTGCCGTGCGCGCGTCTTGCGCGTATCCAGGGCTTTTTCTGCCAATCACGGTGGATGGTCACATGTTGGTGGACGGATTCGTGACCGAGCCGGTGCCGGTGGAAGGCGCACGAAACCTGGGCGCGGACATCGTAATCGCCGTTTATCTTTCGACCAGCGCCAGCCAGTCCAAGCCCAAGAGTTTTTTTGATGTGATCGGCCGGGCTTTCGCGATTGTTCAGCGAGCTGGGGAACGAGTTTGGCGCGAAGCCGCCGATGTTGTCATTGAGCCCGATGTGAAGGACATGCTGTGGGATTCGTTTGACAAGACTCCGGAGTTGGTGGCTGCTGGCAAGGAAGCAGCGCGGCAGGCGCTTCCCGCAATCCGGCACGCCATGGAGGAATTTGAGCGCATTGCAAACTCCCCGCCCAGCGTATAGCTAGCGCGCTAACCGATTCATCCCATTAAGACCTACTTGCTGCCCGGCGGAATAATCCCATTCATCCGCAGGTACTCCACCATTTGCCCGTAGTGGTCCGTGCAGTGCCAGACGGCCACCATCACCATTCCGATCCTGGTGTTCGGGCCTGCATAACGTCCTTCAACCGTGTCGAGCATGTTCTGCGCATTGATCTTGGCAATCACGGTGTTGGAGTAGGCGAATGAATCGCGCAAGTACTTCATAATCTCCGCTTTCGTGTGTGAGGGATCGGGGCCACCCCCCTTTTCGCAATCCGGCGGCGGGGCAAGTTTTTCCATCTCTCGGAAAAATGCCAGATTTGCGCAGGCTATGTGTTTGACCTGCTCCGCAAATGTCCGCACACCTGTAAATGAGCCATTGGTCGGAGCGAAGTTGTACTTTTCCTCGGGCATCGCATCGGCCACATGGATGACACTCTCTGAAATGAATTTCCAGTTGTCCATAATTGCGGAGTGGAGCGCGGGTTTCTCCTGAACCGGGGGCTTCTGCTGCGCATCCGCATTGGCAAACGCAAAAAGAAACGCCATCCCTAGTAAGCCTGCGCGTGTAAATCGCTTCATGTTTCACCCCCTAAGGATTTATCAACATCGTTTCAGATTTCCCTAAGACGCTTCAAGCTTTCCGAATCTCCACCTGCACCGGTTGACCGTTGCCTTTGCCGCGCTGGTTCAGCCATGCAGCGAGCGCAGTCGCCAACTGCGCGGGTTGAACCCTGAAACTTGCCTCCAGGAGACCTTCGCCGGTGGGCAAGGTGTCGTCAAAATCAGCGGAATTGGTGAAATTGCGCATACAAAAGCTATCCAGCCATTCCAGCGGACAGGGCTTCCGGTCCTTTCCAATCACCAAGTCCACAACCAGCTTCTGCGCGTACATGCGGGGAGTATAACATTCGGGATAATTTCCTGTGATGGAGGTCACAGCCACCGCGGGCCACTTACCCATTCTTTGTGCACCACCGCCCACAGGTTTCCTTGCAAACTTTGGTGCGGGTGCCATACACTTTTCAATCGCGGTTGTTCTGCGTCGATTCTTTGATACGTCCGCTTCCTCGCCTGGTACGTCACATCCAGCCCGGCGGCGCGCAGGTTAAATTCGCAGGAGGCTAGGTGTCCACTCCCCTGGAACAATGGGTAGAGCAGATGGCGCGGCACACGCGCCCGCAGCAGGTGGTTTGGTGCGACGGGTCCGAAGCGCAGCAACAGGAATTCTTCCAGGTGATGTTGCGCGAAGGGCACACCGTGGCCTTAAATCCGAAAACCCATCCAAATTGCTACTTACACCGCAGCAGTCCCAATGACGTCGCCCGTACCGAGCAGGTCACCTTCATCTGCACAACGAAAAAGGATGACGCCGGACCCACCAACAATTGGATGGCGCCCGCCGAAGCCAAGGAAAAAATCGGCAAGCTCTTTGAAGGCTCAATGGCCGGGCGGACGATGTACGTTTTGCCTTATGTGATGGGCCCGGCGGATTCGCCCATCAGCAAGATTGGAGTCGAGCTGACCGACAGCGCGTATGTCGCGGCCAGCATGCGGATCATGACGCGAATGGGCCGCGCGGCGCAGGACCGGCTGGGCGGCTCGTCCGATTTCGTCCCGGGACTGCACTCGCTTGGCGACTTGAATCCCGAGCGGCGCTTCATCGCGCACTTCCCGGAAGAAAAACTTATCTGGAGCATTGGTTCCGGGTACGGCGGAAACGCCCTGCTCGGCAAAAAATGTTTTGCGTTGCGCATCGCAAGCCACATGGCCAGGAACGAAGGCTGGATGGCCGAGCACATGCTCATACTTGGCCTGGAGGATCCCAGCGGGAAAGTCACCTACATGGGCGCGGCGTTTCCCAGCGCGTGCGGCAAGACGAATCTGGCCATGATGGTGTCCGCTCTGGAAAAAACCGGGTACCGCGTTTGGACCGTGGGCGACGACATCGCTTGGATGAAAATTGGCCCCGACGGATACTTGCACGCAATCAACCCCGAAGCGGGTTTTTTCGGTGTTGCTCCCGGCACTGCCGTCACAACCAATCCCAATGTCATCGTGGCCCTGAATAAAAATGCCATTTTCACCAATGTGGCCATGACTCCTTCGGGCGAGCCATGGTGGGAGGGCAGTGAAATCCCTCCGCCTGCGGGATTGACCGACTGGCAAGGGCGCGTGTGGGATCCATCCAAAGGAACTGCCGCGCAGCCCAACTCACGCTACACGGTTCCGGCCGGCCAATCGCCGAGCATTTCACCGCGCTGGCAGGATCCCGCGGGCGTGCCCATCTCCGCGTTTCTGTTTGGAGGCCGGCGGGCGCGGCTGGCTCCGCTGGTCTATGAGGCGTTTGATTGGCGGCATGGGGTGTTCGTCGGCGCGGGCATGGCGTCTGAAACGACGGCCGCGGCGACCGGAAAGGTTGGCGTCACGCGCCGCGATCCCATGGCCATGCTTCCCTTTTGTGGCTACAACATGGCGGATTATTTCGGCCACTGGCTGGAAATGGGCCAGCGCATCCCGCACCCGCCGAAAATCTTCCATGTGAACTGGTTTCGCAAGAACACGGATGGAAAACTCATGTGGCCCGGCTTTGGTGAGAATGTCCGCGTGCTGAAGTGGATCCTGGAACGCGTGGAAGGCAAGGCCGACGCGCGGGAAACTCCTATCGGCTTCGTCCCCACGGCGAAATCGCTCACGCTGGATGGGCTGAAAATATCTGCTGATACCGTGGAAGAGCTTCTCAGGGTGGATCCAGCCGACTGGGGCGGCGAGTTGGATAACATCAGCACGTTCCTGGATAAATTTGGCGACCGCTTGCCAGAAGAATTGCGCGTTGAGGAGTCAAATCTAGCCAAGAGGCTTGGCAAAGTTGGCGCCGCCACACGCTGAATGGTTTTATCTGACCGCGGACAAATTGCTAGCTAAAGAATTTCCAAGATTGCGGCGTCAATGGCGACGTGTGTGTATGGGAATTGGTTGATGGAGAAGGCCTCGCCGGCCCCGTTCGTGAAATGGAAGAAGCGGCTGATGTGGTAATCCTCATCGAGGGCGCTGAATAGCTTCTCAGTTTCCTGGTGCGAGAGGCCAAAGCGCCCAAGCTCGACGGGTTCGCCGAACTCCCGGGCCACGGCGCTGTATTTTTCAACGACTTCGTGAAGCTGCATGGTATTTTCCAGGCAAAGCGATCCCGGTATGAGCGCCCCAATCTCAGTGAGAATATTGACGCAAGATGCCATTCCGCGCCAATGATTTCTGCTGCGACTCGCTCGCGCAGCGCGACAATTAAACGCGAAATGTTATGATGATGAAGTTTTGCTTGCGCGGCAATCAAAGCCGACGCCCGGCGAATGAATCCATCCTAAGGGAGAAAAAGAATGCCGATTTACGTAGGACAGCCCGCTCCGGAGTTCAGCTTGAAGGATCAGAGCATGCAGGAAGTGAAACTCGCGGATTATCGCGGGAAGAAAAATGTGGTGATGGTGTTCTATCCGCTCGACTGGAGCCCGGTGTGTACCAACGAGCACGCCTGCGTGGTCAATGACATGAAAAAGTTTGAGTCACTCAATGCCCAGGTGCTGGGCCTGAGCGTGGATAGCGCGTGGTCGCACAAGGCTTACGCCGAAAAAATGGGCATCCATTACCCGCTGCTGGCGGATTTCCAGCCGCGGGGGGCAGTTGCCGAAAAATTCGGGATCTATCTGGCCGACAAGGGAATCACTGGCCGGGCCATCGCCATCATCAACAAAGCAGGAAACGTGGCGTGGTTCAAGCAATACGACATTCCGGTAGTGCCGGACCTGAATGAAGTTGCTCAGGCCCTATCGCAAGTTAAGTAGCATCGAATTCTTTGCAAGCTGATTTCAATGTCCGGCGGGCTTCGGTGCCGGCTTCACCGCGGGCTTTGCCACCGGCTTCACGACCAGCGTGCGCAGAAAGTTCACCATGGCCCAACGCTGCTCGTCGGACAACTCCGTCTTGAATGAGGGCATCGGTTTGCGGCCTTCCGTCATTTTCCAATAGATTTCGCCGTCGGTCATTTCACCCATCATGTGGGCGCTGTTCAGCTCCGATGGGGCGGGATTGTACATGTAGGCCTCGGGACCATCGCCGGCGCCCTTTTCACCATGGCATTTTGCGCACTTGTCCAACCAGATGGCGTGGGAGGAGTCCAGGTTTTGCGGTGTTGCCTTGACGGGATTCTTGAGTTTTTTCGCCTCTGGTGGCACAACCCAGCCGGTATTATGCGCCGCAGCCCAGCCGGCAAAGAGTAAGCTGCAAGCCAACGCTACGCCCACGATGATTCCCTTCCCAAAGTAAGCACATCTTCGAGCCATCACGCCTCCATTTGAAATACGAATTCAAGGCTCCATCCGCCTGTCAGACAGCAATCATTACATAAGACGCATAAACGCACCCGCGCGTTATCCTTGAGATTTTCCAATGAATCAGAGGTTAATGCCAGGGAAAGGATACTAATCAACGGAGGATCAAGACCAGGAGCAATCCGTTGAGGGCTATGACCGCTGCGGCAACCAGCCAGGCGGACACGGTGATCCAGCGGCGATTGGCGAATTCTCCCATCTTCGCGGGATCGCCCGTGAACTTCACCAGCGGAATAATCGCGAAGGGAAGTTGGAAGCTCAGGACCACCTGGCTGAAAATAAGGAGCTTGGTGACCGAACCTTCGCCCATGACTCCGATCACGATTGCGGCCGGAACAATGGCCAGGCTGCGCGTGATCAGCCTCCTCAACCACGGTTGCAAGTGAATATGAATGAATCCTTCCATCACGATCTGGCCGGCAAGCGTGCCGGTAAGCGTCGAATTCTGGCCGGAGCACAGCAGCGCGGCAGCAAACAACACGCTGGCAAAGCTGGCGCCCAGTACCGGGGTCAACAACTGGTAGGCTTGGCCAATGTCGGCGATGTTGGTGAAGCCGCGCTGGTGAAAGGCCGCTGCGCCAAGGACGAGGATGGCGGCATTGATGAACAGAGAGAAACCCAGCGCGATGGTGGAGTCCAAAGTGGCGAAACGGATCGCTTCGCGCTTGTGGGACGCTCCGAAACCAAAGGCGCGGGTCTGCACAATGCTTGAATGGAGGTACAAATTGTGGGGCATCACCGTTGCACCCAGGATTCCGATGGCCAGGTAGAGCATTTCCCGGTCGCGCAGAATCTGTCCGGTCGGCAGGAATCCGCTTGCGGCCTCCAACCACAACGGGCGCGCAAAAAAGATTTCGTACGCGAAGCACCCCGCGATGGTGAGAATCAGCGTTACCACCAGCGCTTCAATCCAACGGAATCCGCGACCCTGAAGCGCCAGAACAATCAGAACGTCCGCGCCGGTCAGGATCACTCCATAAAGCAGCGGAACATGAAACAGCAGCTGCAAAGCAACCGCTGATCCCAACACTTCCGCCAGATCGCACGCGGCAATCGCAATTTCACAGATGATCCACAAGAAAATTGATGTGCGGCGGGAGTAATGCTCACGGCAGGCTTGCGCCAGGTCGCGTCCTGTGGCTATGCCCAACTTGGCAGAAAGCGCCTGCAGGAACATGGCGACCAGGCTGCTCAGAAGCACCACGCTTAAAAGGGTGTAGCCAAACCGGGAGCCACCCCCCAGATCGGTTGCCCAGTTGCCGGGATCCATGTAGCCGACGGCCACCAGATATCCCGGCCCTGCAAACGCGAATAGCTTTCGCCAGAAGGATGCCTCCGCCAGAAAAGGAACCGTGCGATATACCTCCGGGAGGGACGGCAGGCCCGATGAAAACGCAGTCTTGTGCGCTGCCGAGGGCAGGGGCGGAACGTTCGGGGGAGTTTCTTCGATGGGCGAGGGAGTAACGGTCATAAGGTATCGGGAGACTGGATTAACTGCAATGAACTAACGGTATAAACTAGCATTAACTATGGCGCGGGTCAAATATTTTCTTGCCCCGTGTGCAGCGATCGACACTCACGCGCCTTCCGGTCTGTTATACTCACGATTGGTCCGGGAGGGATTCCGATGGACGAAGCCGCCAAAACACAGCAACAGGTGCAGATCAAGGCCGACGAAAAGGAAATGCTGGGGCAATACAGCAATTTGGTGATGATTCACCACAACCCGGAAGAGTTCACTCTGAACTTCATCTATATTTTCCCCAATGCGACGCAGGGTGCGCCGCAAGGAAAACTTGTGTCCAGCATGATTATGAGCCCCGGACACGCCAAGCGCCTCTGGAGAGCGCTGGGAGAGAACCTTTCCCGCTACGAAGCCCAGTATGGCCCCATCCGCGAGACTCCTTCCCCCGTTCCAGCGCCTTCTGTTGGGCTGGTTCAATAATTCTCCACGCTAAAATAATAAGCGCTGGACGTGCCATGATAGGCGGCGTCCAGCGCTTAAAAACTGTTTGCGCCAGTTTTTTGTCTTCGCGAGTCCCTCCTCCTTAGCCGTTGAGCGTTCTTTCCGGAGCGGCGGATGGATCAATCACCCATTGTCCGCTGGGCTCCAGGAATTCCAAGCCGATGGCAAAGCCAACATCGCGCAGCCTCTGGCAATAGGCCACCCTTGCTTTGGCGCGAAATCCGCCTGGCAGAGAGGCAACCATCACGCGGTCCTCAATCCTCCAGGGACGCGAGGTGACCACGCGCGCGCCGCGAGCGCTTACGTTTTCGGTGAACGTGGTCTCAATTCCCGGCACTCGTTCGTTGCCGGAGATCTGGAGCGCCACCGCCATCGGAATTCTTTTTTCCAGGCGAGGTGCGATATCGCCCTCTTCAAAATCCCTCATCACCCCTCCGACACGGACCCTCGCCACGGGCCCTCGTTAAAGGCAGACCGCGATGCGCGCCAAAGTGAGCACGCCGTCGCCGTGACCTTTCATGCGATAGAGCTCGCGGTCCGCGGCACCCAACAATTTCTCCAATGTGTCCCCGTCATTCGGGTAAACGGCAACCCCGGCGCTCACTGCGAGGTGCGGAAATTCAATGTCCGAGGCAAGTTTTTCCCTGACGCGGCAGGCCACGCGTTCGGCGGCTTCCGCCCCTGCTTCCGGCAGAACAAGTGCAAACTCATCGCCACCGTAACGCGCCCCGGTATCAGTCGCGCGGCAGTGCATTCGCAGAACGTTGGCCAGCCTGCAGATGGCTCGTGTGCCCATCAGGTGGCCATACTTGTCATTCACTGTTTTGAGTCCGTCGAGATCAAACAGAACCACGGCAAAGGGGCGGCCGGTGCGGCGCGAGCGCTCGAGCTCGCTTTGCAAAGCGTTTACCAGCGTCCGGTAATTGGCCAAACCGGTCAGCGGATCGGTGATTGCCATTCGGCGGACTTGATCGAACAACCGGGCGTTATCCACCAGCGCGCCGCCAAGCAATACTCCATAGCTGGAAACTTTCAACAGTTGCGCGAGCAGGCCGGGACCATCCAACTGCTGCACGGATTGCGAGGCAACCACGTGGCAGATAACATTGATGACTGCTGTCCAGTACAGCGATTTATCGAATGCCGAAGAGGAGCGTTGCAGTCGTTTATAGAAACCCACGGCCGCGATGCAGAACAGTGCGGCCGGAAGCATCTCCCAGGGCCGCGCCAAGAGCCAAGTGGGGTGAATCGAGATTTGCCATGGCAGTCCCAGAAAAATCGCGCTGGTGAGATAGCCCACGCCGCCAACGATGAAGAACGCAGCGGCAATTTCCTTGCCGGGTTCGCGAGCATTTGGCAAGCGCCGTTCCACGAACAGCGCCAATAGCAAGAGTAGCCCCAGAAGTGTGCGGCTTACCATCCAGGGAAGCGGTACCCGCAAAGGCAGTGGGGCGGCGCCGGCCATCGCCGAATACAAATCGAGGTTGCCGCCTGCTTCCACTAGCGCGGCCAGCGCGAAACCCAATGCCAGGATCAGAGAGATTCGGTCGCGTGTGCCGCGGAAACGCACCAGCGCATTTGCTGAAAAAGTCAGTATCAGCAGGCTCCCAAAAAGCGCGAGTGAAAGGAATTGAATCGGCTCAAACGACAAATGAAAGGAGCGCAACCATCCGAGCAGGATGACTGTGGCCGCTCCGCCAATAAACGCGAAGGGCCAGCGATAAGGCCTGAGCTTTTCGTTGATCACTAAGAGCATTCCCACAAGAGTCCCCAATGCCCAAGACAGAGGTCATCCAGTGCCACTAAAGTGCAACTTTGTGGCCAAGTGGAAGAGAACTTCTCAAATTCGTACTGCGCTGAAATTCATAGCGTTAGGGAATGGGCCGATTGGAGGAGAGGTTCCCACTTGGGGTGGAAAGCGGCCAGTCGTGTAAATTAGTTACAAGTTGAGAGAGGAAATGCCCAACATCAAATCGGTTGTGTCGCTTAAGATTATCTTCCGGTCACTTGCCGCACGCAAGTAGTATTCTTGGTCCAATTCCGCACATCTTTATTGGGACAAGAATGCCAATTCCGGATTCTATGGTTTTGGCACGGGGGGAGGAAGCTCTCGGGCCTGCGAAATATCCTGGAAATTCGCCACTTTGTGCGCACCGTCGCAAAACGGCTTATTCGCGGAATGGCCACAGCGGCAAAGTTTAATGGAGGTGCGACCGGCCAGGCCAAATTTATTTCCGGCCATATCAACCAGCTCGAAATCACCTTCGATCTGTATCGGTCCGTTATCCCTGGGCGTAATCTTGGATGGCGCCATTGTTATCCCCCAATCTTTCTCATCAGCCTCTTCAACAGCGAACCTCAATACTTTGGCATGGAGGGATCCACTTCATCCGACCAGGCCAGGATTCCGCCCTTGAGGTTCCAAACTTTTCGGAAGCCGGCCTTACGAAGAAACTCGACGGCTTCGGCAGATCGTTTCCCGCTCCGGCAATGTGCCACGATTTCGCGCGAGCTGTCCAGTTCGTTCGCGCGCCGCGGCAAATCACCGAGTGGGAGCAGGTATCCATTCAAATTGCAAATCTGAAATTCATGCGGCTCGCGAACGTCAAGCACAAACAAATCGTCGCCGCGATCGAGTCTTTGCTTCAGCTCGAGCGGAGTCATTTCAGGTACATTGGTTGCGGGCGCTGCCGCCTCCTCGCCACGAATTCCGCAGAATTCCTCGTAGTCAATTAATTTCGTAATTGTGCGGTGCGTCCCGCACATTGGGCAATCGGGATTCTTTTTGAGCTTTAGCTCCCGAAACCGCATGGCCAGTGCGTCGAACAGCAGCAACCTCCCAATCAACGGATCGCCAGTGCCCAAAATCAGTTTAATCGCCTCAATTGCCTGGAGCGCGCCAACAATCCCCGGAAGCACTCCCAGCACTCCCCCTTCGGCGCAAGATGGCACCAATCCCGGCGGAGGTGGCTCGGGATAAAGGCAGCGGTAACAGGGTCCATCCGGAAAGCCGAAAATGCTGACTTGTCCCTCGAACCGGAAAATCGAGCCATACACGTTGTGCTTGCCGGTCAACACGCAAGCATCGTTCACCAGGTAGCGCGTGGGGAAATTGTCCGTGCCATCCACGACCAGATCATAGCCGCGGAAAAGCTCCAGCGCGTTGGAACTGGTCAGTCGCGTCTCATAATTCGCGATGTCAATAAAAGGATTGAGCCCGGCCAGCCGCTCTTTTGCGGCGTCCAGCTTGGGCCTGCCGACATCGCTGGTGGAAAACGTCACCTGGCGCTGCAGGTTGGTGAAATCCACCACGTCAAAATCAACTAACCCTAGATGGCCAACGCCCGCCGCGGCCAGATAGAGACCAAGAGGCGCGCCAAGTCCGCCCACGCCGATCATCAAAACGCGCGCCTGCTTGAGCTTCAACTGCCCGTCCATGCCAACTTCCGGCATGATGAGGTGGCGGCTATACCGCAGAACCTCTTCGCGCGAAAGGTGCGGACCTTCAACCACTTTGGCCTGAGTGCTCATGAATTGCTTCCTTTCGGTCTCCACTCAATTCCCTGCGCCGCCGGCGATGGATGGCACAATGCTGATGGTGTCGCCATCTTTGATTGGCGTGTTTTCCTTGTCGAGATAGCGGATGTCTTCGTCGTTCAGATAGACATTGACGAAGCTGCGGATACGGCCATCTTCGGTGTAGAGGTGCCTGCGTAAATCGGCAAATTCCTTGGTCAGTGAGCCAAGCGCCTCGCCAACCGTGCCGGCTTTTAATTCAACAGAGTTTCGCTTACCCACAAAGGGCCTCAGCGGTGTTGGTATCAGAACTTTTACGGCCATTCCAGCAGTCCTCCCTATTTCTTGGTCAATCCCATTCCGCATACGAGCGAAAGTTCAGCGATTAGATGTAATCAAGACGCCGCAGGCGTCATGCGCACGGCCGGCGCACCCGTGACAATTCTCTCCGGCTCAAATCGCATCCGATCGTCCGTCAACCGCCAGGAAGCCATCGCTTGCGGCTCGCCCGATATGATGCTCACGATCACGTAGCTGTACCACGGCCATGCATGCTCCCGGTCGTACTCGCTGGGCAACGCCGGGTGGTCGGGATGCGAGTGATACCAGCCTAAAACTTCCAGACCTGCTTTTTGCGCTGCGTTCTCGGCGTCACGTACATCCTCTGCCGTGACTGAAAATCGGTTGCGGGGTGAGTCGGTCCTCCGATTGACGAGTTTGTGCAGTCCGCGCACCTCGCGGCACGCATCGCTTTCAGCTCCCAAAAGCGCTCCGCAACATTCATGCGGATATGTTTCCACCCCATGCGCCCGGATTTCTTGCGCCTGCGTTTCGTTCAGCTGCAGCTTCTGCATGTTCATTGGCGACATTGGCATTCTTTTTAGTGGAAACCAAATCCCAGTGCTACTTGGCCTCTTCCCAGAATCGCTCGCTCAGGTACTTTTCACCGGAATCCGCAAACACGGTCACCATGACCGCGTTTTGCGTCCGCGGAATTGTCCGGGCCACTGCGACGCAGCCCACCAGGGCCGCACCGGAGCTGGGACTGACCAGGAGGCCCTCTTCCCTGGCCAGGCGCTTGACCATCTTGTATGCATCCTCCGTGCGCACTTCCAGATTGTCATCGGCCAGGTGGGGATCGTAAATTTTCGGCACAATCGCGGTGGCCATGTGTTTCCACCCCTCCAGGCCGTGGAAACCCGCATCGGGTTGCAAGCTCACGCAACGGATTCGCGGATTCATCTCCTTCAATTTGCGCGTGATTCCTGTAAATGTGCCTGTCGTTCCCAGGCCGGCGCAGAAATGCGTTACACGGCCACGCGTCTGATCCCAAATCTCGGCGCCTGTGCCGTCGAAGTGAGCGCGCCAGTTCGCCGGATTGCTGTATTGGTCCGGATAGAAATATCGAGCCGGGTCGGCAGCATGAACCTTTTGCGCGAGCCGGATTGCGCCGTCGGATCCTTCCTCCGCGGGAGTGAATACCATTTCGGCGCCGTAAGCGTGCAGGATTTTCTTGCGTTCGGGCGATGCGCTTCCAGGCAGGCAGAGCGTGACCGGATAGCCGAGATAGGCCCCGATCATGGCGTAGGCAATTCCCGTGTTGCCGCTGGTCGCATCCAGAATGGTTTTGCCGGAACGCAATGCGCCGCTGCGCTCACCCTCGCGGATCATGGCAAGGGCAGGGCGATCTTTTACCGAACCGCCCGGATTAAACCACTCCGCCTTGACATAAAACTCAATATTCGGGAATTCATGCCCAACGCGTGAAAGCCGCAGCAGCGGAGTATTCCCTATGCGATCGAGCAGCGACGTCGCCGACGCGGTCGACGGATCGATTGCCCGGACGGGATAGTCGACTAAAGATTGTCCTTGCGCACCCATTGGATTGACCTAGCCCCCCACCTCAATCACCGACCAATCTCATCTCAAAACCGAAAGTGCCGAAGCCCTCGCCCCTGCCTACACTGATTCGATGCGGGTATCCCCCACCCGTATTCTTTTTAGATACCATAGGTTAGCGGGGCAAACCCAGCATCCTGCAGGGAATGGCGAGATATGAGGGCCAAGAAGCTATCCCCTGCCAGTGAGCTGTAACTAATATGCGACCAATTAGGTCGTATTTGCAAGGCTTTCAGTTCTGGTCCTTGGCAAGCGCCACCCGCCAAGAACGCCTCCAGAAGTTCGCGCTTAACCAATTCCAATGACCATACTTGTTCGCGAGGAGTCTAAGCACTTAACGGGGGTAACTGGATGAGTGCTCTATGGAATGACTTGCGCCACAGTATGCGGATGTTGCGTAAGAATCCCGGCTTCACCGCCGTTGTCATCTTGACTCTCGCGCTCGGCATCGGGGCGAACGCCACGATCTTCAGCGTAATCAACGCTGTCTTCCTGAAGCCACTGCCTTTTCCAGACCCGGATCGCCTGGTCATGGTGTGGCAACACGATATTCGTGATCCGGGGAACCACAACATCGTCTCGTTCCCCAACTACCAGGATTGGAAAGCTCTGAATCATGTGTTCTCGAACATCGCCATCTTCGATTCTGCTGGAAAAAGCTACAGCCTTTCCGGTGAGCGAAATCCCGAACAGGTTTCCGGACTGCGCGTTTCCGCCGATTTCTTCCCAGTGCTCGGCATCCAGCCGATGCTGGGCCGCGTGTTTTCTCCGGAGGAGGAAATCGCCGGGCGCGACCGCGAAGTCATTCTGAGTTACGGGTTATGGAAGCGGCGCTACGGCGGTGATCAAGCAATTATCGGAAAGACCATAAGGATTGATGGCGATGGTTACGAGGTTGTTGGCGTGATGCCGAGCGAATTTCAATTTCAATTCTGGAGCGGTCTTCGCGAGCTGTGGGTACCTGCCGGATACACAAAAAATGATCACGACCGGGGATCGAATTCCTTCATTTCCATCGCGCGGATGAAGCCCGGCGTATCGATGGCTCAGGCCGATGCGGAAATGGAGATTATTGGCAAGCATCTTTCGGAAAAGTATCCCGTTGATGACGCCAGCAAGACCGCCATCGTATCGCGAATGGACGATCTCGATCAGGACGACCGCTGGCGCACCCTGCGTACAGTACTTGCCGCCGTTGGACTGGTGCTCTTGATAGCCTGCGTCAATGTTGCCAACTTGATGATTTCCCGCAGCGCCGCCCGGCAAAAAGAACTGGCCATACGGCGCGCTCTGGGGGCCAGCGGCAAGCGCATCGCCAGGCAGCTACTCACCGAGAGCGTTCTCCTTGGGCTTCTGGGCGGCGCAGCGGGTGTGCTCCTCGCGTTTTGGCTGACCAAAATCCTCCCCAGCGTCCTGCCCGCGGACATGCTGCGCACTCCGTTCCGGCATATTGAATCATTCACTTTGGACGGGCGCGTGTTGGGATTCACGCTTTTGATTTCGTGCCTCACAGGGATGCTGTTCGGCCTGGCGCCCGCGCTCAGCGGGCTTGGCCGCGAATTTAATCTCACTTTGAAAGAGGGCTCCCGCGGGTCAACTGGGGGCGGGGGAAACCGTTTACGGCATGGACTTGTAACCGCTGAAGTAGCCCTGACGCTGATCGTCCTCGCGGGAGCCGGATTGATGATCGAAAGCATGTCTCGCTTGCTGCGAGTGGATCCCGGCCTCGATCCGACAAATGTACTCGTCATGGGAACACCGACGCCTCAGGTGAATCTTTATGTTGGCCCGCCCGTGAACGCCCACTTTTGCCAGGAGCTTCAGGATTATGTCGGGACGTTGCCGGGAGTCCTTTCCGTTGGCGCCATCAGCCATTTGCCATTGGGGGGCGGTGGAGCGGGCCGCGGATTCGAGGTAGAGGGGCATCCATACTCGAGGCCGGAGGACGAACCTGGCGCGGGATATTCGGTCGCCTGTCCGAATTATTTCCGGACGATGGGTATCCAAATGGTTCGCGGGCGTGAATTCACGGATCGCGACACGGTGGACGCTCCAATCGTAATTATCATCAACGAGACCATGGCCCAGAAGTTTTGGCCAAATGAAGATCCCATTGGCAAACGTATCAAGCTGGGCGGAATGAACTCGGATGGGCCGATGCTCACAATTGTCGGAGTCGCTCGGGATGTTCGGCACTGGGGACTGGACGAAACCGCTCCTCGCGAGTTTTTCCGGCCTTACACGCAGGCCGGGTGGCCGGTGATGACGATAGTGGTAAGGACCGCCGCAGCGCCATTGGCGTATTCAAATGCGGTGCAGGCGGCGTTGTTGCGCGCCGCGCCGGACCGCGCCATTTCACGAGTTCGCACGATGGATGACGTGGTGAGCGGATCGGTCGGCTCGCGGCGATTCCCCATGATTCTGTTGGGCGTATTCTCCGTGATTGCATTGGCTCTCGCCTCTATCGGCATCGCGGGAGTGGTGAGCTATTCAGTGGCGCAGCGAACGCACGAGATTGGAATTCGGATGGCGCTGGGAGCGCGTCCCACGGACGTCTTGCGGCTGATCCTGGGGCAAAGCGGAATTTGGGTGCTTGCTGGTCTGGGAATCGGAGCACTGGGAGCCATCGGGGTTACCCGCATGCTTTCGGGGCTGCTGTACGGCGTGAAACCCGGCGACCCGCTGATACTTTGCGCGGTCTCCTTTTTGCTTGGCGGCGTTGGTTTCGCCGCCTGCTATTTCCCTGCACGCAGGGCGATGGCCGTGGATCCCATGATCGCTTTGCGCCACGAATAGGCTTTCGTGAATCCGATCACCATTTCTTCTCCGGACAACCCCACATAGACGTGCCGCAATGAGCTTTGACATCAGGGGCGCATCTTGCCTACTCTGTCAGTATGTGGGACGTGAAGGAACGGTTCGACACAGCTCTGGTTCTGCAAAAACTGGCCGCGACCGCGTTTCAAGTGGGCAGCACCGGCGGTGTGGTTCGTGTCGAAAAATACGGCTGCGCCTCGGAGTTCCGTCGCACACCGGATGGCCTGTACCAGATGACCATCCTCCCGTCGATCCTCTGGAACGGACAGTTCACGCGACTGTGGGACGCGGGCTATCAGAAATTCCTGCTGCTGGATGATGGACGAAAATTCCCCGCGCAGGCGGCGCAACTTATGAACTTGCGGCGGTTCAATGAGGAGTTGCGAACGGCGTTGGGCGTGCCCACCTATTACAACGAGGCATTAGGCTCGACCTGCCGCGTCACCACCTACGATCGAGTCAAGGGGCGGCCAGGCGATACTCCGGATAAGACAATCAAAACTCGAGCTTCGGTAGAATCCTAAGCCTTCACAGGGAATTCAAACCATTCATCCGGCGTTTTCGAGTTGGCGGCGGAGTTGCGCGAGATCAACTTTGAACTTGGCAACTTTTCGTGGTCCCAGGAACAACACGGGTACTTCCTCGTTGTATCTGGCGCGTAAGACCGGGTCGGCGTCAATATTCACTTCCCGCAGGTGTGAGCCGAATCGCGAGATCAGCGGTGCGATTTGTGTTTTCAGTTCTTCGCAAAGATGGCAGCCCTTCCGCGTGTAGAGCGTCAGGGCTCGAGGTCCGGCTACCGCCAATCGGCCGTCTTCGGTCCGGGCAAACTTGCCGGCCTCTTCACGAAGCATTCCCTGTGCAACCAGGTATTTCAGCTCAGCGCTCACGTGCTCATTTTCTTTGGCGATGTCGCGTGCGTGGGCGGTAAGCGCAGGCAGATCCAACCACAGAATTCCAATGGAGGGAACACCCGGCTCAAACGCGGAAAGTAGTTTTTCCCCAAGGCGATTCATGGCTGCAACGTACCTCGTGGCGCTCAGGGCTTAACGGTGTAATAGCCCTTGAACGGCCCCATCCTGGTGTAAAACGATCCAGCCCGGTAAATCTCCGATATCTGTTTGATGTGTCCCAAGTCATGGAAAGCCCAGCTGTGCAATTGGTCGGAAATTGTCACGCGTCCCAACTCCGCGTGCTGTCCGGAGCGCCCGAGCGCGCCCTCAGGCAAGTAGCGGAGCAGGGAAAGCGAACGATCCCGTTCGTGACAAAACTTTCTCAAGTTCTCGCGCCCGGTGCCGGCATACTTGCCCGCCGCATAGGAGGCGTTCTGGTCATAGGATTCCAAGGCCGGGCTGTCCTCTTGCGCCATACGCTTGATCCGTTCACGCCAGCATTGCTCAATATCGGATAGATGGCCGAGAACTTCGCTGATCGACCAGCGATCCGCCGCCGGCTTCCAGGCCATCGTGGAATCGGGGACATCGAGCAGAATCTTTTCCATAATGATAGGCATCTGCTCCAGCAAACTCATGCCCGGCAAATTTGCCGAGGACCGCTGCGGCGACATAAGCTTCCCTCCATTAGACGCCAAAAGTTATACCGTAGTCAGCCGCGGATGTCGAAAAACCTTGGCTTTCTGGACTCGGTGGGATAATCGCCTTTTCCAGCCAACACGGGCATCATGGTAGATGGCTCGGTTTCGGGCAGATAGGGGTTGGGGGACTTGCATGGGGAAAGTACTGCTTTTTGTAGATGATCTGTTCTTCCGCGCAAAAATTGCGGAGACGGCTCGGCACATGGGGGTGGAACTGGAAGCGGCCAACTCCGTGGATTCGTTAGTTGAAATGGCGCTCACCAGCCCCAACGAGAGCGGCTCCGCGGGAACGCGAACCGCCTTGATTTTGGTGGACTTGAACGCCAGAGGCAATCCAGTGGATGCCTTGGACCGGTTGAAAACCGCGGGCAACCAAACGCCGGTTATCGCCTTCCTCTCTCACGTGCAGACGGAATTGGCAGAAAGGGCCAGGGCTGCGGGCTGTTCTGAAATTATGCCGCGGTCGAAATTTACGCAGGAACTGGCGGCAATCTTGGGACGGGTGAAAACGTGAGTAACATGATGGAAATATGTGAAAAACGCAGGGACACCACCCGGTCACGGATTAGGCGAATCCTCATGGTCGCGCTCCTTGCCATTGTCACTCTGCCGCTCGGGCCGGCATCCTCCGCGGGAACGCAGCAACAGTCCCCCCCATCGGCGCAACTGCCTTCCGCAGCGACCGACCCCGCCGCGACTCTTAGGGAATTGCTGGCCACGGCTTGCCGCCAGGACAAAAACAAATTCCCCGATTTCCTTACCAACGCAAACGCCGCGCTATTCCGAAAACTCACGCCGGATCAGCAGGCGGCGCTTCTCCGGCGCCTGGTGTTGATGCAGGACGCGGGCCGCCCCTTGCTTTCCGCTGACGCCACTGGTCGAACCGTGCTGAGGTGCGAATCACCTTCCTTTACCGCCGAGATTCATTTTGGCGATCCCCGTATCGAGCCAAACCTGGCCTTTGTGCCTGTCGAAATCAAGCCGGACCGCAGAATCGAATTCGGCATGGTGCTGAGCAACGGAGGGTGGAGGTTGGTCTCGCTCGGTGTGTTGATGCTCGATCTTTCGCAGCTCGCCCCGGAGTGGGATGCCCAGGAAATGGCGGATCGAGAAACGGGAATCATAGCCGCGCTCCGGAAAATCGCTGCCGCCGTCGACACCTATCGCAACGCCTTTGAAAAACTGCCGGATACGCTCGCACAACTGGGCTCGGCGCCAAAGGACGGGATTTCGCCGGATGCGGCTGGATTGCTTGACGCCAGCATGACTACGGACCACATCAGCGGGTACATGCTTCGGTACGTAGTCCTGCCCACGGGTCCGGACGGAAAAGATACGCAGTTTGAATTGGTCGCGACTCCTGAGGAATATAACAAGTCGGGCCGGCGGTCCTTCTTCATCAATTCAACGGGAAAACTTCGCGGCGGAGACAAGCTGGGCGCGAAGGCAACCGCAGCCGATCCGATCATTGAGGATAATTCCTCTACAAATTAGTCCCATAATAAATTCTCCCGTGACCGGCAATTGCCCCACGGGGACTTAACTTCCCGAAAGTTACTGCGCCATAGTCTTTTGCGGTGCACGACGCGACCCGGCAAAATTGTCTCTCTTCCAAAATGACGTGGCCCGCGCACAGAGGATGGGCTACATTTGAGGAGGGGGAATCGTATCTTGATGCGTATTTTAGGCGTTGCAGTTCTTTCAGGTTTGATGATTTTGCTCGTGCTTGCCGTTCCAGCCTTGCCGGCCGGGCAAACTCCGCCACAACAAGACAACGAAGCACTGGCGCGTTCCATTCTTGCCGATTTGGTAGCTCGCAAATTTGAGGCGGTCGAACCTTACTTTGACGCGCGCGTGGCCGCGGCGCTTCCCACCGACAAGCTTCTCGCTTCCTGGGACACTTTGCTGGGTTTGGCCGGCGATTTTGTTTCCGTCGAATCGGTTCGCTCGGAAATGAAGCAGGGATACCAGGTGGTCTATGTGTCCTGCAAATTCTCGCGCGACGAATGGGTTGTGATTTTTGCCTTCGATGCACAGAATAAGATCGCTCAATTTAGATCCGTTCCGGCAAGCTCCTTTACGCCGTGGGCAGCACCATCGTACGCAAAGCCCGAATCATTCACGGAGCGAAGCGTCACCATTGGCAGCGCGCCGCGGGAACTCCCGGGCACGCTTACAATCCCCAAAGGGACGGGACCCTTTCCCGCGGCGGTTTTGGTTCATGGTTCAGGCCCGAATGACGCGGATGAAACCATCGGCCCCAACAAAACTTTCAAGGATTTGGCCTGGGGACTGGCATGCCGCGGCGTTGCTGTTTTGCGCTACGTGAAGCGAACCCGGCAGCATGGCGCCGAAATGATGAAAATCGCCGCGGGATTCACGGTCAAGGAAGAAACCGAAGATGACGCGCGGGCGGCCGTCGCTCTGCTGGCAACCCAACCTGAAATTGATGCCCGGCATATCTTCGTGATCGGGCACAGCCTGGGCGCATATCTCGCCCCGCGCATTGCCGTGGGTGACCCCCAGATCGCGGGCATAATATTGATGGCAGGATGCGCGCGGCCGCTGGAAGATATGGTCCTGGAGCAAACGAAATTCCAAACCAGTCTGAACGGTCCGCCGAATGAAGATGGGCTGAAAGCAATTGCGCGCGCTGAGCAGGAAAAACGCGATATCGAGGATCCCAATCTCAAACCCGGTGTGATGCTCCATTCCGCCGGCGCGGCCATACCCTCGATTTATTTTCTGGACCTTCGCAATTACGACCCTGTGAAAGTGGCGGCATCGCTCAAGATCCCGATGTTGATCCTGCAGGGTGAAAAGGATGTGCAAGTACGCATGGTCGATTTCGACGATTTCAAAAGGGGGTTGGGAGGCCGCAAGGACGTAACTTTGAAGTCTTATCCGCTTGCAAACCACTTGTTCATGACCGTCGCGGGTCAGGCGAGTGGAGCCGAGTACATGACGCCGTCCCATGTCGAGCAGGATGTGGTTGAAGACATCGCTTCATGGATACACCAGCAATCGCCCAGCCCTGCACCCAAGTAAAACGCGCCCGCCAAATTCGCAACTGATTCGCCTGCAAAGAAACCTCGGGCCCGGCAGAAGGCGGGCCCGAAGTGATTTACGAAGATGTTATCGCGGTGTTGAGCCTTGTTCGGTGCGCAAATCATTGGTCACTGAAAAAACTCCCGGCACCGAATTGGCACGCAGATTCGCCAGGTTGCGATCCGCTTCCCGGTCCACGATGCCCGTAAGTGTCACGTGGCCGTTGTCCACAATGATGTGGATGGACGGCACCGAGCCCATGGAATAGCGGTTCAGCGTTTCGTCAGAGAATATCGCATGGTACTCCGCTCGCCGAATTTCATTATCCATCGGAGAGGGCGGCAAAACCTCGATGTTGTTCACCACGCGCGTGACGCCGGCTAGCTTTTTCACTACAGCTTCGGCGTCGTCTTTAATAGTGGGTCTGACGACCTGGCCCTGCAACGTGACTTCACTGCCATTCACCGTGAATTCCAGGTTATCGAACACACCGTACCACGGCAGCATGGTCAGCTCATGCCGGACTTGATTCACCAGAGTGTTGTTGGATTCTTGGCTGCGAGTGGCGGCCGCTGCCGTTCCCGCATAGGTGGACATAGACCCCACAGCGAACACTGTCAAAGCCGATGCGACGAGAGTCAGCCAGACTTTTGATGTTTTCTTCTGGAAAGTCATGGATGTGAACCTCCTTCTCTCTCTGCTGCCACCCACTTCTTCCCCACTCAATTAGATGCTTGGGGAATGGAAAAGGCTGGTTCGGCGGTCCGGCCCGCCTGTTTTGAGAATCCACCAAGGGTGTGATAATCTGCCGGTGAAAGAGATTCAGACGAAGTCCCAGTTTTGTAAAAGAAGGCCTGTTCCGAACCTCAAAAGCTCCCCGATTGAAGGATTCGCGCAGTAGGGATAGCTGTCTCCCGGGAGCGATTTCAAGCGGAGGAATTGTGATCGGGCCGCGGTGAAAGAAATTCTGCCCGGGCTTGAATTCCGTGGGGAGCTGAGGACCTGACGATGGCACTCGAACAAGCGACAACGCGGGCCATGGATATCAAGCTGGCGCATTCGCCGGATTCCGACGATGCCTTCATGTTTTACGCGCTGGCAACCCACAAAGTGCGCACCGAGGGCCTTAAGTTCTCACATGTGCTTGCGGACATTGAAACTTTGAATCGCGCGGCCGACGCGGAGACCTACGACGTAACAGCGATCAGTTTTGCCTCTTACCCATATTTGAAGGAAAAATATGCGCTGCTGGATTGCGGCGCGAGCTTCGGCGAGGGTTACGGCCCGCTGGTCGTTTCGCAGAAACCGGTCCGCCGCGAGGATCTCGCAGGTATGCGCGTGGCCGTCCCCGGCCTTCGCACCACAGCTTACTTAACACTCAAATTGTTCGAGCCGCGCTTCGAGCCGGTGGTGATTGCCTTCGATAAAATTGTGGATGCAGTTCGTGATGGCGCTGTCCCCGCGGGATTGCTGATCCACGAAGGTCAGCTCATGTTTCCGCAAGCGGGTCTGAACCGTGTGGTTGACCTGGGCCAATGGTGGCAGGAGCAAAATGGATTGCCGTTGCCGCTGGGTGGCAATGCCGTGCGGCGCGCGCTGGGGCCTGAAGTGGGCCGCCGCATTGCCCAGGCCATTCGCGACAGCGTCAGCTACGCGCTCGATCACCGCGAGGCCGCGCTGAATTACGCCATGCAGTTCGCTCGCGACATGGAGCCGGAGCTGGCCGACCAATTCGTGGGCATGTACGTGAACCGCTGGACGCTTGGTTATGGCGAAAAGGGCCGCCATGCCGTGCGCGAACTGCTTTCCCGCGGCGCTAAAGCTGGGCTGGTGCCGCCTGCGGGCGAGATCGATTTTGTAGGTACGGACGCCAACTAATCGCAGCCTGTCTTTTGCGGCTGTTGGCTCTTTCGTTGCGGAGGACAATCTAAACAACACACCTCTTCATCCACGTAAGGAACAATCTTCAGGTGCGGGTCTGCCCGCTTTCTCGGGCGCAAAACCACGGGCACAGTTTGACGGACAATCAAAAAGCAATCATGAATCATCCAATGGGTTTGGTAACGGAACTACGGGCATGAGAAATCTGACCGAACAATCCCGGCTACTCACAGAACTGCTGCGCGACCGCATCCTCGTGCTCGACGGCGCCATGGGCACCATGATTCAGCAGGCGAATTTGACAGCCGCTGATTTTGGCGGGCCGGCCTTGGAAGGCTGCAACGAGAATCTGGTTATCACTCGGCCCGATGTGATTGCAGGGATTCACAGGAAATATCTGGAAGCCGGCGCGGACATCATTGAGACCGACACCTTCGGAAGCACCAGCCTGGTGCTGGCAGAATACGGATTGGGGGATCTCGCCTACGAAATCAGCCGCGCCGCGGGGCTGCTTGCCCGTCACGTCGCAGACGAATTTTCGACTTTCGCAAAGCCACGCTTCGTCGCAGGCAGCATGGGCCCGACCACCAAGGCCATAACCGTCACGGGCGGAGTGACATTCGACGGCCTGCGCGAAACATTTTACGAGCAGGCCCGCGGATTGCTGGACGGCGGCGTGGACGTTTTGCTGCTCGAAACTTGCCAGGATACGCGCAACATCAAGGCGGGCGCGCTGGCCATTGAGCAACTGGCCGCAGAGCGCGGCCACAGAATTCCGCTGATGATTTCAGCGACGATTGAGGCCATGGGCACCATGCTCGCTGGCCAGGACGCTGAAGCGCTCTGGGCTTCCATCGATCATCTCGACCTGCTCTCCATCGGATTGAACTGCGCCACCGGCCCGGAATTCATGACCGATCACCTCCGCACTCTTGCGGGGCTTTCGCAGCATTTTATTTCCTGCTATCCGAACGCGGGGTTGCCCAACGAAGATGGTAAATACGGGGAAACCCCAAATTCAATAGCAATTCAGCTCGAACGATTCATCGGAAATGGTTGGCTCAATCTGGTCGGCGGCTGCTGCGGCACCACTCCGGATCACATATACGCCATCGCTCAGGTTGCGGAAGGAAAGTCCCCGCGTAAGATTCCGGCCCCGCATCACCGCGTTTTCTATTCGGGGGTTGAAGCCGTCGAAGCCGAGGAATCCGCTCGCCCGCTGATTGTCGGCGAACGCACCAACGTAATCGGCTCGCGCTTATTCAAGGATTTAGTTGCAGCGGAAAAATGGGAAGAGGCCAGCGAAATCGCTCGCCGGCAGGTGCGCAGCGGCGCGCAGATTGTGGACGTCTGCCTGCAATCCACCGACCGCGAGGAAATGAATGACATTCCTCCCTTCTACGAAAAAATCATCCGCAAGATCAAAGCGCCGCTGATGATTGATACCACCGATCCGCGCGCCATTGAGCTGGCCCTGAAATATTGCCAGGGCAAGAGCATCATCAACTCCATCAACCTGGAAGATGGCGAATTGAAATTTGAGCACGTCTGCCCGCTGGCCCACAG
>Ga0070733_10000280_pt1 | contig 43840 bp, 34 predicted proteins | sample Coa_R1_9_FD_66450 | JGI IMG/M metagenome (GOLD analysis project Ga0070733, IMG submission 66450) | Surface soil microbial communities from Centralia Pennsylvania, which are recovering from an underground coalmine fire - Coalmine... | ecosystem: Environmental > Terrestrial > Soil > Unclassified ... | reverse complement strand
CTGCTATCGCTTTCCATGGCGTCATCCTCCGGCACCCGCCGCCTAGCGGGTGTGAGTTGTGGCTCAACTCGCCGGATCTTGACGCCTTTTCACTTTTCCACCAACTTCCCGACACTACCGTAGTAGCACTGAGCGGAATGTTCAGCTTTTGTGTGAGTCATGCAATCGGTCAAAGGGAGCGACGATATGAGCGGGTTAGCCGAGGCGCTCGTCGAGACTCGCAAGCAGACGGGAGCCCGTAGAATCTACCGATGAAGCTCTCTAATCACATTGTTTTTCGGCGCTCTGAGGAAAACAAGTCCTCGCCCCTAATGGATGATTTCAAAAAGTGGACAGAGTGGCTCGCATCCATCGAACTCGCGGTAACAGAGTTATGCGTAGGTCGAGACGTCTACAAAGAGACACTAGAAATGTACCGACGAAATCCGGAGATTCAGAAGCCAAGCTTATTTTATTCATGGATGCGAGGACTTTTTATCACCTGGTCCGTCACTCTTATCGGCCGTCTAGTCGATAACAGCAAGAATACTCGCTCTTTTGTGAGGCTTCTAAGGAGCATCCGGAAAAGCTCGCATCGTCCCTCAAGGGAGCACCAGGTTGCTCTTTATATTTCCGCGATGGTGAATTTCCCTGATGGCGAACCAGCGCGAATCGCCAATCGTGAGTTCGACCACCTGGTGGGAAGCACGGAAGACTTTCTTCCCAACAAACAAATCGAAGCGGACATAACAACGCTTCTTGAGGCTACAAAGCCGATTATAAATTTTCGGCACGAACGCGTTGCACATCTCGATGCCAATCCTTCAGAGCAATTACCTACCTATGAACATCTTGACGCGGCAATTGATGCTTTAGTCACAGTGCTCAAAAAATACTCGCTGCTCATTAAAGGCTTGTCAGCGGACCCATTTCCGACCATTCAATATGACTGGTTGGCGATATTTCGTGTTCCCTGGATAAAACAAGGCTAGTCAGCAGTAGCCGTTGGCTTCACGCACATCGTGTTTGGCGACCGGCGCGCCGGCGACGGATTTGTCGAAGCGCTTCTCATCGCAGAGCTTGGCGACCAACTGATGGCCGGAAACCACGATCAAGCGCAAGCCGCGCAGGACGAGCTGGTAGATCGGCCCGTACTTCTGCGGCAACCTCGCGAAACCCTGCACCGGTCCTTCGCGATCGATGTCGAGCAGGTTGCCGAGGTGTGGTTTGGCAGGCGGCTGCGCAATCTCGCTCAAAGTCTCATGCGCCATGGTATCGTGCGCTACCCTCGCGTGGGATTTGGCCGCATCAGACTTTCATAATCGCGTCAGCGCAGGCAAAGCGGAAACCAGAGATGCGCAGCCGTTACCAAGAAAACTTCCGCGAGTTAGCGCAATCCAATAGAGTTGCCTGCGAGGTAGCGCGGAAGTGCGAACACTGGTGACCGGTGGCGCCGGGTTTCTCGGCTCCCATCTTTGCGAGCGTCTGTTGCGCGACGGGCACGAGGTGATCTGCCTCGACAATTTCTATAGCGGCAAGCGCGCCAATATCGCGCAGTTGTCGGCCAACCCGCGTTTCGAGCTGATTCGTCACGATATCGTCGAACCGATTCTGCTCGAAGTGGACCGCGTCTTTCACCTAGCCTGCCCGGCCTCGCCGGTGCATTACCAGTACAATCCGGTGAAGACGATTAAGACCAGCGTGATGGGTACGATCAACATGCTGGGGCTGGCCAAGCGGGTTAAGGCGCGCATCCTGTTGACCTCGACCAGCGAGGTTTACGGCGACCCGGAGCAGCATCCGCAAACCGAAAGTTACTGGGGCCACGTCAACCCGATCGGGATTCGCTCCTGTTACGACGAGGGCAAACGCGTCGCCGAATGCCTGATGATGGACTACCATCGCCAGAATCACGTCGATATCCGCATCGTGCGGATCTTCAACACCTACGGCCCGCGGATGGCGATCAGCGACGGCCGCGTGGTCTCGAACTTTTGCGTCGCCGCGCTCAAGGGCGAGGAGATTCCAATCTACGGCGACGGCCTCCAGACGCGCTCGTTCGCCTACGTTGACGACACGATTGACGGGCTCGTGCGCATGATGGAGGCGCGCGACTTTATCGGCCCGGTTAATATCGGCAACCCGGATGAATTCACGATTCGTGAACTCGCGTCGCTGACGCTGGAGCTCTCACATAGCGCCTCGCGGCTGGCGTTTCATCCCGCGCCGCCCGACGATCCAGTGCGTCGTCGGCCGGACATCAGCCTGGCCCGCGAGCGGCTCGGATGGGAGCCGAAAACCGCGTTGCGCCAGGGCCTCGCCACGACGATCGAGCATTTTCGCCATGAGCTTGGCCTCGCGGGTGGGTAGCCAGCCTATTTTCGTCCGAATCGAGACAAGGCTCGCGATCTTTGTTCTAGATGCAGCCTATCGACAACTTGGGCGGGATTGAATTAGCCTCGTCGGCGGATTCGCGATCCCCTTGCGGAGTAGCTGAAATGCCGACGGCGCTAATCACCGGAGCTTCCAGCGGATTGGGCGAGCAGTTCGCCTATGCCTTGGCGCGCCAGAAGCACGATCTGGTGCTGGTCGCGCGCCGCGCCGATCGGCTCGAGATGGTTTCTGCGCGCTCGAAGGAACTTGGCGCCGGTCGCGTCGAGATAATGGCGATGGACCTCGGGCAGCGCGCGACGCCTCAGACGATCTGCGATCGGCTCAAGCGGGACCAGATTGAGATTCATTATCTGGTCAACAACGCCGGCTTCGGCACCGCCGGACGTTTCAGCCAACTGGCGCTGGCGCGCGAACTCGAGCAGATCGATCTCAACATTACGGCGCTGGTCAGCCTCACACACCTGCTCCTGCCCGCGATGATCGAGCGTCACAGCGGCACCATCATCAATGTGGCTTCCACCGCGGCCTTTCAGTCCGTGCCCTACATGACGACGTATGCTGCGACCAAGGCCTTCGTTCTGAGCTTTACCGAGGGGCTCGCGGGCGAGCTCGCGGGCAGCGGGATCCGCGTGATGGCGCTCTGTCCGGGCCCGGTCAGGACCGAGTTTCAGGCGGTGGCGCAGAACGAACGGGCGGTGTTGCCGTCGTTCGTCTGGGTGCCGGCGGAGAAGGTGGTCGCCGACGGGATCGCGGCCGCCGCCAGCGGCCGTATGACCTATATTGCGGGCGCGCTCAACTTCTTCACGGTGCAGTCGACACGATTTGTGCCGCGCGCGATGATTAATTTTATCGCGCGCCGGGTCTATAAGCCGGTCGAGTAGTTTGCGCTTAGTTCGCGATCGGTCTGCGATTTCAGCCGGCCTTACTTAAGCAGATCGCGCGCTATCACGACGTGCTGAATCTGCGAAGTCCCCTCGTAGATCTGCAGCAGCTTCGCGTCGCGCATCAGCTTTTCGACCGGATACTCTTTCATATAACCGTAGCCGCCGAAGATCTGTACGGCGTCCGTCGTGATCTTCATGCAAGCGTCGGCGCTGAAAAGTTTGGCATAGCTCGAAATCGCGTTCGGGGTCTCGGCGCGATCGATCATCCAGGCGGCTTTGTAGGTCAGCAGGCGCATCGCCTCGACGTTGACCGCCATGTCGGCGAGCATGAACTGAATCGCCTGAAAGTTCGCGATCGGCTGGCCGAAGGCCTTACGCTCGCGCGCGTACTTGAGTGACTCGTCGAGCGCCCGCTGCGAGACTCCGATCGCGATCGCCGCGATGCCCGGGCGGCTGCGATCAAAGGTGCCCATCGCATACTTGAAGCCCTCGCCTTCGGCGCCGACCAGAGCGTCGAGCGGAATCCGCAGCTCGTCATATACGATCTCCCCGGTATCGGCAGCGCGCTGTCCGAGCTTCCCATGCATCCGCGTGCGCGTTATTCCGGACATATTCGAGGGAAAGACGAAGCACGAAATCCCGCGATGTTTGAGCCGCTTGTCAGAAGTGGCGAAGGTCACGATCCAATCTGCCATCGAGCCATTCGAGATGAAATGCTTGGCGCCGTTGAGGACGAACTCATCGCCCTCGCGCCGATAGGTGGTGCTGAGTCCGGCCACGTCCGAACCCGCGCCCGGCTCGGTCAGGGCGAAGGCGCTGAAGCTCAGTTGCGCGGTGAGCATCCCGAGGTATTTGCGTTGCTGCGTTTCACTGCCCGCGATCACTAAGGGCAGCGATGCGAGATCGTTGGCGGCAATCGAGTTGGAAATCCCGGAGCAGCCGTAGTTCAGCTCCTCACCGATCAGGCAGCCGTCGAGCGTCCCGAGGCCGGGACCGTCGAATTCCTTCGGCACGGCGAAATTGATCAGCCCGGCGGCGAACGCCTTCGCGCAGATGTCGCGCGGGAAGGTCTCCTTTTCGTCATACTCGCGCGCCCGCGGAATTATCTCCTGCGCGCTGAACTTCCGCGCCAGCGTCTTGAGTTCAAGCTGCTCGTCGGTGAGATCGAATCCGATCATTGGGCTCTCCGTCCGCTGTACGCTAGCAACCGGTCCGGGGCGGGGGAATCCTCCGCAGGCGCCGCTTGTAAAGATTCGCCGGGCCTACTATGACGACTATACACGCTGGCGAAGAAGCTCCGCTCAAACTCGCGGGCGTCCCAGGAGATCAGACGGCAATGTCAGTAAGTTTAATCGCGAAGATCAAAGCCAAGCCCGGTAGCGAGGGTCAACTCGAAGAAGCCTTCAAAGACATGATCAAGCAGGTGCGCGCAGCCGAGCCCGGATGCGAAGCCTACGTCTTGCACAAGTCCGCCAAAGATCCCACGCAGTTCATCTGGTTCGAGAAGTATGCGGATCAAGCCGCCTTCGAGAACCATCGAAAGACAGACCATATGAAGGCGATGGGCGGGCGGATCAAGGATCTGCTGGCCGGCGCGCCGGAACTCGAGATGATGACCGAGCTCGATCGCAAGTAGAAACGCTTTGCTGCGGGTGGCAAGTCCTCGCGGGCGCTTGCCACCCGCACGTCCTCCGCCGTTGCGCCAGCTATACTGACAGGATGCCGCGCACGATCCTGATGGGCGACCCGGCCTACTTTTCGGTGCTGGGCGGCGCCAATCCGCATACCCGCAACGCCCTCGGCCTGCGCAAAAAAGTCGACCCGACGCGCGCTCGCGTGCAGTGGCACGCGCTCGCGCGAGCGCTCGTCCACCACGGCGTCGAGGTCTGCGTCATCGAGGCCCATCCGCGACTCAGCGGGCTGGTCTATCCGGCCAACGCCGGGTTTCGATTTCCACTCGAAGCGCGTGGCGACGCGGCGGCAAACAAGTTTTTCCTCTCGAACCTGATCCCGACGCGACAGGGCGAGCGCGAGATCTACCGGCCGTTTCTCCGTGCGATGGGCTACGAAACTATCGACGTCGCCGCGCGCTTCGAGGGCGAGGCCGATTTCTTTCCTGCCGCCGATTCGATGATCTTCACCCACGGCCGCGTCGAGCGTCAGCGTTTCGTCCCGCGCCTCGGCTTGCCGCCGTGGAAACGGCGCTACGGCTTTCGATCTGAGATAGGTGCGCTCGGCGAGCTGCGGGCGATCGTGGCGCCGCAACGCGTTTTGAGTATCGAGCTCGCCCTCGAAGCGCACTATCACGGCGACACCGTGCTCTGCTCGTTCGGACCCCACCGCGAATATCTGCTCGTCTACATGGAGGGGCTGTCGCCGGCGTCGCGCGATTTGATCCGCGCCCAATTCGGTAACGATCTGATCGGGCTGACGCAAAGCGACGCAGAATTCTACGCCGCCAACTCCTTCCAGACCGATCACGACGGCCGGCTCTATCTGTTCATGCCGGAAGGCGTCAGCGCAGGGCTGCAGCGCGAGATTCAGGCCCGCGGCGTCGAACCGGTGCTGGTCAACGTCAGCGAATTTCTCGCCAAGGGGGGAGGCTCGATCAAGTGCATGATTCTTGACCTTGGGCCGTCGGCAGAACAGCCTGCCGATCCGGCGGCGGTTGCATTCCGCGCCGAGCGTTGCTACCTGCGGCTCTTTGGCAGCTCGGTTTAGCGATTTTAGAAATCGAAGAACGCGGGGGAACCGAGGACGATATTGTTCGGCGTCCCCTGCTATTATAATTGCGTCGATGCCGCCGATCGCGGCTGCTCAGGAGCATCCTGGTTGAAAAACGCTTCGCGCCTTCCTCATGTCACCACGCTTCTCTCGCTCCTGATTGCGATAAGCGCCGGGGGTTGCCTCTATGCGCAAAACGGCAAGACTCAAAACATCGCCTTCCAATCCGCTCCGCCCGGCGCACGGGTAATCTGAACGGGGTTCAATCCGGCGTGACACCCACCACTGTCACACTGTCACGATGCCCCGATTACAATGTTTCAATCCGAAAAGATGGTTACGAACCAGCCAGTGTATTGCTGTCGCGGACGCTCTCCGGAACTGACACTCTGATCTTCCTGGCTGACAGTCTGTTATTGGTTCCGGGAATTGTCGATGCTTACAACTGTTCACCAATCAGTCTGATGCCCAATCCGGTGGCCGTCCAACTGTTTGAAGAGAAAGCCGCAGCGCAGCCAGTGGCTCCGGCGCTGGGATCGGCTGCTCTGCAAGCAAGTCCTGCTTCCACCGCTGCGCAATGACAACGTCGCGGCAAAATCGAGCTGCCTCAGGTTGCCGTTAGAGTTACTCCGCGTTTGCGATGACCGAAACGCACACTCGCCTGCTCGCGGAGATTTTCGCCTGCATCTTCTTCGGCTACTCGATCGTGAACTCGTTGATTTTTTTTCAGCGCGGCCGGCGCCCGGAGAACTACTCGAGCAAAAAGATCGGAGATTTCGTGCGCTCGCCGCGCTATGGGCAAACCGTCTGGCTCAGCGGAGTTGTCGGCGTGATCGGTTTTGCGGTCGCGTCATGGATGCTCGTAGCGACGGTCTTGCAGATGCTTCACGGCGGCTGAGAATATTCCGCTAGCGCTCGATAATTCCGTCGCGCGAGAGGTCGAGCATCGCCGCGACATAACCTGGCCGCGACCTGGGCAGGTGGCCGCCCGCGAAGGCCGCGGCAATCACGGCCGATGCCTCCTCCATATTTGCCGGAAGGAAATCGCAACGCGCAAGATAGCGGCTCTCATCGAGCGGCATGAAGGCATATAAGGTGCGCGCGCCGCGGGTATGCGCCGCAGCCCGCGCCGCGGCGACCAGCGCCGCGCCGATTCCGCGACCACGCCGCGGTGCGGCGACCAGTAAACAACTCATCACCGCACAATCGATCGCGGTTTCAACGGCCGCGACGCCGATCGCATCGGCGCCATCGTAGGCGAGCAATGTGCAGACGCCCGCGCGGTCGAAGCCGTCGGCCGCACAACCCGCCGCCTCGAGCAACGCGGCGGCGCGACGGAAATCGCGGCTCTGCTCGACCACGATCGCACCGGCTTCGCGCCGGCGGCGGATTTTCTTTACGCGGGTGCGGATCAAACGAGGCGCGGCGACTATTTTTTCGGCGCGGGATAGAGCTGCGTCCCAGTCTCGTCGACCACCACGATCGCCTTCGCCGGACAGCTTCGCGCCGCAGCCAGAATCACGTTGTCGGCCGCGCCGGCCGGATTATAAACTTCGGATTTGCCCGCCGCGTCGAGCTGAAAAACGCCCGGCGCCGCTTCGATACAATCTTCACTGGCGATACACTTCGCCTGATTCACCGTGACCGTAAGTTTCGCCATCCTGACCTCCATACCGAGCCGAACTAACGCCTCCCTCCGACAATAGGATTGCCGCGCCGTAGTCGGCAAGACCGCCACGAATGATGCCGCCCTTCTGCGACTGCGCCGCGGCTGCTAGGCTTTGCGCACGCGCGCAGGAGGGCCACGTCGATGTCCAAGTGGTACAAAGAGATTACACCGGAAATCAAGAAATTCATCGCCGGACAGATGATGTTCTTCGTTGCGACCGCGCCGACCGCCGGGCGGATCAATCTCTCGCCCAAGGGGATGGACACGTTTCGCGTGCTGAGCGACAAGCGCGTGATCTATCTCGACATCACCGGCAGTGGGAACGAAACCGCTTCGCACCTTCTCGAAAACGGCCGCATCACGATCATGTTCTGTTCCTTCGGCGCGAGCCCGAACATCGTGCGGCTTTATGGACACGGCCGCGCCATTCATCCGCGCGACGCGCAATGGAGCGACTACCTCGCGATGTTTCCCGAGACTCCGGGATTGCGCCAGATAATGGAGATTGACATCGACTCTGCGATGACCTCGTGCGGGTACGCGGTGCCCAAGCTCGAGCACTTGGCCGAGCGCGACACGCTGCGACGGTACTGGGAAGCGCGCAGCGACGTCGATCTCGACAAGTACCATCGCGAGAAGAACGAACGCAGCATCGACGGTCTGCCGAGCGGGATGTTCGCCGACGGCGCGCCCGGCACAAAGTAAGTACACGCTCCAAAATCGAAGCATTCCAAAAAATCAATCCGTTCACGTGAAACAATTTGCTGAGCGATCGGGCAAACGCCGCGACAACGGAGCGGGATGCTGCCCGGACGGTGAAAAACGCTGCTTATCCTGACGCTGAAATAAATGCCGATCATCGGAACCGGAATCGATACTATTGAGGTCGCGCGGGTGGAACGCGCACTCATGCGGCCGCTGACCGGCGAACGGTTCCGCACACGCGTCTTCACCGCGCGGGAAGCTACCTACTGCGAGTCGCGCGGCCGCGGACGTTTCCAGAGTTACGCGGCGCGCTTTGCCGCGAAAGAAGCCACGATGAAAGCGCTGGGCACGGGATGGAATCGCAACGTCGGCTGGAGCGAAATCGAGATTGTGCGCGAACGCGGGCAGGCGCCGACGATCAAGTTGAGCGGTAAGGCCGCGGCCTTCGCGGCGCGGCGCAAGATCGCGCGCTTCCACCTGAGTCTGACGCACACCGCCTCCAGTGCGATCGCGCATGTAATCGCAGAACACTAAGGAACTCGAGGACAAGATGCAGCTTAAGAATATGGTGGCGCTGATCACGGGCGGAGGTTCGGGGCTGGGCGGCGCGACGGCGCAGGAATTCGCCGCCGCCGGCGCTAAAGTCGTGATCCTCGATCTGCCGGGCTCACCCGGCCCTAAACTTGCCGAAACGTTTGGCGGCAACGGACTGTTTGTCGCCGCCAACGTCGCGGACGCCGCCGCAACCGAGCAGGCGATCAACGCCGCGGTCGCGCGCTTCAACGCCCTGCACTGCGCCGTCAACTGCGCCGGGATCGGCCGCGCTCATCGCACGATCGGCAAAGAGGGTCCGCATCCGCTCGAACTGTTCAATCAAGTCGTGCAGGTCAACCTGGTCGGGACCTTCAACGTGATCCGGCTCGCCGCCGCGCAGATGGCCAAAAACGCGCCTGGCCCCGACGGCGAGCGCGGCGTAATCATCAACACCGCCTCGATCGCGGCCTACGACGGGCAGATCGGCCAAGCCGCCTACTCCGCGTCGAAAGGCGGTGTGGTCGGTATGACCCTGCCGATCGCGCGCGACCTCGCGTCGTCGGGTATCCGCGTCTGCACGATCGCGCCCGGCACCTTCGATACTCCCATGCTGGCCACCTTGCCTGAAGCCGCGCGCAAGGCGCTCGGCGCGCAGGTTCCGTTTCCCTCGCGCCTCGGCCAGCCCGAGGAATTCGCGGCGCTGGCCCGGCATATCGTCGAAAATGCGATGCTCAATGGCGAGACGATTCGGCTCGACGGCGCGTTGCGGATGGCGCCGCGCTGAGCACAGCTTTACTGCTTTGGGTTTCAGGACGCCGGAGCGTCTATTGCGAGGGGACGAGAGCGGGAAAGGGCGGCGCTGGAGCGTCCGGAGCGACGGCTGCGGCTGCACGATGCCGATGATGAAGCAGCGCGCTATCGACTGAGATCGCCGCGATATAAAGCTGGCCCTGAAAGCGCTGGTTGACAAGGAACAGCATGCCGCCCCTTTCCATGCGAAACGGCATCTCCATGATCAGATGCGGACCTTCAAACATCATTACGCTGATCGCCAGATCATCGCCCGCCGCCTCGAACGGCTGGACGTGCAGGATGTGACCGCCCGGCAGAGTGAAGGCAACCGGATCGCCGCAATGAGTGCTCTGCTGCTGATTCCTGATCAGGCGATAGTTGGTGAAATCGAAGATCGAGCGAAGGCGCTGCCCGACGCCTTCATCCGTCAGTCGCTTATCCATGTGAAACGCCGGTGTCCGTTGCCTCATCGCGGTGCCGGGCGGATAACTCGCGAGGATCGATTGGACACGAATCGCGACGAGTGGCGAGTTGCCCTGCGCCGCCGTATGAACGGATAACCCGGTCAGGCATAGCGCCGCAATCCAGATCGGTAGGCAGACCCGCTTTCGCAACATAGGTCAGGGTTGCTGATCCGGTACCCAAACCACTGTCGTGCCACTGCGCGGCTCGTCCCAAACCGCCACCGAAGGACCGTTGCCGGCGCCCAGCTCCGAGACCAATTCTTCTGAGTCGCGCGCCGCGATCGCCGAGGCCTGGTCCCATACGCCCGACGGGTCTGTGGTCGCCGCACTCGCGGTCATGAGTGGCGACGCCGGGCTCGGTCCAGACGTCTGCGCTATCGGGCCTTGCGGAGTCTGGTTCAGCGCGATCTGGTTGCGCTTCGGTTGAGTTTGCAGTGTCTGAGTTCGCTGCGCGATCGCCAGCGGCGCGGTCGCCACCGGATGAAAGCTCTCACTAAGGCGTGGCGCCAGCAGCACGAAGGTCACCACCGCTGAAGCGGTCGCAACCCCGGCTATCTGGATCACTGACCCGAAGCTTCCGAGCGATTCCCAGAACTCGCGGATACGCGAACCCAAGGGCGGACGCTCGCGCGCGATCCGCGCCATCACCGCCTGGGTGAAGCCGTCTAAGCGCGGGGCTGTCGAAACCTCACGCAAGGCAGCCCCCAGCGAGCGATAGCTCTCGAGCGCCGCGCGGCAGGCGTCGCAGCCGACCACGTGGAAGGCCACAGCTTCCATCTCGCGGGGGCGCAACTCGCCGTCCTCGAACGCTCCCAGCAAAAGTTCTATTTCACCGCAAGCAGCCATTCCTTCAGCTCTTATCGACATCTTTGAGGATTCCCCGCAGATGACCACGCGCGTAGTGCAAACGGCTCATGACAGTTCCCCGCGGGCAGTCCAGAACTTCGCTGATTTCGTCATAGGACAGCCCATCAACTTCCCGCAAAAGTATCACTGCGCGATGCTCAGGCGTCAACTCTTTCAGTGCGGCGCTCAGCCGTTGACCCAGTTCGCCGCGCGCTGCTTCGGTAAACGAGTCGCCAGTGCCGCTCGGAATCCGTCCGAGCTCGTTCTCCCCCTCCTCGCCCCGCAGCACAACCTGACGCCCTTCGCGGCGACGGAAGTCGATCGCGAGATTCGCCGTGATCCGGTACAGCCAAGTCGAGAAACTCGACCGTTCCTCGAATTTGCCGAGACTTTGATAGGCGCGGACAAAGGCTTCCTGCGCGATTTCAAGGGCGTCGTCTTGATTATGCACCACGGCCATCGCGACTCCCGCAACCCGCCGTTGATAGCGCTCGACCAGGGTGCTGAAGGCCCGTCCGTCGCCCTTGCGCGACCGCCGGATCAGCTCCCCTTCTTCGGCCTCTGGGCGCGTTGCGTTACTCAAGAGGTTAGACGCTTGTTTGCCCGAGAAATTCAGGTGAAGGAGGCCGGATCGAGTCCCGAACGAGGCTGTCACACACTCGCGATAGTCCCGTCCCCGGATAGCGGGCGCGGCCTCACAGACGTTCAAGCTCCGCCCAGTTCGGTCCACACTTCAACTCGACCTTGAGCGGCACGGCGAGCGATGCGGCCTGCTCCATCGCCTGCCTGACCGCCTCGACGCAGGCGCTGAGCGCCTCGCTGCGGACCTCGAGCAGCAATTCATCGTGAACCTGCAGGATCATCCGCGCCGCGAGCTTGCGCTCGCGCACCGCCGCGTCCATCCGCACCATCGCGAGCTTGATCAGATCGGCGGCGCTGCCCTGAATCGGCGTGTTGGTCGCGATTCGTTCCGCCTGCGCCCGCGCTCCGCCGTCCGGTCCGTTGAGTTCAGGCAGATAGCGCCGCCGTCCGTACATCGTTGCGACGTATCCGCGCTCGCGCGCAGCGCGTAAGGTTTCGTCAAGGTAGCGTTTGACGCCCGGCAAGCGTTCAAAGTACCGCTTGATATAGTCGGATGCCGCGGCAAACGGAATCCCCAGCTCGCCGGCGAGCCGCTGCGGCCCCATCCCATAGATGATGCCGAAATTGATCACCTTGGCCTGCCGCCGCGCCTCGCGATCATCCTTGTCCGCCCCGAGGACCTCGGCCGCGGTCCGTGCGTGGATGTCTTCGTCGCTCGAGAAGGCCTCGACCAGCGTCGCGTCGCCCGACAAATGGGCGAGAATGCGCAGCTCGATCTGCGAGTAGTCCGCCGACAGCAGCACGTGGCCCGCGGCCGGCACAAAGGCCCGCCGGATACGCCGTCCCTCCACGCTGCGCGTTGGAATATTCTGCAGATTCGGCTCGGTCGAGCTGAGCCGCCCGGTCGCCGTAAGCGCCTGATGGAACGAGGTATGGATGCGCCCGCTCGTCCCGTCGATCAGCTCCGGCAGCGCATCGCTGTAGGTGGATTTGAGTTTGGCGAGCGCCCGATACTCGAGCAGCCTGCGTGGCAGCGGGTGCGCGGAGGCCAGCTTCTCGAGCGTATCTGCGTCAGTCGAAAAGCCGCTCTTGGTTTTCTTCAGCCCCTTGGTCGGCAGCTTCAATTCGTTGAACAGAAGCTCACGCAGTTGAATCGGCGAGTTGAGATTGAACTCGCGCCCGAGCAGCGCGTAACACTCGCGTTCGAGCCCGTCGAGCTGTGCGCCGAACTCCGCCGAAATTCCGCGCATTGCTGCTGCGTCGATCCCGATCCCGGCCTCTTCCATCGCGGCGAGCACCTTAGCGACCGGCAGCTCGATTTCGTTGTACAAGGGCATCAGGCCGGCTTCTTCGAGCCGCGCGCGCAAAGGTTCGCGCAGGGCCTCGAGTGCCGCGGGTTCCGAGGGCTCGCTCGCGCCGCTGCCGAGCGAGGTCAGATATTCGCGATAAAGTTCCGCCAGCGGCGGCTCCGGCTTGCCCGGATTGATCAGGAAGCCGGCGATCATCGTGTCGAGTTCGACCCCGCCGAGTTCCACACCGTAACGGCGCAGCAGCCCGAGATGCCGCTTCAAATCGTGACAGACCTTGCCCTGCGCCGGATCACTCAGGAGCGCGCCGAGCGCGGAAATCTGATCGCGCCCGAACACGTAGACCATCGGCTGTTCGGCTGCTTTGATCTTCAGTATTACGGCGCCGCTAGCGTCGCCGCCCAGATGGAACGCCAGCCGCGACGCCTTGCGCAACTCGGCTGCGATCGCCGAAAAATTCGCCGCACTGACGTGGTTTTCCGTGCTGTCGGCGGCGGGCGCCGGCCGCGCTTCGCCAGGTGTCAGCTCGTTGAGTAGCGATCCGAATTCGAGCTCCCGCAGCAGCCCTGCCACGGTTTCGTGATCGATCCCTGGCCACCCCAGCTCCTGCGGCGCGAATTCCAGCGGGGTCGTCGTATTGATTCGCACCAGCTTGCGTGAGAGCTCCGCGTCCGCGCGATGCTCCATCAGCACCGACGCCATTTTCTTCGGAATCCGCGCCTTGACCTCGCCGATCCGATCGAGCCCGGCGTACAGCCCCTCGAGTGAGCCGAAATGCTGAATCAGCGCGCTGGCGGTCTTCTCGCCCACTCCCGGCACGCCCTTGACGTTGTCGATCGCGTCGCCCATCAGCGCCATGATCTCGATCAGCGCGCGCGGCTCGACCCCAAAGCGCTCCCGCACCTCCTGCGGCCCGGTCCGTTTGCCGAACATCGTGTCCCACAACGTGATCTTCGGACCGACGAGCTGCATGAAATCCTTATCGCCGGTAACGATCACCACCTCGAACTTGTCACCGACGGCTTGCGTCGCCAGCGTCCCGATCACGTCGTCGGCCTCGTAACCGTCAACCACCAGCCGCCGGATTCGGAACGCATCGACGGCGCGATAGATATATGGAATCTGCTTGATTAGATCGCTCGGCGTCTCCGCGCGATTCGCCTTGTATTCCTGGAACAGATCGTCGCGGAAAGTCTTCTTGCTCGAATCGAAGACCACCGCGATATGACTCGGCCGCGCCTCCTTGAGCAGCTTCACCAGCATGCGGATGAAGCCGTAGGTCGCGTTGGTCGGTAGTCCGCGCGAGTTGTTGAGTTGCGGCAACCCGAAAAACGCCCGGAAGATGTAACCCGAACCGTCAACCAGATAGAGATTACGCTGATGCTCCGCCACAGGTCCGTTAACAGTAACGTAACCGGATTCCCTCGCAAAACCACGCCGCAGTGTAAACTCTGATATTGACACTGCGCTGAACCGCCGGTTAACTATCTGCGCTGGGCGCGCCTGCTGAATAATCACAGCGTTGAAGCGTCTTACAAAATGGCAACACCAGGGAAGCTTTGCTCAACCGGGCTCCAGACGGATACAGAGATTCTTGTATCCGCGCTCGCGGACTCCCTTAGAACGAAATTGCTACTTTTAGTAAAGCCAAGCAACTTTTGTCATTCTGAGCGAAGCGAAGAATCCCGGATTTCCCCCTCAGCTGATAGGAGTGATTAACCAAGGTGATCAGGGATAATCGCCATCGGGCGGCGCGGCGATGATCGACGTCAAGGACCTGAGCAAGGCCTACGGCAATTTCCTCGCCGTCAAAGGGGTCTCCTTTCGCGCCGAAAGCGGCCAGATTCTGGGCTTTCTCGGACCCAACGGCGCCGGCAAAACCACCACGATGCGCATCATCACCGGCTTTATGCCGGCGACTTCCGGCACCGTGCTCATCGACGGCCTCGACATCTTCACCAATTCGCTCGAAGCCCGCCGCCTGATCGGCTACCTGCCGGAAAACCCGCCGCTCTATACCGATATGCGCGTCGAGGGCTATCTGAAATTCGTCGCCAAGCTGCGCGGCGTCCGCCGCGCCGAGGTCGAGGACGCCACCGCTCACGTGATCGACGTCTGCGGCCTCACCGAGATGGCTCATCGCATCTGCGGGCAGCTCTCCAAGGGCTATCGCCAGCGCGTCGGGCTCGCCCAGGCCCTGATTCATAATCCGCCCGTACTCGTGCTCGACGAGCCGACCATCGGCCTCGACCCGCGGCAGATTCACGAAATTCGCGAGCTCATCCGCGGCCTCTCGAGCAAGCGCACGATCGTCCTTTCGACCCACATTCTCCCCGAGGTTTCGCAAATCTGCGATCGCGTCGTGATCATTAACGACGGTCAGGTGGCGCTCGAAGAAGACCTCGCGCAATTGCCCGCCGGCACCTCGCTCGAAGAGGTCTTCCTCAACGCCATCTCGCGCGAAGGCCATCTCGCCGGCGCCAGCGCCGAAGAAACTCTCGAGGAGGTCGGCGCCGGCCACTCCGAGGCCTAATCACGATTCGCTTATGAAGAACACGCTCACCATCGCCGGCAAGGAACTCCAAAGCTTTTTCACCCAGCCCGTCGCCTATGTCGTCCTCACGGTTTTCCTGCTGCTCGGCGGATGGTTCTTCTTCTCGATGCTGCGGCAGTTCGACGAGATGATCCAGCTCGTCCAGATGATGGGGCAGACCGCGAACCTCGATCAGATGAATCTCAATTCGCGCGTGATCGATCCGCTGCTGCATGACCTTTCGATCGTTCTGGTAATCGTGATGCCCGCGTTGACCATGCGCGTCTTCGCCGAAGAAAAACGCACCGGCACTTACGAACTCTTGCTCACTGCGCCGATTCGCACTGGCGAAATAGTCGCCGGTAAATTCATCGCCGCCGCAGCTTTCACCCTGATCATGGTGGCGCTGGCCTGGATCTTCCCGGCCATCCTGATGGTTTTCGGCAATCCCGAAGTCGGCGTGATGTTCGCCGGCTATCTCGCCCTCGCGCTGCTGGCGCTGAGTTTCGTTGCCGTCGGGATCTTCACCAGCTCGCTGACGAGCAATCAGATCATCGCCGCGATCAGCTCCTTCGGCATCCTGATTCTGCTCTACGTCATTTCGTGGCCCGCCGAGGCCGGTGTCGGCGTGCTCTGGGCGGTCCTCAAGTACCTGTCGCTGCCCGATCATTTTTCGACGATGGTGCGCGGGGTCATCGATACCAGTGACCTCGTCTTCTTTCTCAGTACGATTCTGCTCGCGCTATTCCTGACCCAGCGTTCGGTCGAATCCGCCCGCTGGCGCTAAGCACAACTTCCAAACCATTTTCGAGAGGCAGGGAATCATCGGATGAGGCGGACATCGGCGCTGGCGGGCCTGCTCGGCATCGTCCTGCTTTCGTTTGGGATTATCGGCTACGCCTTGACCAGCGGCGGCTTCGCCCGCCTGTTCATTTTCGTCAATCTGGTCGCCGGCGCCTTTGCCCTGATCGGTTGGATCGTTTCGAGCCGCGGCGATCTCGGCACGATGGCCGGCCGCCGCACGACGCGCTATGGCGCGAATGCCGCCATCTACTCGATCGCTTTTATATTGCTGCTGGTCGCGGTCAACTATCTGGCTTCAACCCATCATCACCAGTTCGACCTGACCTCGCAAAAGGTCTTCAGTCTGGCCCCCCAGTCGGTCGCCGCGGTCAAGGATCTTAAGCAGCCGCTTAAGCTTTATGGTTTTGTCGCCGGCGGACGCAGCCCGCAGGCCGAATCGCTCTATCAGGAATACAGCTACGCCTCGCCGAAGGTCTCGTACGAACTGGTCGATCCGAACAAACATCCCGAGCTGGCTGAGCGTTTCAAGGTCGCCACCATGAACACCACTCGCGTGCAGCTCGGCGGCGACAACGGTGAGGGCGTCAACGTCACCGAGCTCGGCGAAAGCGGCATTACCAACGCCATTCTCAAGCTAAAGAATTCCACGACCAAAACCGCCTGCTTCATTACCGGCGAGGGCGAGGGCGATCTCGCCGAAGCGCAACAGCAATCCGGCCTGAACGATTTTCAGAAGGCGCTCGAAGGCGAGAACTACTCGGTCAAGACCATCAATCTCGTCACCGAGGCCGCCGTGCCAAAGGATTGCACAGTGCTCATCGTCGCCGGACCGACGCGACCGCTTCTGCCGCACGAGCTCGACATTATCAGCGGCTACCTCGACGACGGCGGCCGCGCGCTCGTGATGCTGCGTCCGATTCGCCCAGACCACTCCGTCGATGAAACCGCACTGGTCAAGTTGCTCGCCGATTGGGGCGTCACGGTCGGTAACAACGTCGTGGTCGATCAGGTTGTGCGCCTCTTCGCTGGCCCAGCCCTGGGCATCAGTCCAACCGTAAACACCTACGGGCCGCACGAAATCACCACCGGTTTCGACAAGCAGACGGTTTTCCCGATGGTGCGCACGGTCGATCCGGCCGGGACGCCAAAAGAGGGACTCGAGGTCGTGTCGCTGGCCAAGACCTCGGAGACTTCGTGGGCCGAAACTGATCTGGCCGCGCTCTTCCTCAAGCAAACCGCCTCCTTCGACAAGGGCGTCGACACCAAAGGCCCGGTCAGCGTGGCCGTCGCCGTTGACGCCAATCTAGATCTGCTCAAACGCGGCAAGGGCAACGCCCGCCTCGTCGTCTTCGGCGATACCGACTTCGCCGACAATCAGTACCTCGACAATTTCTTCAATCGCGACTTCCTGATGAACAGCGTCGATTGGCTCGTCGGCCAGGGCAACTCCATCACGATCCGGCCCCGCGAGCTCCGCGCCTCACGCTTCAACCTGACGATCGCGGAATTCGACGTTGTCTTCGTCCTCTCCGTACTGCTGATTCCCGAATTGCTGTTGCTCGTCGGGATCGCGGTCTGGTGGGAACGCCGTAACTAGGCGCCAACTGGGACAAGCGCTTCGCGATGCCTCTGCGCAACACGATCATCGTCATCGTCCTGCTGCTTCTCATCGGCGGCTACGCGCTCTACCAGCGTCATCAGCCGCCGCCCGAAAAGAATCCCAAGGTCTACGCTCTCGACGCCAAAGATATCCGGAAGATCGAACTGCGCTCGCCCGGACGCGACCTCGTCCTCGAACGCGGCGGTCCCGATCAGTGGAAAATTTTAAAACCCGTCCAGGCCGAGGCTGATCATTTCACCGTCGATGCGATCGCCAATCAGGTGGCCAGTCTCGAGATCACCGATACCGCCGACGCTGCGCCCTCGGACCTCGCGCCCTTCGGACTCAAAGTCCCGGCCGTAGTCCTCACCGTCACGACCAAAGACGGCAAAACGCTGCCCGCGATCCTCGTCGGCGAAAAAGCCCCCATCGGCAATGCCAGCTTCATCAAGGTCGCCGACAAACCCGCCGTCCTGCTGGTTAATCCGGCCTTCGCCGCGATGGTCAACAAACATCTCGACGACGTGCGCTCGCGCAGCTTCTTCACCTTCAAGCCCGACGACGCGCACAAGATTGTCATCGCGAAGGGGACGCAGACCCTCGAATTGAAGCGCGACCTCGGCGACCGCTGGACCATCGTCAAGCCGCGCGACTATCCCGCCGACGACACCGCCGTGACCTCATTCCTCAAGGCGCTCGGCGCCGCGCAAATCGCCCGCTTCATCGACGACCACCCGTCTGATCCATCCAAATACGGACTCGCTAACCCGTCGCTGGCGATCACCCTCGCGAGCGCCGCCAGAGGATCCGCCGAAACGATGCGCTTCGGCTTCAGCCAGCCCGAAGCCGGCGCCAATGCGATCTACGCCCGCACCGGCAACAGTTCGGACAGCCCGGTCTACACAGTTCCCATCAGCGTCTTCAATCTGGCCAACAAAAGTTTCGACGATCTGCGCGACAAGACCGTGATGAACTTCGATCCCAAGAGCGTCGCCAGCGTCCATTTCGTCGGCGGTCCAGTGGATGAAACGCTCGCGCATACCGCGGATAAGAAATGGACGATCTCCTCGCAGGACAAGACCGCGCCCGCCGAACTCCCCGTGGCCGAGAGCTTGCTCGATCAGCTTCATAACCTCAGAGCGACGAAAATCCCCCAGGACCCGATGACAGATCCCAAGCACTTCGGGATGGTCACCCCGACCCTGACAATCACGCTCACCGGCAAAGACGGCAAAGAGCTTGGCGTCTTGCACGCCTCTACGCTCGAAATCACTCAGACCGCCGAAAACTCCGACCAGAAACCCGTGCGCACAACCACCGCCTACGTCACAACCAGTCTCGATCCGGCGGTCTTCGAGGTCAACGCGCAGGCGGTTCGCGATCTCGAAGAGACCGGGAACCGCCTGCGCTCCGACGTCCTGCCGACGCCGACCCCATCGCCCTCCGCGAGCTCGACCCCGCACTAAGAACGTTCAGCACAGAACTGATTGTCATCCTGAGCCGGACGCTAGGCGGAGTGAGCTTGGCGAACGAAGCCGAGCAGGCGAGTCTGCGAGCTGCGTCAAGAATGAAACCAGCGCGAACCGTGTCGAAAGCCTGCCCTGAGCGTAGTCGAAAGGGGACCTGCGCGAAGGGCTCCTCCAACAGTGCAGTGTGCGAGGTTAGCTGGAAGTCCGCTTTCTATGCGCGACCTCGCCTACCCCAATCCCGTAACGAACTCCTTCAGCGTCGCATTGAACTCCAGCGGCTTCTCGAGCTGATGGAAATGCCCGACGTCCTTCACCGTGAGTAGCTTCGCCCCCGGAATGTTATCGGCGAGATACTTGTTGGCCTCAACCGGCGTCGCCTGATCCTCTTCGCCTGCGACCACCAGCGTCGGAGCCTTGATACTCGCGAGCCGGCTCTTGATATTCCAGTTGAATACGCCGTTGGGATCCGCCAGCGACGAGTCAAAAACATGCTTCGGAAAATTCGACTGCACCGCGAAATGCGCACGCATCACGTCGAGAATCTCGGGCCGCTCGCGCTTGCTCTTCGCTGAGACCGCTCCTTCCATCAGCGCTCCGAAAGTCCCCAGATAATCGCTCTGAAAAGCCGCCGCCGTCTCTTTCGGCATATTCTCGCCGAGCGCCGTCCCCGAGCTGAGAATCAGCAGCCCTTTCACCCGATCGGGATAACTCAACGCGAACTGCATCGCCATCATCCCGCCGATCGAGTTGCCGACGATGATCGCCTTCTGCGCCCCAGCCGCGTCCATCACTGCGCGGACGTCGCTGGCGTGTTCCTGGATCGAGTAGCCTCCCGCGGGCTTGTCCGAGCGCCCGTGCCCGCGATGGTCGATCACAATCACCTGGTTCGTGCGTGCAAAGGAAAAGACCTGGTAGTACCAGATGTACCCATTGGTCGACCATGGATGCAGAAACACGATCGGCGTGCCCTGCCCGTAAGTGTCGTAGAAAACCTTGACTGCACCGTTCTGTGCGATTGGCATCGCTATTCCTCCCGATAAAAGCTTTGTCTCAGGCTTGAGCCGATACCACGAACTGCGCGAATCGCGCAAACTATCGTTCGCCCAACCTCTTAGCCCGCATCGGCGACGCGCGGCAACACCTTGGTCCAGAACAGTTCGAGCGTCTTCAACACTCGGTCATGTGGCATCAGTCCATTGTAGATCCACGCGAAAATCCAGCGGATCGGCAGCCGCTTGACCAGCCGCTCCAGTTGCCGCGTCACCGTATCGACCGACCCGACCAGCGCCAGGCTGTTGTCCCATAAATCGGGCGTCTCGCCGGTCTTCGGATCTTCCATCCCTTTGGAAAAGCCGAACGGCTCGAACCATTCGCGTCCGCAAAAATAGCCGCTGTCGCGCCACAGCGCCTTGGCCTCCTCGTCGGTATCCGCAATCACGATATCGCGCAGGACGCCCATCCCAGCGCCCAGCGGGGTGCCGGAGGCCTCCGCGTAAATCTCGCACAACTGCCGCTCATATTCCGGAAACAGCGGCGGCAGTACCGCCGTTACATTCTCTGCCGCGCACCAGCGAATGCTGCGCTCCGACGACGCGAACGGCTGAAACACCGGCGGATGAGGTTTTTGCACCGGCTTCGGCACCACGCTTACGGCCTTGACGATCCCGTTCTCGACGCCGCGTCCCCATTTATCCGTCGCCGCGATCGCCCACGGCGTCTCGCCCGGCGGCACCCGCCAGTACTTGCCCTGATAGCTCAGGGTATCCTCGGTCCAAGCCCGCTTGATAATCCGGAAGCATTCTTCGAACGCCGCTCGATTCGCGTCATCGATCGCGTCGTGCTGATGCGGCTGGGCGCCGTGAATGCCGTGGGTCTGTTGCGCCATGATATCCACCCAGCGCCGCTGGTAGCCGCGCGCAAAGCCGGCGTTCGCCCGCCCACCGGTCATATGATCGAGCATCGCAATATCTTCGGCCACCCGGATCGGATTACTCGCGGGCAACACCACTCCAAGCTGCCCCACGCGGATGCGTTTGGTCTGCATCCCGATATAGAGGTCCAGCATCACCGGATTGTTCGACAACTCGAATCCCTCGGCGTGAAAGTGATGTTCCGTAAAGGAGATCGAATCGTAACCCAGCGCGTCGGCGAGCTGCGCTTGAGCGCTTACCTCGGCGAGCATCTGGTCGTACAGCTCGCCGCGCAGCCCTACCATGCCCTGCTCGATTTGCGCCCGATTCCCAACCGTCGGCAGATAAAACAGCGATACTTTCATCTCCACTCCATCCGAAAAATTCGGCTGAGTGGATCATATACGCCCGAAACCGGCGCGACTATCGCCGGGTTGCGGCCCCGCGCCACCAGCCGATACTCTGCCGATTCGAGAGTCGCAAAACCCCGAAGAGCCTACGCTCATCGAATTGGGAGGAGAGATCGAATGCTGAAGGAATTCAAGGAATTCGCCATGAAGGGCAACGTGCTGGATATGGCCGTTGGCATCATCCTCGGTGTTGCCTTTGGCAAAATCATTACTTCGCTGGTGGGTGATATTATTATGCCGCCGATCGGCTTGATGCTCGGCCGCGTCGATTTTAATTCGCTCTTCGTCAGTCTCGACGGCAAATCCTACGCCACCTTGGCGCTGGCCAAGGCAGCCGGCGCACCGACCATTAACTACGGCGCCTTCGTTAACACGATTCTCGACTTCCTGATCGTCGCCTTCGTGATGTTCCTGCTGGTCCGCCAAGCCAACCGGCTGATGCCCGCGCCCCCCGAGCCAACCACCAAAGATTGCCCGTTTTGCCTTTCGCCGATTTCGCTCAAAGCCACCCGCTGCCCGCATTGTACGTCGCCCATCGCGGCCTGACCCGTTGCGTCAACCGCGCTGCAATCAGAGACACTGGTGCAGTTTGCTTCTAAAGATCCTTGGAGAGGCAACAAGATGTTATGGGGAACGGCGCGCGTGCCTAGCACAAAAAAGAGGGACCGGCTTTTCTGCCGATCCCTTCTTCGGAAATATTCAATTAAAAGTTGGTCCAGCCTTTATCCTGTGTTACGCACGCCCTGTAGTCCTTGGCCAAATTCGAGGATTTGGTTCAGGCGGGCGGCCTCCTCTGAGGACACCAAATATGTTTGAGTTTTGCCTTCGAACGTCACGATCAATCTCCTACGATTTCCCCGTCGTTTCAAAATAAAAACAACAAGGGCGGAGATAACTGAGGTGACCGCTCCTGCGGCCACAAGTATGAGTGCTGCCATACTTTTAATCCTCCGCTAGAGCTACACATAACAGACTTGCGAAAAATGTCACTAAGAAAATGATCCCCGAACCTTCGACCACGCGAGCAACAATGTGGGCCGGATCGGTCTGTATTTGCTCATACCACCAAGCTGATCCAGTCGCCGCTACGATGCAACCCCCGCCAGCCAAGATCTTAAAAAACCTAATGACCCTTACGTCCGGCTGAACCAATCACTCCGCCCGCAGCATCCGCTCCGATAGCGGTCACTATCAGCAATAGTTCTCCTCGCGGCCATAGCAAGCTTCCATCCCGCCATATGCTGAGAGGATTAGCGATTTTACCATCGTCCCATAACTTGAGGCCAGTCACGATGAAGGGCATCAGGGACATAATAACGGTAAATATAAGCCATCGTAGCACTCTAATAGACATCGCGAGCCAATATTAGCGTGCTTATTTCCAAAATGTCAAGGAAAGGCGGATACTATCGCAGTTTAAGATTCGCGCTGCTTCTTCCATCGCGCCTGAACGGCCTTGCGAGCGATCTCTGAGCGCTGCGCCTGCGGCAGCTTGGTCTTGCGGGCGATTCCGCCCTTCAACCCGCCCTTGCGTCCCAGCGCGACCGCATGAGGTTCTTTTTCTCGCTCTACGGGTTCGGGTTCTACCGGCTGCCCGGTCGCGAGCTTGACGACTTGTGCTGCAAGCTGGTTCATGTCGCGCGGCATCCGCTTGCGTTGTATCATGGGTCAAGTATCGCGCGAGGCGCGCAATTCTTTCAAGCCCGATTTATTTTCAAACTGCACCAGTGCCCAATCAGAAGGCGCAGATCCACTGATTGTTGACGCCATCGGCAAACGCTCCGGTCTTGGCCCCGCTCGAGGTGCAGGCGCTGGGCGGATTGGTCGGCGGATCGCAGTTAGAACACCAGGTGCGGCCGCCATTGATCGCGGTCGCCGGCAGATTAGCGAAGGTACTGCCGTTCACAATCAGCGTCGACGCCACCGCGACGTTGCCGCCTGGCAGGACCGTCAGCGTCGGCGTGGTAAAGCTCGAACCGCCAGTTGTAGTGGATGGCGTAATTTCACATCCCCCGTTCACATTCACGTCGCAGCCGAAGATCCAGTTGTCGTGCGTGCCTTGCGGATCCATCATCTCTACCTGCGCGCCATAGATCGCGTTCTGCGTGGGCGACGGCGCGACGATCAGGCGGCCAAAACTGTCGGCGACATTGGCCGAGGAAATCTGATTTTGCAGGCTGTGCTCGATTGTGCCGCCGGCCGACGTCGTGGTCCACGCTACGCCGTCACCTTCGCTGTACACCACAGCGTTGATGCTATTGGTCTGCAGCGTCGGCGGCGTCGGCGAGCCGAACAGATTGTTCTTGGAAAACATGGTCAGTCCGGCGTCCAGCGTGATGTTGTCGCCGTGCCCGTCGCACCAATTGTCCGCAAAATGCAGCCCGGCCACTGCCGTGCTTCCCGCGACCGTCGCGGTCGGCTCCACCCGCAGGCAATCCACGCCCGCCGGACCTTCATACTCGGTATGCGTTATCGTGCCTTCGATCCCGACGTCGTATATGTGGAAGGCCGGGCTCGGGCCCTGACTCGCCGTTCCGCTCGCGCGATCGACGTATAGCCCGCCATCGCTGATTTGCGCGATACAGACGTTGGGGCCCCCAAGGCATGAGGGTTCGAATAACGCCGAAATCGGAAACCCAGCGTTGCTCGAGTTGATTACATAGCCTATCGAGCGCGCGTCGCTCTGCGGAAACGACGTATGCGTCTGATCCAGCACAAACTCCGACACGTCGGCGCTCGGATACTCGCCGTCGGTGATGATATTGCCGCCGATCTCAAAGCCATGATGCGCGCCGTTGACGCTCACCTCCTGCAGCCGCGCTTTGTCATTGCCTGACAGGGTCGTGAGTGACGCGTCCAGATGAACGCCGGTCATCGCGGCGGACGGACTCGCGCCGCCGTTGACATTGCGCGCGTCCAGATTCCCGCACATGATCCGCTCGCGCAGGCCGTCGTACATGTCGATCATGTCCATCTCGTCGGGGCCGCTCCATTGCAGTGTCGTGCCGAAAACAAAGCCGGGCGCCGCTGTACCCTGACCATAATCAGTGCCGCCGCAATCCAGGTTGAGCGTCGCTTCCGACGGGACAATCAACGGCTTCGGCAGCGAGTAGATGCCGCGCTGCAATCTGACGGCGCCGCCCGCCGGCGTGGTACTCGACCCGGCCAACGAGTTGAGGGCAGTCTGAATCGGCGTCCAGTCATCATGCACCATTTGCGTTGTCGTGCTGACGGCGCTGTTCGCGTTCAACGTCAAGGATAGAGTTCCGGCGCCATTCTGAATCGTCGTGAATATCCAGTCCCGCGTTGGGCTCGAAAGCTTCGGCGGATAGGCGCCGGTCGGCGTGTAGACCGCCCAGATGTTCGTCCCGATTGCCGGTGCGCCGGTGAACGAAACCGTCAGGGCGCCCGTGTTGTAATTGATCGAACCCGCGCCGCAGCCCGGCCCGTTCAAAATACCGCTGCCGTTGTCCGTGCAGACCACCGAACCTGCGCTCACCGTCAAACTCCCGCTATCCAATGGAGGCTGTTGCAGCGTCGCGCTGAACGAGGTTTTGATGCCGTCGCCAAGCGCGATGAACTCGGGCGGCGCATACGTCAGGCCGACGTCGGCGGCCCCAAGAAAGGACTGGCCGCCGGCGGCGATCGCCGGAACATATTTGAGAAATTTTGGTACGCAACCGCTGCCGCGGCAACTCTTCGCGATATAACCCTGTGCGTTGGCGACCGTCGCCCATTCGAGCTGCACCCAGGCTGACGGCCCGAGCATCGCCTGCGCATTAGTCACCGTCGCCGTCGGCCCGCACGCCGATATCCCATTGTTCTGATCGACGGTCTCGACGCAGTAGGAATAACTGGTCGAGCCGGTTCCGCCCAGCGTCTCGAAAAGCGGGTAATTGCTCCCGCTCGCGCTGCCGCAGGTGCTCCCCGTACACCACGCCGGCGCCGCGATCGTCGCGACCGGCCCAGCGTTTACCAGCGCCACCAGTTGCCCGTTCTGCCAATCGCCGGCATTGCCCAGCGTCACATTCGGCGACGACGCCGTCGTCGTGGCCGTTCCCACGACGTTCGACGAAACCGCGCCATACATCGGCGCCAGCGGATTTGCTTCGCCATCGAGATTGAAGCCCGTGATCGTATCGCCTGTCAGGCCGGGCGTCAGCGACGACAAATTAAGTAGCGAGAAGCCGTTCATGCTGTAGTTGCCCGCGGCATTCGCCAGCGCATTGATCCCGTTGTTCGTCGTCAGCGGGGTCTGCCCGTTCAGCACGCTGCTTACCGTCGGGTTGGGATAACTCCCGCTTAAGTCGTGGCCCGCCGCACCCGAGGGCGGACCGCCCGCGGCGCTGCCGCCGCTGCAGGTCCATTGCCCGCCGGAGCCCAGCGCCATCGCGCCGCTACCGCCACCGGCGCAAACCGCGGCTTGAATACAGTCCTGGCACCAGTAAAGCTGCCCGTCCTGTTCCGGGGTCGCCGCCAGTAGCGCATAGTTCAATGGCACCATGCGCGGACTGACCGGAGTCACTCCCGAGAGGTGATTATTGATATCGTCGCGAAATTGCTGGCCGGCGCCGATACCGGTGTAATTGGGAATCGGCTGATATTGTGCTTTCGCAGCCGGCGCCAGCATGATTACCGCCAACCCGGTTAAGAGTATCAGCACGAAATCCCGACAAACTTCGCCTAGCCGCATTTTCATCCCTCTCGAATTAGCCACTTCGTGCGAGCACGTAGACTCACCTTAGGTGAATGCATCCCCTGCCCCGTCCGTCCCGCGCCGGCCATACTATTGGCAGACAAACCGTCAGTGCAGCGCCGCTAGTGCAGCACCACCGTCCAGTAAGGTGATGGACCCTTCAGGCTTTTTTCGTAAGGGTGAAATTCTTCAGCCTGAAGCGCCCGAGATCTGGGACGCCGCAGCTATGATGGGTAAGAAGGGATTTCTATTCGTGGAGCCGCGTCAGGCCTGAGCAGTCCTGGACGGCCCCGCTCCAAAACCGATTGCGCGGGTCCGCGGCTTCAGCGGCATCGATAAAGCCGCGACTTCCAGTCCCAGCCATGCGCAGCCAATGCACCGACATGCCCGTGATCCAGATCGAGGTCGCACAGCCGCCACTGCCCCGCCTCGGCGCTTTCCGCCTCGCGCAGGATAGCCACCGGCTCATCGGACCCGATAGAGACGTCGAACGAATCCAACGGAATCGACAGGCCCTTGCCGCGCGCCTTGATATAGGCCTCTTTGCGCGTCCAGCACTGGAAAAAAGCCTGAGCCCACAGGCTCTGTGGCATCGCCTCGAGCCGCTGGACTTCGTCGGCGGAGAAAAAATTTCGAGCGACGTCTCGATCCGCGCGCGCAGGCACGAGTTCTTCGACATCGACGCCCACTTCACGACCGCGCGTAATTGCCAAAATCGCCAGCTCACCCGAGTGCGCAAGGTTGAAGCGCAACGCTTCGCCGGCTCCTGCCAGGGACGGCTTGCCGAACTCGTTATATGAAAATTCGAGAGCACTCGGCGCGTTTTGCACATAGCCGCCGATCAGCTCCCGCATGGTGCCGCGTCCCGCCATGAAGCGTCGACGATCGCGCGCGAAATGAAACCGGCGGGCGCGCTCCAATTCGTCGGCCGCGAGCGTCACCTCCAACTCGCCCAAGGTCTCCTCGTCAACGTCAAGACGCACCGTCCAGATGTGAATTTCGTCTTCACCGAGTTCAGGCGTCCGCCGGATTTGCCTGTGGGTGCCCGCCTGCCTCACCTCAAACTTCATGACCGATGCGGCCGTTGCGCCCGCGATCGACGGTAGGCGCCAATCCGGCCTCGACCGTTTCGGGCGCCTGGCCGTTGCTCGCCAGCCGCTTGAGCACCTCTGCGATCGTGCGAAACTCGAAGATCTGCAGCGGTTCAATCTGCAGGCCGGCTTGCCGCGCCCTCGCCGCGATCCGGAAGATATGCACCGAATCTCCGCCTAGCTCGAAGATGTCGTCGTGGATTCCCACCCGTGCGAGCGCGAGAACCTGCTGCCAGATCTCGCATAGCGCCTCTTCGTCCGGCGTCGCCGGCGCGGAGCTCTCACGCGGAGCAACTTCGCCGACAATCGCCGGCAACGGCAGCGCTTTCCGATCGAGCTTGCCGTTGTGCGTCAACGGCATCGCCTTCAGCGCAACGAACTGCGACGGCGTCATGTACTCCGGCAGGCGCTCTCGCACCAGCGCCCGCAATTCGCTGCTGTCCGCCTCAGCGCCCGGCCAATAGACCACGTAGGCCACAAGGCGCGCGGCCTCGGTACCGCCTCCGACCAATGCCACGGCGGCCTCTTTCACGCCCGGATGACCCGCCAGGAGCGCTTCGATCTCGCCCAACTCGATTCGATAGCCGCGCAGCTTGACTTGATTGTCGCCACGACCGACAAAGCTCACTTCGCCGTCACGCGTAAAGCGCACCGTATCGCCGGTCTTGAAGAGTCGTGCATTCGCCTCCGCGCGATAACCATCGGCGACGAATTTTCCCCGGGTTAATTCCTCGCGCTTGAGATAGCCGCGCGCGACTCCATCGCCACCGATATAGAGTTCGCCGGGAACTCCGATCGCCACCGGCTCGCCGTAACGGTCGATCACATAGAATTGCGTATTGGCGATCGGCCGCCCCAGGCTTATGCGATCAGCGTCGGCGATGCGTGCACAGGCCGACCAGATTGTGGTTTCGGTTGGACCATACATATTCCACAACTCGCCGCCAGTCGCGATCAGCCGTTCTGCCAGATCTTTCGGCATGGCCTCGCCGCCACACAGCATCTTCAGGCGCGGCTCACCACTCCAACCAGCCTCTAGCAACAGCCGCCACGTTGTCGGCGTGGCTTGCATGACGGTCGCGCCCGTCCGCTGCAACTCAGCCAACAACCGCGTCCCGTCGACGGTCATTTCGCGGCTCGCGATTACCACGCGGCCGCCCGCGATCAGCGGAGTCAGCAGCTCTAGCGCCGCGATATCGAACGACAGCGTCGTCACCGCCAGCATGCCGTCTGCCGCCTCGAAGCCCGGCCGCGCGCACATCGCCACGAGCAGGTTCACCAGCGCACGATTCGAGATCTCGACACCCTTGGGTCGTCCGGTGGAGCCCGAGGTGTAGATCACATACGCGAGGTCATCCGGACGCGCTCGCACGGACGCTGCCGGAGCTGCAGGTTCCGCTTCGATCCGCCCGCGATCACGGTCGAAACAGACGCGCTTGCCCGCATAGTTCCCCAGCGTGTTCTCGAGTTCGCTTTGCGTCAGTACAGCCGCTGCCGCAGTCTCTTCGAGCATGAAGCGGATGCGCTCTGCGGGGTAGATCGGATCCAGCGGCAGATAGGTGCAGCCGGCCTTCATCACGCCTAGCAACGCGACGATCATATCAAGCGATCGTTCAACATAGATCGCCACCACCGCACCCGCCGGCACGCCGAGCCAGCCCAGATAGTTCGCGACCTGATTCGCACGCGCGTCCAATTCGGCATAAGTAAGCGCCCGCTCGGCAAAGATTGCAGCGAGCGCCGCCGGCGTCCGCGCCGCCTGCTCCGCAAACAGCTGATGGGCCAGCCGATCCTGCGGATAATCGGTCGCGGTCCGATTCCATTCGACCAGCATCCGTTCGCGTTCCGCCGCCGCCAGCATCGGCAGCCGCCCGGTCGTCACACCCGCGTCCGCCGCAAAGCCTTCGAGCAGGGTCTCGTAGTGGCCAAGCCAGCGGTCGATCGTCTCTTCGTCGAAGAGGTCGCGACTGTAATCGCAATCCAGCACCAGTCCGTCCGCCCCCTCGACGACGTTTAAAAACAGATCGAAATTAACGAAGCTTTTCGGATTGGCCTCGACCCGGGTTTCAAGTTCGTGGAAGACCGCCCCGTTGCCCACACGCTCCAGATTGAATTGCACATCGAGCAGCGGCAGCCGCCCGGCCTCGCGATGAACATTCACGCTGCGCACCAGCGTCCCATAGGTGTAATTCTGATGGTCATACGCATCGAGTACGTTGCGCTTCGTCAGCGCGAGCAGCTCGGCAAAGCGTTTCTCAGGCGCGGCGTCAGCGCGGATCGGCAGAAGGTTCACGCAGTGCCCGACTAGATTCTCGCCTGCGGCCATCGATTGCCCGGCGGTCGGAATCCCAACCACGACGTCCTGCTGATCGCCGAGCCGCGCCAGCAGCGCATCGAAGCCCGCGAGCAGCGTTGCGAAGAGCGTGCAGCCCTCACGCGCGCCGGCCTGCCGAATCCGTTGTGTCGCCGCAGCGTCTATAGTTCTCCGGTACGACGCCCCCGCGTACCCTTTCGAGCTACGCCGTGGCCGATCACTCGGCAGCGCCAGCGGCGTCACCGGCTGCGCGAATTGCCCGATCCAGTACCGATGCGCCGACTCGCGCTCGTCGCTCGTCAGCGCCGCCTGCTCCGCCGCCACGTATTCCGCGAATTGCATCGCCACCGGCAGCGTCGGCGCGATCCCCGTGCGCAGACCGTTATAGATCTGCGCCAGCTCCTCCAGCATCACGTTGGTTGACCAGCCATCGCACACAATGTGATGAGTCGTAACGATCAAGCGATAGTCATTCGCGTCGAGCTTAATCAATTGCGCCCGGATCAATGGTCCCTTCACTAGATCGAATGGCGCCGCAGCATCCTCACGGATCAACTCATCTATGCGCGCGGTCTGCGCCGGCGCGCTCGTCGCCGATAGATCAAGCTGCGCGATATCCAGGTCGAGTACCGGCGCAAACTCCTGATACTCGCCGTCCGCGCTAAAGCGCGCGCGCAACGCGTCATGCCGCGCAATTACCCGGTTCAACGCTTGACTCAAGGCGTCGGCGTCAAGCGCACCGCGGATAAACAGGCTGAAGGATTCGTTAAAGCAACACGATGCCGCCTGGCTGAGATTCGCCGCAAGCCAGACCTCGCGCTGCGCCTCGCTCAAGGGATGACGTCCCGTCTCGGCGACGCGGTCGACTCCGCTCACCAGCGCTCCCGACTCATGCGGCAGAAAACCGGCCGCCTGCATCTCGACAATCGACTCGCGGAAGGCGCGCACGATTTGCGCGAGATCATCATCGCTGTGCGCCGTCGTGAGGAAAAGCGGAAAGCCTTCCTGAATATAGATTCCGCGTTCGCGCATGCAGTAGTAAAACAGGCTCGCGAACGTAAGCTCCGCCGGGAAACTGAAGTATGAAATCGCGCCAAAACTCTCGACCCGCGTCGGCACGCCGCGTTCCGCGAGAATCGCATTGAGTTCGCCGACGAGTCTCTCAGTTTTTTCCCCCAGCTCGATCTGCAACTCAGGACCGGCGGCCTTGAAATGCCGCAGCGCCGCGCGCACCGCGGCCAGCGTCAGCGGATGACGAAAAAAAGTGCCGGCGAAGAACGTGACTCCCGTCTCCGGAAACGAATCGTCACCGTTTTGCCACGGACCGCCATCCAGCGCATCCATGAAGCTCGCCTTGCCCGCCACCACTCCGATCGGCAGACCGCCGCCGATCACCTTGCCGTACGTCGCGATATCCGCGCGGATCCCGAACAGCGCCTGCGCCCCGCCCTGATGAACGCGAAAACCCGTCACGACTTCGTCGAAAATCAGCGCCGTTCCGGCCTTCTCGGTTAGCCGTCTGACCTCGCGTAAAAACTCGACCGGCTGCAACCCCGGATGGCGGCTCTGCACCGGCTCGACCATCACCGCAGCGAGTTCGCCCACATGCTCTTCGAGATACTTGAGCGCCTCCGCCGTGCCGTAATCGAGCACGACGACGTTCTCCACTTTTTCGCGCGGAATCCCCGGCGCCAGCGGCAACGACCTGAAGCCGCCCGCGCCCTTAACGCTCTTGACCAGCACCTCGTCGAACATCCCGTGATACGAACCATTGAAAAACGCGATCTTCATCCGCCCGGTGACCGTCCGCGCCAGCCGCACCGCCGCTACCACGGCTTCCGATCCCGTGGTACAGAAGCTCGCCCGCTCCATGCCGGTCAGTTCGCACAGCAGCTCGGCGACTTCGCCGGCCAGCGCCGTCTGCGGCCCGGTCTCCCAGCCCTGTTCGAGCTGCGCCGCTACGGCCTCCTTGATGAACTCCGGTGCGTGCCCGAACAGAATCGGCCCAAAGCCGTTGACGACGTCGATATATTCGTTGCCGTCGAGATCCCAGAATTTCGAGCCCTGCGAACGCGCCGCGACGATCGGATAGACGAGCTCCTTCCACTCACGGCGAAAGCCCGCCGCGTTGCGCGGATCCGCCAGCCAGCCGCGATTCGAGGCGACGTGCGCCTTTGACTTCGCCGTCCGCCGCGTATAGCGCGCGATCAGATCATCCAGCCGCGCCCGTTGCGCCGTCGTCAACTCGCCGGCGTGCGCGCCCTCGATTGGCCGGAAGCGGCCAATTTGCCTGACCTCATTGCTCGTCGCCGCCACACTCTGACCGGCGACCGGCGACGCGCTCCTGGATGGTCCCGGCGGCGTCGCTCCTGCTGGCGCCATCATGCTTTGCGCACGCGGCTTCACGACATCTTCTGCCGTTACCGGCTGAGCGCCGCGCAGCGCCTCGAGTTGCTTCGCCATGACGTCGGCAAGCGTCGCCAGTTGCTGCTTGAACAGATCTTCGAGTGCTCCACCCCCGCCAATACTTTCGGTGCGCTCGGCTATCGCGGCCGCGATCGGAGCCGCAGACTCCGCGACCTTTGCCGCCGGCGTCCGGCTCGTCACCGTTGGCGGCTGAAACGTCTCCGGCGCGAGCTTTTCATCCAGATGTGCCGCCAGCGACTCCAGCGTCGAGAGCTTATCCAGCAGTTGCCGGAAAGTTATTTTGAGGGCGAATTTGCTCAGAATCGCCTGCGATACTTGCGTCAAAAACAGCGAGTCGAACCCCAACTCCAGGAACGTCGCCGCGCCATCGATCGCCGCCGCTTCGATTCCTGACAGCTCCTCGAAAATTGCCGCGACCATCGCTTGCAGATACGCCTTGCGGCTCACCGGCTGCGCTTCATCAATCATCTGTAACTGAGCTTCCTCATCTTTCTCCTGCTGCCTGAAGGCTTCCGCCGCCCCGCCTCTGCCCGCGTAATCGCTCGCCGCATCCGCAACCATCGGGCGAACTTGCTCGCCCTCTTTGGGCGCAGCATTTGTGTTCGCCTCGATCCAGAAACGCTTGCGTTCAAATGGATAGAGCGGCAGCGCCACCCGCAGCCGCCGTTCACCCTCATACAGTTTTGACCATTCCGGCGCGCCGCCGTGCAACCAAAGCCGGCCCAACAGATTCAGGAACGCCACCTCACCGGATTGCGTCCCGCTGCCGTCGGGCATCGACGAAACCATGAGCTGTCTGGCATCGCTGCCCGCATGCTGCCGCGCCAGCGTCACCAGCGTATTGCCCGGTCCCACCTCCACCAACGCGTAATCGCCCGTGCGCAGCATTGTTATCCCATCGGAAAAGCGCACCGGCGCGCGCAGATGCCGCGTCCAGTATTGCGGATCCGTCGCTTCGCTATCGCTGATCCAGCGGCCGCTCACGCCCGAGACGAACGGAATCTGCGGCGGCCGCAGTTTGACGTTGGCGACCACTGCGGCGAAGCGCTCGAGCACCGGCTCCATCATGCTCGAGTGAAACGCGTGCGACGTGCGCAGCCGCCGGCACACCACCCCCGCACGGCCGAGCTTCGCCTCCGCCTCTACAATCGCGGCTAACGGCCCGGCGATCACGCTCAGCAACGGTGCATTGATCGCGGCGATACTCAGCTCGCCGCCGAGAAATTCTCGCGCCGTGCTTTCAGGCGCGCGAAGCGCCAGCATCGCCCCCGCCGGCATCTCCTGCATCAGGCGGCCGCGCTCAGCCACCACGCGTAACGCATCGCCGGCGCTGAACACGCCCGCGAGCGTCGCCGCGACAAACTCACCAACGCTATGCCCGATCATGGCCGCGGGTTGGATTCCGTATTTCTCGAGCAGTTGCGCTAATGCGTATTCAACGATAAACAACGCCGGCTGCGCATACTGAGTATTATTAATTGCCTCAGTCTCACCTGCCGGATTCTCACTGAGTACTAACTCACGCAGCCTCCTCTGCAACTCGGGCTCGAGACTCGCGAGGCATTCCTCGGCCGCTTCGCGAAACGCCGCTTCGCGCGTGCAGAGCTCGCGGCCCATCGCTACGTATTGCGCACCCTGGCCCGGAAACATGAACGCCGCGCGAAAGTTTTCCGGCCGCGCGCGATTAAGCGCGACGCGCTTTGGCTCGCGTTCAATCAACGACCGCGCCGCTTCTGCTGCATCCGCCGCCACCGTCATCTGCCGCCACTCGAACGGATGGCGTCCGACCATCAGCGTATAGGCGACATCCGCGAGCGAACTCTCCCGATACCCGGTGAGCTGTTGCGCCAGCGCGCCGCTCGTCGCCTCCAGCGCGGCCCCGCTGCGCGCCGACAAAATCACGAGATGAGCGCCACGCGCCGATGCTGGGCTTTTTTCCTCCGGCATCTCTTCGAGCACGGCATGTGCATTGGTGCCGCCGATACCGAAGGCGCTCACCCCCGCGCGCCGCGGCGTGGTGCCGGAATCCCATGGCCGCAGCGTCGCATTTACGTAGAACGGTGAGTCATCAAGATTAAGGGCTGCGTTCGGCCGCCGATAATGCAGCACCGGCGGAATCATCTTGCGATGTAACGACAGCGCCGTCTTGATCAGCCCGGTCACGCCCGCCGCTGCTTCCAGATGGCCGATGTTGGTCTTCGCCGTGCCGAGCGCGCAGAAGCCGCGCTCGCTCGTATGCCGCCGAAAGGCCTGCGTCAGCGCCGCGAGCTCGATCGGATCGCCAAGCGGCGTCGCCGTGCCATGCGCTTCGATATAGCTTATGGTGCGCGGATCGAACTCCGCCGCCGCCTGCGCCATCGCGATCGCCTGCGCCTGACCCTCAACGCCCGGCGCCGCATAACCGACCTTCTGCGCGCCGTCGTTATTCACGCCGAAACCGCGGATAACCGCATAGATCCGATCACCATCGGAGATCGCTTCCTCGAGGCGTTTCAGCAGCACCACGCCGGCGCCGTCGCCAAAGACCGTCCCGTCCGCCGCCTCGTCAAAGGTCCGGCAATGGCCGTCGCCCGAAACCATCCCGCCCGCTTCGTAGAGATAGCCGCGGCGCTGCGGCAGGTTGATCGACACTCCCCCGGCCAGCGCCAGATCGCACTGAAAATTCTGCAAAGCGAGGCCAGCCTGGCCCACCGCCACCAGCGAGGTCGAACACGCACAATTGATCGTAAACGCCGGTCCCCGCAGATTCAGCTTGTAGGCCACACGTGTCGCCAGGAAGTCCGCGTTGGCGCCCAGCATCGCGACGGCATTGCTCACCGGATAGCCCGCCGTATAGTCGTCGATAAAGCCGCGCGCGCCACCGAGATTGCGCATGAAGTAGCTATTCGGACTGCAACCCGCATACACCCCGGTCATGCCGGGATAACGCAGCGGGTCGTAGCCCGCATCCTCGAAGGCGTGCCAGCAGCACTCAAGAAAAATTCGTTGCTGCGGATCGATCAGCTCCGCTTCGCGCGGATAAATCCCGAAGAAGGCCGCGTCGAACTGATCGACATCGGCCATAATCGCGCGCGCCCGTACGTAGTTCGGCGCCCGCGTTTCGGCGTTCGCTATCTCCAGTTCATCCGCGCCGAAATGCCGAATCGATTCGATCCCGGCGCAGAGATTGTTCCAGAACTCGGCGATATCGCGCGCGCCCGGAAAGCGCCCGGCCATCCCGATGATCGCGATATCGGTGATGCGTGGTTCCATTGATGCAGCCGCAAAGTCCTGATACTACCTTCGCGGCAACTTCGACAGAAGTTCTTTCTGCCGGCGCGCCCGCTCTGCCGCGAGATCGTCAGGCGCCGCGGATCCTGCTTGATTAGTCAGTTTCCGCGCGATCGCCGCGATTGTCGCATATTGAAACAACTCCGTGACCCGCAACTGGCATCCGAGCTCCTTCTGCAGCCGCGCATGCACCTCCATCAGCCGCAACGAGTCGCCGCCGACATCGAAAAAGTTGTCATTGACGCCCACCTCCGAAATCCGCAATACCTCGCGCCAAATCGCTGCGACCCGACGCTCCATCTCGCCGGCCGGCCGCGCCGATTCCGTCACCTCCCCAGCCTCCACCTGCCCGGCCTCGGGACGCGGCAACGCCGCACGATCGATCTTACCGTTTGCGTTGAGCGGCAACGCCGCGAGCATCGTGAAGGCCGCCGGCATCATGTAGCGCGGCAGCCGGGTCGCCACGAAAGCGCGCAATTCACCCGCCTCGACCCGCTCTGCGCGCCGCGCAACCACATAGGCCAGAAGCCGCTTCGTTCCCGTCGAAGGCCCATCGACGATCACCGAGGCATCGCTCACACCCGGGTATTCACGCAGGATCGCCGCCACCTCGCCGGGTTCGATCCGGTAGCCGGAAATCTTCACCTGATCGTCGAAGCGGCCCAGAAACTCGAGTGCTCCATCCGCCCGCCGCCGCGCTCGATCGCCGCTGCGGTAGATCGCTCCGACGCCGTCGTCTAGCCAGGCCGGGCGCACGAACTTCTCCGCCGTGACCTCCGGCCGATTGAGATAACCGCGCGCCACCCCGTCGCCGCTAATACAGAGCTCGCCACTCTCTGCCGCGCCGACCGGCTTGCCTTTATCATCGAGCAGATAAATCTGCGTCCGATTGATCGGAAAGCCAATCGGCGGCGCGCCCTCGACAAGGTCCCCCGCGGTTATCCGCATCGTCGTGGCGAAGGTCGTCGTTTCAGTCGGGCCGTAGCAGTGGATGACCTCGCAGTCCGGCAGCTCCTGCACCGCCTTCCTGAAATGCTCCCGCGAAGCCGCCTCACCCCCGGTCAAAATCTGCCGCACTCCGCGCAAGTCCTCGATCTGATGCTCCACCATCAGGTTGAACAACGCTGTGGTCAGGAAGATCGTCGTCACGCCGTGGCGTTGGATAATCTCGCCCAGGTCCGCGACCGACAGCGTCCCGGCGGGCGCGACGACGACGGTCGCGCCATTCAGCAACGCTCCCCAGATCTCGAAGGTGGCCGCATCAAACGCCAATGGCGACAGCAGCAGGAAGCGCTGGGCCGCGTCGAACGCCGCATAGTCGGCGCCTTGGACCAGCCGCAATACTCCGCGATGCTCCACCAGCACGCCCTTAGGCCGCCCGGTCGAGCCCGAGGTGTACATCACATAGATAAGATCATCCGGCGCTGCCGCGATTGCCGGATTGCGATCGCTCTCGCGGCCGATCGCCTCGCGCTCGCCATCGATCAGGACAAGCTTAGCGGCGGCGGGCGGCAGGACCTCGGCGCACGCGCGGTCGGTTACGACTACCCCCGCCCCGGTGTCCTCGAGCATGAAGGCGATTCGTTCGCGCGGGTAATCAGGATCGAGCGGCACATAGGCGCCGCCCGCTTTGAGGATCGCAACCAGCGCAATGACCGCCTCGGGAGAGCGCCGCAGGCACACTCCTACCAGCGCCCCATGCGCCGCACCGCGCTCGCGCAGATAATGCGCGAGCCGATTCGCCCTTGCGTTTAGTTCCTGATAGCTGATCTCGCCGCCGTCAGCCCCGGCCAGCGCGATTGCCTGAGGCGTGCGCGCGGCCTGACGCTCGAAAATCGCCTGAACCGACCCCGCTTCCATTCCTGATTGCTTCGAAAAAGATTGATTGCTTCGGAAACTGATTGAAGCGATCGGTGGTGTAGTTCCGGCCCCTGATGCTGCCCTTTCCATGCAAAGCAGCTCCGGCGGCAGCTCGATAGGTGCTGGACGACTAGTGCGCTTTACCAGCCGCCGCCACGGAACAACTTGATAAAGGTCTTACCGATAATTTTGCAGTCCAGCCAGAGCGACCAATTATCGATATAGCGGCAATCGAGGCGCACGATCTCCTCGAAGTCGGTAACCTTGCCGTTCCCGGTCAATTGCCAAAACCCCGTCATGCCCGGCTTTACGCTGAGGCGCCGCTGATGATGCGGGCTGTATTTTGCTACTTCCGCGCGGGTTGGCGGCCGCGTACCAACCAGACTCATGTCGCCCTTCAGGACGTTCAGGAATTGCGGCAGCTCGTCCAGATAGCGCTTACGCATCGCTCGCCCCAGCGGCGTGATCCGCGGGTCGTTGCACAGCTTGAACACATGCCCGCGCATCTCATTCTGATTGATTAGCTCCTTTAGTCTCTCCTCCGCGGTGATGTGCATCGTCCGGAATTTGTAAAGCTTAAAGAGCCGGCCGTTGCGTCCGACTCGCGTCTGCCGGAAAATCACCGACCCTTCGGTCTCCTGCTTAATCCGCCGCGCCAGCAGTAGGTAGGCCACACCGCACCCGATAAGTCCGATCAATGCTCCAACAACGTCGAGCGCACGCTTCACCGCAAGGCGGATTCTCGCCTCCGGCACCGCCTCGAACGAGATAACGTACTGCCCATTGCCGACGCACTCAGTCGTGTAGCGCCCGGCGTTGCCCAGCGGCGAACGCACCAAGGTTCTCAACGTGATCCCGCGCTCCGCACAAATTGTCGGAAGCTGCGAGCCGTCCAGACCGGGGCATTGCCCAATTTGCAGCACTTCATCGATCGCGCAACCGTCCAGGATTGACTCGAAGCTCTCGCAGACCTGCTCACCCTCATCGTCCCCGAGCAGCAGGCGTCCATCGCCGTTCCCGGAGACAAATCCGACAATCTCGCTGGCCCCGCGCCGCCGACTCCGAAAAAACTCTGAACGCTGAGCCGCCTCGCGATTCGCTCCCAGCACCAGCGCCCGCCGTGAATTGCGCCTCGGCTTTAACTGGCTTGCCATCGATTGTACTGCCGCACTGCCCACCGCCAGCGCAAGGGTTCCGAGGGCCAAGGCAATACCTTGATGCGACCCATAGCCGTGGGCTGCCGAAAACCCATCTCGCGCTATCAAACCGAAGAAAGTTCCTAAACTCATCAAACTGATGTTAAACCCTGACTCTTCTCAAATTTCTCCGGTTTGGCTTCGGAGCAAATATTATCGCCTATGGCGCGCGCAATCCGTCTCGCTCGAATGAGCAACACTCATACCAAATAATCGGACAATCGAAGTTATTAACCTATTTGACGTATCTCTGAGTTATACCACCTCATTATCTTCCATTACGATTTTAATCTGCTATATCCCGAGGCACCTGCATCGATCTCGACAAATGTTGAGACAAATTCGATACAAGGGCGTTGACTGTATTGAGACTTCTCATCCGATTTCGGCATACCTACGGGGATATCTGGACCCCGCGCCCGATGGAGACTATGCCTACAGTTCTAGCACAATCTAAAAGGATGCGGAACGAAAAAAAGATGATCCATGATAAGCAAGATCGCTATCTACATAGCTAAAGCGATGCGCCTCAAAACAACCATAGTGGTTTCGTCGATATTTTTCGATCTGTTCTAAAGCTGCTTAACTAAGCGTAACGAAGCTTAAAGTCGAAACATGGCTTGGCCAGCATCTGGGAACGTTGTAAGGCCACCGATGGGTTAAACACTCCCACTGACTGATTAAGCAAGCCGTAATCCGGCGGGCTTACTTGGGCCTTGAGGCATCTACCCGACGCGGTAAGGAATTCACAGTATCGAAGTTTTCGCTTAGCGCCCGGCGATCCCGGGATCAGTCATTCCGCGCAGATCCTGATAGCCGACGCGCGAGGGCTTTATCAGGTACGCAAGGGGCTGACCGCACGACCCTAGCCGACATGAGAGGCTAAGGTGCGGCGTGGTCTGCCGCCAGTCGGCGGGCGAACTCCGCGACACCATCCTGCCATGGCGGGAGTTCGATTCGAGGATCCTGCATCGTCGTGAGTACGCTGAACGGCGGACGCGTCGCCGCTGTTACGAACGCCCTGCTCGACGCTCGAATCGGGGCCTCCAACTGCAGCAATCGGAAGAATTCCCCGACCAGCGCCCAGCGGCTTGTCCCGCCGCGTCCGGCCAGATGGTAGGTCCCGTAGGCTTCGCTCGGGATGAGCCGGCCGATACCTTCAGCTAAATGCGGGACGTAGGTGGGCGAGCCGAACTGATCATCCACTACCCGCACTGTGCCGCTTGCCGCCTTCGCGCGCATCTGATGCATGAAATTTTTGCCATGTTCCCAGAACAGCCACGCGGTCCGCACGACATAGTGCCGTGTGTTCAACGTGCGCACCGCTTCCTCACCGGCCAATTTGCTGGCGCCGTAAGCTGAGATCGGATCAGTCCGATCAAATTCATGATAGGGCCGCCCGGCCCGCCCGTTGAACACGTAATCGCTCGAAACGTGCAGCACAGCGATCGCCAACGCCGCCGTCGCCACCGCCAGATTGCGCGGCCCCAGCGCATTGATCGCGTAAGCCTCCTCCACCTGCGTCTCAGCGCCGTCCACCGCGTTGAAGGCCGCCGCATTGATCACGAGCTGCGGCCGATGGTAACCGAGCGCGTTACGCACGTCGCGCAGTTGCGTGATATCCAGCGATTGCCGATCCAGCGCGACCAGCTGATGCTGCGCGAGCGCATAGGTCAGGCAACGCCCGAGCTGCCCGCCCGCCCCTGTAATGAGAATCTTCACGGTTGGTGCTCCGCCAGCAGCGGCAGCCGCTCAAGCTGCTCTGCAATCGGCCGCGCCGCGGCGTCCGCGGCGGAGAGCCGTGGCTCGCGCAATGGCCATGCGATCCCGATCGCCGGGTCGTTCCAGGCGATCCGCAATTCATCCTGCGGGTAATAGAAGTCCGTACACTTGTATTCGATCTCCGCCACTTCACTGACTATGCAGATACCGTGCGCGTAGCCCGCCGGCACATACAATTGGCGGAAATTCTCCGCCGAGAGCTCGAACGACAGCCATTCGAGATAGCTGGGCGAGCCGCGCCGGATGTCTACGACGACGTCGAAAATCGCTCCCGACAGGCAGCGGACCAGTTTGCCCTGCGGATGAAGCCGCTGCGCATGAAGCCCTCTAATGGTGCCGTAGCCCGAGCGCGAATGATTGTCCTGCACGAACTTGACGTCGATCCCGCCTGCCGCATATTTCTCGGCGTGAAAGGTCTCGAGAAAAAATCCCCGCCCGTCGCGAAAGACTTCGGGTTCGATCACCTTAACCCCGGCGAAGCGGGTCGCGCTAAACTTCACGCTTTCAATCCTTCCTGTTCGATTATCCGCGTCAGGTACTGTCCGTAGCCGCTCTTGCCCATCGCGCGGGCGATCCGCGCCACGTCTGTCGCTCCGATATAACCCATCCGCCAGGCAATCTCTTCGAGACAGGCGATTTTCAGCCCCTGCCGCTCCTCGATCGCCTGGATAAAATTTGCCGCCTGCATCAGGGCCTCATGCGTACCGGTGTCAAGCCACGCCACGCCCCGCCCGAGTAGTTCGACGCGCAACTGCCCGGCGCGCAGGTAGGCCAAATTGAGGTCGGTGATTTCGAGCTCGCCGCGCGGCGAGGGCTTGAGCTGCTCCGCCATCGCCACCACCCGGCTGTCGTAGAAATATAGCCCGGTGACCGCGTACGAGCTGCGCGGACGGTCCGGCTTCTCCTCGATACTCACCGCCCGGCCTCGTTCATCCAACTCGACGACGCCGTACCGTTCGGGATCCTTCACCCAGTAGCCGAACACGGTCGCGCCACGGCGCGACCGCGTCGCTTTCTGCAAAATCTCCGGCAACCCGTGGCCGTAAAAGATATTGTCGCCCAGCGCCAACGCCACGTTGGCGCGGCCGATAAACTCGCGCCCGATCAGAAACGCCTGCGCTATCCCCTCGGGCCTGGGCTGCACCGCGTACGCGAAATGCACGCCCCAGTCCTCGCCGTTGCCGAGCAGGCGGCGAAAACTCTCCTGCTCGTGAGGTGTGTTGATTATCAGGAAATCGCGGATTCCCGCCATCATCAGTGTCGCCAGCGGATAATAGATCATCGGCTTGTCATAAACCGGCGCGAGCTGCTTCGAGATCGCCCGGGTCACCGGATAGAGCCGCGTGCCCGACCCGCCCGCCAGGATGATCCCCTTCCAGGACGCCCCGCGCGCCGCCGCGATACCGCGGCCGCTACGCGCGCGCGCCACGCCCGGCTCGCGTGAGGAAATTCATTACCGATCTCATGCGTCGCGCGACGCTGCGCCAAGTCCCAGCCGTTCCCCGCGATAGCGCCCGCTCTGAACCTGTTCGCTCCACTGGCGATTCGCGAGATACCAGCTCACGGTCCGCCGCAAACCCTCGGCGAGCGCAATGCGCGGACGCCAGCCGAGCTCGCTGGCAATCAGGCTGCAATCGAGCGCGTAGCGACGATCATGGCCGGGACGATCCGGCACAAAGCTCATCAGGCTCGCGTAACTCGCGACGCCGCGCGATTCGAGCGCCGGATTCTGCGCGGCCGGCCACAGTTCCTCGAGCACGCCGCAAATCGCCCCGATCAATTCTAGATTGGTGCGCTCGCAATCGCCCCCGATATTATATTTCGCGCCCACGCGCCCGCGCTCCAGCACCGCCAGCAACCCGGCGCAGTGGTCTTCGACGAAGACCCAGTCCCGCACATTGCCGCCGTCGCCATAGATCGGAATCGGCTCGCCCGCCACGGCTTTCGCCACCACCATCGGAATCAGCTTTTCGGGAAACTGGTAGGGACCGTAGTTGTTGGTGCAGTTCGTAATCAGTACCGGCAGGCGGTAGGTCTCGCGATAAGCCCGCACAAAGTGATCCGCTGCCGCTTTCGACGCCGCATAGGGTGAGTTCGGCGCGTACGCGTCCTCCTCGACCGAGCGTCCGTGCTCACCGAGGGAACCATAGACCTCGTCGGTCGAGACCTGAACGAAACGGAGGTGCGCGAGCGCGGCCGGGCTGAGCTGCGCCGCATACTCGCGCAGCGCTTCGAGCAGCTCGAAGGCCCCCATCACGTTGGTCTCAACGAAATCGCGCGGTCCGTCAATCGAACGATCGACGTGGGTTTCCGCAGCAAAATTCACGATCGCATCGGGCCGCACCTGCGCGATCGTCGCGCGCAGCATCTGCCGGTCAGTTATATCGCCCGGCGCGAAACTGTAATGCGGATTATTCGCGACCTCGCGCAGGTTCAGCAGATTGCCGGCGTACGTCAGCTTATCGAAGACCACCACCCGCCAATCTTTCTGCGCGAGTGTCAGGCGGACAAAATTCGCCCCGATAAAACCCGCGCCGCCCGAAACCATTATTGTCTTCATCGTCTATTCCGGACCCTTATTTATTCCGGACCCTTATTCTGCACCCTCTGTTCTGCACCATCGGCGATTTCTGCGGCACGCTCCGCAAATATCTTAGCCGATTTTGCGATCGAGATGGACCAGTAATTCCTGCGCGTCTTTGCTCACCTTGCCTGCGCAACATTCACCACCTCGACAGTGTTAGGAACGCAATAAGAAATATCTGTTTTCGGAACTAACTGTTTTGATCCGTTACACGTCCCATAAAAGACAAATATAACAATCAAAAGGATATTTAATAGTCACATGTTCAGGATGAAATTTCGCCAAACTGGCCTCACTTTATCTAAATCTATCACATCTTAATTATTGTTCATTTGTCTAATTAGGTGTTTTGAGCGGCACCACGATTGCTGTATCCGAATCGCGGTTCCTAACGTAAAGCTCAGAACAAGTCCACGTGACTTAACCAAAGGGGGATAATATGACTCAATCTCGAGCCAGCCGACGGGTCTTTTTAAAATCTGTAGCTATTACGAGTTTAATGATGTTTTTGAGTGTAATTACGGCTGTCCGCGATGCCCACGCGGCCTCAGCGCGCTCCAGCACCACTCTTGTGGTTGCTGCCTCTCCATCGATAAACAACATACCGCGGATCGGGGTCAATCTGTCGCCGTGGACCTACTACGGGGCTGAGCAGTACCAGTCAAATATCGTGATGAATCCAGGCTTCGAGCCGATTATTGACCGTTCGCTGGTGAGCGTCGCCACCTCCGGCAAGCACGGGTTCACCAATAGTTCAACATGGCCCGCCTATGCGAACAATTTTTGGAACGGTGCCACCTTCGAAGTGCTGACCGGCCAATCGGCTGGGGTCACCGGTAACATCGTCAGTTCACAGATGACCGGATGGAATGGCTTGCCGTGGTTCGGTACTGGTGCCAAGCCCCCGCCCGCCGTGGCGGCGGGCGACGTGATTTCGCTGACCACGACCGAAGCCTCGGGCGGTTTCCCGGCGGACTGGTGGTGGCCGGCGAGCTCGAACAACCAAATCTCGAT